>Ga0126312_10000287_pt1 | contig 27789 bp, 31 predicted proteins | sample Plot104A_FD_92537 | JGI IMG/M metagenome (GOLD analysis project Ga0126312, IMG submission 92537) | Serpentine soil microbial communities from UC McLaughlin Reserve, CA, USA - Plot104A | ecosystem: Environmental > Terrestrial > Soil > Grasslands | place: USA: UC McLaughlin Reserve, Lake County... | reverse complement strand
TCTGTCGCAGCGGAGGTGCTCGCGGTTGTATCCGTGCTTTCCCCCCCGCCGCCGCCGAACGCCCCGGTGACGCCCAGGACAACCGCGACGACCAGCACCGCACCGCTCCCGAGCGCGACGAGAAACCGGGTCTGGCGGCGGGTAAGCGTCGTGCGGGGGCCCCGGGGGGCCTTGGCGGCGTCTGGCGACCTGAGCCGTGGCGCCCACCTGCGAAGGGGCCCTGGAAGTGACAGGGTTGGCGCGCCAAGCCGAGGCGCGCGGCGCGCCCGGGGCCGGCGCTCCTCACCAGGCAGCCTGGGAAGCTCGGCCTGAGGCGCGACCAGCCGCAGCTTCTGGGCCAGCTCCCTGGTCGCCTCGAGCTCCTCCGGATTGTCCTTCAGGTGACGCACGGCGTCCGCGCGTCCGATCGGGTCCGCCTGGCCCAGCAGGTAGTCCGTCAGCCCGACGTGGCGGTCTGGATCGGCCCCCGCGAGCTCGGTGAGCGCCGCGCGTGCGCGCCTTCGGACCTCGGCGTCCTCGATCCCGAGCAGCGACGCGAGGTCGCCGTAGCTCTGCCGGCGTTCGAGCAGGAGCTGCAGCATGGCTTGCTGGTCCGCCGAGAGAGGCACGCGGGAAAAGCCTACTGAGGGAAAGCGGCGTTCCCCCGAGCGTCGGCTTCCCGCCTCGCTGGGAAGGCAGCTAGGCTGGCGCACGTGGAAGCCGGGGGAGAGGACACGGGGCGGGATGGCCTTGGCGAGCTGATCCGGCTGGAGTACCTGGAGACCGGCCCGGAGGAGATCCGCGCGCGGGTCCCCGTCAGCAGGGACATTCTCCAGCCCGCGGGCCTGGTTCACGGCGGCGTCTACGCGTCGATGGCGGAGAGTATCTGCTCGGCCGCCACCTGGCTGGCGGTGCGCGGCGACGGCATGGCGGCGATGGGGCAGTCGAACAACGGCACGTTCCTGCGCCCGATCACCCGGGGCCACGTGAACGCCGCCGCGAAGCCGCGCCACAGAGGGCGCACCACGTGGGTCTGGGACGTCGAGATCACCGATGACGAGGGGCGCACCTGCGCGCTCGTGCGGATGACGGTCGCTGTCCGCCCGAGCGCGGGCCAGCCCCCGCTCAGCCGCGGAAGCGGTTCGTGATGGGCAGCCGCCGGTCGCGCCCGAACGCCTTCGGGGTGATCCTGATCCCGGGCGGGGCTTGGCGGCGCTTGTACTCGGAGCGATCGACCATCGCGATCACCTGGTCGACGACTTCGGGATCGATCCCGTCGGCGACGATCTCGTCACGCCCCCGGTCCTCCTCGACGTAGGCGGAGAGGATCCGGTCCAGCAGCTCGTAGGGCGGCAGGGAGTCCTCGTCGCGCTGGTCCGGGCGCAGCTCCGCCGAGGGGGCTCGCTCCAGGACGGACCGGGGGACGAGCTCGCTTTCCGCGCGCGCGTTCCGGTAGCGAACGAGGCGGTAGACGAGCGTCTTGGGCACGTCCTTTATCACCGCGAAGCCCCCCGCCATGTCGCCGTAGAGCGTCGCGTAGCCGACCGAGAGCTCGCTCTTGTTGCCGGTGGTCAGCACGAGCCAGCCGAACCGGTTCGACAGAGCCATCATCAGGTTGCCGCGAATGCGCGCCTGGATGTTCTCAGCGGCCAGCTCTACGCCGGCCCCGCCGGTCTCGATCTCGCGCGCCGATTCGCTGGCTGGGCCGCTGCCGTCGGCGCCGTCGGATGAGCTGGCGCCGGCTGCCAGGAGGTCCTCGTAGGCGCGCATCGCGGGCTCGATCGGGATCTCTATGAGATCGGCGCCCACGTTTCGGACGATCGCCCGGGCGTCTGCCTGGGTGTCAGGGCTTGAGTGGGGGGAGGGCATGACGACGCAGCTCACTCGCTCCGCCCCCAGGGCGTCGGCGGCGATCAGCGTCACGAGAGCCGAGTCGATCCCTCCCGACACGGCCACGAGCACGCGCTCGAACCCATTCTTTCGCACGTAGTCGCGCAGGCCGAGGGTCAGCGCCTCGTACACCTCGGCGTCCGCCTCGAGCGGCTCGGCAAGGCGCTGCGAGACCTCGCCGCGCGATGGGGGGGCCTGGGGCCGGGCGAGGACCGGCGCGCTGGCGCGGGCCCGGAGCGTGTCGAGGCCAGGATCGTCGGGCTCGCGGGACGGCGGGGCCGAGCTCGGCGCGAGGTCGAGGTCGCAGACCAGAAGCTCCTCGTCGAACTGCGCCGCCCGGGCGAGGAGCTGCCCCGCCGCGGAGACGACGACGCTGTGGCCGTCGAAGACAAGCTCGTCCTGCCCGCCGACCAGGTTGCAGAGCGCGAACGCGGCTCCGGTCTCCCGCGCCCGCTCCTGGACCATCCGCTCACGATATGAGCCCTTGCCGCGATGGTAGGGCGAGGCGGAGGGGTTGACGATCAGGCTCGCGCCGGCGAGCGCCTCCACGGAGGCGGGCGGGCCCGGGTACCAGATGTCCTCGCAAATCGTTAGCCCGATCCGGACGCCGCCGAGCTCGATCAGCCCCGGCGAGTCGCCCGGCTCGAAGTAGCGGCGCTCGTCGAAGACACCGTAGTTCGGCAGGAGGATCTTCCGGTACGTGGCGTGGATCCGGCCCCCGGCCAGCACCGCGAGCGAGTTGTAGGTGGCGGCGTCGCGCTCGGGGAAGCCGACCAGCGCGACGATCTCCTCGGCGTGGCGGGCCACGTCCTGCAGCGCCCGCCAGGCGCCGTCCGCAAAGTGCCGCTTCAGCCACAGGTCCTCCGCCGGGTAGCCGGTGATCGCCTGCTCGGGGAAGAGCACGAGCTGGGCCCCCGCCTGCCGTGCCTTCTGCGTCCACTCGCAGATCAGGCTTGCGTTTCCGTCGATGTCGCCGACGGTGACGTTCACCTGAGCGAGCCCGATTCGCACGCGTGGAGTTCCCTCGGCCATAGGTCAGAGTATGGCCGGCCGGTGGGCCGATCAGGCGGGCCGGCGGCTCAGCCCGCCGACGATCACGGCGACGACGGTGACCAGGTAGATCTGACCGATCAGCGCCTCCGCGATCGCCAGGGAGCGACCGAGGTCGGTGGCGGCTGTGAGATCGCCGTAGCCGATCGTGGTCAGCGTGGCGAAGCTGAAGTAGAGGAAGTCGGGGGTCTTCGCGTGGACCTGCGAAGCGAAGAACGCCGTCGAGGCGAGGTTGTCGATGATCCCGAACAGGAAGGCGAACAGGGAGCCGACCAGGAGGTAGATGCAGAGCACCCCGAACATCGTGTGCAGGCTCACGGCGCCCCGCTCGCGGAAGTGGAGGATCACCCCCCGGGCAATCGCGATTGGAGCCAGGGCAACGAGGAGCAGCGTGACGAGGCGCGCCGCCGTCGAGCCGAGCTCGCCGAGACCGATCAGCGCTGCAGCGGAGCTGGCGACCGCGATCACCACGACGGCGGTCGCCAGCCGCGTCAGCAGCGGGTGGATCCTGGAGGCGAGCAGCGCCGCCAGCAGCGCCAGCCCCTGAAGTCCGATCGTCACGAGGCGGGCCCAGCCCCTCTCCGGCGCGGCGAGCTGCAACACGAGCGACGTGAGGATGAGCAGGAGGACGAGGCCATAGCGGTGCTTGCCGAAGCGCTGGCGGACGCCCCTCCCGCCGCTCGCCTCAGGCGTCCCTCGGGCCACGGCGGGAAGGATCGCCTCGGGGTCGGACGGTAGGGGGCGCTCAGCCCGACCGCTGGCGCGATCAGCTGGCCGGGACGATCTCGTACTGCGACATCAAGCCGTGGTCCTCGTGGTCGAGCATGTGGCAGTGGACCACGTACTTGCCGGTGAAGTCGCTGAGGTGGCCCGCGACGCGGATGCGATCGCCCGGATCGAGGAAGAACGTCTCCTTAAGGCAGCGCTCCCAGGGCGGCGGCTGGCGCCCGTTCCTGGACAGCATGAACCAGTCGGTGTGGTGGATGTGCCACAGGTGGGCGACATCGGTCCGGTTGTGGACCTCCCAGGTTTGGGTGGTGTCGACAGGGGGGAAGGCGTCCGAACGGGCCGGGTTGAAGGCCTTGCCGTTGATCAGCCAGGTCGGGATGAAGTCCGTGCTGATCGAGATCGTCCACTTGTGGTCGACGGAGTTATGGGCCTCGTCGACCCAGTAGGGGAGGGGCCGGAGCTGGGAGGGGACGCTCGTATCGTCGGGCACGGGCTCGCCCACGCGGAACTCCATCAGGCTGCCCTCGAACGCGTGTGAGCCGAGGCCGTTCTCGCCGCCGTGGCGGCGGACGCTCTTCAGCCTCACAGACTTTCCCACGGATTCGCTGAAGTCGACGATCACCTCGACCCGCTCGGCCGGACCGATCAGGATCTTCCGGCGCTTCAGCGGGCGCGGGATCAGGCCGCTCTCGGTCGCGATCTGGATCATCGGCGCACCGTTGGAGAGGGCGAGGTTGTAGGCGCGGAAGTTCGAGGCGTTCAGGATCCGCAGCCTGTAGCGGCAGGCGCTGACCGCGTGGTGGGGGCGGTAGGCGCCGTTGACGAGGACATAGCGCCCGGTGACGCCGTCGTTCGGAGGGTGGCCCAGGGTCCCGAAGGGGTTGGTGAGCTGGTTGCGCTCGTTGAAGGCGCGATCGGCGATCATCAGCGGGATGTCACGCTCTCCGCGCGGCAGCGGCAGGGCCGCGTCGACGTCGTCGTCGATGATCCACATGCCGGCCAGCCCCCGCCACACGTTGCGGCCCGTGTGGTCGAGGCGATGATCGTGGTACCACTGGAACGCGGCGCGCTCCGGCGCTCCGTCCTCGCTCAGAGGATAGGTGTAGAGCCGCTCGCCCCCCGGGTAGATCAGCAGGTCGTTTCCCGCCGCGCGCGCGGAGAGGTTGCGCGAGACGTCGCAGTAGAGGGACTTGGCATGGCGCGCCGTGAGCCCGCCCGGCTGGCCGTCGTCCGCGGACGGCGTATGCCCGCCGTGCAGGTGGACGCTCAGCTCGCCGGCCGAGCTCGGAAGGCGGTTCGTGAAGGTGACGCGCGTCTCCTGGCCCGCAGGCCTGCGGATCGTGGGGCCCGGGAAGCTCCCGTTGTAGGTCCACATGGTGGTCCGCCGGCCGGGGAGGATTGGCAGCTTCGCCGGGTGGATGTCGATCTGTATCTCCGGGTCGCTGATCACCGGCGGGATCGGCAGCCCGGCCGGAAACCCCCTACGCCGGGAGGCCAGGGCCTCCAGCGAGCTCAAATCCACTCCGCCCAGGCGTGGGCGGGCCGGCAGCGCGAGCGCCAGGGCGCCCGCGCCGCCGGCAGCGAGAAGGGCGCGGCGGGTGAGGCCGCGCCCCTGCTCGCTCACGGCGTCAGGGGAGCCTGACGTCCCCTACTGCCCGACGGTCGTCTAGCCGTGGACGACCTTGATCTTCCCCTGCAGGAACGGATGGACGGCGCAGATGAAGTAGAGCCTCTTGCCGGGGTCGGCGCTGACCTTCTGCGCGAACCTCTGGTTCTCCTTGTCGGTGAACCAGGAGTCTCCCTTTCGCCTCAGGTTGCCCTTGCGATCCCAGCCCTTCCTACCTACCTCGACCAGGTCACGCCCGATCGTCTCGGTCTGGAAGTTGAACTCGTGCCACTTCGCGATCGCGCGGCAGATCGTGTGCGGCTTGAAGTGCAGGCACTTCCTCTGCTGGCGCCCCTTCTCGGGCAGGCTGTCCTTGGTGACCAGCGAGAACGTGTGCGGCCCGATCCGGTTCGGGTTGGTCAGGTTCTCGATCTTGAGGAGGTCGCCGGCCTTGACCGTCCTGGGCGCGACTAGCTGGAGGTTTCGCCTCCCGCCCTCGAAGGTCGCCGTCTCCACGCCCTTCGAGGCATGAGCCACCGCCTTTTGAGACGTCGGCGTGGCTCCGCTGGGCGCAACGACGACCAGGGCGGTGAGTGCCGTGAGAGCGCCGGCCCACAGCAGCCTTGCCTTCTTCAACTCGCTCCCTTCCGCGCGGCCAAGCCGACGCTCTCGAGACTCAGACCGCGCGTCGGCCCCGCCTCGCGCGATCCCCTCTGGTCGCGGCAGCCTAGCAGGGGTTCACGCCCCTACGGTGCGGCGGCGTCTCCGATCAGGCGCTCCACGACCACCACGTCCTTCCACTCGCCGTCGAGGCGGCTGTGGCGGCGGTGCACGCCGACCTCGCGCCAGCCGCAGGAGCGCACGAGAGCGATGCTGGGCTCATTCGAGGTGAAGATCTTGCCCACGAGCTTCCAGTAACCCCACCGCTCCGCCTCATCCGCCAGGGCGTTCAGGAGCTCAGCCCCGACGCCGCTGCGGCGCGCGGCTCTCTCCACGTACACGGTGGCCTCGCCGACGCCCGAGTAGTAGTGGCTTGGATCGTCATAGGGCCCCAGCTTGGCGAAGGCGACCACCTCGCCGCCTCGCTCGGCGACGAGCAGGAGCGCTTCGGCCTCGATCAGCCCGGCGATCTCGGCCGCGGACCTCGGGCGGGTCTCGAACGTCGCAACGCGTTCCTCGATGCCCTGGTTGAAGATGCGCGCGATCGCCCCGGCGTCGTGGCGCCGAGCGGCTCGAATCGACGGCCCGCCGGTGCCTGCTCGGATCTCAGACGTCGTAGTAGAGCGCGAACTCCCAGGGGTGGGGGCGCAGGCGGACCGGGTCACACTCCTCTGAGCGCTTGTAGTCGATCCAGGTCTCGATCAGGTCCTCGGTGAAGACGCCCCCCTTGAGCAGGAACTCGTGGTCTTGCTCGAGAGCGGCGATCGCCTCGTCGAGCGAGCCGGGGACGCTGTCGATCTTCGCGAGCTCCTCCTCGGGGAGCTCGAACAGGTCCTTGTCCACCGGCAGGCCGGGATCGATCCGCTGCTGGATACCGTCGAGCCCCGCCATCATCATCGCGGAGAAGGCGAGATAGGGGTTGGCCGTGGGGTCCGGAGGACGGAACTCCACCCGCTTGGCCTTGGGCGCCGGCGAGTAGACCGGGATCCGGCAGGCGGCCGAGCGGTTGCGCTGGCTGTAGGCCAGGTTCACCGGCGCCTCGTAGCCGGGGACGAGGCGGCGGTATGAGTTCGTGGTCGGGGCGCAGAACGCCATCAGGGCGCGACCGTGCCTGATCAAGCCACCGATGTAGTTGAGGGCCTCGCGCGAGAGCAGGCCATAGCCGTTGAAGTCGTACATGACGTTCTCGGCCCCGAGGAAGAGCGACTGGTGGACGTGCATGCCCGACGCGTTCTCCTCGAAGAGAGGCTTCGGCATGAAAGTCGCCGACTTGCCGGCCTGGCGGGCGACGTTCTTCACCACGTACTTGTACGCCTGGAGCTTGTCGCCCATGTGGAGGAGCTTGTCGAACCTCAGGTCGATCTCCGCCTGGCCCCCCGCCGATACCTCGTGGTGGTGGAACTCACACTCGATCCCCATGTCCTCGAGGACGACCACCATCCGGCTCCGGATGTCGGAGTGGGTGTCCGATGGCGCCGCCGGGAAGTACCCCTCCTGCGGCCGGAGGGTGTACCCCAGATTTCCACCTGAGCCGTTCATCGCGCCGTTCCCGAATCCGGCGCCCCGGTTCCAGAAGCCCTGCTGGGAGTCCACCTCATAGAACGCCTTGTTGACCGTCTGGTCGAAGGCGACGTGGTCGAAGATGAAGAACTCCGCCTCCGGGCCCATGAAGCAGGTGTCCGCGATGCTTGTCTCCAGCAGGTAGCCCTCGGCCTTCTGCGCCACGTACCGGGGGTCGCGCGAGTACGGCTCCCTGGTGATCGGGTCGAAGATGTTGCAGACGATCGACAGCGTCTTCTGCTCGTGGAAGGGATCGACCACCGCCGTCGACGGGTCGGGGATCAGGATCATGTCCGACTCCGAGATCTCCTGGAAGCCCCGGATCGAGGAGCCGTCGAAGCCGAGTCCCTCCTCGAACGCCGCCTCGTCGAGCCCGTGAACCGAAAGCGAGACGTGCTGCCACATGCCGGGCAGGTCGGTGAACTTGAAGTCCACCATGCGCACGCCCTGCTTTCGCGCCATCTCCACCACGTCGCCGGCGTCTGGCTCCGATGAGTCCGTGAGCTGCTGGATGGTGAGCGGGGTATGTGTCGTCGTCGTGGGCATCGGCTGGGCTCCTCTCTTCGCGGGTGAAGGGCGAGCGAGGACCTAGGAGCCCTCGCCCGCCGCGCCGGTCTTGGGCAACGCCTTGACGAGGTCGTCGAGGCGCTTGCCGGTCAGTGACTCGAGCACCTCGGGCAGCTCGGCGACGATCTTCATCACGTCACGCGTCACCCGATGCGCGCCGACCCCGTCGCCGTTGCCGTTGCCGCCGATCATCACGATCTTCTCGGTCTTCGAGAGCGGCTCGGAAACCGCCGCGGCTAGCTGCGGCAGGATCGTCAGCAGGCGGTCGGCGATCGCGGCATCGGAGTATTTGCCCCAAGCGTCGGCCTTCGCCACCATCGCCTCCGCCTCGGCCATGCCCCGGAGGCGGACCGCGTCGGCCTCGCCCGCCCCCTGGGCGGCGAGCTCCTCCTTGCGCGCCTCGGCCAGCGCCTCGATCTTTCGCGCCTCCGACTTGGCCGGCTCGATCACGTCGGCCTCGAGCTCGTTGATGCGACGCTTGACCTCCGCCTCCATCAACTCGATCGCCTTGTGGCGCTCGACGATCTCCACCTGGAGCTCCTGCGCGCGCACCTGCTGCTGGGTGATCGCCCGCTGCAGGTCATAGGCCAGATCCGCCTCCGCGTGGGCGGCCTGGCCCTCGCGCTTGTAGGAGGCCTTCTGGAGCTCATAGTCGCGCCGCGACTCCTCGATCGCTGTGTCGGCGGAGAACCGGGCCGCCTTCGCCTCACGCTCGGCGTCGGCCTCGCCGCGCACGGCGTCGCGCTTCACCTCGGCGGTGCGCGGGCGGCCGAGCGCCTCGAGGTAGCCCTGCTTGTCCGAGATCTGGCGGATCGTCAGCGAGACGATGTCCAGGCCCATCTTCTCGAGGTCGGGGGAGGAGAGCTCCTTCGTCTTTGCGACCAGTGCCGCCCGATCGCGGTAGACCTCCTCGATCGAGTGGGCGCCCACCGCGGCCCGGAGGTGGCCTTCTGTGGCCTGCTGCGCCGTACGCGCGATGTCGTCGCGCCCGCGGGAGAGGAATTCCTCGGCGGCGAGCTGGATGCCCTCGTCGGAGGGGTCCACCTTGACCATGCAGACACCGTCCACCTGGAGCGGCACGCCATGCATCGAGTAGGTCTCTCCGGTGCGGACGTCGAACTGCATCAGCTCGAGCGAGAGCCGCTGCACCTTCTCGCGGAAGGGACGCACGTAGGTACCGCCGCCCCGCACGATGCGGTAGCCGACGGTGCGGCCGTCCGGGCCCTTGCGAGGACGCCGTCCGGAGATGATGAGCACCTCATTGGGACCGACCTTCGTGTACTGGTGCGCCCAGACGATGAACGCGACGAGCAACAGCCCCGCGATCACGGAGCCGGCGACGATGAGGGCGACGATCATGTGGTTGAGACCTCCTGGTTGTGGTTGGTTTTCCCTGTGAAGTCGACGTTTGCTCCTTGTTCATCGTTGCTTGTTCCTCGGGCAGTGGGTTCGGAGCGTGCGATCTCGAGGCCGGCCGGGGCTCCGGTCCAGATCGAGTCCGGGTCGAGCCGCTCGGGAGGCGCCTGCACGACGAGCTCCGCACGCAGGTCGGCCGGATCTCGCAAGTAGCCGCAGGCGACTAGGTAACGCCCGATCACGGCGGAGAGCGCGTCGTGATCGCCGGCGAGGAATACCGAGATCCCCTCGTCGCGAAGGGCGCCGACGGCCTCCCCGGCCGCGGTGTGGCGAACCGGTACCACGAGCGTCGAGCCGCCCTCGAGGTGTGCCGTCAGCTTGTGTTCGGTGCCGTCGGTGAGCTCCTCGGTCCTCGCCCAGATCTCGGGTCGGACCTCGCCTGCGTGCAGGCTCCAGGGATTCGTCAGCCGCCCGCGTATCGCAAGCTCGCCGCCGATGAAGCGCAGAAGGCCGGTGACGTCCGGAGCGGACGGGGGAGGGGCGTCCGCGGCGGGGCCGCGTCGGGGGCGGGTCTTCCTCGCCAGCTCCACGGGATGCGAGAGCAGGCCGACGACGGGGCCCTGCTCGGAGCTCCCCTCGACCACCGGCAGCCACAGGGCCGGGTCGTCGAGGCATCGGAGCACGGCGGCGGGGGGCGCCAGCCGCAGGTCGGAAGGCCGCAGGACCAGCAACTCCGGGGCCTCATCCGGCATCAGGTAGCCCGCCGTGTGCAGATGGTGCAGGACCGGGTCGCGCAGCTCCGCAAGGCTCTCGGCCTTGATCGCCGGCCCCGTGAGCACCGGGCAGACCAAGTGGGAGCCCTGCTCGTACACCGGGAGCGAGTAGTCGAAGCGCGCGGCCCGGAAGTAGCAGAGGGGCAGGGAGCGCGCGGGGGCGATCACCTCGAGCTGACGCTGCACCTTCGCCCGCAGCGAGTAGATGTTCGCCGCGTCGAGGATCTTGCCGGCGACCTCGCAGCGGTAGATCTCCTTCAGGACCGGGTGGGGGTCCGGATTCCCTCGCCGGTAGACCGGAAGGCCCGCGCGGACGCCGCCGAACCCGCTCCTCACGCCGACCCGCAGAACGTACAGGGGGACGTCCGGCGGGTTCTCCGCACCGAGCTCTACGATCGCGCCGGGATTGCGCTCGATGTCGACCGGCACGGGCTCCAGGCCGCCGGTCTGATCGGTGATCACGCGCTTTGTCCAATCCCAGAGCTTCATGGTTCGTTGCTCAAATTCAGTACCCCCACCCGACGGGGGTCTGGTGGCGAATCGTGTCGACGCCGCGCTCGCCCGTCCGGATCCGCACCACCTCGCTGACGGGCAGCACGAACAGGAGTCCATCACCCGTCTCCCCCGTGTAGGCGGCCGCGACGATGGCCTCCACGGCGCGGTCGGTGAGCTCCGCCGGCACGATGCTCTCCACCTTCAGCTTGGGCAGCAGGCTGATGTTCGCTAGCGAGCCCCTGTAGTGCTCCGTGTAGCCCTTCTGGCGCCCGCAGCCCTTGACCTCGGTGACGTTGAGGCCGCTGACCCCGATCTCGTCGAGCGCGTCCTGGACCTCCTGGAGCCGCTCGTAGCGGATGATCGCCTCGATCTTTTTGATCTGCGTTTCCATCTAACTCTCCTCAGCGCGAATTCGATCCGATCACGGCACGCTCTCCGCCGTCCCGAGTCCGACCGGCGCGGGCCGCGGCGCGGGACGCCGGGCAGGGGGCGCGGGCTGGTGGTACTCATAGCCCGGCACCGGCATGAACTGCTCCGGGTAGCCCCACATCCCGTGCTCCGCCATGTCGAGCCCGTAGCTCTCCTCGTCGGGCTTCACCCGGAGGCCGATCGTGGCCTTGATGGCGAAGAAGACCACGAAGCTGATCGCGAACACCGTGGCGAACGAGGCCGAGACGGCCACGAACTGGGCCCACAGCTGGTGCAGGCTGCCCGTGTAGAAGAAGCCGCCGTCGCCGACGCCATTGAGCCTCGCGAGCGCGGGATCGGTGAACAGCCCGCACGACAGCGTGCCCCAGATCCCGGCGAGGCCGTGCGCCGAGAGCGCGCCGACCGGGTCGTCGAGCAGCTTGTCGATCGCCAGCACGCCGAGCACGACGACGATCCCGGCGACGAAGCCGATGATCGTCGCCGCCCAAGGGTTGACGTAGCCAGAGGGCGCCGTGATCGCGACCAGCGCCGCGATCGCGCCGTTGCACGCCATCCCGATGTCCGGCTTGCGGGTCTTTAGCCAGATCGTCGCGAGCGCTCCCAGAACGCCGCAGGCTGCGGCGATGTTTGTGACCAGGACGATGTCGGCGAAGCGGATGTCGCCGTTCGAGCCGGTCGAGCTGAGAGCGCTCAGCGTCGAGCCGGGGTTGAACCCGAACCAGCCGAACCAGAGGATGAACGTCGCCAGGCCGACGAAGGGCATGCTGTGGCCGGGGATCACGTTCGGCTTTCCGTCCGGCCCGTACTTGCCGCGCCGCGCCCCGAGCAGGAGGAGCACCGCCAGCGCCCCGGTGGCCCCGGTCAAGTGGACGACGGTCGAGCCGGCGAAGTCCTGCGAGCCCAGGCTCGCTGCGAGCCAACCACCCGAGAAGAGCCAGTGGGCGATCAGCGGGTAGATGACGGCCGCGAAGACGACGGCGTAGATCGCGTAGACCGAGAACTTGATTCGCTCGAGCGTCGTCCCCCAGACGATCGCGAGGGAGACCGCGCAGAAGACGAACTCGAACCACCACTTCGCCGGGATTCCGACGTCTGAGAACGAGAGGCCCGGGAAGTCGGTGGCGGGATCGGCGTAGTTGAGCGCGAAGCCGTGGTAGCCGATGATGGAGCCCCCGGCCCCGAAGCCGAGCGCGAAGCCGACCGCCCAGAAGACGACCGCGCAGATCGAGAAGTTCATCAGCACCTTCGCCACGATCGTGCCGACGTTCTTCTGCCGCGAAAAGCCCATCTCCAGGAACGCGAACCCTGCCTGCATGAACATGACGAGGATCGCGGCGACGATCACCCACATCGTGTCCAGGGCGACGCTCGCGTCGCCCAAGTGGTCTCGTAAGCCGGCCACGTCCGCGATCAGGTCCATTCCCGGGGCTTCCCTTTCTCTGTCTCGGTAGCGGTCAGGCGGCGCCGCGTGCTGCATGCGGACCGCCACACCTATCTTGCGGGCGGACCGCGCGCCTGGCATTGGCCCCCGGTACAGGATTTCCGCGACGCCGTTGTCCGGGTGGAGCAAGGGTCGCCGCAAGCTAGGCGAAAGCGGCGCTCGCCATGCCCAGGGCGGCTGCAATCGTTTGGTCGTGCGAGAGCGGCCGGCCCTGATCATCACCGCCGACGACTACGGTTACCGCAGGGCTTATGACCGCGGCATCCTGGCGGCCGCCGGCGCCGGCGCGGTTGACGCCGTCAGCGTGATGGTGACGCGCGAGGGGATCGACCCCGTGCCGCTGCTCGAGACCGGGGTCGAGATCGGCCTCCACCTGGAGCTGCCCGGCGACATTGTTCGCGGGCGTCGTGCGGGCCCGCGCGAGCGCGACGTCGCGGTGATGTCGCTGGCTGAGCAGCGCGAGCGCTTCGGGGCGCTGTTCGGGCGGCCGCCGGCCTACCTGGACGGCCATCATCACTGTCACGCCCACCCCGGGCTGGGTGCAGCGATGGCGCGTGAGGCAGGGCGGCTGGCGCTGCCGACCCGCTCCGTGAGCGCCCTTCACCGGCGTCTTCTGCGACGGGTCGGCGTGCCGACGCAGGACCTGCTCGTCGGTCGGCTAACCGAAGAGGCCGCGGAGGCCCTGCCGCCGGAGCTTCGCCCCGCGGTGGAGGACGGGTGCGAGCCGCCGCCGGGCGTCACCGAGTGGATGGTGCACCCCGGCTACGCCGATCCGGATGCCGGATCGCGCTACGACCGCGCGCGGGAGGAGGATTTAGACCTTCTGCTGAGCCTGAGCCTTCAACCGGCGCTGGCGCCGATCAGGCTTACGCACGTCGCCGCGCTCTGCTGAGGCCGCCTCCGAAAGCTCGGCGACGGACGCCTCGAGGTCGAGGGTGAGGGCGTCGAGGTCGCTCATCGAGTCGTAGTCCGCGGTGATCCCGAAGTTGACGCGACCGTTGTAGCTCATGATCCCGAAGCACACGGACTGGTTCTTGGCGAGCGGGACCATCGGGAAGACGTCGAGCAGCTCGCGACCGAGCAGGTAGAGGGGGAACTGCGGCCCGGGGACGTTGGTCACGACCAGGTTGAAGAAGCGCTGGCGGGACTGAAGCCGAGCCGCCTGGGCGGCGACGGTCGGCGGCGCGAAGTTGGTGACGTCGGTCAGCAGGCTGGCGCCTACGGCCTGCCTCGATGCCTTGAGGTCGCCGATCGTCCGGGTGACCGTACGGAGGCGCTCGGTCGGGTCCTCACACCAGGTCGGCAGCGGCGACATCACGGCCGCGACCCGGTTGCCGAGCGCCCCGCGCTCCTCCTCGGCTCGGACGCTGATCGGGACCATGGCGCGCAGCTCCAGGTTGGCGGTTGAGTGCCCACGCGAGCGGAGGTAGCGCCCCAGCGCGCCCGAGACGGCGGCGAGGATGACGTCGTTCACGGTGCCCCCGACAAGGTCCTTGATCCGCTTCAGCTCTCCCAGCTCCGTGCGGACCCACGCGAAGCGCCGGTAGGGGCCGATCGGCAGGTTGAAGGGCGAGGAGGGGGCCGAGAGCCCCGTGCGAGCGAACGCTCCGGCGGCGCCGAGTCCCTCGATCGCGGCGCCCGCCGCCTGGCGTGGCCCGCGCACAAGCGCGCGAGCGGAGCGCACGAGCTCTCGCGGACTGGTGAGGCGCTCCAGGAGCGTCTCACCGAGGAGCTGGCCGCCGCTGGGCTCGGGCTGGGGCAGCCAGGGATCGGGCTCCGGCGAGACCTCGGCGTCGCGGTCGAGGTCGAAGAGCACACTCGTTATGTCGACTCCGGAGACGCCGTCGACCAGGCAGTGATGAGTCTTGCCGACGATCGCGAAGCGGCCTCCCTGGACGCCGTCGACGAGCCACATCTCCCAGACGGGCTTCGTGCGGTCAAGCCGCTGGGAGAAGATCCGCGCCGCAAGCGTCCGGAGCTGCTCCTCGGAGCCCGGGGGAGGGAGGGCGGTGTGCCGGACGTGGTAGTCCAGGTTGAGGTGGGGATCGTCGACCCAAACCGGGCGACCCTGGCCGAGGGGGACGAACCGGAGCTTCTGCCGGAAGCGGGGGACGAGGTGAAGCCGCGACGCGATGTGGTCGCGAAACTCGGCGTACTCGGGTCCAGGGCCCTCGAACAGCGTGGTGGAGGCGACGTGCATGTGCGCGGGGCCGTCCTCCAGGTGCAGGAACGACGCATCGAGCCCGCTGAGCCGATCTCCGTGCATCGCCGCGAATCTTCTCACGCCACAATGGGCGACATGAAGCCCCGCGCGTGGCGATTAGCGCTTACGGTCGCCGTCGTCGCGGGCCTTGCGGTCATACCGAGCATTTGGGCGCACGATCATCGCGTGCCGCGTACCCGGCTCTACGTGGGCGGCCAGGTGAAGCGGCTGACGCCTTGGAGCTTCACCTGGTTCCGGGCGGCAGACGACTCCACGTGCAACGGCATGACTGGCGATGGGATTCCCACGTTTCTGCCCAGCGCGGAGGTCGATCATCGACACGCCCGGCTTGGGGTCGTATTCCAGAAGCAGCAGAGACCTCGAGCCGTGACGGCCCTAGCGGACGATCATTTGAGCAGGGTCGGCTACCTCGCCAACGGCAAGCGAGTGGACGTCCATCTTCAGCCCCGCCACCGCAACGGCCGCCGCTTCTGGGCCGCCGTCATGAGGGTCACCGTGCACCAGCGCCTCTTCTTCGATGTCAATGCCCGTTGGCGGGACGAGGAGGGGTGCGGAGGACGCGAGGACGCGAGCTGGGACTTTCGTCTCAGGCGCAGGTAAAGAGCCTAGGAAGAGACCTCGCGCACGGTCGAGACGAGAAAGGCGTCGCGGGCGCCGAAGGTCGCAACGCCTGAAGGATCAGATGGATCACCGGCGGGCAATCTTGCACGGCATAGCTGCAAAATCCCGCTGGGCTCAGACCTCCAACCTGAGCGGCTGCGTGGCTGGCTGCTCCCGCTCGCCGGCGTCCCGTGCGACGCGTTCGCCCTTGCGCACCAGTCCGGCGACGGCGACGCCGAGCAATCGCACGGGCGCGTCGAGCTCGAAGTCGGCCAGGAGGCGTTGGGCCACGCCGCGCACGTGCTCGGGGGCGCGCGTCGGCTCCGGCAGGGTGCGCGACCGGGTGTGGGTGCGGAAGGGACGCAGGCGGACCTTCAGGGTGACCGTGCGCCCGGCGTAGTCGGCGTCCGCGAGCCCCCTGCAGACTGAGTCGGCCAGCTCGTCGACCGTCCTCCGGAGACGGGTTCGGTCGGAGACGTCGGTGGGGAAGGTGGTCTCGCGGCTCTCCGACTTCTGGTCGCGCTCGGTGACGACCGGGCGATCGTCGCGACCGAGCGCGCGATCGCGGAGCTCGCGGCCGAGGCGCGGCCCCAGTGCTCGCTCGAGCGCGGTGGGAGAGGCAGTGGCGAGCTCGGCAACGGTGCGGATGCCGAGCGCCGCGAGACGCTCCGCCGTTCGCGGCCCGACACCGGGAATCACGGTCGCTGAGCGCCCGCCGACCGCCGCGAGCATCCCCTCGGGCTCGAGGAGACAGAGGCCGTCCGGCTTCTCGAGATCCGAGGCGATCTTCGCCAGCAGCTTGTTGGGCGCGAGGCCGACCGAGCAGGTGAGGCCGGTCTCCGCGCGGATCTCCCGCTTGAGCTGGCGCAGCCGCGACTTCGGGGTTGGGCAGTCCGAGAGGTCGAGATACGCCTCGTCAAGGCCCGCCACCTCCACGCGGTCGCTGAAGCGGCGGAGGATGCCCATCACCCTGCGTGAGGCGCGGCGGTAGAGGTGGATGTCGCGCGGGACGAGGATCGCCTGGGGGCAGCGGCGGCGGGCAAGCGCGAGCGGCAGCGCCGAATGAACGCCGAAGCGGCGCGCCTCATAGGAGGCCGCCATCACGACCCCCCGGGCGCTCGCGTCCGTACCGGTGGCGACCACGACGGGCTTGCCGCGAAGCTCAGGCCGTCGCAGGAGCTCCACCGAGACGAAGAAGGCGTCCATGTCCACGTGGGCGTGGCAGCGGGGCCAGTCGCGCATGGCTTGAGAGCCTAGAACGGCGGCAAGACGAAGCGGGGTTGCTTGGTGATCAGGCAATCATGATCGGCGCTACATTCACCGCGTGAGCGGCCCGCGGGCGAAGAACCTCGAGGCGATCTCCCGGGCGATCGACCAGCACAACGCCAATTGCCCTTTCCCGGCGGCGGAGGTGCGGATGAACCCGTTCGAGATCGAGCGCCTCGGCTGGGACGAGATCAGGGGTCTGCCGATCGTCGGGGACCCGGGCATCGGGACTGGGCGCTTTCGAATCGTCTGCTCGCGGGACTCCGAGGGTGGCGGGATCGAGGAGCTCGAGGCGGTCGGCACGCCCATGGAGGTGGGAGCGCCAAAGGCGGATCCGGGCTGAACCCGCGCGCTCAGCCGCGGCCCGTCACAGGTTCAGGCCAAGGTCGCTGGTGAGCCGCTGGGCCTGGATGTTGAGCTGGAAGAACTCGCCGGTGAGGATCAGGACGCCCATGGCGATCAGGATCGCGCCGGCGCCGGCCATGATCGGCGCGTAGTGGCGCTTTACGGCCTCGAGGGCGGAAGTCATCCGGGAGAAGGCTAGGGCCGTCGCGAGGAACGGGATTCCCAGGCCGGCCGAGTAGACACCGAGCAGGAGGGCGCCGTGCCCGGCGGAGCTCGTCAGCGAGGCAGCGCTCAGGATCGCGCCGAGCGTCGGGCCGATGCAGGGCGTCCAGGCGATCGCGAACGCCATCCCGGCGACCAGCGGGCCGCCCTTTCCCGCCCGGGCCATCAGCGCCTCGACGTGCCACTCGCGGTTCAGGCGCGCCACGAAGGGGCTGGCCAGGAAGAAGGCGCCCATCGCGACGATCACCGCTCCTGCGATCTTCTCCAGCGCGTCGCGGTGGTCCTGCAGGGCCTGCCCGATTCCGGTCGCGGTGAGCCCCAGGAGGACGAAGATGGCCGAGAAGCTGGCGACGAAGATCAGGCTCGGGACGAGAACCCGGCGCCAGTCCGCGCGCTGAAGCTCGCCGACGGAGACCCCGGTGACCGCCGAGAGGTAGCCGGGCACGAGCGGCAGGACGCAGGGGGAGACGAAGGAGACCAGGCCGGCGCCGAGTGCTGCCAGGATCCCGATTCCGGCTGCGGGATCACCCTCCATTCGGATACCTCAGGTGAGCGTGGCCGCGAGGCGGCGGCGATGCTCGCGCGCCAGTGGATGGTCGGCGCCGAGCTCGGTGAAGATGGCGACCATCACCCGCCGCAAGAGATCGCGCCGTTCGGGGTCGGCCGTCTCCGCGACGACTGCCTGGAGGCTCTCAAGGGCCGCCTCGAGGTCGCCCTCGTCCCAGGCGCTGAAGCTCCGCGACAGGGGCCCGGCCCCGTCCGTGCGGTCGGCGCCGAGCGCCATGGTGAGGCGCGCCCTGGCCGCGAGCCCCTCGGCCTCGAAGTTGCCGTGGAAGCGATCCAGTAGCTCCCGGGCCTCCTCAGTCTCGCCCCGCTCGAGCAGCAGCCGACCGAGCTTCACCGCAGCCGTCGGGTTCCGTGGGTCGAGCTCAAGCGCCCTGCGGAGCGACTGCTCGTCGCCGGCGGCGGCGAGCTTGTCCGCGGGCGATGGCACGATCCGGTCGAGGAATTGCTCCACCTGGGCAGGCGGGATGGCTCCGGTGAATTCCGTCACCACCTTGCCGTCGCTGAACGCCTTCACGGCGGGAATCCCGCGGATCCCGTAGGCCGCCGCGAGCGACTGATTGCGGTCGACGTCCACCTTCGCGAGCTCGATCTCGTCCGCCCGCTTCGCCACCGCCGCCTCAAGCGCCGGCCCCAGCACGCGGCAGGGACCGCACCACTCCGCCCAGAAGTCGACCACGACCGGCAGCTCGCGCGAGCGGTCGATGACCCGCTCCTGGAAATCAGGCTCGTTGACCTCGAATGCCATGCATCGAGCTTAGCTAGGCGCCGAGTGAGCCCAAGTCGCCGCGGGACGGCAGAATGCGCATGATGGACCAATCCCTGCGCGGCAAGCTCCTCATCGCGTCTCCCGCCCTGATCGACCCCAATTTCGCGCGCACGGTCGTGTTCGTCACCGAGCACAGCGAGGACGGCGCGATGGGGATCGTGCTCAACAGGCCGTCGGACACCTCGGTGGAGTCCGTGGTGCCCGAGCTCGCGGAGATCGCGGGCGGGGAGCCGATCTACGTCGGCGGGCCGGTCCAGCCTGAGGCGCTCGTGCTGCTGGCGGAGTTCTCCAACCTCGAGGCGGCGGCTTGGATCGTAGTGGCCGACGTGGGCCTCGCCTCGGCGGACGTCGACCTGGACGAGCTCGCCGCGTCGGTCAGACGTGGGCGGGTTTGCGCGGGTTATTCGGGCTGGGGCGCCGGACAGCTCGAGGCGGAGATGGACGTGGACTCCTGGATCGCCGAGCCGCCGTTGCCCGCCGAGCTCTTCCCGGAGGACCCGGCGACGCTGTGGAGCGACGTGCTGGCCCGGAAGGGAGGCCAGTACGCGCTGGTCGCGCGCATGCCGGCCGATCCGTCGGTGAACTGAGGCCCCGCGAGTCGGGCCAGATCCTTCGCACGATAACCGGGGTTATGTCCCCTTGACCGGGCCGGTTTCTCCTGCGACGGGCTTGGGTACCCGCTCCGACGTGAGCGTGTCTGGTCGCATACACCGGCCCGGCATGTGGCTCATCCGATGGGCGCTCCTCGCCGCCCTGTGGCTGGGGCTCACCGACACGCACACCTTCCCGGAGCTCGTGACCGGCGCCGTCGTCGCCGCCCTGGGCGCGACGCTGGCCGGCCTGGTAGCGCGCCCCGGGCCCCCGAGGACGCTCACCAAGGCGCTCGCGGTGCTCACGGTCGGGCCGCGGCGACTGCTCCATCCGCTGGTCCGGCTTGTCGCGGACACGGGCCTTTTGAGCGCCGCGCTGTGGCGCCAGCTCGCTCGCCGCCAGCCGGTCCGCGGCTCCTTCCGTGCCACCCGGCGCCCGCCCGATAGTGCGCTCAAGAGCTCCGCCGGCCGGGTGATCGTCGAGTCCTGGGGATCGCTGTCGTGCAACCGCTATGTCGTCGGCATCGACGAGGACGACGTGCTCCTAGTTCACGAGCTCGTGCGCAGCGACGCACCGCTCGACCCACTGGGCCGGTCATGAGCGAATGGCAGATCGCCGCGGCGGCGCTGATCGCCGCGCTCGTACCGTGCGGCTGGCTCTGCCTGCGCCGGAGCTTTGCCGACGGCCTGGTGGCCCTCCAGCTCGCCGGTACCCTGGCTTGCCTAGCCCTCCTGCTCCTCTCCAAGGCCGAATCGCGCCAGCCGTTCGCCGACCTGGCGCTGGTGCTCGCAGCCCTCTCGTTCGCCGGCACGCTGCTCTTCGTCCGCTTCCTGGAGGAGAACCGGTGAGCGTCTCGGACGCGGCCGTCTACGCGCTGCTGGCGCTGGGCGTCGGCGCCGAGCTCATCGCCTGCCTCGGCATCGCCTTCATGCGGGACACCTTCGACCGCCTCCATTTCCTGGGGCCCTCCGCGCTGGGAGCGGTGCTGATCGCGGCGGCGATCTGGGTCCAGCAGGGCCCCTCGCTGATTTCCCTCAAGGCGACCCTGCTCGCCGCCTTCCTTCTCGTGTCCACCCCCACGCTCGCGCACGCGACCGCGCGCGCGGCTCGAATCAACGAGCTCGGGGATTGGCGACGCCAGCCGGAGGAGCGGATCGAGGTCGAGGAGCGATGACCGCCGTTCAGGCAGTCGCGCTCGTCGTCGTCGCCTTCCTGGGCACCGTCGTCACGCTGGCGAGGGACCCAGCCCGCCAGGCGCTCTGCTCCAGCGTCTTCGGGATGTCGCTCGCGATCCTGTTCTTCGTCTTCCAGGCCCCAGACGTGGCCCTCTCCCAGATCGTCGTCGGCGCGGTGGCGTTGCCCGCGATGATCCTGCTCGCCCTCAGCAGGATCAGCCGCCGCGAGGAGGCCCGGAAACGAGGCCGATGAGCCGCCGGACGCGCGGCATCGTATTCGGCGCCGGCGCCCTCGGCCTCGCGGCGCTGCTTCTGTGGGGCTTCGGCGGACTGCCGTCCTTCGGCGACTTTCAGGGCCGCTACGGCGAGCTCCTGGCCAAGTCCGCCGTGCCCGAGCGCCACGCCACCGAGACGGTCGCCGTCACCACGTTCGACTATCGGGGCTTCGACACGCTCGGGGAGGAGTTCATCCTGTTCGCGGCGGCGGTCGGCGTGCTGGTGCTCCTGCGAATCCAGCGCGGGGCCGACGAGATACCCGCCGAGGCAGGTAAGCGACGGCCGACGGCCCACAGCCCGGCGCTGCGCAGCGTGGCCATCGCGTTCGCCGGCCCTGCCCTCGTCCTCGGCCTCTACGTCGTCGCCCACGGACACCTGACCCCGGGAGGCGGCTTTCAGGGAGGCGTGATCCTGATGACCGCGTTCCTCCTCGTCTACCTCGCGGGGGCGCATCTTCGGGAGGGCGGAATTCGCCCGATCGTCGCGATGGAGGTGGCGGAGGCGACGGGCGCGGCCGGATTCACCCTGATCGGAGTCGGAGGGATGCTGCTCGCGGGTGCGTTCCTTGAGAACTTCATCGGCCTCGGGACCGTCGGCAGCCTGCTGTCCGGAGGCGACATCCCCCTCCTCAACGTCACCGTCGGGGTCGAGGTGATGGGCGCGCTCCTCGTGGTGCTGGGCGAGCTCCTCGACCAGAGGATGCTGACGCGCGGAGGTGACTCGTGAGCTTCCTTCCCTACGCCGTCGCGGCGTGGCTTTTGCTCGTCGGCCTGTACGGCGTCGTCACGAGCCGCCACCTGGTGCACCTGATCGTCTGCGTCACGGTCGTGCAGGCGTCGACCTACGTGCTGCTCCTCGCGATCGGCTACCGCAGCGGGGCCGCGGCGCCGATCTTCGCCGACATCCCGCGATCGACGCCGGTCGTCGATCCCATCGTCGCCACCATGACGCTCACCGACGTCGTCGTCGAGGCCACGGTCGCCGCCCTCTTGTTAGCTCTCGCCGTCCAGGCCCACCGGCGCTTCGGCACCCTGGACCCCGACGAGCTCGGCGCGATGCGAGGCTGAGGTGGAGCTCGCCCCGCTCACGGTGGCCGTGCCCCTGCTTGCCGCGGGCGGCCTGACCGCTGCCTCCAGTCGCGTCAGCCGGGCTACCGCCGAGGTGGTCGCGCTGGCGGCGGTTCTCGCGCTCGCCGCGCTGTGCGCGATCATCCTCGCCCGGACGGCGTCCGGTACCGAGGTCTACTGGTTCGGCGGCTGGGAGCCCCGCGCGGACATCGCGATCGGGGTCTCCTTCGCCGTCGATGCGATCGGGGCGGGGCTCGCGACGCTCGTCTCGGGGTTGATGATCGCCGCGCTTGTGCTCATGTGGCGTTACCGCGACACGGACGCGCCCCACTTCCAGGTGCTCATGCTCATCTTCGTGGCCGGGATGGTCGGGTTCTGCCTCTCCGGCGACCTCTTCAACATGTTCGTGTTCTTCGAGCTGATGAGCGTCGCCGGTTTCGCCCTCGCCGGCTACAAGGTTGAGGAGCAGGAGGCGGTCGAGGGATCGCTCAACTTCGCGATCACGAACACCATTGGGTCGTTCATGCTGCTAACCGGCATCGCGCTCGTCTACGGCCGGACCGGCGCGCTCAACCTCGCGCAGATCGGCGAATCGTTGGCCGCCGGCCACGTGGACGGGCTGGTGATCGTCGCCTTCGCGCTCCTCGCCGCCGGCTTCCTGGTCAAGGCCGCGGTCGTGCCCTTCCACTTCTGGCTTGCCGACGCCTATGCCGTGGCCCCCACTCCCGTCTGCCTGCTGTTCGCCGGCGCGATGAGCGAGCTTGGCGTCTACGGGATCGGCAGGGTCTGGTTCGACTGTTTCGCCGGGACGCTCGCTCTTCACGACGACTCCCTGCGCCTCGTTCTGATCGTCGCGGGATCGCTGACCGCCCTCCTCGGCGCAACGATGGCCTTCGCCCAGGACCACCTCAAGCGACTGCTGGCCTTCGCGACCATCGCGTACGTCGGGATCTTCCTGATCGGGCTGGGCCTTTTGACCTCCGCCGGCGTCGCGGGGGCAGCTCTCTACGTGGTGGCCGACGGCTGCGGGAAGGCCGCCCTATTCGCTGCGGTTGCCATCGTCCAGCACCGCCGGCTCCACGTCTCGGAGCGGCGGCTTCGAGGCGAGGGGCGAGAGCTGCCCTACACGGCCGCGATCTTCGCCCTCGGGGCTCTCTCGTTCGCCTCCTTGCCGCCGTTCGGCTCCTTCTTCGCGAAGTCGGTGATCGAGGACGAGCTGATCAAGCAGGGCTACGGCGCGGTCCTCGCCGTCTTGATCCTCACCTCCGCCCTCACATGCGGGGCGGTTCTCCGCCTGATCGGAAGGGTCTTCCTGGGCTGGGGTCCCGTCTCCGATCGCGAGCCGTCCCGCGACGAGGAAGCCGCGCCCGAGGAGGAGATCTCCTCGGCGCGCACCCCAGCGATCATGTTCGTGCCAGCCTTGGCGCTGGCGCTCGCGTCGCTCGTCATCGGTGTCATCCCTGGCACGGTCGAAGCCGTGCAGGCGGCCGCTCTCCACTTCACCGACGGCTCCTCGTATGCGCGGGTCGTGCTCGACGGAGCCGCGCCTGCGGCCGTTGCCACGCCGCCGCCGTACTCCGCGCCCCCCCACGCCTACCTCTATGCCGCGATCACCTTCGGCACGGCGGTTGGGCTGGCCGGCCTCGCCCTGTTCGGTCGCCGCCTGGCTCCCCGAGGCAGCGACCCGTTGCGCCGCCTTGGACACGCCGCGATCGGGTCGCTACACGGGGTGCACAGCGGCCACGTCGGGGACTACGTGGCCTGGCTGGTTGCCGGGGTGGCCGCGCTCGGCGGCGCGTTCGCGCTCGCCCTCAGCTAGCCGGAGGCCGGCGCAAACTCCGGGGACTCCCGGGCGCTCTCGTCGGCACCGCGCTTGGCCGCCTCGGCCTGCGCGAGCTGGCGATTGACGTGATCCCAGTCGACGTTGCGGAAGAACGCCCCGACGTACTGCTTGCGGCCGTCGGGCGTGGCGCCGAAGTCGCGGACGTAGGCGTGCTCGTACACGTCGAGCGCCAGCACCGGGCACATGTTGTAGACGGCCCAGAGGTTCTGGGTGTCCATGATGTAGTTGAAGATCGAGCCGTCGTTCAGGTCGTAGCCGACCATCACCCAGCCCCTCGCCGCGCTGGCCGCCTTCTTCACCGCGTCGAACCACTTCCCGAGCCCGTTGAACTCCTCCTCGACGAGCTCCGCGAAGCGCCCGTCGGGGTCTCCCCCATCGCCGCCGAGGTGGCCGAAGTAGAGGTCATGGTTCTTGTAGCCGAGCAGCGCGAAGGTGTAGTCGACCGATACCGCGCGCAGCTCGGAGTAGACCTGGTTGCCCTCGATCTCGGAGTAGTCGAACTCGTTAAGGATCTTGCGGCACTCATTCGCCTTCTTGACGTAGCCCTCGTACAGCTTGTAGTGGTCCTCCATCGTCTGCTTGGAGATCCCATCAAGCTCCTTCTCGAAGGCCGGAAACTGGCGTGGCTTCAGTTCATCCCAGGGCATCGTCGCTCCTCTCGCTCGATTCCTCTTGCCGTTTCCGAAGCGCTTCCTCGTCGACCCGTGGATTGCCCCACGGCCCGCTCCGCTCGGCGTCGCCCTGCTTCCTTCGCTCGGCTGGTGACTCCTCACGCCCGGCGGGCGGCTCGGTGGCCGCCTCGTCCTGCTGAGCAGGGTGTTGCAGCTGGTCGTTCTCGGAATTCATCTCAGCGCCGCGCGGTCATGGATCAGGGACTGCCCTCGCCGGACGCCGGAGCGCCGCTGGCGCTGGGACGGCTTCCCTGACCGGACTCGCGCCGCTCCTGCGCGGCGACCGCGTGCTCGGAGCCGACCTGCCTTGTCCGGCGCGTGCTCAGGCCGTAGACGACCGCGAACACCACGAGGAGTCCGATCCCCACGGCGAAGATCGGCGCATACACGGCCGTGATCAGCGCGATCGCCAGCAGCACGACAATCCAGACAGAGAACGCGACGAGGAACCACTTTCCGTACATCCGTCTGCACGTACCCGGTGCCCCGGGGATGAAACGGCGGCGAGGGCTTCGCCCGTGGCTAGGCCGCCTCGCTCACGTACTCGGTCAGGTAGCCGAGCTCCGCCAGCTTCGCCCCCATGATCTCGTGCATCGCCCGCTGCTCTGGCGCTGCCATGCGACGGCGCCAGCCACCCGGCTTCGCCGAGCGGATCGGCTTGCGAGCGCCCTTCTCGGCGCTGGGCACGCTCGCGAACGAGTTCCCGTGTGCGATTCGCTTCAGCTCCGTGAGCTCAGCGGCAACGCCTAGCGGTCCGCAGAGTCGCTGAAGCTGGGCGACGGGATCACGCAGCAGCTCCTCGTAGCGGACGAGGACGCGCCGGGCGGGATCGTGCGCCCGGTAGGCGCGCTGCACGACCTCGGTCCGGTAGGTCCAGACCGTCGATAGCCAGCGCACCAGGACCTCGCGCTGGTCGGGATCCGCCGCGAACCCGCCCTCCCGGAGCGCCCACGCTCCCTTGCGGTGCGCGGCCACCCACGAATCCACGACGTCGCGACCGTCGCGGAGCAGGAAGATCATCCGGGACGCCGGGAAGAGCGAGAGCAGGAGGTCGGCGACGTGCGATCCAGGCTCCTTGACGATCACCATCGGTGCGCCGCTCGCGGAGCCAGCCGCGCGGGCGTCGGCAGCCTGGGCATCGAACCGGGCGACGATCAGCCGACGAAGCGCCGGCATCCACGCGTGGCGATAGAGGTCGGAGAAGAAGTAGCTCGGCTTGTGCCGCTTGACATCGTTCAGGGTCGTCAGCTCAGGCTCTTCGTCCGCGGCTGCCCAGGCGAGCGGTATCGGCCGCCAGACCCCCAGGTGATGCCCGAGATGCGGATCGTCTATCGGAACCGTCGCCTCGAGCTCCGAGAGCATCCTCAAAAGCCACGTGCTTCCGCTCCGCGACGAGCCGAAGATCCAGACGAGACGGTCTTCGTGGTCGGCGAGGCTGAAATCGGAATTCATGGATCTCCCCTCAACGATCCGCCCCCAGGCTACCCCCTTCGCCGGTCTGACAAACCGACGGCGCCGGCTCGACCACCGGCGCCGCCTGCGAATCAGCGTTCGGGTCGGGGCTGTGACCGGTCGCGCCGACCCGTTGGCGCCCGGGCCCCTACCGGGCGCCAACCGTCGCCTCGCGCTGCTCGGCGTGCACGGCCTCCGCGAACTCCTCCACGATCTTGGCGCAGAAGGCGTCCAGATCATCCGGCTTGCGGCTGGTCACGAGCCCCGCCTCGGTGTGGCACTCCTCGTCGACCCATGTCGCTCCGGCGTTGCGGATGTCCGTCTTAAGGCTTGGCCAGGAGGTGATGGTCCTCCCATCGAGCACGCCTGCCTCCACCAACGTCCACGGTGCGTGGCAGATCGCGCCCACGGGCTTCCCCGCCTCGAAGAAGTCCCGCACGAACCGGACGGCCTCGGGCACCGTTCGCAGCGCGTCAGGGTTCGCTACGCCGCCCGGCAGCACGAGCCCGTCGTAGTCGTCCACGCTCGCCTCCGAGACGACCCGGTCCACGGGGAACCTGTCGGCCTTGTCGAGATGGTTGAAGGCCTGTGCCTCTCCGCGCTCGGGCGCGATCAGGTCGGTTTCCGCTCCCGCCTCGCGAACGGCGTCCCATGGACGGGTGAGCTCGACCTGCTCGATGCCCTCGTTGGCGACGAGGAACGCAATCTTCTTGCCTTTCAGCTCGTCGGGCATGTCCACTCCTTTCCTGCTTTGCCCTCTCCGGGCCCCTACCCCGCCCCCGAGGGCCCTATTCCCGGAGTCAGTAGCGCAGCAGGGCGGCGGCGCCGTGGTGCGGATCGAGCTCCGAGGCCGGACCGTCCTTGACCGGGGTGATCTCGGCACCCGTGGCTACCGCCAGCTCGATCATCCGCTCGGCCGCCGTGGTTGAGGAGTCGTCACCGGCACCGGGGTCGGCAAGGTACGCGTCGAGGGGCTTGCCCGCGTAGTCGCGATCGGCGTCGAAGATCAGGTGGCGCACGCGGCCCTGGGCGAGCGCCTCGAGGACCTCCTGAGGCCCCAGCGCCGCCCCGGTTTCCGATCCGATCGCCTCCTCGAGCTCCCGAACCAGCGCCAGCTCGCGCGTCCGGTTGAGCTCCTGAACCGCCGCCGCGACCCGCTCGGCGACCTGGCGGTCCTTCGCCGAGATCAGATCCTGCGTCACGGTGTGGAGCCTCATTCCGCCGGACCGCAGGCCGCCGGCGAGGTCCCGCGTGTGCTCCTCGGATCCGAAGACGATCAGGTGGCGCCACTCGCGCCGGGCGCACTCGGCGTCCACCTTCTCGCCAAGCTCCCGCAGGAACCGCCGGCGGTTTGCCTCAAGTCGCTGCCCGAACTGGTCGCGCCCGGACGCGGACGCTCCCTCGTAGTGTCCAGGCTGCGCCCGCTCGGCCTTTCGCTCGCGCCAGTCACGGCTAAACAGCACGATCTCCCAGCTATCGAGCTCCCTCATCGCTCCCAGCGACCACTCCAGCAGCTTGACGCGCTCCGCCGAGGCCAGGACGACGCCGACTGGAGGGCCGTCATCGAACATCTCGATCAGCGGCCTCAGGTAGGGGCGAGGCGCATGCACGACGTCGAGCCGGCGCGGCGCAAGCTGGACGCTGCGCCAGAGCTCGTTGGGCCGGTCGGCGACTCCGACGAAACCGGCATGCCCGCGGCCCTGCGGCGGCGGTGCGTTCTCCGGGAACCGATCGAGCACACGCCTTGCTGCGGCCTCGAACGCTCGGCGCGCACCGTGCGGCGAGGTTTCCTCCGTCAACTGGCGCAGGCGGTCCCGAAGCGCGATCCGCCAACCCTGCCCACGATCGGCGGGATCGACGGCCACGTAGACGGACAGAACTCCGCCGGGAGGTCGCCAGTCGATCAGCCGCCGCAGAAGGTCCTCTCGCCTGGCGCGCTCCATCAGGCCTACGCTACCGATCCCACTGGCCTCGAGCCAACGATGCCCGAGCGTTAGGGAATGCCCCAGTGGGGTAGGACCATCGGGTACGGACCCGGTACCGCTGAATCCGAGGAGGAGCTATGTCAGAGGTGCAAGAGGGTGGCCAGATAACCGGCACGAAGGACAAGGACTACAACATCGTCTGGTTCGTAGAGCAGTGCCTGAGCAACGCCCTGCGCCTGGAGACCTACGTCCAGGACGCCGAGC
>Ga0126312_10000286_pt1 | contig 27867 bp, 25 predicted proteins | sample Plot104A_FD_92537 | JGI IMG/M metagenome (GOLD analysis project Ga0126312, IMG submission 92537) | Serpentine soil microbial communities from UC McLaughlin Reserve, CA, USA - Plot104A | ecosystem: Environmental > Terrestrial > Soil > Grasslands | place: USA: UC McLaughlin Reserve, Lake County... | reverse complement strand
GGCACGCCGAGGATGGTGAGCAGGATGTAGCTCGTGAGGCCCGCGATCGTGGCCTGGAGCAGCACTCCCGCCACATAGCCGCCAACGGCGTTCGCCATGTGCTCCAGGGCGCGGCGCATCCGCAGGCGCCGCTCCTCGGGCTGGAACTCGAGGGCCCGGTCCACCCAGAGGCGGCCGCTCCCGAGCAGGAACGCCGTGAGGATGAGGATGGTCACCAGCGCGAAGATCGAGTTGACGATGCCGAAGCCCACGTCGCGGAGGGTCTTGGCGGCCCCGCCAAGCTTGCTGGGGAGCTTGCCGGCCTCCTGCTGGAGCTTGTCGGTGATCTGGTAGTCGTCGTTGACGTTGCGCAGCGTGTCGTTCTTCTCGACGTAGTCGGTCACGTCGCGGGCGTACCTCGGCGCATTGTCTGCCAGGTCGTTCGCGCCGTTCACGAGCGGCGGCACGATGATCACGGCTAGGAGCACGGGCACGAGCAGCAGCCCCAGGTAGACGAGGGTGATGGCGAAGCCGCGTCGCATGTGTCGGTTCAGCTGGTTGACCGGCGCCGAGAGCGCCACCGCCAGGAAGATCGCGGCCACGAGCCAGCCGATCGGCCTGCGGAGGAGGTAGAGCAGGTAGAGCGTCATCACCACGGCGACGATGATCAGCACGAGGCGAACGATCGACCTGGCCGGGGCGTCGACCACGGGCCGATTCTCACCCCGAGGTCGGACGGCGCTCAGTGCTTCCCGGCGGGGAGCGCTCAGGCCAGGAAGCGCGACGGCAGCGAGCCCGTGCCGAGCAGCCCGGGGCCCGTGTGCACGGCGAGCACCGGCCCGATCTCGCTCAGGATGGTGGGCTCGCCTCCGAAGACCTCGCGGCAGCGCTCGGTGAGCTGGGCGGCCTGGTCCGGGGCGCCTATGTGCTGCACGGACCATGCGTCGGCCCCCGAGGCCTTGCCCTGGCGCGCGTAGTCGACCATCCGCTCGAAGGCCCGCGCGCTCGTGCGCACCCGCTCGATGGGGGTCATCTCATTCTCCACCGTGAGTATCGGCTTGACCTTCAGCGTCGAGCCGATCCAGGCGCTGGCCGCCCCGATTCGGCCGCCGCGCTTCAGGAACTCGAGCGTGTCGATGGCGAAGAAGAGCTTCAGCTCCTTGCGGGCCTCGGTCACGCGGGCCACGATGTCGTCCGCCGAGTCGCCGGCCTCGGCGGCGTGCGCCGCCACGAGGACCAGGAAGCCGAGCCCGCCGGCCGCGGTCGTCGAGTCGATCACCCGGATCCGCTCACCGCCCTTGCCCTCGCGCTCGAGGGCCTCCTTCGCCTGTCGCGCCGCCTCCGGCGTGCCGGAGAGCCCGCCCGAGATGTGCAGCGAGACGATCTCCGTCGCCCCGTCGGCCAGCAGCGGCTCGTAGGCGGAGGTGAAGTCGCCCACGGAGGGCTGGGAGGTTGTGGGGAGGGCGTCCGCCGAGCGGAGCTCCTCGAAGAACCCCGGGTAGTCGGTGATCTCGGTCTCGGGCACCGTGCGGTCGCCGCCGAACAGCACGTAGAGCGGGACGACCCGGATCCCGTGGCGCTCGACCTGCTCGGGAGCCAGGTACGAGGTGCTGTCGGTGACCACCGCAACCGGCATCGCGGCGGGAGCGTACACGGGCTGCGTACAGGGATTAGACTCGCCGCCGAGGTGAGGAGATGACGGCGCAGGAGCGGCAACGCATCGAGGCGCTCCTCGACACGAGAGTCGAGGAGCTGGTGCGGATGCGCGCCGCCCTGCGCCGGGCGGTGGAGGGCATGCGGGAGTCGGAGCTGGCCCACCTCGACAACCATCCCGCGGACGCCGACCTCCACGAGCACGAGGTGGACGAGACGACGCACCTGTTCCTCGACGAGGAGGAGCGACGCATCGCCGAGGCCCGCCGCGCGCTGTCCGACGGCACGTATGGGGTGTGCCTCGCGTGCCGCAAGCCGATTCCGGGCGAGCGGCTTAGCGCGATGCCGGCGGCCGTGCGCTGCCTCGACTGCCAGAGGCACTTCGAGGGCTCGCACCGCCAGCACATCCTGTAGTGCCGAAGACGCTACTCACCGGGGCCACCGGGTTCATCGGCTCCCGCGTGGCGCGGCGGTTGCTCGAGCGCGGCGACGACCTCCGGCTGGCGCTGGAGCCCCGCGTCGATCCGCCCGACCTCGACGCCGAGCGGGTCGAGTGCGATGTGCGCGACCGCCGCGCGGTGCGCCGGGCGCTCAAGGGCGTCGAGCGCGTCTTCCATTGCGCGGGCGTGACGTCGGTTCGCCCGGCCGACGCCGAGCGCCTCTTCGACGTGAACGTGGGGGGCGCCAAGGTCGTGATGGAGGAGTGCCTCAGGGCCGGCGTCGAGCGGGTCGTGATGTGCTCGAGCGCGGCCGCGCTCGGCCCGGCGCCGCGCGGCAAGACCGCCGACGAGAGCCAGCTCTTCACCGCCGGACACCTCGGCATCCCCTACGTGAACTCCGTCCACGAGGCCGAGGTCGAGGCGATGCGGCTGGCCGCCAAGGGCCTTCCGCTCGTGTGCGTCAACCCGGCGGTGGCCCTGGGCGCCGGGGACGCCAACCTCAGCTCCACGCGGGTGGTGCGGAACTTCCTGCTGGGGAGGGTGCCCGTCTACGTGGACGGCGCCGTGTGCGTCGTCGACGCCGACGACGCGGCCGCCGGCCACCTCCTCGCCGACGAGCAGGGCGCGCTGGGCGAGCGCTACATCCTGGGCGGGCGCAACTTCACATGGGAGCGGCTGTTCGCAGACCTCGGCCGGCTGTCGGGCGTAGAGCCGCCCGTCAAGGTGCCCACCCCCCTGGCCGGGGCGGCGGCCACGCTGCCCGGCCGGAGCGCGCTCGACCCGGCGGAGGTGCGGGCGGCAAGCCACTGGTGGACCTACAGGGCGACGAAGGCGCGTCGCGAGCTCGGCTGGCGCGCCCGTCCGCACGAGGAGACGCTCGAGGCGACCGTTCAGTGGCACCTCGAGCGCGAGCACGACCGTATCGCTCGCACGCGGCGCTCCCAGCAGGTCCAGTACCGCCTGGCGGGCGTGGCCATCGGCGCGCTCGAGGAGTCCGTCGGGCTGGCCGGGCGGCTGGCCCGTCGCGCCCGGCTAGTCTGAGCCCGGATGACGGTGCTCTACCGTTGCAAGGCGCCCACCGACGTGGTTTGCCGTTGCGGCAAGGTGTCGCGCAGGATGGACGCCATGGGAATCGAGTACGAGACCGTCCGCGTGCCGCTCCTCAAGCGCGCCAGGCTCGAAGTCGAGGAGTTGACCGGCCAGCGCTGGGTACCGGTCCTCGTGCACGGTGACGAGGTGATCCACGACTCGCACCGGATCCTGGAGTACCTGAAATGGCTAGAAGAGCGCAAGCACCACGTGCCGGCCGCCTGAGCCGCGGCGCCCGCGGCGTACGCCGGATCTGGCCACTCGTGCTGATGGCGCGCGGGTGGTGGGAGAGGCTCTCGCCCGAGGAGAAGGAGCGCTACAAGGCGCGCGCCCGGGACTACGCGGAGCGCGGCCGGAGAGCCTACGGGGCGCGGCGCAAGCGGCGCTAGTCGAGCCGGTTCTCGAGCCCGATCGGGCGCTTCGCGGACTCCGTCGCCTGGGGCTCGGGGGTGTCCTCCGGCTGCTCGACGCCGAGCCGCTCGGCGAGCTCGCCCGTCTCGTACATCTCGGTGACGATGTCGCAGCCGCCGATGAGCTCGCCCTCCACGAACAGCTGCGGGATCGTCGGCCAGCCCGAGAGCCCGGACAGCTCCTCGCGGATGCGCGGGTCCGGCAGGATGTCGAGCGCCGCGTACTGCACCCCGAGGGAATTCAGGCAGCCGGCGGTGCGCGCGGAGAAGCCGCATGCGGGCTGATGCGGGGTGCCCTTCATGAAGAGCATCACCCGGTTCTCCCTGATGGCGTTGTCGATGAAGTCCCTGATCTCCGTGTTGTTCATCCGGATCCTCCCGGCGTCGAGGTCTTTATCGAGAGTGCGTGGATTGACCCGCCCACCTCGTCGCCGAACACCCCGTACACGAGCTTGTGCTGCTCGATGCGGGTGAGGCCGGCGAAGCGGTCGGAGACGATCTCGGCGCGGAAATGGTCGCCACCGCCGGTCAGGTCCTCAACCGCCACCTCGGCCCCCGGCAGGGCGGCCTGGATGCGCTCTCTCAGTTCGTTCGGGCTTGGCACGTCACGTTTGAGGGTACCGGGAGGTTGGCCGATACAATGGAGACCCCATGGTGATGCTGAGCGACGTCGCGGCGGAGAAGGTGCGTGAGTTCATGACCGCCCAGAGCGCGGAGGGTGACGTCGGCCTCAGGGTCGGCGTCCGCGGCGGCGGCTGCTCCGGCTTCCAGTACGCCCTGGCGCTCGACGAGCGCCGCGACGACGATCACATCTTCGAGACGAGCGGCATCCGCGTGCTCGTGGACCCGGCCAGCCTCCACTACGTCCAGGGCTCCACGGTCGACTACACCGAGAGCTTCATGGGCTCTGGCTTCGAGGTCTCGAACCCGAACGTGGTCTCCTCGTGCGGCTGCGGCTCCTCGTTCCGCATCGCCGACGAAGAGCCCTCCTGCGGCGCCTCCGTCTGATAGGCCGTCGCCTGGCAGGGCCCTCCGTCCCTCGCGTGCTAGCGCACGCGGCGCTCGGCGCGTCCTTGCCATGCTCGGCCTATCAGCCGGGGGTCCCCTCGGCCTGACGCGCCGTGGCCGGGCGGCATGCCGCGCAGCTCCCGTCCGCAAGCGGCTCCCCGGAGGGGGTGGCTGACATTCCGTCAATATCTCTGACGTAAAGTCAGCCACCCCCAAAGGGTTCGGGCTGGTCCTCGCCGGCCGGCGCCTCAGGCCGGCGAGGAGTCCTCGCTGGGCGGCGCCTCAGGCCGGCGCGTTGTCCAGCGAGCGCCAGAGGTAGAGGCAGGCGAGCGAGCGCCATGGCCGCCAGGGCTCGGCGATTCGCTCGAGCTCGGCGGGCGTCGGCAGCTCCTCAAGGCCGTAGGCGAGCTGGGCCGCGCGACGGATTCCGAGGTCGCCCACCGGCAGCACGTCGCGGCGGCCCAGGTGGAAGATCAGGAACATGTCGACCGTCCAGGGACCGAGCCCCTTGACGGCCGTGAGCTGCTCGAAGACCTCCTGGTCTGGCAGCTCGGGCAGCCGCTCGAGCTGGAGGTCGCCGTCCTCGACTCGCTCGGCGAGGTCGCGCAGGTAGGCGACCTTGGCGCGCGAGAGCCCCGCCCCGCGGAGCTCCTCCGGGTTGGCCTCCAGCAGCGCGCGGGGCGCCGGGGCGCCACCGTCGAAGAGGTCGGTGAGGCGCTCGAAGATCGTTCGCGCCGCCCTTGTCGAGAGCTGCTGGCCGACGATCGAGCGCACCAGCGCGCCGTAGGCGTCGGCCGGGCGCGGCCCCCGGCGCCGCAGGACCTCCTCGGGGTGGCCGAAGCGCTTCATCAGGTCGGCCAGGACGGGGTCGGACCCGCGGAGGTGATCGAGCGCCGCGCTCGTCTCCGGCACCGGCGAGGTGCGCGAGCCGGCGCTCGGGCGTGGCGTCATGCGGCCCGCCGCCGTGGCCCGAAGAACGCCGCCTCCTGATCGCCGAGCGCCGTGGCCGGCGGATCCCCGAGCAGCCACTCGCGCGCGATCCGGTGCCAGTTGGCGGTGGCCCGGAGCTGGCCCAGCACGCCCAGGGTCAGGGCCTCCATGCGCCGGGCAAGCAGACCGTCGGGCGGCACGGTCTGGCGCTTCATGAGCTCCCAGTAGCGGGAGCGGGGGTCGCCGAAGTCCACCAGCACCCTGGACACGAGGGCGCGGTCGGCCGTCACCTCGCCGTCCTCGATGTACCAGGCGGTGGCCGCGCGGAAGTGCTCGAGCACGGCCTCGGGCCGCAGCTCCGGATCGGTGGCATCGAAGAAGCCCATCGACGCGAGTCGGGCGTGGAGGCCCAGGGCGTCGCCCTCCATGCCCAGGCGGATCGCCTCGGCCTCGGCCGCGAGGTGCGCCGGGGGGACTCGCTTCGTCATCCCGAAGTCGATGAACGCCACGCGGCCGTCCTCCATCAGCAGCTCGTTGCCCGGGTGCGGGTCGCCCGAGAAGAAGCCGTGGCGGTAGAGCGACCCGAAGAAGAAGCGGAAGACGATCTCGCCGAAGCGGTCGCGCGTCGCCCGGTCCATCGCCTTCACCTGCTCGAAACCGGCGCCGTCCACCCACTCGCTCACGAGCACGTGCTCCGAGGACATGCCCGTGATCACGTTCGGCACGACTATGAACGGGTGCCCCCGCCACGAGCGGGCGAAGGCGCGGTGGCTCTGCGCCTCGTGCTCGTAGTCGAGCTCATCGGTCAGGCGCTCGCGGATCTCGGCGGTGATCGCCCGGGCGTCGAGGCCGGGCGCCATGCGCTTCGCCACCCGCATGATCAGGCCCAGGTTCTGGAGGTCGGAGCGGACCGCCCTGGCCACGCCCGGGTACTGGACCTTCACCGCCACGCGGCGGCCGTCCTCGAGCCGCGCGCGGTACACCTGCCCGATCGAGGCGGCGGCCACGGCCTCCTCCTCGAACTCGGCGAACGCGTCCTCGAGCGGCTCGCCGAGGTCCGACTCGAGCACGCGGCGCATCTCCTCGAAGGAAACCCGCGGCGCCGCGTCGCGCAGCTCGGCGAGCTTCTCCTGTACGCGCGCCTGGAGCTCGGGCGAGAAGGCGCCGGTGTCGACGAACGACGCCACCTGGCCGACCTTCATCGCGGCGCCCTTCATCGAGCCGAGCACCTCGAAGATCTGCTCCGCCGCCGCCATCTGGCGCCGTTCGGCCGCGGCGCGTCGGCCCTCGTCCCCGCGGGCGGCGTTCGCCACCTTGGTGGCGTAGTTCCTCGCGGCCTGCTCGCCGGCGAGACGTCCCACGCGGGCGGCGCGGCGGTAGCGGCCGGTGGGCATCTCGCTCGGCATCACCGGAGACTCTACGCGGGGATAGGCTGTGCGCCCTCATGCGGCTGGTCTCTCTGGACGCCGGCTCGGGGCCACGCGCCGCGCTGCTGCGGAACGGTCGCGTCTACGACATCTGGCGCGACGCTCCGATCGCCCTGGGCGACTCGGGGAGGACGCTGGACGCGCTCGTCGAGGGCGGCCTGCTGGGCGAGGTCAGGCCGACCGAAGACCGGGGGCTGCCGCTCGGGAGCGTCCGCCTGCTGCCGCCGATCGGACGTCCGGGGAAGATCGTCTGCATCGGGCTCAACTACCGCTCGCACGCGGAGGAGCAAGGCCTCGAGCCGCCGGCGACGCCCACCTTCTTCGGCAAGTTCGCGAACGCGCTGGCCGCCCCCGGGGCCACGGTGAGCCCGCCGCCGGCGAGCCGCAAGCTCGACTTCGAGGCGGAGGTGGCGTTCGTGATCGGGCGCCGCGCGACGCGGGTCGCCGAGGGCGACGCGCTGGCCCACGTGGCCGGGTTCATGCTCTTCAACGACCTGTCCGCACGCGATCTCCAGTTCCAGACCCCGCAGTGGATGCCTGGCAAGGTGTTCGACGGCGCCGCGCCCTGCGGGCCGGCGCTCGTGACGCCCGACGAGGCGCCGCACGACGCCATCGAGATCGAGCTGCGGCTGAACGGCGAGCTGATGCAGGCCGCCTCGACGGCCGACCTGGTGCACTCGGTGCCGGCGCTCGTCGCGCACCTCTCGAGCTTGATGACGCTCGAGCCGGGCGACGTGGTGGCCACGGGCACCCCCGCGGGCGTAGGGAACACTCGAGAGCCTCCGGTGTTGCTCCACGCGGGCGACGAGATCGTGATCGCCTCGCCCCAGCTCGGAACGCTCGAGACCCGGATCGGAGCGTGAGCACCGAGAACGTCGAACTCGTGCGCGAGGGCCTCGCGGCCTTCCTTGCCGGGGACCTCGAGCGCGTCTCGAGGTCCATCCGGACGTGGTGACCTACCGCGTGCCGCCGCTGCCGGGCCCAGGCCTTGGAGGCGGCGGGGCTCCCGGTCTAGCCTCAGCCGACAACCTCCACGGGCCGGCCGATCGCCTCCGCCAACAGGCCGGCGTTCCGGCGCGCCGCCCAGATCGCCACCGTCGGGTCCCCGCTCGCATCGGGGTCGAGCCGCACGGCCCCGTTCGCGGGGCGCACGCCCACGGAGGCCACCGACTGGTCGCGGCTGCGCTCGAGTTGCTCGGCCAGCCGGATCACGCCGCACAGTAGCCGCAGGCGCTCGGCGTCGCCGGGGAGGGCGAGGTCCCCGAGCTCCGAGGCGTCCGGGTCGCCCTTTCGGTGGTAGCGCGCGACGAGCCCGATCAGCACCAGCTCGCGGGGCGTGAAGCCGGGCAGTCCGGCGTGCAGGATCAGGTAGTGCGAGTGGCGGTGGTGGTCGTCGTAGTCGATCGTCATGCCGATGTCGTGCAGCATGCAGGCGGCCTCCAGCAGCTCCCGGTCCGATCCGTCCGGCTCGTGGAGGCCCGCTTCGGCCAGGCCGTCGTAGAGCTGGAGCGACAGGTGCGCCACGTGCAGCTCGTGACGGCCTCCGGAGCCGTAGCGGTGGGCGAGGTTCTCCACCGACGCTCGCCGGACGTCCGCGACCAGCGGCGGATCGCCGAGCCGGCTCTCGAAGAAGACGCCCTCGCGCAGGCCGGCCTCGGAGACCTCGAGCACGTCGAAGCCCCCGGCGTCCATGCACGCGTCCAGCACCAGCGCGCCGCCGAGGATCACATCGGCGCGATCGGGCTTGATGCCGGGCACGGCGCCGCGCTTCGAGGCGGGCTTCGAGGCGAGCAACTCGATCAGCTCGCCCAGCGCAGTGCGCGTCAGCTCGAAGCCCTGAACGTCGACGTCCGGGAACTCGAGGCGCTTGGCCGCCGCCGTGGCGAGGTTCCGGATCGTGCCGCCGATGCCGGTCAGTCGGCCGCCGCCCTCCCACCAACCGAGCTCGCCCATCTCCCGTGCCACGTGGCCCCGCAGGGCCCTCATCGCCTTGGCCGGCGCCTTCTCGCCCGGCAGGAAGGTCTCGCTCATGGTCACCGAGCCGAGCTGGAGCGACTCGCTCGCCGCCAGTCGCCGGTCCTCGAGACGCATCAGCTGGACGCTTCCCCCGCCCGTCTCGATGCCGAAGCCGTCCCTCAGCGTGGTGGAGTTGGCGAGCGCCAGATAGCCGTACCAGCCCTCCTCGCGCCCGCTGATCACCCGCACCCGAAGACCGGTTCGCTCCCGGATCGCGTCCAGCAGCTCGTCGCGGTTCACCGCAGCGCGGATCGCGCTCGTGGCTACGGCGTCGACGCGGTCGACTCCCGCCGCTCGGCAGAAGGAGGCGAACACGGCGGCGGTGTGGAGCGCCCGATCCATCGGCTCGGGCTTGAGCGTGCGCTCCTCGCCCATGTGCTCGCCGACGCGCGTGGCCTCGCGAATCTCGTCGGTGAGTGCCCACCAGCTCCCAGGCTCGTGACCGTAGACCACGAGGCGCCAGGAGTTCGACCCCATGTCGATCACGGCCAGCCGCTCCACGTGAGGTGGGATGATCGCGGACGATGGCCGCGGAGCTCATCGCGCTCGTGAGGCACGACTGCCCGGTGTGCGATCAGCTCCTGCCGCGGCTCGACGCCGCCGGTGTGCGGGTTCTGTCCCAGTCGGGGCCCCGCGAGACGGCGGCGCAGGCCGAGCGGCTCGGCCTGGCCTCGGTCCCGGAGCTCGACGAGGAGCTCGAGGTCTCGGCGCGCTTCGATCCCGACGCCGTGCCGGCGCTTCTGCTCGTGGACGACGGCGAGGAGCGGGGGCGGGTCGAGGGGATTCACCTGGAGCGGCTCGAGGCGCTGCTCGCCGAGGCCGGGGTGGCGCTCGAGCTCGAGGGGCTGCCGGACGTGCGGCCGGGCTGCGCGAGCGTCACGCGCGAGCCGCTCGTGGCCGATCGGTTGGCCGCTCGCCGGGCGCGGGCCGAGGGCCGGATCCGATCGCGCGAGCTCGAGATCGGCGAGCTCGAGGAGGTGCTCGAAGCGCTACACGACCGCGGCGTCACGGACGGCCTCCCGGTCGTGCCGCCCACGCCCGAGCGCGTCGTGCGAATGCTCGGTGGCACCTCGCGCGACCCGCGCGAGGTCGTGGGCGCGCTGCCGCCGTACGAGGGCCAAGCGACGGTCGAGAAGGTGGCCGCGAACGCCGTGATGGCAGGGTGCGCGCGCGAGGCGCTGCCGGTCGTGCTCGCCGCGGTGGAAGCGGCCTGCGCGGAGGAGTTCGCGCTTCACGGCCTCGTGGCGACTACGTATCCCGCCGGACCGACCGTCGTGGTGAGCGGCCCGTTCGCCTCGGCGATCGCCATGAACTCGCGGGGCAACGCGCTGGGCCAGGGCAATCGCGCCAACCTCACGATCGGCAGGGCGCTCCAGCTCGCGGTGAGGAACCTGGGCGGCGGGCGGCCGGGTGACGAGGACCGCGCCACGCACGGGCAGGCCGGCAAGGTGGGCTCCTGCTTCGCCGAGCGGATCGAGGACTCGCCCTGGGAGCCCCTGTCGGTGGAGCGCGGGCTGGCCGAGGGGGAGACCGGGGTGACCGTGTTCGCCACCGAGGCGCCGCGGGTGATCGTGGACCAGCTGGCGCGCGAGCCGGACGGGCTGTGCGCAAGCTTCGCCCAGGCGCTCGAGTCCGTCGCCCATCCAAAGCAGCGGCTCGCCTTCGATGCTCTGCTGGTGGTCGGACCGGAGCACGCGCGGGTCTTCCGCGAGGCGGGCTGGTCGAAGCAGCGGGTGAGAGAGCGCCTCTTCGAGCTCACCCACTCGCCGGCGCGGGACGTGGTCCGAGGGGCAGGCGGCTCCCCGGAGGGGGTGGACCCGAGGTTCGTCGACGACCCCGACATGCCGGTGGCCAAGTTCGCCTCGCCGGACCGCATCTCGATCGTCCACGCCGGAGGCGACGCAGGGCTCTTCTCGATGGTCTACGGGAGCTGGGCCGCGGGCGAGATCGGCTCTCAGCCGGTCACGCGGAGCGTGGAGCCGTGGCGGTAGTCCTCGACCCCACCGCCGAGCGGCGGCCTGTGGGGCTGGCGCTCGCACCACCGCTCGCGGATGCGCCCGCGCGGATCGCGCTCGTGGACATCCGCAAGCCGCGTGGAGACGTGTTCCTCGACGAGCTCGCCCGCCTGCTCGACGAGCGCGGCCACCGGGTCGAGCTGACGGCCAAGCCCACGTTCACGAAGCCCGCGCCCGCCGACCTCCGGCGCGAGATAGCCGAGCGCTGCGACGCGGTCATCGAGGCGCTGGCGGACTGAGGCTCCTGCGTGTCGTGCGGTCTGCGCGACGTGCTCGAGTTCGAGCGGATGGGGAAGCCGGCGGCGCTCGTGGCCTCGAGCGTGTTCGGCGAGGCCCTGGCGAAGCAGTCCGCCGCGCTCGGCCAGCCCGCCGCTCGCCGTCGGTTCGTGTCGCACCCGGTGCAGGACCGCACCGACGAGGAGCTCCGGCGGATGGCGCGGGCCGCGGCCGACGACCTCTTGGCATGCCTGGCACGTCCAGGCGAGCCCGGTGGACTCAACGCCTGAGCCCAAGCTGCCGATGATGCGGGTGATGACGGGGCTGACCCACCCTGCCGCGGCCGAGAGCGGACCGCAGCTCGACAACCGCCGGGTCCTGGCCGGCGCAATCGACTTGTCGCTGCTTGTGCCGGTCGCCGCCGTGATGGCGAAGCTGTGCGGCGGGTTCGGCGGCACCTCCGCCGCGCTCACCGTCTGCTGGGCGCTGTTCTACTACTTCGCGCTCGAGTCGAACGGCGGCCAGACGATCGGCAAGCGCCTTCTCGGGTTGCGTGTGCTTCGCTCGGACGGTGCCGACGCCGGCATGCGCGAGGTGGCCATTCGCACCGTCTTGCGGACCGTAGACGGCCTCTTTTGCTACCTGGTGGGCCTGGCGGTGATGCTGGCCACGGGGCAGCGGCGCCAGCGCCTGGGTGACCTCGCGGCGGGCACGGTAGTGAGCTCGGCCGGAGCCGATCAGGCATTGCCGGCGACGCCCACCCCGACGCCGAACACCGAGGCGCCCGACCCGGACGCCGCCCTCGGCTTCGACGAGCCCGTCGAGCCCATGCCGCCGGGGGAGGAGGACGAGGACGGCGTCCCGACGGTCGAGCCGCCGCCGGAGAGCGCGGAGCCCGTCGAGCCTGCCCCCGAGCCCGAGCCCGAGCCCGAGCCCGAGCCCCAGCCCCAGCCCCAGCCCGGGCCCCAGCCCGAGCCCGAGCCCCAGCCCGAGCCCGAGCCCGAGCCCGAGCCCGTCGCGGACGGTGCCACCGAAGCCCAGCGGCACGAGGCGACCTCGATGGGCGGCGGGATCGAGATCGTCTCCGCGATCGACATGATCATGGCCGACGCGCGCGAGAGCGCCGACGACGACGAAGTCGGCGACGACTCCGTCGAACAGCCGGACGCCCGCTGAGCGCGCCCTTCCGGCGGCCGACTCCGGATGCCTAGGGCGGTCGCGCCGCGGGTTGCGCTCGCCGCGCGTCCGGGCGCAGGAGCCCCTCGCTCGCGAGCAGTCCCTCGACGGCCATGTCGAGCGAGAAGCGCCCGCCGTTGTCGAGGGCGACCGGCGTGTGGGCACCCAGCGCGAGAGCGGCACGCCGGTTGGGCCGCGGGACCTCGCGATGGTCCCCGCGGGTGCGGCCTTGCCCCGCTTGGATCGCGCGCCCGTCGGGCCGCCTGAAGCGCAGCCCGCCCGCCGGCGTGCGCTCGACGGCGAAGCCGCCCTCGTGCAGGAGGCGATGATGGTGGCGGCAGAGGAGCACGAGGTTTGCGAGCTTGGTCTCGCCGCCGTGGGCCCAGTGGTGGATGTGGTGGGCGTCCACGAAGCGGCTCTGGGTGCAGCCCGGGAAGCGGCAACAGCGGTCCCGGCTGCGCAGCGCGCGCCTGAGCGCCGGGGGCACTGTGCGCGTCTTGCGGCCGACCGTGAGCGGACGACCGCCGCGCTCGGTGATCGCCACGAGGGCGGCGTCGCACGCAATCCGATGAGCGGCCTCCCCGCTCAGCGCGGGCCGTGCTCGAGCTCCGAATGGCCGTCCCCGCCGGCGAGCGCGTCGGCTTCGGTATGCACGACGAGCTGGTAGCGGTCACCACCCGAGCGCCCAGCCTCGGGCGACGCGAGCGCCGCCTCGGCTACCCAGGCGAGCGCGTCCACATTCGCCCGCCCGGCCGCCGCCTTCTCTCCCTCGCCTGCTCCGGCGCTGTTGGCGCCCTCGCTTGATTCCTCCGGCGCCGGCGCGGAAGCGCTCCACAGGCGATCGCGACCCGCCTCGAGCGCGGCGAGGACGAGCGCGCCGTCCTCGAGAGCCAGACGCGCGCTGAGCACGGGCGAGCCGTCGTCGTCCCAGGACCAGGAGAAGTAGCGCTCGGCGTGGACCGCGTTGGCATGCTCGACCTGGGCCGCGAGCACGCCGCGGTAGCTCCGCACGATCCGCTCGAGCTGCGCCGCGGTGGCGTGGAGCGCGAGCTCGAGCAGCTCGGGTTCGCTGTCAGCGCTTGCCACGCGGGTGACCGCCCGGACCTTCGAGTAGCTCAGCCGTCCCTGTCCGAAGGCCTCCAGCACGAGAGGCAGCTCGCAAAGCCGCCGCGCCACCCTCACCTGCTCTCGAGCCGACCCCAGCGCGACGCCGCAGCGCAGCGACAGCCAGTCGGCGCAGGAGCGGCAGCCCCACACGAGCCAGCCCGAGCGCCGGTCGAACTCCGCCACCAGCAGCAGCCAGCGGCAGGTCGCAGCGTTGAGGTGCGCGGCCAACTCGCCGATCTCCTGCTCGAGGTGCTCGAGCGGCAGCGCCTCGAGCTCCCGCGGGATCATCCCGCCCGTCTTCACGGCCCCGGCGTGCTCCTGTCGAGCTTCGAACACATGTTCGGATGCTACGGACCCCGAAGGACGGAAGCGTCGCGGCGACACGGCCGGCGCTTCCGCGGAAACGCTCGGCTACCTGAATGGGGTACCTCTCCCGGGTGCCCACCGCGCGTTCGCGGAGCCGGCCCTCCGATTCGAAGCGGGCGGCGTCGCGCTTGCCGGTCAGCCGCGGGCCGGCGGCCAATCGCACCGCGCCCGGCCCGGCCGTGCAACGTGCGCCGCCGGGACTGTACAGAGCCATGCGAATCCGGCCTCGAGCGGTGGTGGTCAATTTGGTGGCCCTCGTCCTGCCTGCTCTCCGCCGCGCCCGGGCGCGGCGGAGGTTGCCTTCGAGGCCACGGTCGACCCCGGCGAGGTCTCCTTTCTCGACCCCCGCGAGCTGGCCTTTCGCCTCCGCATGAGCACTGGCGGGCAGGAGGAGCGCTTCCGGGTAAGGGTTGAGCAGCCTCGCTGGGACCCGCTGCCCACCCGCGGCCCCGACGGCTCTCCGGTCGTCCCCGACTGCTTCCGCCAGCCGCTTGCACTGGAAGGACCGGGAAGGCTCGCCAAGACGGTTTGTGCCCACGGCGACCCCGGCCCGGCCGTCTGCCGGCGCGGCCGCGGGCTCTGCGGGCTGAGTGGCGACCTCACGCTCCCACCCCACTCGACCTCGACGCTCGTCGCCGGCTTCCTCACGTCCGGACCGCCGCTGCGCCGCACCGACTGCCGCGCCACGTTCGCGGTCACGGGCGGCCAGAACCGCACCCTCGCCGGCGACCAAGAGATTCGGCCCGACGCGCCGCGCGCGCGCCCGCCATTCGGAATGCAGATCATGCTCTCGACGAGGCCGCGGACTCGGCACTTTCATGGCGCGCGGCGCCTGCGGCCCGGACACGAGCTCGACATCCGCGGCCGCACGGAGCGCCCGCTGCGCGGCGGGCGCGAGTTCAGCGTCACCGGCTACTAGCGACCGGTCTGCGCCCGCACCTGCTCGACGAGCGAGCCTTCACGCTCGGGCTGCGGCGGACTGCCCCAGCCGCAACCCGTTCCGGGACATGCCGTGGCGGGGTCGCGCCGTGCGGGGGCCGGGATCCTGACGGCGGTGTGGCGGCGGGCGTGAACGTCGGCACGGGATCAGAGCACCCCCGCCTCGCAAGCGCGGCCGGCGCGGGCGCCTCCGCCGCCGGCCGGATTTCCGCGGAAGCGCTCCGCTACCGAAATGGGGTAGGCGCGCCGGCCGTCCGCCGGCGTCCCTGCTCCGGGAGCGCCCGCGCTCGCCCTATCATGGATCCTCCTCGTCGCAGGGCCGAGGCGTGCCCTGCGTCCACGGGCCATGACCATCGGAACCGCCGAAAAGCCGCTGCGCGTAGCCATCGTGGGCTCCGGTCCCGCGGGCTTCTACGCCGCCGGGCACCTGCTCAAGGACAAGGAGCGGGTAACCCAGGTGGACATGTTCGATCGGCTGCCGACGCCGTGGGGGCTCGTACGCGGGGGGGTGGCGCCGGACCACCCGAACATCAAGGCCGTGAGCCGCGTCTACGAGAAGACTGCCGCCCACCCCGAGTTCCACTTCTACGGGAACGTCGAGCTCGGCCGCGACCTCGGCCGCGAGGATCTCACGAGCCACTACCACGCGGTCGTCTACGCGGTCGGCGCGCAGACCGACAGGCGCATGGGCATCCCCGGCGAGGACCTACCCGGGAGCTGGGCGGCCACCGAGTTCGTGGCCTGGTACAACGGACACCCGGACTACCGCGAGCTCGAGTTCGACCTCTCGGTCGAGACGGCGGTCGTCGTGGGCAACGGCAACGTTGCCGCGGACGTGGCGCGGATGCTCGCGCTCACGCGCGACGAGCTCGCCTGCACCGATGTGGCGGACCACGCGATCGACGTGATGGCCGACTCCGCGATCAGGGAGATCGTCGTGCTAGGCCGCCGCGGCCCGGCCCAGGTGGCCTTCACGAACCCGGAGCTGCTCGAGCTGGGCGAGATGACCGACGTGGACGTCTTCGTGGACCCGAGGGACGCGGAGCTCGATCCGCTGAGCCGAGAGTGGATCGAGAGCGAGGCCGCCGGCATCACGGCGCGCAAGAACGTCGAGATCCTGAGCGGCTACGCGCGGCGGAAGCCGAGCGGCAAGCGCCGGCGGATCGTGCTCCGCTTCCTCGTCTCGCCGGTGGAGATCCACGGCGACGGGCGCGTGGAGGCGGTCACCGTCCGGCGCAACCGGCTCGAGCGCGACGAGGCCGGCACGCTGCGGCCGAAGCCGACCGACGAGACGGAGAGGATTCCCGCGGGCGTCGTGTTCCGCTCGATCGGCTATCGGGGGATGCCGCTCGAGGGGCTTCCCTTCGACGCCGCCCGCGGCACGATTCCCCACCAGGACGGCCGCGTGCACGACGGCGAGTACGTCGTGGGCTGGATCAAGCGGGGACCCACCGGCATCATCGGCACCAACAAGCGCGACGCCCAGGAGACCGTCGACACGCTGCTGGCCGACCTCGAGGCGGGTCGCCTGCCCGAGCCCGCCACCGCCGACCGCGACGAGCTGGAGCGCCTGCTCGAGGAGCGCTGCCCCGACCACGTGACGTACGAGGGCTGGGAGGCGATCGACCGCGCCGAGAGGTCGGCCGGAGAGCCGCAGGGCCGCCCGCGGGTCAAGCTCTGCACCTTCGAGGAGCTGCTCGAGGCGGCTGCGCGCGAGCGGGTCTAGCCCGGGACGCGCGCCAGCGACTCGCCGTCGAGGGCGTCGAGCGCCCGCTCCACCGAGGTCGATATGCAGGTGAAGATCGGCGTCTCCGACTCCGTGTAGGCGCTCGACTCGGTGCCGCGCAGCTCCTGCACCAGGTCCAGGAACTCGGAGGGGTCATCCGTGTCGAAGGAGACCACGAACTCCTGGTCGTCGAGGCCGAAGGAGTAGGCCGTGTTGATGTCGATCGTCCCGTGCCTGCGGCCCACCTCGATGTGGCCGCGCATGATCCGCGTGCGCTCCTCCGCCGGCAGCGCGTACCACTCCCGCTTCTTCCACATCGGGTAGACGATCAGGTACTTCGAGTCGGCCCCGGGGCGCGGCGCGAGCGGCATCGGCTCCTCCGAGTAGACGGAGGGCTTCGTCATCGCGAGGTAGGAGTGGGCCACCTCGGCGAAGCGCAGCAGTCCGCTCTGGTTCATCAGCACGTGCAGCTCGTGGAGCGGGTCGAGGCTCGCGGCCACCGCGCGAACCATCAGGTCGCAATCCCCACGCGTACCCACGAGCGAGTAGGCGCGTAGGAAGTGGGAGTCTGCGAACTCCCCGCATGCCGCCGCGAACTCGCGCTTGTCCTGGGCCCGCTCCTCGGCGGAGCGCCGGCGCCAGGCAGGGTCCACGCGCAGGAAGGTGAACTTCACGTAGTTGCGCTGTTCCGCCACCCCCCCAGTCTGGCGTACGAGCCGTCGGTTAGGATGACTCGGTGCGCGTAGGGCTCGTCTCCCCGTACTCGTACACGTATGCAGGTGGGGTCGGCGGCCACGCGGAGGCTCTCGCCGAGGAGCTCCTCCGCCAGGGCCACGACGTGCGGCTCCTCGCCCCGTACGACCCCGACGACCGCCTCGCACGTGTCATGCACCGCGGCGCCCGCCCGCGACGGCGCCCCCTGCCCGACCATCTGATCCCGCTGGGGCGGACGGCGGGCTTGCCGATGAACGGCGCCGTCTCGAACCTCTCGGTCGGCTCGAGTGGGCTGAGCGTGCTGGGGCCCGAGCTGCGCCACGGCGGCTACGACGTCGTCCACGTCATGGAGCCGAACGTGCCGCTCATCAGCTGGTGCACCCTCGAGTGGTCGCGCGCGCCGGTGGTTGGCACCTTCCACACCTACTCCACGAGCCGCGTCTCGAACGGCATCGCGGCCAACTTCCTGGGGGCTCGCCGCCTCTATCGCAAGCTGTCTGCCCGCATCGCGGTCTCGGAGGCCGCCGCCTGGACAGCCCGCCGCTTCTACGGGGGGCGCTACCGGATCGTCCCCAACGGGGTGGACCTGGCCGCGGCGCGCCCGGCGCACCGGGAGCCCGACGGCGAGCTGCGCCTCTTGTTCGTGGGCCGCGCCGAGGAGCGGAAGGGCCTGCCCGTACTGCTGCGGGCCTTCGAGGCGCTCCGGAGCGCCGGGGTGCGCGCCCGGCTCACGGTCGCCGGCGCCTCGCCCCAGGAGGTCGAGCCGCTACTGCTCGACCCGGAGGGCGTCGAGCTCGCCGGCCATGTGCCGGAGGACGACAAGTGGAGGCTGCTCGGCGAGGCCGACCTGCTGTGCGCGCCCTCGCTCGGCGGCGAGAGCTTCGGCATGGTGCTCACGGAGGCGTTCGCCTCTGGGACGCCCGTGGTCGCCTCCGACATCGCCGGCTATCGCGACGTCGCGCGCGACGGCGCGGACGCGCTGCTCGTGCCCGCTGGCCGCCCGGTGGAGCTGGGTGAGGCCCTGCACGGGCTGGCGCTCGACCCCGCGCGCCGCGAGCGGATGGCGGCCGCCGCCCGGGAGCGCGCGGAGCGCTTCGCGTGGCCGCGCATCGCGAGCGAGGTAGCGGATGTCTACGAGGATGCTCGCGCGACCCCGCGCCCCGGGGGCGTCGCCGCCCGGGCCGGCCTGCGCCCGGTGGAGCCCGCCGACCTGGCGCCCCGGCAGCGGCTGCCGTCGCTCGAGCCGCAGCTCCCCTCGGCGGGCCGACGGGCCGTGCGGGTGGCGCGGCGAGCGGCGATCGGCGCCGCCGCCGTGGGCGGCGCCGGGCTCACGGCGCTGGCGCTCAACCGCATCGGCATCCAGTCGATCGGGCGCTCCCTGCTCGCCGCCACACCGTGGTGGCTGCTCGTCTCATTCGCCCTCATGTGCCTATCGATGCTCGTCCGCGCCGAGTCCTGGCACGCAATCCTGCGCGCCGCCCTGCCGCCCGGGACGCGCGTCCGCAGGCGCGACGCCGCTCGGGGAACGATGATCGGCGTGCTGATGTCGGCCACGCTCCCGGCTCGCCTCGGCGAGCCCTCGCGGGCGCTGATCGTGGCGCGCCGGCTGGGACGCGTGCGCGACCGCTTCCCGCTCGTGCTGGGCACGCTCGTCTCGCAGACGCTGCTGAACATCCTCGCCCTCTGCCTGCTCGGTGCGGTGATGTTCGCCACCGTGGGGCTGTTTCAAGGCAACGAGGACGCGCTGGTCGTGGCCACGATCGCTCCGGTGGTGGTGCTGGCGCTCGTCCTCTCGGCGCCCTGGCTCCTGCGTCGCGGGCGGCCCTCGCGCTGGCGGCGGGTCCAGCAGGCCGCGGTCGTTGCACGCCGGGCGATGCTCCAGGTGCGCGCCGGCCTCCAGGTCTTCCGTCGCCCCCGCCTTGGCGGCTGGGCGGCGCTGATGCAGCTCACCGCCTGGGCCATCCAGTGGGTGGCCTGCTACGCGCTGCTCGTCGCGCTCGGCCTCGACGAGCGCGCGGGCATGGGGGCCGCCGCGGCGGTGCTGTTCGCGGTAAACGTGACCGCCGCCCTGCCCGCCACGCCCTCGAACCTCGGCGTCTTCCAGGCCGTCTGCGTGGCCGTGCTGTCCGCCTACGGCGTGGGGAAGACGGACGCCCTGGCCTACGGGATCATCCTCCAGGCCGTGGAGATCGCCACCGCGGTGGCGATGGGGATGCCCGCCCTGCTGCGCGAGGGGATGAGCTGGAAGGACCTCCGCCTGCGGACGCTGCACGCCGCGCCCGTGGAGCTGAGCGCGGCCGCACACCGCCGCGGCGCCGACGCCGCCGAGGCCTGAGGAGGCGGTTCCCTAGAGTGGCCCCGTGCCGCTCTCGAGCGTTCACGGCTTTCCGCGCATCGGCCGCCGCCGCGAGCTGAAGGTCGCCACCGAGCGCTACTGGGCCGGCCAGGCCTCGCGCGCCGAGCTCGAGGACGCGGCGCGGGCCATCCGCCGCGAGAGCTGGGAGCGGATGCGCTCCGCGGGGATCGACCTGATCCCGTCGAACGACTTCTCCCTCTACGACCAGGTGCTCGACACCACGGTCCTGGTGGGCGCGGTGCCCGAGCGCTACCGGGGCGCCGACGACCCCTACTTCGCGATGGCGCGCGGCACCCAGGACCTTCGGGCCATGGAGATGACCAAGTGGTTCGACACGAACTACCACTACATCGTCCCGGAGCTCGGCCCCGAGACGCGCTTCGCGCTGTCGAGCTCGAAGCCGTTCGACGAGCACGAGGAGGCGGATGCGCTGGGAATCGAGACGAAGTCCTCCCTGATCGGGCCGGTTACGTGGCTCCTGCTCGGAAAGGCGGTCGAGGACGGCTTCGATCGCCTCGCCCTGCTCGACCCGCTGCTCGATGTCTTCGCCGAGCTGCTCGGCCGGCTCGGCGGCGAGTGGGTCGAGCTGCACGAGCCCGCATTCGTCGAGGATCGCTCCGAGGCCGAGCTCGCCGCCCTTCGGCGCAGCCTCGAGCGGCTCAGCGCCGTGAAGGGTCGCCCCAAGCTGTGCGTGACGAGCTACTTCGACCACGCCGGCCCGGCGCTCCAGGTGCTGCGCGACGCGCCGGTCGAGGGGGTGGGTCTCGACCTCACGCGGCGCGGCGCCCGCAACCTGCAGCTGCTGAGGGAGGCCGGCGGGCTGGGCGGCAAGGTCCTCTTCGCGGGTGTGGTCGATGGCCGCAATGTGTGGGTGAACGACCTCGAGGCGTCGCTCTCGCTACTCGACGAGCTCCGCACCCGCGCGTCCCAGGTCGTCGTCTCCACCTCGTGCTCGCTCCAGCACGTGCCCATCGACCTCCACGCGGAGACCGCGCTCGACCCCGAGCTGCGCGGATGGATGGCGTTCGCCGTGCAGAAGCTCGACGAGCTCGCGCTGCTGGCGCGCGGCGGCGACCCGGAGGCGCTCGCCCGGAACCGGCGGGCGCTCGAGAGCCGGCGCGAGTCCCCCAGGACGCGCGACCCCGCGGTCCGCGCGCGGGTGGCCGGCCTGAGCGCCGAGGACACGCGGCGCGCCAGCCCGTTCGAGGTCCGCCGCGCGATCCAGCACGAGCGGCTCGGGCTGCCGCGCTTCCCGACCAGCACGATCGGCTCCTTCCCGCAGACCGCGGAGGTGCGCGAGGCGCGGGCCGCGCTGCGCCGCGCCGAGATCGCCGACGACGAGTACGAGCGGCGCATGCGGAGCGAGATCGAGCGCGTGATCCGGCTTCAGGAGGACATCGGCCTCGACGTGCTCGTGCACGGCGAGCCCGAGCGCAACGACATGGTGCAGTACTTCGGCGAGCGGATGAAGGGCTACGCGTTCACCGAGAACGGCTGGGTGCAGTCGTTCGGATCGCGCTACGTGCGCCCGCCGATCGTCTTCGGCGACGTGTCGCGCCCCGAGCCGATCACCGTCGACTGGACCACCTACGCGCAGTCGCTCACCGACAGGCCGGTCAAGGGCATGCTCACCGCGCCGGTGACGATGCTGAAGTGGTCGTTCGTCCGTGACGACCAGCCGGAGGCCGACACCTGCCGCCAGATCGCGCTGGCGCTGCGCGACGAGGTGCTCGACCTCGAGCGGGCCGGCGTGGCGATCGTGCAGATCGACGACCCGGCGATCCGTGAGGGGCTGCCGCTGCGCCGCGAGCGCTGGGGCGAGTACCTCGACTGGGCCATCGAGTGCTTCCGCATCTGCGCGGGGGGCGTCCGCGACGAGACCCAGGTCCAGACGCACATGTGCTACTCGGAGTTCGGCGACATCCTCGACCAGATACAGGCGATGGACGCCGACGTGCTGCTGATCGAGGCCGCGCGCTCCCGCATGGAGCTGCTCCAGGATTGGGGGCGTACCGGCTACGCCAACGAGGTCGGCCCGGGCGTCTACGACATCCACTCGCCGCGCGTGCCGCCCGCGGAGGAGATGGCGGAGCTGCTGCGCGCCGCCGGGGGCGTGCTCGACCCCGGGCAGCTGTGGGTGAACCCGGATTGCGGCCTCAAGACCCGCCGGTACGAGGAGGTCGAGCCGGCGCTGCGCAACATGGTCGACGCCGCCCGCCAGCTGCGCGAGGAGCTCTCGCCGGCGCCCCTGTAGGCCGCGGCGCGCCGCCTGGGGCCCCGCCTGGGCCCAAACCTTGCCATAACTGTGTCAAGGTTCGCTAGACTCGCCGGACCTTGGCCGAACGGGACTTCCTCGCCGCGATAAGCGGGCGCGTCGTCGTCTACGACGGCGGCATGGGCGCCACGCTCGAGCAGTTCGACCTGACCCCGGACGACTACGGGGGCCTCCCGGGAAAGTGCCATGAGGCGCTCGTGCTGAACCGCCCGGACGTGATCCGGGGCGTGCACGAGTCGATGCTCGAGGCGGGCGCCGAGGTGGTCGAGACAGACACCTTCCAGGGCTCCCGGCTGAAGCTCGAGGAGTGGGGGCTCGGGGAGCACACGCTCGAGATCAACCGCAGGGCGGCCGAGATCGCGCGCGCCGCCGCGGGCGAGCGCCGCTTCGTGGCGGGCTCGATCGGGCCCACCGGCCACCTGCCGGCCAGCGACGATCCGACGCTGGGCCAGATCTCGTTCCGCGAGCTGGCCGACGTGTTCGCCGAGCAGGCACTGGGCCTCGTGGAGGGTGGCGCCGACCTGATCGTCATCGAGACGGCGCAGGACATCCTCGAGGTGAAGGCCGCGGTCTTCGGCGCGCGGCGGGCGTTCGAGGAGACGGGCCGCGCGCTGCCGATCCAGACGAGCGTCTCGCTGCTGCCGCAGGGCGGCAAGATGCTGCTCGGCACGGACATCCAGTCCGTGCTCGCCACGCTCTCCGCGCTCGACGTCCAGGTCATCGGGCTCAACTGCTCGACGGGTCCGGAGGACATGCGCGACGCGATCAGGTTCCTCGGCGAGCACTCGTCCGTGCCCGTGCACTGCATCCCGAACGCCGGACTTCCGCTCCAGGGCCCGGACGGCGAGACGATCTTCCCGGAGGAGCCCGACCCGCTCGCGAGCACGCTCCAGGAGTTCGTCGAGCGCTACGGCGTGAGCATCGTCGGCGGCTGCTGTGGCACGACGCCCGACCACATCCGCGCGATCGTCGAACGCGTCGGCGGTCGGGAGGCCGGGCCCCGGCCCGAGAAGGGCCCCCCGCTCGTCTCGAGCATGATGACCGCCACGCCGCTGGCGCAGGAGCCGCGCCCCACGCTCGTGGGCGAGCGTGTGAACTCGCAGGGCTCGCGCAGGGCCAAGGAGCTGCTGCTTTCGGACGACTACGACGGCCTCGTGCAGGTCGCCGAGGACCAGGTCACGGGCGGCGCCCACGTGCTCGACGTCTGCGTGGCGCTCACGGAGCGCCAGGACGAGGACGAGCAGATGCGGCAGGTGGTGAAGCGCATCTCGCTCACCCAGCCGGCGCCGATCCAGGTGGACTCGACCGAGCCGGAGGTGATCGAGGCGGCGCTCGAGCAGATCCCGGGCCGGGCGATCGTCAACTCGATCAACCTGGAGGCGGGGCGGGACAAGGCGGACCGGGTGATCCCGCTCGCCAGGGCGCACGGAGCAGCCTTGATCGCGCTCACGATCGACGAGCAGGGCATGGCCAAGACCGCCGGGCGGAAGCTCGAGGTCGCGAGGCGGATCCGCGACCTCGCCTGCGGCGACCACGCGCTCGACCCCGAGCTCCTGATCTTCGACGCCCTCACGTTCACGCTCACGACGGGCGATGAGGAGTGGAAGCCGAGCGCCGTCGAGACGATCGAGGGCATCCGCCGCATCAAGGCCGAGCTGCCCGGGGTCAAGACCTCGCTGGGCGTATCGAACGTGTCGTTCGGCGTCTCACCCCAGGCGCGCGCGGTGCTCAACAGCGTCTTCCTGCACCACTGCGTGGAGGCCGGGCTCGACCTGGCGATGGTCAACCCGAACCACATCACGCCGTATCCCGAGATCCCGGAGGGCGAGCGCGAGCTCACCGACGACCTGGTGTTCAACCGCCGCGACGACGCGCTCGAGCGCTTCATCGCCCACTTCGAGCAGAAGGGCGAGTCGCCGGAGGACGAGGGCGTCGATCCCACGGCCGAGATGGAGCCCGAGGAGGCGCTCCACTGGCACGTCCTGCGGCGCAAGAAGGAGGGCGTCGAGGGCTTCGTCGACCGCTCGGTGGACAAGATCGGGGCGGTCCCCACGCTCAACGAGGTCCTGCTCCCCGCCATGAAGGAGGTGGGCGACAAGTTCGGCGCCGGCGAGCTGATCCTGCCGTTCGTGCTCCAGTCGGCCGAGGTCATGAAGCGCGCCGTGGCCCGGCTCGAGAACTACCTCGAGAGGATCGAGGGCCATACCAAGGGCAAGGTCGTGATCGCGACCGTGTTCGGCGACGTGCACGACATCGGCAAGTCGCTCGTCAACACGATCCTCACGAACAACGGATACACGGTGATCGACCTCGGCAAGCAGGTCCCCGTGGACACCATCATCAACGCCGCGGTCGAGCACCAGGCCGACGCGATCGGCCTCTCCGCGCTGCTCGTCTCGACCTCGAAGCAGATGCCGACCTGCGTGGGGGAGCTCCACGAGCGGGGGCTCGAGATCCCCGTCCTCGTGGGCGGCGCCGCCATCAACCGCGACTTCGGCCGGCGCATCCTCTACCCCAAGGGCAAGGAATCCGACGAGCTCTACGAGCCGGGAGTCTTCTACTGCAAGGACGCCTTCCAGGGCCTCGACACGATGGACGCGCTGATCGACGGCGATGCGCGCCCAGCGCTCGTCGAGCGGATCCGGCGCGAGGCGCGCAAGCTGCGCGAGCGGCCGGAGCGCGACGACGACGCGCCGCCGGTGACGGACGACTCCGTGCGCTCCGCCGCACGAGCCGACGTTCCGGTGCCCGAGCCCCCCTTCTTCGGCGTGCGCGATGTGGACGTGGACCTCGACGAGGTCTTCCCGTATCTCGACCGCCACGTGCTCTTCAAGCTCCACTGGGGCGGCCGGGGCGTGAAGGGCGAGGACTGGGAGCGGCTCGTGAACGACGACTTCGGCCCGCGCCTCGAGCGCATGTGGCGCGAGCAGGACTGGCTGCGCCCGCGGGCGCGGCTCGGCTACTTCCCGGCTGCCGCGGACGGCAACGAGCTCGTGGTCTATGACCCCGCGGACCCCTCGCGCGAGCTCGAGCGGCTCGTCTTCCCGCGCCAGCCGAGGCACGACCGCATCTGCCTGGCGGACTTCTTCCGGCCGATCGAAGCCGACGAGCGCGACGTGGTGGCCCTCCAGGGTGTCACCGTCGGGCCCGAGGTCACCGAACTGGTCGGACGGCTCGAGAAGGATGGCGAGTTCGCCGAGCAGCTGTTCGTGCACGGCCTCGGCGTGCAGGCGGCCGAGGGCCTCGCCGAGTGGCTCCACAGCGAGGTGCGGCGCGGGCTCGGCATCGACCTCGATCAGGGTCGCCGCTACTCCTGGGGCTACCCCGCCTGTCCGGAGCAGTCCGAGCACGAGAAGGTCTGGCGGCTCTTGCGGCTCGAGGAGCTCGGGATGACCCTCTCGGACGGCTACGCCGTCGAGCCCGAGCAGTCCACGGTGGCCATCGTCGCGCACCATCCCCAGGCGGTCTACTTCGGCATGAAGTCCGGCTTCATCCCCGCGGAGAAGAGGCCCGACGAGCTGATCGCCGGCACCGAGCGGGGCGGCGAGCTGCCTCCCGAGGGGGAGCCGGCCGACGGCGTCGTCGAGGAGGAGCGCGAGCCCGCGCCGGTCTCGGCACCCGCGGGCTGACGCGCGCCCGCCCGCCCAAAGGCCTGGCTCCGTCCCGCCCTCTCGGCCGAGTGTGTGGTGCCTTACGCGGGCCGAGGCCGGGAAGAGCAGCCGCAGGCGGTGAGGCTGCTGACGCTCAAGGCGCCGCGACGCCGGACGCGCTAGCCCGCTGGTAGCGTCGGGACGTGGCCAGGCGCCCCGAACCCGTACGAGACCTCGACTGGAGCCCGGAGCGGGCGCGCGAGCTCGGTGGGACCCTGGTAGAGCTGTGGGGTGAGCTGCTCGAGCGGCTGCCCCGGCAGCCGGTGAACCGCGACTTCCGGCTTGACGAGGTACGCGATGCCGTCGCGCTCGGGGTCCCCGAGCAGCCCATGGAGCCGGAGCTCCTCGTCGAGCACCTGCGGGCGCTCGGCCTTGAGCAGGCTGTCTACGTCGGCCATCCGGGATTCCTCGCCTACATCTGCGGCGCCGGCACGGTGCCGGGCGCCGCCGCCGGGCTCGTGGCCGGCGCGCTCAACCAGAACGTGGGCGGCTGGCGGCTGTCACCGGGGGCCTCGGAGATCGAGCGGGCCCTGACCGGCTGGCTCGCCGCTCGGTTCGGGTTGCCCGCCGGCGCCGGGGGGCTGATGGTCTCGGGCGGAGCGATGGCCAACTTCGTCGGGCTGAAGCTCGCCCGCGACGCCGCCGCCGGCGCGGGCGTGCGCGAGCGAGGCATGCGGGCGGCGCCGCCGCTGGCCGTGTACGCCTCGGCGGAATCGCACATCGTCGTGCGCCGCGCGGCGGACATGCTCGGCTTGGGCGCGGAGGCGGTGCGCCTGATCCAGGTCGACGAGCGCTTTCGCATGCGCGCCGACCACCTCGCCGCGGCGATCGAGGACGACCTCGAGGCGGGAGTGACCCCGGCCGCGGTCGTGGCCACCGCGGGCACGACCCAGACCGGATCGATCGATCCGCTGCCCGACGTGGCGGAGCTCTGCAGCCGGCACGGTGCCTGGATGCACGTCGACGCCTGCTACGGCGGTCCGGCGGTGCTGGCGGACGACCTCAGGCCACTGTTCGAAGGGATCGAGGAGGCGGACTCGATCGCGGTCGACCCCCATAAGTGGATGTACACGGATGTGCCGGGGAGCTGTCTGCTGGTGCCGAGGCTCGACGTGCTCCCGGCCTCGTTCGCCGGGGACGCGGGCTACATCTGGCTCGCCGAGGAGTCTCGCCAGGGGATCGACACCGGGCAGCTCGGCCCCGAGTTCAGCCGTGGCTTCTCCGCCCTCAAGGTGTGGATGTCGCTGCTGGCCCACGGCCGGGCGGCCTACGCGCGGCGCATCTCCCACGACGCCGAGCTGGCCCGCTACCTCGGCGCCCTGGTCGAGGAGCACCCGGACTTCGAGCTGACCGCGCCCATCGGCCTCTCGGTCTGCTGCTTCCGCTACGCGCCGTCCGAGCTCGAAGGCGACGGGGAGGCGCTCGACCGGCTCAACGAGCGGATCATGACCGCGATCCACGCGGACGGGCGCGCCTACTGCTCGAACGCGATCCTGAACGATCGCTTCAGCCTGCGCGCCTGCGTCGTGAACTTCCGCACCGAGGCCGAGGACGTCGAGACGCTGCTGGGGGTGGCCGCCGAGCACGGCGCGCGCCTGCTCGAGCAGGCGGCGAAACGCACCGCCTGAACCTCGACATCGGGAACCAGGCCCCGGCCGGGACAGCGATTTCGCCTTGTGCCGCAGAAGAGCTGGGACCGCTCGGGTCCGGCGTCCCGGGCAACATGTACCCAGTCGTGGACACCGGCCTGTGTGATAGCTGCCGCCATCAGCGGATCGTGAGGAGCGGGCGGGGCAGCCAGTTCTCGATGTGCCTGCGCTCGAAGACGGATCCGCGCTTCCCGAAGTACCCGCGGCTGCCCGTCCGGGCCTGCAGCGGGTATGAGAAGCGCCGCTAGCGCTGGCCTTCGACGATCGTCTTCCCGTCGTCGGCCACGCGGACGTTCGGCGGGGCGTCCGAGATCGTTCCGGCGAATAGGCCCGCCGCGCCGTCGCCGCTCGCGTCCACCGCCTTCGCCTTGCCGTTGACCCCCGCGGCCACCGCGTACCTGAGCTTGTAGGGCCCGGCCCTGACCGCGGTCACCGACCACCGGAAGCTGTGACGGCGGCCGGGCGCCAGCCTGCCGCAGGCCCATGTGTCGACATACGCGGTCTCGCAGCCCGCCGGCGCGGCGTCCTTCGACTCGGGGAGCCCGCCGATGCTCGCCTTGCGTCCGTTCACCACGAAGACCGGGCGGCTCGGGTCGGCAAGCGTGGGGTCGTCCAGGCGCGTGTCGAAGCCGGTCACGGTCACCGCGACGTTCGGGATGGCCCGGTCGCCGGCGTTCTCGACCGCGATCACGAGATCCGAGGTCTGGGCGAGCTTCTGCTTCTCGG
>Ga0126312_10000285_pt1 | contig 27897 bp, 25 predicted proteins | sample Plot104A_FD_92537 | JGI IMG/M metagenome (GOLD analysis project Ga0126312, IMG submission 92537) | Serpentine soil microbial communities from UC McLaughlin Reserve, CA, USA - Plot104A | ecosystem: Environmental > Terrestrial > Soil > Grasslands | place: USA: UC McLaughlin Reserve, Lake County... | reverse complement strand
TCGCTCCCCGGCGTCGGCCGCAAGACCGCGGCCTGCGTGCTGCTGTTCTCGTTCGGCAAGCCCGAGATCCCGGTGGACACACACGTCTACCGGGTCGGCAGCCGCCTCGGCCTGTTCCGGCCCGGTGCCTCCTTCGACGCGGCCCACGACGAGCTCCTGCGGCTGGCCGACCCCGAGGACGCGTACGAGATCCACGTACTCCTGATCCGCCATGGCCGGCGGACGTGCACGGCGCGGAACCCGCGCTGCCACGAGTGCCCGCTCCGGCGAATGTGCCCGTACGGACGCGAGGTGCTCCGCGGCGGATGACGCTGCGGCGCTGGGCCGAGCTCGCCCTCGTCGGCATCGCCGCGGTCTGGGGGCTGACCTTCGTGATGGTCCAGGACGCGATCGCCGTGTTGCCGACGCTCGCCTTCCTCGCCTATCGCTTCATCCCGGCCGCGGCGCTGGTCGCCGTGGTCTTCCGTGAGCAGCTGAGCCACCTGTCGGCGGCCGGCTGGTGGGCGGGGATCGTGATGGGCCTGTTCCTGACGGCCGGCTACGTCAGTCAGACGCTCGGCCTCGAGCACACCAGCGCCTCGAACGCCGGCTTCATCACAGGCCTGTTCGTCGTTCTGACGCCGGTGCTCGGAGCCGTAGTGCTACGGGAGCGGATGACGGCGTCCGCCTGGGTGGCCGCCGTGGTCGCGGCGCTCGGCCTGTACCTGCTGTCGGGGACCGGTGGCGACTTCAGCGCCCGCGGCGATGGCCTCGTGCTCCTCTGCGCCCTCGCCTTCTCGGCGTACATCCTCGCCACCTCGCGCGCCGTGGTCGATCACGCCGTCGGTGCGCTGCTCGCCGTTCAGCTCGCGGTCTGCGGGACGGCGTGCCTCGCGGCAGCGGCGCTGGCGGGCGACCTCGAAGCGCCTGCGGGCAGCGCCGTCTGGTCGGCGCTGATCGTCACCTCGCTCGTGGCCAGCGCGCTCGGCTTCTTCGTCCAGACGTTCGCCCAGCGCCACGCCCCGCCGGCCCGAACCGCGCTCATACTCGCGAGCGAGCCGGCCTTCGCCGGGCTGTTCGGCTGGCTCATCGGCGACGAGCACCTGTCGGCCGTCGCTTGGCTCGGGGCGCTGCTGATCCTGGCGGCGATAGTGGCAATCGAGGTCGTGCCCCGCCTGCGCCCCCCGCGTCCGCTCCCCGAGGGTTGATCCCCCACCGCAGCGAACGTCCGGGAGTAGGCGCTACAGGCCGCATTCCGGGACGTTCGACGCCGCCGGGTTTGGCTCCGGGGTTGGCGCTGCGCCCCACATCTGCTATATCAAGACTCAGATTTCTTTTAGACCGACTTAGCAGGCAAGAAAGGGAGACTCGCTGTGGGCAAGACCATCGGAATCGATCTTGGCACGACGAACTCGTGCATGTCCGTCCTCGAGGGCGGCGAGCCCACCGTGGTCGAGAACGCCGAGGGCGCGCGGACGACGCCGTCGGTGGTCGCGTTCACGGAGGGCGGTGAGCGGCTGATCGGCGCGCCGGCCAAGCGCCAGGCCGTCACCAACCCCGACAACACCGTCTTTTCGATCAAGCGCTTCATGGGCCGCAAGGAGGCGGAGGTCAAGGAGGAGGAGAAGATCGTCCCGTTCGAGGTCGTCGCGGGCCAGAACGGAGACGCGCGCGTGAAGGCGGGCGGCAAGGAGTACGCCCCGCCCGAGATCAGCGCGATGATCCTCCAGAAGCTGAAGGCAGACGCCGAGGCCTATCTGGGCGACACGGTCGACAGCGCCGTGATCACCGTCCCGGCGTACTTCAACGACGACCAGCGCCAGGCGACCAAGGACGCCGGCAAGATCGCCGCCCTCGACGTCAAGCGGATCATCAACGAGCCAACCGCCGCGTCGCTGGCCTACGGCCTCGACAAGGAGGGCACGGACCAGACCATTCTCGTCTTCGACCTCGGCGGCGGCACCTTCGACGTGTCCGTGCTCGAGATCGGCGACGGCGTCTTCGAGGTCAAGGCCACCTCGGGTGACAACCACCTCGGCGGGGACAACTTCGACAAAGCGATCGTCGACTGGCTCGTGGCGGAGTTCAAGAAGGCCGAGGGCGTCGACCTGTCGCAGGACAAGATGGCCCTCCAGCGGCTCTACCAGGAGGCGGAGAAGGCCAAGACCGAGCTCTCCTCCACGCAGGAGACGCAGATCAACCTGCCGTTCATCACGGCGGTCGAGTCGGTGCCCAAGCACCTCAACCAGCGGCTGACGCGGGCGAAGCTCAACGAGCTGACCGCGGATCTGCTGGAGCGTGTCGTCGCCCCGACCAAGCAGGCGCTGTCCGACAGCGGCGTCGGCCAGGACGGCATCGACCACGTGGTGCTCGTGGGCGGCATGACCCGTATGCCCGCGGTGCAGGAGAAGGTCAAGGAGCTCACCGGGAAGGACCCGCACAAGGGCGTCAACCCGGACGAGGTCGTGGCCGTTGGCGCCGCCATCCAGGCCGGCGTGCTGGCCGGCGACGTCAAGGACGTCCTCCTGCTCGACGTCACCCCGCTGACCCTCGGCATCGAGACCAAGGGCGGCGTGATGACCAAGCTGATTGAGCGCAACACCACCATCCCGACCCGCAAGGCGGAGGTGTTCTCGACCGCCGACGACAACCAGACGTCGGTCGAGGTGCACGTCCTCCAGGGCGAGCGCGAGATGGCGATCGGCAACAAGTCGCTCGGCAAGTTCCAGCTCACCGGGATCCCGCCGGCGCCGCGAGGCGTGCCGCAGATCGAGGTCACCTTCGACATCGACGCGAACGGCATCCTCAACGTGACCGCCAAGGACCTCGGCACGGGCAAGGAGCAGAAGATCGAGATCAAGGCCGGCTCCGGCCTGGCCGATGCCGAGGTCGAGCAGATGGTCAAGGACGCCGAGGCGCACGCCGATGAGGACCGCAAGCTGCGTGAGCTGGTCGAGGCCCGCAACACGGCCGAGAACGCCGCCTACCAGGCGGAGAAGCAGCTCGCGGAGCTCGGCGACTCGGTCGACGGGTCCTCGAAGTCCGAGATCGAGGCGGCCATCAAGGACGTCCGCGACAACCTCGAGTCCGAGGACGCCGCGCTGATCCAGTCGAAGACCGAGGCGCTGCAGGCGGCCTTTCACAAGGTCTCCGAGCAGATGTACGCCGCGGCGGCCCAGGCCCAGCAGGCGCCGCCGACCGACGGCGCCTCGGCCGACGGCAACGGTGCAGCCGCCTCCGACGAGGAGGAGGTCGTCGACGCCGAGGTCGTCGAGGGCGAGGAGAAGTAAGTGCCCTGGTTCGACGAGGAGCAGCCCGTCACCGCACGGGATGAGGCCGCCGAGCCCGCCGGCGAGGAGGAGCCTTCGAACGAGGCGGAGCAGCAGGCTGCCAAGGAGGAGGCCGCCGCCTCCTCCGACGACCGAGGCGAGAGCACGGAGGACAGAGATGATCCTCTGGCCGCGCTGCGGCGCGAGCGCGACGAGTACCTCGCGCTCGCGCAGCGCAGCCAGGCCGACTTCGAGAACTGGCGCAAGCGTGCGGCCAAGGAGGCGGCGGCTGCCGGCGAGCGCGCCAAGAGCGGGCTCGTTCGCGAGCTGCTGCCCGTGGTCGACAACCTCGAGCGGGCGCTCGAGTCGGCGGAGGAGTCGGAGCAGCACCTGGCGGAGGGCGTGAGGCTCGTCCACTCGGAGCTCCTCGCGGTGCTCGAGCGCAACGGCGTCGAGGCGTTCGATCCTCAGGGGGAGAAGTTCGACCCCGAGGTGCACGAGGCGCTCTCCACCCGCGAGCAGGACGGGGCCCAGCCCGGCACGGTGCTAGACGTGGTCGAGAAGGGCTATCGGGCCAACGGCATCGTGCTGCGTCCGGCGCGAGTGGTGGTCTGCGGGTAGCGGCAGATGCCCGCGGTCAAGGATCCATACAAGGTCCTCGGGGTCGACAAGAAGGCCTCGGACGACCAGATCAAGAAGGCGTACCGCAAGCTCGCGCGCGAGTACCACCCGGACACGAACCCGGGCGACGCCAGCGCGGAGGAGCGTTTCAAGGACGTCCAGGAGGCGTACTCGATCTTGTCGGACCCGGACAAGCGGCGGGCCTACGACTCGGGCGGCGGCGTGTTCGGCTCGGGCTTCGACCCCGGCAACTTCAGGGAGGGGTTCGGCGGCTTCGGCGGCGGGATCGGCGACATCCTGTCCGACCTCTTCGGGGGCGGCGGCGGGCGCCCCGGCGGCGGCGCCGGGGCCGGCCAGCCGGCGCGCGGACGTGACCTCGAGACCGATGTCCACGTCTCCTTCGACCAGGCGATGGGGGGCGCGCAGGTGCCGGTCAGCGTGCCGATGTCGGCGCCCTGCCCGACATGCCACGGGACGGGCGCCAAGCCGGGCACCTCGCCGACCGTCTGCAGCCGGTGCCACGGGCGCGGCGTGGAGGCGGAGTCCCAGGGCCTCTTCTCGATCTCCCAGCCATGCCGCAAGTGCGGCGGCACGGGGACCGAGATCAAGGACCCGTGCCCGACGTGCGGCGGCCAGGGCCGGACTCGCCAGGTCAAGCGCTACCGCGTGAACATCCCCGCCGGGGTGCGGGACGGCAGTCGCGTGCGGCTGGCCGGCAAGGGCGAGCCGGGCGGTCGCGGCGGACCCGCGGGCGACCTCTACGTGATCACGCGCGTGGGCGAGTCCCCCGTCTTCAAGCGCAAGGGCGACCACCTCGAGGTGGACGTCCCGGTGACGATCGTCGAGGCCATCCGCGGGGCGACGATCGAGGTACCCACGCTCAGCGGGACCAAGCGCATCCGCGTCCCCCCGGGCACGCAGCACGGCACCGTCCAGCGGCTGCGCGGCGAGGGGGCCCCGCGGCTGAGCGGCCGCGGCCGCGGCGACATCCACTACCGGCTCGCGATCGACGTCCCGCGCTCACTCTCGCGCGAGCAGCGCGAGGTGGTCGACGAGCTCGCCGCCGTGCTGGACGGAAACCCGCGTGAGCAGCTGCTCTCGGCGAGGAAGTGACCGTGGCGAGGCGCGACGACAACGACGTCGACAGCGGACGCGGCGTGTACATGATCTCGGTCGCCGCCGAGCTCGCCGGGATGCACCCGCAGACCCTCAGGATCTACGAGGCCAAGGGCCTCATCACGCCCAAGCGTTCCCCCAAGAACACCCGGCTCTACTCGCGGGAGGACGTGGAGAGGCTCCGTCGGATCCAGGAGTTGACCACCGAGCTCGGGATGAACCTCGCCGGCGTCGAGGCGGTGTTCGAGCTCGAGGAGGAGCTCGCCCGGATAAAGCGGCGCATGCGCAACATGGAGAAGCAGGCGGAGCGGATCCGCGCCGAGCTCGAGCGCGAGGTCGAACGCGTGCGCAGGTCGTTCAAGGCCGAGCTCGTCCCTTACGAGCCGCCGGAGCGGGCGCTGATTCCGCCGCCGGCGGACGGCGACAAGACCGTGCGGATCAGGATCCAGCGGCCGCGGAGTTAGGCCTCGGGTGCCCGCCGGGTAAACCGTCCGACCGAGCTCCTCGCCGGGGCGAAACGTGGGCGTCCCCGCTCAGATCTACTAAAGTAAGGCTTAGATTTTCTTATGCAGGCTGATCGCTTCACAGTCAAGTCGCAGGAAGCTCTGGCGGCCGCCCAGCGGCTCGCCGGTGCGCGGCGCAACCCCGAGGTGGCGTCGCATCACGTGCTGGTCGCGCTGCTCGAGCAGGAGGGCGGCATCGTCGTGCCGGTCCTGCGGCGTGCGAATGCGGATCCCGAGGGGGTCCGCCGCCGGGCGAACGAGGCGCTCGACTCCCTGCCCACCGTAACCGGCGAGGCGCCCGCAGCGCCGCCGCTCGGGAGCGACGCTGTCGAGCTCGTCAAGCGCGCCGACGAGGAGGCGCGCGGCATGGGCGACGAGTACGTCTCCACGGAGCACCTGCTCCTGGCCCTTGCCGCCGAGCCCAAGGTCGACGCGGGCGCGAGTCGCGATCAGCTCGCCGACGCGGTTCAGGAGGTCCGCGGCCCTCATCGCGTGAGCGACCAGAACCCGGAGGATAAGTACCAGGCGCTCGAGCGCTTCGGCCGCGACCTGACCGAGGCGGCGGAGGAGGGCAAGCTCGACCCGGTCATCGGCCGCGATGACGAGATCCGCCGCGTCATCCAGGTCCTGTCGCGGCGCACCAAGAACAATCCGGTCCTCATCGGCGAGCCCGGTACGGGCAAGACGGCGATCGTCGAGGGGCTGGCGCAGCGCGTGGTCTCCGGCGACGTTCCGGACACGCTGCGCGACCGGCGCGTGATCGCGCTCGACATCGGCGCCATGGTCGCCGGCTCCAAATACCGCGGGGAGTTCGAGGACCGGATGAAGGCCGTCCTCGAGGAGATCCGCCAGGCCGAGGGCCAGGTCATCGTCTTCATGGACGAGCTGCACACGATCGTCGGCGCTGGCGCCGCCGAGGGTTCGGTCGACGCGGGCAACATGCTCAAGCCGATGCTCGCGCGCGGCGAGCTGCGCGCGGTCGGCGCGACCACCCTCGACGAGTACCGCAAGCACATCGAGAAGGACGCCGCGCTCGAGCGTCGCTTCCAGCCGGTCTACGTCGACGAGCCGTCGGTCGAAGACACGATCGCGATCCTGCGCGGCCTCAAGGAGCGCTACGAGGTGCACCACGGAGTGCGCATCCAGGACTCCGCGATCATCGCCGCGGCCACGCTCAGCCACCGCTACATCGCCGATCGCTTCCTGCCCGACAAGGCGATCGACCTGATCGACGAGGCCGCCTCGCGGCTACGCATCGAGATCGACTCGATGCCGCTCGAGATCGACGAGGTCGAGCGCCGGATCCAGCAGCTCGAGATCGAGCTCCAGGCGCTGAAGAAGGAGAAGGACGAGGCGTCGAAGGCACGCCGTGAGGCAATCGAGCGCGAGCTCGCCGACCTGCGCGAGCGCTCGAGCGAGATGAAGGCGCACTGGCAGGGCGAAAAGGAGGCGATCGAGGCGATCCGCGGCGCCAAGGGGCGCCTCGAGCAGGCGCATCGCGACGCCGAGCGGGCCGAACGCGAGTCCGATCTGCAGCGTGCCGCCGAGCTGCGCTACGGCGAGATCCCCGAGCTCGAGACGCTCGTCGTGGACCAGGAGGCCCGGCTGCGCGAGCTCCAGTCGGACACGACCTTCCTCAAGGAGGAGGTCGACGACGAGGACGTCGCCGAGGTCGTGGCCAAGTGGACCGGCATCCCCGTCTCCAAGCTGATGGAGGGCGAGGTCGAGAAGCTGATCCACATGGAGGAGCGTCTGCACGAGCGGGTGGTCGGGCAGGACGAGGCCGTCGAGGCCGTCTCGAACGCGCTACGCCGCTCCCGGGCCGGCCTCCAGGACGAGGCGCGCCCGATCGGCGCCTTCCTGTTCATCGGCCCTACCGGCGTCGGCAAGACCGAGCTGGCCCGGGCGCTCGCCGAGTTCATGTTCGACTCGGAGGACGCGATGGTCCGGCTAGACATGTCGGAGTACATGGAGAAGCACTCCGTGTCGCGGCTGCTGGGCGCGCCGCCCGGCTACATCGGCTACGACGAGGGCGGACAGCTCACCGAGGCGGTGCGGCGCCGGCCATACAGCGTCGTCCTCCTGGACGAGATCGAGAAGGCCCACTCCGACGTCTTCAACGTGCTGCTCCAGCTGATGGACGACGGGCGGCTGACCGACGGCCAGGGTCGCACGGTGGACTTCAAGAACACCGTGGTGATCATGACCTCCAACGTCGCCGGCGGAATGGACGGCGTGCGCGCGACGTTCAAGCCGGAGTTCGTCAACCGCCTCGACGAGATCGTGGAGTTCCACCAGCTCTCTCGCGAGGAGATCTCCCGGATCGTCGACCTCCAGGTCGCGAAGCTGGCGGCGCGCGTCCGGGAGAGGGGCGTCGAGATCGAGCTGACCGACGAGACGCGGACGCTGATCGGCAATCTGGGCTACGACCCGACCTACGGCGCCCGGCCGCTCAAGCGGGTGATCCAGAAGCAGCTCGTCGACAAGCTGGCGCTCAAGCTGCTCGAGAACGAGTTCGCCCGCGGCGACCGCGTGACCGTGGACGCCGGGGACGGAGAGCTCGTGTTCGAGAAGGCCGGGGCTCTAGGGGACGCGCACCCAGCGCTCGCCGACTGACGCGACCGACGCGCCGTTCGACGACTTGAACGTCCTGAATACGACGACCTGGTAGCGGACGCGCACCGCGGTCTTGCTCGAGTAGCGTCGCTTGGTGTCGAACTGGATCCGGTACGTGCCGGTGCCTCCGCCGCGCTTGATCAGCCGTTTCCTGGCCCGCAGCTTGTGGCACGCGCCCTTGAGCCGGCCTATCTTCACGTTCTTGCGGTAGCGGCGGCCCTTGCGGACGTGAGCGTAGAGGCGCGGCCCCGTAAAGAACCCCCGCGCGCGGATGCGGAACCTGCGACCGGGCTTGCCCGACTTCGGGCTCACGACCACGTCGGTTGCCGTGATCCGCAGCGGCACGGACGCGGTGATCGAGGGGTTCACCTGGTCGGTGGCGGCGTAGGTCTTGACCTTGTCGTTCACCCCGGCGGCCAGACCGACGGTCAGCTCGACGCCGAACGCGCCGGTGAAGTCGGTGCTCGCGTTCCCGATGGGAGTCCCGTCGGACGTGATGTTCACGGCGCCGTTGGGCGTGTAGCCGGTCCCGACCATCTGGAGCTCGCTGCCGGCCGGATAGCAGGGCTGGCTCGGAGTGACCTGGAGGCTCGCCGCCTGAGCGGCCGACGCGGCCGTGCCGACAGCGAGCAGAGCGGTGAGAGAGATTGCGAGTCGAAGCTTCAAGTTGCCCCCTGGTGGTTGCTGGGCGCCGAGCTACCGTACACGGCGCGTGGGCTTAGGATCCAACGCGTGGATGCCCGAGATGTTGCGCTGCTGCAGGCACGCGGCCGCATCGCGGTGGGGCTTGCAATGTTCGTTGCACCGGCGCTGACGGCGCGGTTTTGGATCGGCGAGCCCGGCGGTCCCCGCGCGGTCAAGACCCTCGCCCGCGGCTTCGGCGCGCGCGACCTCGCGCTCGGGCTGGGGGTGGTGATCGCGCTCGACCGGGGCGCTCCCGTGCGCGGCTGGCTCGAGGCTTCCGCCCTGGCCGACGCAGGCGATCTGGCGGGCACGCTGCTCGCCGGCCGCTCGATCCCCGATACTGCGCGCAAGGTGGTGGCCGCGGTGGCCGGTGGGTCCGCGCTCACCGCGGTCGCGCTGTCGCAGGCGCTCGACGAGCCGTCGCCTCCGGTGAGCGCGCCCGAGGCCTCGCTCACGGGCCATCCGGCGTAGAAGCGCCCCCCTCGGGGTACAGGACGGGCGATATGCGGGTCGGGGTGTCAGTTCTCGCGGCGCTCGTGGTCGCCCTCTCGGGCTGCGGCACGGCCTCCAGCGAGCACGACGCCCGCGGCTCCGTGCAGCGCTTCTTCGCCGCGCTCTCCAGGCATGACGGGAACGCCGCCTGCCACGAGCTCTCCGAGGAGACGGCCTCGAAGGTCGCCGGGGACGAGAAGAAGCCCTGCGGCGAGGCGGTGCTGTCGCTCGGGCTGGCGACGGCTTCGATCAGGAAGGTGAGCGTCTACGTCGACTCCGCCCAGGCCAAGCTGCAGGGCGGAGGCGCCGTCTTCCTCGACGAGACGCCGAAGGGCTGGAAGGTCAGCGCGGCCGGCTGCAAGCCTCAGCCGGGCAAGCCCTACGACTGCGAGCTCGAGTCATGAAGGGCCTGTTCATCTTCACGATCGTGCTGATCGCGGCGGGGCTCGTCTACTTCTCGATTCTCGGGTTCCTGCACCAATGAGCGGCCGGCTGCGCAGCTTCCTCTATGAGAACGGCCTGACGCTCACGTTCCTCGGGCTCTTCTTCGCCGCGCTCGTGGGGCAGGCGATCTCCGGCTATCACGAGTTCAACTCCCTGCAGGTCCAGCACGGTTCGTCGACCATCACGTTCGGCCGCTACATCACGTCGTCCGACTTCGGCGCGGCTGTGATGGAGAACTGGCAGTCCGAGTACCTCCAGTTCACCCTGTTCATCCTCATGACCGTCTTCCTGCTGCAGAAGGGGTCGCCCGAGTCGAAACCGCTGGGCAAGGAAGGAACGGAGACCGATCGCGAGCAGCGAATCGAGGGCCAGCGCGGCTTCCGCGTGGGGCTGTACTCCAACTCGTTGGTGAGCGTGATGGGGCTGATCTGGGTCGGATCGTGGTTCGCGCAGTCGATCACCGGCTGGGTGGAGTTCAACGCCGACCGCTTCTCCCACCAGCAGGACGCCCTTCCCTACGGCTCCTACCTGGGCTCCGCGCACTTCTGGCAGACCACGTTTCAGAACTGGCAGTCGGAGTTCCTGGCTGTGGCGTCGATGGCGATCCTTGCCGTATACCTGCGCCAGCGCGGCTCGCCGGAATCCAAGCCCGTGGGCGCACCCCACGACGCCACGGGCACGCAGGGCTAGGCGGCACTACGCTCACGGCCGTGAACACGGCCGTGTTCCACGATCGCGACGCCTGGCTGTCGCTCCTGGAGGAGCTGTTCGACCCGCCCACCTGTGAGCGGCTCGACGACGTGGGCGTGGGACCGGGCTGGGAGGCGCTGGAGGTGGGTGCCGGTCGGGGCTCGATCGCGGCCTGGCTGGCGGAGCGCGTCGGGCCCGAGGGGCGCGTCGTCGCGACCGACGTCGACACCACGCTGCTCGAGCAGCGGGCCGCCGCGGGCGTCGAGATCCTCCGCCACGACGTCCTCGCCGACGACTTCTCGCCGGCCTCTTTCGATCTCGTCCACTGCCGCGCGCTGCTCGTTCACGTGCGCGATCCCGAGCGCGCGCTGGCGCGAATGGCCGCCTGGCTCAAGCCGGGCGGCGTTCTCGTGGCCGAGGAGCCGTGGACCGACGTGGCGCGGCTTGCGCCGGACGCCACAGCGGCCCGCGCCGCGGCGGCGCTGGCGGACATCGACGGCGCCTTCGCGCGCCGCCTGCCGCAGGCTCTGCGCGACGCCGGTCTCGAGCGCGTACGCGCGGACGCGCGTCTCGCGTTCTTCGAGGGAGGCTCGCGCGAGGCCGCGTTCTTCCGCCGCGTGCTCGAGGGAGCGGCCGTCTCGCTGGTCGCCACGGGCGACCTCGGCGCGGACGAGGTGAGGGAGATGAAGGCCCGCTTCGACGACCCCACCTTCCTCGATTGCGGTTGGCCGCGGATCGGGGCCGTGGGGTGGAAGGCCGATGGGTAAGCGGGGCCGGCGGCGGCGGCGCGAGGGCGGCGCGGACGTCGCGGCGGCCACGAGCGACTATCGCGACGACGAGGGCAACGTGCTGACCCTGCGCGACGAGCTCAGCTCGGGCACGCTCCGGAAGCTCGCCGACCTCGACGCACGGCCCGCGGCGAGCGCCGAGGATCGCTGGCAGCGGCGCGTCGAGTTCCTGTTCGAGCGGCTTGCCGTCCGCTGGGAGGTGGCGGGCCTTCCGCTCGAGGGGCAGAAGGAGCTCCTGGGCCGCTTCCGGATGGCGAGCCCTGACGAGCGCCGGCGCGTCCGCGGCGCACTCGCCGAGCATCTCCGCGCGCGCTACCCCGAGATCGAGCTTTAGGCTTGTGGGGTGGAGGGCCCCACGGCAGCGACCGCGATCACGCACGAGCCCGGTTGGCTCTCGCGCGTCCGCGATCCGCGGGCGCCCGAGCGCGCCGAGACGCCGCTGATCGGGGCCCTTTCCGGCGAGGGCATCGGTCCCGAGGTCGTCGGTGCGGCGCTCGAGGCCCTCCGCTGTCTCGAGCCGGCCGGCGGACGGGCCGTGGCCGTCGAGCTGGGAGGGCCGATCGGCCGGACAGCCGAGCGAGAGACCGGTTCTGTCCTGCCCGAGAGCGTCGCCCGGTTCTGCGCGGGCGTCTTCGATCGCGGCGGCGCCGTTCTGAGCGGTCCCGGGAGCGGCCGCTACGTCTACGACCTGCGGCGGCGGCTCGGGCTGTTCCTGAAGATCAGCCCGATCCAGGTCCGCCACGGCGCCGTTTGGGCCTCCGCGCTTCGGCCGGAGGTGGCGGACGAGGTCGACCTCCTCGTGGTCCGCGAGAACCTCGGCGGCATCTATCAGGGAAGCTCTCGGGAGCTCGCCACCGACGCCGGACGGCGGGTGGAGCACCGCTTCTCGTACACGGAGACCGGGGCGCGGCGCTTCCTCGAGGCCGCCGCCCGCCTCGCGCGATCGAGGCGCGGCGAGCTGGCCGTCGTCGTCAAGCAGGGCGGCCTGCCCGAGCTCAGCGACCTCTGGCGCGAGACCGCCGACGGAGTCGCCCGCGCCCACGGAGTCGACTGCTCGTTCGTCGATGTCGACCTGATGGCGTACCGCCTTGTGGAGCGGCCGCGTCAGTTCGACGTGGTGGCCGCTCCCAACCTCTTCGGCGACGTCCTCGGCGACCTCGCCGCCTTGGTCCTGGGATCGCGCGGGCTGTCGTTCGGCGCCAGCTACAACGAGCGCGGCGACGGCGTCTACCAGACCAATCACGGCGCTGCCTACGACATCGCCGGCAGCGACCGCGCCAACCCGGTGGGCCAGATCCTGTCGCTGGCGATGATGCTGCGGGAGAGCCTCGGCCTCGCGCGCGAGGCCCGCGCCCTCGAGGAGGGCGTTCGCGCGGTGTGGAGCGAGGGCGGCATGACCGCGGACCTCGGCGGTCACCTCGGGACCGTGGAGATGGCGGCGCGCGTCGGTGCCGCCGCGGCGCAGCGGCTGGCCGCCGCGCCCGAATGAAGCCGCTGCTGCTGCTCGTCGACCTCCAGCGCGACTACCTCGCATCTCCAGGCCTGGAGCCGGCCGCCGGCAGCGTGGTGGAGCGTGCGGCCGCCCTCCTCGAGGCGTGCCGCGAACGGGACTTGCCTGTGGTGCACGCGTGGACGACGGTCTCGCGTGACGACGACCGGCGCATGCCGCACTGGAAGCGCGCCGGCCGCTGGCTCTGCGAGGCGGGGACGCCGGGTCACGAGCCGCCGGCGGCGCTCGCGCCGCGCGACGGCGAGGAGATCGTGCACAAGGCGTTCTTCAGCCCGTTCGAGGACGAGGGGCTCGAGCGGGTCCTCGGGGCGGAGCGCCCCGACCTGCTGATCCTCGCCGGGGTGCACGTCCACGGCTGCGTGCGCGCGGCCGCGCTCGACGGCTACCGGCGGCAGCCGCTCGAGATCTGGGTGGCCGCGGACGCTTGCGCCAGCAACGACCCCCTCCACGCTGCGACGACACGCCGATACCTCGAGGCCCGGGCGGCGAGCTTCATGAGCGTGAACGAGATCGGCGCCGCACTGGACGGAACGGAGCCGGCGGTCGCCCCGAGCGTTCCGACGCTCGACGGATGGCGGCCGGCGGACCCGTCGGCCCTCGGGCGCGTGGCTGACAGGCTCGAGCCGCGGGCCGAGGAGCTCGCCAGGGCGATGGCGGCCGAGATCGGAAAGCCGGTGCGCTTCGGCGAGCAGGAGGTGCTGCGCTCGGCCGAGATGCTCCGGGCCATCGCGAGGCACGCGTTCGCCGCCGACCGCGACGAGCGGGCGGGGACCGTCGAGGTCCGGCGCCGGCCGCTGGGGGCGGTGGCGGTGATAACGCCGTGGAACAACCCCGTCTACATCCCGCTGGGGAAGATCGGCCCGGCCGCGGCATACGGCAACGCCGTCGTCTGGAAGCCGGCACCGGAGGCGCAGGCGATCGCCGAGCGGGTGGCTTCGCTGCTCGACGAGCTGCCCCTGTCGCTGGTGCCCGGCGGGCGCCGGTCCGCCGAGGCCGTGATGGCGCACCCCGCGATCGATGCGGTGACCATCACCGGCTCCTCCACGGCCGGCTTCGCCGCCCAGGACGCCTGTGGCCGGCGCCGCATCCCGCTCCAGGCCGAGCTCGGCGGCAACAACGGGGCGGTCGTCTGGCCGGATGCGGACCTGACGCTGGCGGCCCGGGAGATCGCGGCCGGCGCCTTCGCCCAGGCGGGCCAGCGCTGCACCGCCAATCGCCGCCTGATCGTGCACAGCGACTGCCGCGAGGAGCTCTTGGAGCTGGTCGAGCGGGAGAGCGCCGCGCTGCCATGGGGTGATCCCGCCGACCCCGACACCGTTATCGGGCCGGTCGTGAGCGCGGCGGCGCGGGAGCGGCTGGCGGCGCTGATCGCGCGGAGCGGCGTCGAGCTGATCCATCCGCACGGGAGCGTGGGCGAGGGACTGTGGTACCCGCCGACAATCGCCGTCTGCGACGACCCCGCGCACGAGCTGGTTCAGCACGAGAGCTTCGGGCCAGTGCTCGTCGTGCAGACCGCGGACGACTGGGACGGGGCGGTGGCGCTCCTGAACGGGGTGCCCCAAGGTCTCGCAGCGGCCCTGTTCACCGCCTCGCCCGAGCTCGAGCAGCGCTTCCTGAACGAGGCTCGGGCCGGGGTCCTCAAGCTCAACCGGTCGACGGCGGACGCCGAGATCGACGTGCCCTTCGGCGGCTGGAAGGCGTCGGGCATAGGCCCCCCGGAGCACGGCCGCTTCGACCGTGAATTCTACACGCGCGTCCAGGCCGTGTACTCGGACTCGGTTGTCTCGTAGGCGCCGTCCGCGCCGGTCAGGTGAGCACGAGCCGCGGCCCGGCCTCATGCCGGTCGGGCCCGCGAACCTCGGCCTATGCTAGGCGCTTGCCGCCGCCCTGGAAGCTTGCGGACACGGAGCTGTCGATACCCGAGCTCTTCGAGCGGCAGGTCCAGCATCGCGGCGAGAAGACGGCCGTGGCGGGCACGTCGTGGCAGCCAAGCTTCGCCGAGCTCGACGCCGCGGCCAACGGGATCGCACAGGGCGTCCTGGATCACCGGGGGGGCGCGAACGCGCCAGTAGCGCTGCTCCTGCGCCACGACGCCCCGCTGGTAGCGGCGCTCCTCGGGGTCCTCAAGGCAGGGCGGGTCGCGGTGACCCTCAACCCGAGCGATCCCCCCGCCCGGCTCGAGCAGATCCGCGCCGACGTCGGCGCGGAGCTCGTGCTCACCGACGAACGCAACCGTGCCCCCGCGCTCGATGCCGGATTCGCCGGCGTCGTCGAGCTGGCGGCACGCCCGGAGCCGGGTCCGGCCACGCCGCCCGCCCCCGCCGCCGCGGCGTCGGACCTTGCCCTGCTGATCTACACCTCCGGCTCGACGGGCCGGCCCAACGGCGTTATGCAGCCCCACCGCAACGTGCTCCACAACGTGCTCCGCCTGACCAACGGGCTCGGCGTCGTACCCCACGACCGGCTCGTCGTGCTCGCGTCTCTAAGCAGCGGACAGGGCCTCGCCACCGCCTGGACCTCCCTCCTCAACGGCGCCACCCTGTGCCCGTTCCCGATCATGGAGCGCGGAGTGACGGGACTGCCCGGCTGGCTCGAGGACAACGGCATCTCCGTCCTCGTCGCGTCGGCGTCCCTTTTCCGCAACCTGGTCAGGACGCTGAACGGCGCCCGTCTATCGGGCGTCCGGCTGCTGCGCCTCGGCTCGGAGGCCGCGCTGCGCTCCGACTACGACGCCTACCTCCGGCACTTCCCGCCGGGCTGCGTTTTCGCTCATACCTACTCCTCGTCGGAGGCGGGCAATGTGACGCAGTTCCTCACGGGCCCCGACCTCGAGCCGGTCGACGGCGCGCTCCCGATCGGCACGCCCACCGAGGGTCTCGACGTCGTCCTCCTGGACGAGGAGGGCCGGGAGGTCGGTCCCGGCGAGGTCGGCGAGATCGTGGTGCGCGGCGACCGATTGTCGCCCGGCTACTGGGGCAACGAAGCGCTGACGGCGCGCCGCTTCGACGACGGTGCCTTCCGGACCGCCGACCTGGGGCGTCTCAACGACGACGGCCTCCTCACCTGGGTCGGGCGCAAAGACGTTCAGGTGAAGGTGCGCGGCACCCGCGTGGACCTGTCGGAGGTGGAGGCGGCCCTCGGCGAGCTGCCCGGCGTCCAGGTGGCCGTCACGGGCCCACGGCCGACCCGGGGCGGCGACACCCGCCTGGCCGCCTACGTCATCCCCGAGCCGGACTCGCCCGCCGGCGCCCGCGAGCTGCGCGAGGCGTTGCGCGCGACCCTTCCGGACCCCGCGGTGCCCACCGAGTTCGCCTTCATCGACGGCTTCCCGCTCAACGCCCACGGCAAGGTCGATCGCGAGGCGCTGGCCACACTCGAGCTCGGGGCGCCGCGGTCCCCACCGACCCGTCCCGCGGTGGGCGAGACGGAGGAGCTCGTCGCGGACATCTGGGCGCGGGCGTTCGAGGTCGACTCGATCGGCCGCGACGAGAACTTCTTCGAGCTCGGCGGCGATTCACTGACGGCGGCGGTCGTGGCGGCCGGGATCCATACGAGCTTCGGAGTCGCGATCGAGCTGGGCGCCTTCGCCGAAAGGCCGACGGTCGCTGCGATGGCCGAGCTGGTGGACAGCTTCCGCTCGGGGACGGACGGCGACGGACGGCCAGAGCTCAGTCGGGTGTCCCGCGACGGTCCGCTTCCCTGCTCGTTCATCCAGGAGCGGACGTGGCGCCACTCGCGCACAGCGGAGGAATCAGCGTCGTACACGGTCTCATGGGGCGTGAGGATCACCGGACCGCTGGAGCCGCACGCGCTCCGGCGCACGCTCGAGCGGATCGCCGCCCGGCACGAGAGCCTGCGAACCACCTTCTCCGAGCGCGACGGCGACCCGGTGCAGGTGATCCACGGCCCCGGTCCCGTCGAGCTCCCCGTGATCGAAGTCGAGTCCGAGCTCGAGGCCCGCGAGCTGTTCCGGCGCGAGTCGCGGATGGCCTTCGACCTCGAGCGCGGGCCGCTGGTGGCGTTCCGGCTCGTGCGGCTGACCGAGGACCACCACTGGCTCCTGCGCTTCAACCACCACATCAACTCAGACGGCCGCTCGTGGCGCATCTTCTACGACGAGCTGGCGCTCGTCTACGAGGCCGAGGTGGGTGGCCGGGAGCCGCCGCTCGGTGAAGCGGAGCCGCTCCAGTACGCCGACTTCGCCGCCTGGGAGCGGCGCCGCTACCAGGCCGAGGGCTCGCGGCACCGCGAGGATGTCGCGTGGTGGCGCGCGAACCTGGAGGGCGCGCCCGAGCGGCTGCCCTTTCCGTTCCGGCGAAGGCGCCCCGATCCGGAGGCCGATCCCGCCGACGCCGTCTTCCTGTTCGGGCTGAAGCCGGCGGAGGTGTCGCAGCGGCTAGAGACGCTGCGGCGCTCCGCCGGCGTCACCTACTTCATGGTGCGGGTGGCGGCGTTCGCCGCGCAGCTCGCCGCGGAGACGCAGACGGACGACGTGGTTCTCGGCACCTATGCCACGACACGCCGCCACGCGGCGACCCATGACATGTTCGGCTTCTTCACCAATCTCGTGGCGCTGAGGCTCCGCTTCCAGGGCGACCCGAGCTTCCGCGACTGGCTCGGGGCGGTCCGCCAAGCCGTGGTCGACGTGAGCGGCCACAGCGAGATGCCGTACGGCGAGCTGTGCGACGCCTTGCGCACCGAGGGGGCGGTGCCACCCCAGCTCCACTCGGTGTTCGCCGCCGGCGACATCCCGCCGCCCGCCCGCTTCGCCGGGCTCGAGATGACTCCGCTCGAGCGCGTCTTCGGCTCGATGCCGTGGGGCTTCAGCCTCCAGATGGATTCGTTCTGGGAGGCCCAGCGCAACCTCGTGTTCTTCGACGCCCGCATCCACGAACCGGCGGCGGTCCGCGGGTTCATCGGTCGCTACGTGACGCTTTTAGGCGACGTCGCCGGGGAGCCGGACCGGCCGCTGCGAGAGCTGCTCCCGGGGGTGCCCGGCCGGCTCAGCCGGCTGCTGCGGCGCGGGCGGACCCGCTGACCATGGGCCTCACGATCGGGAGCGCCTTGGGCAGGCTCCCGCGCTCCGCGGCGTCGAGCTCGAGCGGCGAGCCCTCGATCGCCGCCAGCGTGTCGCGGTTGCAATGGCAACCGTCGCCGAACCACTTCCAGGGCGTCTCGAGGCGGTCCTGCCAGCGCGCGACGCCCGGATCCTCGGAGCGGACGTGTTCGAGGAACAGGAAGCGTCCGCCCGGCTTGAGCACCCGGTCGATCTCTTTCAGGGCGGAGACGGGGTCTGGCACCGTGCACAGCACGAGCGTCAGGCCGACCGTGTCGAACGAGTCGTCCGCGAACGGGAGCCGTTCGGCGGGAGCGTTCACCACCGAGGCGTTCGTCTTCTTTCGGAGCTGCGCCGACATGTGCGGATCGGGTTCCGTAAGCACGAGCTCGTCGACCGAGTCGGGCCAGTGCGGCAGGTTCAGGCCCGTGCCGGCCCCGATCTCGAGGCAGCGGCCGCTCGCCTCCGCCAGCAGCTCCCGGCGCATATCGGCCAGCCCGGCGTCCTCCGCGGGGGCGAGGAACCTGTCGTAGCCCCACGCGAACATCCGCCCCCAGGTGGCGTTGTACAAGCGGCCGGGCACAGTTTCCCGAGACTGGATGGTGAGGGTTTCGTCGGTGCCGCGGGTCTGGAGGACCCGCGGGGGGAACCCTACTGTCCTTGCGCGCGATCGGGAAAGATGCGAGAAGTGACCGAGCGATCGAAAGGACCTCTGCCCATGCCCACCTACGTCATGCTGAGCACCCTGAGCCCCGAGGGCGTCCAGACGATCAAGAACAACCCCTCGCGCATCCGCGAGGTCAACAAGGAGATCGAGCAGCTCGGGGCGACCGTCAAGGCTCAGTGGGCGGTTCTCGGTCGCTTCGATTTCGTGAACATCGTCGAGGCCCCCGACGAGGCGACGATGGCGAAGGTCTCCCTGGAGCTCGGCTCGCGCGGGACGGCGCGTTACGAGTCGCTCCCGGCGATTCCCGTCGACGACTTCATCGCCTCGCTGTGAGGAAACGCGTTTGAAGCGGGGGGAGGAGCGCAGCCCCAGGCGAGGAGCGCAGCCGGATCGTCGATCCGGCGAGCACCGGAGCACTCCTGATCGGGCGAGCACCGCACCACGGATTCTCGTAGTCGGCGGTGGCGGCCGCGAGCACGCGCTCGTGCGCGGTCTGCTGCGCAGCCCGCAGCACCCGGAGGTGCTGGCTGCTCCCGGCAACGCCGGCATCGCCCAGGACCAGGTGGAGTGCCTCGACGTGGGCGCCGAGGACGTCGACCGCATCGTCGGCGCGGCCGGGGAACGAGGGGTGGAGCTCGTCGTGGTGGGGCCCGAGGCGCCGCTTGTGGCCGGGCTGGTCGACGAGCTGGCCGCCGTCGGGGTGCGCGCCTTCGGTCCCACGGCCGAGGCGGCAAGGCTGGAGGGGTCCAAGGCGTACGCCAAGGAGCTGATGCGCGAGCTTGGGGTGCCCACCGCCTCGCACACCCTGTTCCGCGATCGCGAGGAGGCCGCTGCGCACCTCGCCTGCGCGTCCTACCCGGCCGTGCTCAAGGCGGACGTCCTGGCGGCGGGCAAGGGCGTGATCATCGCCAAGGACGAGCGCGAGGCGCGCGCGGCGCTCGACGTCTTCTTCGACGAGAAGCGCTTCGGGGAGACCGAGGTCGTGATCGAGGAGTTCCTGGAGGGAGAGGAGCTCTCGCTGCTCGCGCTCTGCGACGGTGAGCGCGCCGTGCCTCTGGCGCCGGCGCAGGACTACAAGCGGATCTTCGACGGCGACGAAGGCCCGAACACCGGCGGGATGGGAAGCTATTCGCCGGTGCCGGGGATCGGCCGCGAGCACGCCGAGGCGATCGCCCGCGCGGTCCATCAGCCGGTGGTGGACGCGCTGCGCCGCCGCGGCACTCCCTACCACGGCGTCCTCTATGCCGGGCTGATGATGACGAGCGAGGGGCCCAAGGTGCTCGAGTTCAACTGCCGCTTCGGCGACCCCGAGACTCAGGCGGTGCTGCCGCGGCTGCGGTCCGACCTGCTCGACCTGCTCGCCGCTTCCACCCGGCCGGGCGGGCTGGCGGGCGCGGAGCCGGAGTGGTCCAACGAGTGGGCGGTGACGGTGGTGCTGGCCTCACGCGGATATCCCGAATCGTCTTCGAAGGGCGACGAGATCAGCGGGCTGCGGCCGGCCGACTCGGTCGACGTCGAGGTGCTGCACGCCGGCACCGCCCAGCGGGACGGTGCGATCGTCACGAACGGCGGGCGCGTGCTCAACGTGACCGGCATCGGCACGACTCCCGCCGAGGCGCGCGAGCGCGCCTACACGACGGCCGAGCGCATTCGCTTCGAGGGCAAGCAGATGCGAACCGACATCGCGCTGAGGGCGGTGGAGCGGGTGGAGGCGAGGGCGTGAGCGAGCAGGAGGGCGGGATCACGCCCGTCACCGAGACCGAGGTCGAGCACGAGTTCGACGAGCTCGACGTGGACGCTCCCCGGGTCGGGATCGTCATGGGCTCGAAGAGCGACATGCCGGTCATGGAGACGGCCGGCGCTGAGCTCGACCAGCGCGGCATCCGCCACGAGATCCGCGTGATGAGCGCGCACCGCGACCCCGATACGGTGGCGGACTACGCGAGCAACGCCAGGATGCGCGGGCTGCGGGTGATAATCGCCGGGGCGGGCCTGTCCGCGGCGTTGCCGGGCGTCGTGGCGGCGCACACCGATCTCCCGGTGATCGGGGTGCCGCTCACCTCGCGGACCTCCGTCGCCGGCGGCCTCGACGCGATACTGGCGATCGCCCAGATGCCCCCCGGCGTGCCGGTGGGCTGCGTGGGAGTGGACGGAGCCAAGAACGCGGCCGTCCTCGCGGCCCGCATACTCGACTCGTGATCCCGAGGTACACGCGCCCCGAGATGGGCGCCGTGTGGTCGGAGCAGCGGAAGCTCGACGCCTGGCTCCAGGTCGAGCTCGCGGTGGTCGACGCCCTGGCCGACGAGGGCGTCGTCCCCGAGGAGGACGCGGCCCGGGTGCGCGAGCGCGCCTCGTTCACGGTCGAGGGCGTCTCGGAGCGCGAGAAGGTGACCGACCATGACGTTGCGGCCTTCGTCGACGTCCTGGCCGAGTCGGTCGGGGGGGCGGGTCGCTGGGTCCACCACGGCCTCACTTCGTCCGACGTCCTCGACACCGGCCTCGGGCTCCAGATCGCCCAGGCCGGCCTCCTGCTCGTGGGGGGCGCTCGCGCATACCGCGACGCACTGATCAGGCGGGCGCGCGAGCACATCGACACGATCTGCGTCGGCCGCACCCACGGGATACACGCGGAGCCCACCACCTTCGGGGTCAAGCTCGCCGGGTTCGCCTTCGAGGCCCACCGCAACCTGCGCCGGCTCGAGCGTGGGGTCGAGGCCGCCTCGGTGGGCGCGCTCTCGGGCGCGGTCGGCACCTACGCCGCGAACGGCCCCGACCTCGAGGCGGACGTGCTGCGGCGGCTCGGGATCGGCCGCGAGGACGTGTCGACCCAGGTCGTCCCGCGCGACCGCCACGCCGAGCTGCTGTCGGCGATCGCGCTGGCCGGGGCGGGACTGGAGCGTTTCGCCACCGAGATCAGGCACCTGCAGCGGACCGAGGTGCGGGAGGTCGAGGAGCCGTTCCGGGCGGGCGCCCAGAAGGGCTCGTCGGCCATGCCGCACAAGCGCAACCCGATCATCTCCGAGCGCATCTCCGGGATCGCCCGGCTGCTGCGCGGCTACGCCCAGGCGGGGCTCGAGGACGTGGCGCTCTGGCACGAACGGGACATCTCCCATTCGTCGGTCGAGCGGGTCGCGCTGCCCGACGCGACCGCCCTGCTCGACTACGCCCAGCACCTGGCGCTCAGGGTGGCCGAGGGCATGGTGGTCCATCCGGAGCGCATGCGCGCCAACCTGGAGGCGACTCACGGGGCGCTCTACTCCCAGCGCGCCCTGCTGGCGCTCGTCGAGGCCGGCCGCTCGCGCGACGAGGCCTATCGGATCGTCCAGGACAACGCGCAACGGGCCTGGGACGAGGGGATCCCCTTCCGCGAGCTGCTGGCGGAGGCGGCCCGCGAGCTCGACCTCGACGCCGTGTTCGACCCCGCGGCTTTCACTCGCCATGCCGCCGAGGTCGTGTCGCGGCTCGACTCGATCGACTAGCTCCTCACGAGGCGGCTACCAGAGCAGTCAGGAACAGCGCCACGATGTGGAATACCTGGTCGACCGTAACCCTGAGGGCCGGGTGCTCGGCCGGGTCGGCGTGCTTGACGCCGAGCATGAACTGGTCGATCAGATAGGCATCGTCCTGGATCATGTGGGGCGCCGCGATCAGGACGGCCAGCAAGATCACACCGGCGCCGATGCTGTCGTAGAGCCAGACCAGAGCCGGGACGAACGCCACCGTGTAGCTGAACGTATGAGCAAGCAGAGCGCCCCTGTTGGCGCGGTAACGGAGCCCGCCGTGCTTGTGCTCCGCCTGCCACTCGGTCTGGAGGAGGAAGTCGCCCACCAGATGGCAGACGGCGAACACGGCGAAGATCTGGACCCAGGGCACGGTCGGCGGCAGGCGAGTCCGCAGGAAAGAGGTTCCTCCCGCGGATTCACCCTATGGCCATCCACACGGCGGCGCAAATCGGCAACACTGTTCGACGATGGGGGACTCGCTGGGTGGAGGCCGCAGCACGCGGCGGAGATCGAGGAGGCGCCTGCGGCTGCTCCTCTTCCTCGGCAACGCGTTGGTCCTGACTGCGTTCGTGATCACCGCCTACGGCTTCGACGTCCTTCACGACTCCGAGCTCGACACGGTGGATGCCCGCTTCACCGTCCGCGGCGACCAGTCTCCGCCCAAGGACGTGGTCGTGGTGAAGATCGACGACGTCACCTTCAGCGACCTCCAGCAGCGCTTCCCCTTCCCGCGCTCGGTCCACGCCCGGCTGGTCGACCGCCTCAGGCGCGAGGGCGCCAAGGTGATCGCGTACGACGTGCAGTTCACGGAGCCCACCACGCCGGCCGAGGACAACGCACTTATCGACGCGGTCGCTCGCGCCGACAAGGTCGTGCTCGCCACCACGGAGGTCGACGACCGCGGCCGCACCAACGTGTTCGGGGGACAGGACGTCGTCCGCGAGATAGGCGCCCGGGTCGGCAACGCCAGCTACATCACCGACTCCGGCGGCGTGATCCGGCGCATGCCCTACGAGCTCGAGAAGCTGAAGAGCTTCTCGGTCGCGACCGCGGAGACCGCCAGCGGCGACAAGATCGACCCGTCCGCCGTCCCGAAGGGCGGAGCCTGGATCGACTGGCACGGGCCGCCCGGCACGGTCAAGTCGGTCTCGTTCTCGAACGCGCTCGAGGGCCGCGTCCCGCGTGACTTCTTCCGCGGCAAGATCGTGGTGGTAGGCGCCTCGGCGCCATCCCTCCAGGACGTCCACGCCACGGCGGTGACGGGCAACGAGCTGCAGCCGGGCCCCGAGATCCAGGCGGAGTCGATCGAGACGGCGCTCGACGGCTTTCCGCTGAAGGAGGCCTCGGGCTCCGTCAACGTCATCCTGATCGTGCTGCTCGGCATGGTGGGGCCCGCTATCGCCCTGCGCTTCGGGCCGCTGCGCGCGGCGATCTTCGGCGTGCTGGCGGCGGCGCTCTACACGGTCGCGATACAGCTCGCCTTCAACGCCGGCTGGATCGTGAACTTCCTCTACCCGCTCGGGTCGCTGGTGCTGGGTGTGGTCGGCGCGCTCGCGATCGCCCTCGTGCTGGACGCGTTCGAGCGCGAGCGAATCCGCGACCTGTTCTCCCGCTTCGTGCCGGAGTCGGTGGTGGACGAGGTCCTCGAAAAGGCCGACGAGGACCTGCGGCTCGGCGGCGAGCAGCGCGAGGTCACCGTGCTCTTCAGCGACATCCGAGGCTTCACGACCTTCTCGGAGAGCCGGCCGCCGGACGTCGTGATCGAGATCCTCAACCGCTACCTCACCGACATGACCGAGGTCATCATGCGCCATGGCGGGACGCTCGTCGCCTTCATGGGCGACGGCATCATGGCCGTCTTCGGAGCGCCGCCGCAGATGGACGACCACGCCGATCGCGCTCTCGCCGCCGCCCGCGAGATGGCGGGCCCGACCCTGGAGCGGTTCAACGAGTGGATCCGCGAGCAGAACCACGACGGCTTCCGCATCGGCATCGGCCTCAACACGGGGGCGGTGATGGCGGGAACGGTCGGGTCGGAGGAGCGCTTCGAGTACACGGTGATCGGCGACACCACCAACACCGCCTCGCGCCTGGAGGGGATGACCAAGGGCACGCCGCACATGATCTTGCTGGCCGACTCGACCCGGGACGGACTGCGTGGCGAGCCCGACGACCTGGTCCGCGTCGACGAGATGGAGGTTCGGGGCCGCCAGGCCAAGCTTGTCGTCTGGTCGGTCGGCTGACCGACTGCGGCTCTGTGTAATCTCGGGCTGTGAGCGAAGCCGCCGCGCTCCAGGACCTCGAGCTGCAGTCACAGGGCAAGGTCCGGGACATCTACGCGGTCGGGGACGACCGCCTGTTGATGGTCACCTCGGACCGTATCTCCACCTATGACGTGATCCATCCGACGCCCATCCCGGACAAGGGACGGGTGCTCACCGGGCTGTCCGCGTTCTGGTTCGACCGGACGGAGCAGATCGTCCCGAACCACGTCGTCTCCTACTCGGACGTGCCCGACGACACGCGCGGCCGCGCGATGCTCGTGGAGCGGCTCGACATGGTGCCGGTGGAGTGCGTCGTCCGCGGCTACATCACCGGTTCGGGCTGGAAGGACTACCAGGCCACCGGCACGGTCTGCGGGATCGAGCTGCCGGACGGGCTGGAGGAGTCGCAGCAGCTGCCGGAGCCGATCTTCACGCCCGCCACCAAGGCCGAGGTGGGCGATCACGACGAGAACGTCGACTTCGATCGCGCCGCCGAGATCGTCGGCGACCGCGCCCTGCTCGAGCAGCTGCGGCGCCTGTCGATCGAGCTCTACCGCTTCGCCGCCGGCCACGCCCGCGAGAACGGCATCCTGCTGGCCGACACCAAGTTCGAGTTCGGCCGGCGCCTCGACGGGACGGTCGTCCTCGGCGACGAGGCGCTGACTCCCGACTCGTCGCGCTTCTGGCCGGCCGGCGGCTACAAGCCCGGCCGGCCGCAGCCGAGCTTCGACAAGCAGTACGTGCGCGACTGGGCATCCGAGACCGGTTGGGACAAGTCGCCGCCGGCGCCGCCGCTGCCGTCGAAGGTGGTGGATGGCACCCGCGCGCGCTACATCGAGGCCTACGAGCGGATCGCGGGCGAGCCCTTCAAGCGCTGGCTCGAGCGGAGCGGCGCGTCGTGACGCGCGCGCGAGTGCTGATCCGGCCCAAGGAGGGAATCCTCGATCCGCAGGGCCAGGCAGTCGAGCGGGCGCTACCCGCACTCGGGTTCCAGGGAGTTTCGAACGTCCGTGTCGGCCGGCTGGTCGAGCTGGACGTCGAGGACACCGGTGAGGTCCGCGCGATGTGCGAGCGCCTGCTGGCGAACCCGCTGATCGAGGACTACGAGGTCCACGTCGTCGAGGGGGCGCCGACGCCATGAGGTTCGGAGTGATCCGCTTCCCCGGCAGCTGCGACGAGATCGACGCGCTGATGGCCTGTGAACGCTTCGGCGACGCCGAGCTGCTCTGGCACGCCGACCCCGACCTCCGCGACGTCGACGCGGTGATCATCCCCGGTGGCTTCTCCTACGGCGACTACCTGCGCGCCGGCGCGATCGCCCGCTTCTGCCCGGCCATGGCGGCGGTGGGCGAATTCGCCCTGGGGGGCGGTCCCGTGCTCGGCATCTGCAACGGCTTCCAGGTCCTCTGCGAGGCCGGTCTGCTCCCCGGCGCCCTCCTGACCAACACCAGCCGCCGCTTCGTCTGCCGGCAGGTGGAGTTGGAGGTGGTCAACCGCGACACGCCCTTCACGCGCGCGTGTGAACAGGAGTCTGCGCTGTCGATCCCGGTCAAGCACACCACCGGTCGCTTCTACGCGCCGGAGGAGGCGCTCGACGAGCTCGAGGCAAACGGCCAGGTGGTGCTGCGCTACGCCGAGGGGCACAACCCCAACGGCTCGCTGCGCGATATCGCCGGCATCTGCAACTCACAGAAGAACGTGATGGGGCTGATGCCTCACCCGGAGCACGCGGTCAACCCGCTCACGGGCTCGGCGGACGGCGGCAGGCTGTTCGAGTCGCTCGCCGCGCACGTGAGCGAGCTCCTCGCCGCGGCGTGAGGCACCGCGAGCTCGGCCTGACCGACGCCGAGTACGAGCACATCGTCGAGAAGCTGGGCCGCGAGCCCAACGCGCTCGAGCTGGCGGTGTTCTCGCTGATGTGGTCCGAGCACTGCGCCTACAAGCACTCGCGCAAGCTGCTGCGGCAGCTCCCGACCGAGGGTCGGCACGTGCTGATGGGGCCGGGCGAGAACGCGGGGGTGGTCGACGTGGGCGGCGGGTTGGCCGTTGCCTTCAAGGTCGAGTCGCACAACCACCCCAGCGCCGTGGAGCCGTTCCAGGGGGCGGCCACCGGGGTGGGAGGCATCTTGCGCGACGTCTTCGCCGTCGGGGCCCGGCCGATCGCCGTCCTCGACTCGCTCCGCTTCGGCGAGCTCGACTCGGCGCGTTCGCGCTTCCTGTTCGACGGCGCGGTGAGCGGCATCGGGCACTACGGGAATTCGATCGGCGTGCCCACCGTCGGCGGCGAGGTCTACTTCGAGGCGCCCTACGAGCACAACTGCCTGGTCAACGCGATGTGCGTGGGGATCGCGCCGCGTGGGCGCCTCATCCGCAGCGCCGCGGCGGGCCCGGGCAACCTGCTCGTGCTGCTCGGCGCCCGCACCGGCCGCGACGGGATCGGTGGAGCCTCCGTGCTCGCCAGCGCGGAGCTCGAGGAGGGCGAGGAGAAGCGCCCCAGCGTCCAGATCGGCGACCCCTTCGAGGAGTCGAAGCTGCTCGAATGCTGCCTCGAGCTGCTCGACCGCGGCGCGCTGCGCTCGCTGCAGGACCTCGGCGCGGCGGGGCTCTCGTCGAGCTCGTCCGAGATGGCGTCGAAGGGCGACGTGGGGCTCCACATAGACGTGTCGAAGGTCCCGCTGCGCGAGCCCGGGATGGAGCCGTTCGAGATCATGATCTCGGAGAGCCAGGAGCGCATGCTCTGCGTGGTCGAGCCGGAGCGGCTCGCCGACGTGCTCGGGATCTGCGAGCGCTGGGAGGTGCGGGCGGCCGAGATCGGCCGGGTCACCGAGGGCTCCTCGCTCCGGGTGTTCGACGGCGCCGAGCTCGTGGGGGACATGCCGATCGTTGCGCTCGTGGACGAGTGCCCGCTCTACGATCTCGAGCCAGAGAAACCGGCGGAGCCGCTCTACCCGTCGCCGCCCGCCCGGCTGAGCGGCGAGGACCCGCGCGAGGCGCTGCTCGCGCTCATCGGCTCGTCCAACCTGAGCTCGCGGCGGCCGCTGTTCGAGCAGTACGACCCGTTCGTCCAGTCGCGCACCGTCCGCCGGCCCGACGAGGCGGACGCCGCGGTGCTCCAGCTCGAGCCCGACGGCGGCAGCGGCGCCATCGCGGTCTCGATCGACGGCAACGGTCGTCGTGCCGCCTGTGACCCGTACGCCGGCGCCGTCGAGGCCGTGCTCGAGTGCGCCTCCAACCTCGCCTGCGTCGGCGCCGAGCCGCTCGGTCTCACGAACTGCCTCAACTTCGGCAACCCCGAGAAGCCCCACATCGCGTGGCAGCTATCGGAGACCGTGCGCGGTCTGGCCGACGCCTGCCGCGCGCTCGACGTGCCCGTGGTGGGCGGCAACGTCTCCCTCTACAACGAGGGTCCCGAGGGCCCGATCTACCCGACTCCGATTGTCGGCATGGTGGGCCGCCTGCCCGACCCCGAACGGGCGGGGCGGCTCGGCTTCGCGGACGAGGGTGACGCGATCGCGATCTGCGGCCACTTCTCGCCCGACCTGGCCGGCGGCGAGCTGGCGAAGCTCCGGGGCGAGGCGCTGCCCGACGGCCTCGTCGCGGTCGACCCGCAAGCGGTCCGCGCGGCACAGGAAGCGGTCAGGGAGGCCGTGCGCGCGGGCGCCCTCTCGAGCGCCCACGACATCGCCGAGGGCGGC
>Ga0126312_10000283_pt1 | contig 27949 bp, 28 predicted proteins | sample Plot104A_FD_92537 | JGI IMG/M metagenome (GOLD analysis project Ga0126312, IMG submission 92537) | Serpentine soil microbial communities from UC McLaughlin Reserve, CA, USA - Plot104A | ecosystem: Environmental > Terrestrial > Soil > Grasslands | place: USA: UC McLaughlin Reserve, Lake County... | reverse complement strand
TCCGCAGGGAGGCGCGACGCCGCCGTCCGGCGGGGCGCCGCAGGGCACCGCCCCGTAGTGCCGGAGGGCGCGTCGGCAGAAGCTGCGTCGGCGCTCGTCCGGCTCGACGAGATCACACGGCGGCTCCGTCGCGAATGCCCCTGGGACAGGGAGCAGGACGAGCGCTCGATCGTGCCGCATACGGTTGAGGAGGCCTACGAGCTGGCGGATGCCGCGCACGGCGGCGACGACGCCCGGCTGCTGGACGAGCTCGGTGACGTCCTCTTCCAGGTCGAGTTCCTGTCGCTCCTGCTGGAGGAGCGCGGCGCCGGTAGCCTCGCGGAGGTGGCGGATCACTGCCGCGAGAAGCTGATCCGCCGCCATCCGCACGTCTTCGGCGAGGTCGAGGCGCGCACGGCAGGCGAGGTGCTGCGCAACTGGAACCAGATCAAGCGCGATGACGAGCGCGGGGGAGAGCTCTTCGGCCAGATCCCGGAGACGCTGCCGTCCACCCTGTACGCCAAGAAGGTCCTGGGGCGGGCCGACAGCGCGGGTCGCGAGGCGCCATCGCCCGACGCCGGCGACGAGTTCGAGAAGCAGGGCGAGCGCCTGCTCGCGGCGGTGCGCGCCGCCGTGGACGCCGGGGTCGACCCCGAGCTCGCGCTGCGCGCGGCCGCCGATCGTTTCCGCGAACGGATCGGGGAATGAGCTCGATCGAGCGGGTCCATGCACGGCAGATCCTCGACAGCCGCGGAAATCCCACGGTGGAGGTCGACCTCGTCCTCGCCTCCGGCGCTGCCGGCCGCGCGGCTGTTCCCTCCGGCGCCTCCACGGGCGAGTTCGAGGCCGTGGAGCTCCGCGACGGCGGCGACAGCTGGGGCGGCCAGGGTGTGGGCCGGGCCGTCGCCAACGTCAACGGCGAGCTGGCGGAGGCCGTCAAAGGCATCGATCCCGCGGACCAGGAGGCGCTCGACCGGGCGATGATCGAGCTCGACGGGACGCCCAACAAGGGCCGCCTGGGCGCCAACGCGATCCTTGGCGTGTCGCTGGCCGGCACCAAGGCCGCGGCCGCCGAGGTCGGGCAGCCGCTTTGGCACTACCTGGGCGGCGAGGCGGCGCACGTGCTGCCCGTGCCGATGATGAACGTGCTCAACGGCGGCGCCCACGCCGACAACAAGGTCGACTTCCAGGAGTTCATGATCGTCCCGGTCGGAGCGGCGTCCTTCGCGGAGGCGCTCCGGCTCGGCGCCGAGGTCTTCCACGCTCTGAAGGCCTCGCTCCACGAGCGCGGGCTCTCCACTGCCGTCGGCGACGAGGGGGGCTTCGCCCCCGATCTCGACTCGAACGAGGCGGCGCTCGAGGCGCTGGTCGCGGGTATCGAGGCGGCGGGCCACGAGCCGGGCGGCGACGTGGCAATAGCGCTCGACCCCGCCACGAGCGAGCTCCGCCAGGACGGCGCCTACGAGCTCGAGCACGAGGGCCGGTCTCTCTCCTCGGTGGAGATGGCCGATTACTGGGGCGACATCAGCTCCCGCTATCCGGTCGTCTCGCTGGAGGACGGGATGGACGAGGAGGACTGGGACGGCTGGAAGCAGCTCACCGACCGCCTCGGCGACCGCGTCCAGCTCGTCGGCGACGACCTGTTCGTGACGAATACGAAGCGGCTCAGGCGCGGAATAGACCAGGGCGTGGGCAACTCGATCCTGGTGAAGGTCAACCAGATCGGCACGCTCACGGAGACGCTGGACGCCATCCAGATGGCGCGCGACGCCGGCTATACCGCGGTCATGTCCCATCGCTCGGGCGAGACCGAGGACACGACGATCTCCGACCTGGCGGTGGCCACCGGCTGCGGTCAGATAAAGACGGGCGCCCCATCGCGCTCGGATCGGGTGGCGAAGTACAACCAGCTGCTGCGAATTGAGGAGCAGCTGGGTGCTGACGCCGAGTATCCGGGACGGGCCGCGTTCCGAAACAGGTCGTAGGTCGTAGGTGGTAGGGCTCGATCCGGAGTCCTACGACCTACCCACTACGACCTACCCACTCGTTTGAAGGAGCCCCGCCGGTGGCGCCGAAGGGGCGCGTATGTCCACGGCCACGCTCCGCAGAGGCTCCGTCCGCTGGGACCGCGTCGCGCGTTACGCCTTGCTCGGAACCCTGCTCGTGATCCTGCTGCTGTACGTCTCGCCCGCCTTGCATTGGCTCGAGCAGTCGCGGACAGCCGGGGAGCAGCATCAGGAGCTGCGGGATCTGACGAAAGAGAACGGCCGGCTCAAGAGGCGGGTCGGCGAGCTCCGCGACCCGCGGGCGCTGGAGCGCGAGGCGCGCAAGCTGGGGCTCGTCAAGCGCGGCGAGCGCGCCTACGTGATCGAGAACCTGCCCCGCCGTTAGAAACCCGGGCGGACCCGGTAGCTTCGATCTCGTGGCCTACGCGCTCGAGAACGCCCTTTTTCAATGGAGAGAAGGTGAGGAGAGGGTCCGGGACGCCGACGAGCCGGAGCGCCGACGACTGGAGCGCGCCGTCGACGTCGTGCTCGAGGAGCTTCGCCGCCGCCTCGGTTCGAGCTTCACGGTGAACGAGCTCGCCGGTCTCTATGCGGAGGGGACGGATTGGGCAACCGACCTCGTCCAGGCCCGCTCGTCGGTGGCGGCCACCTCCGACGTCGTCGATGCCGCCTTCGCGCGTTACGCCCGTGAGGCGCGCGTGCGCCCCGACTTCTAGGGCGCTACTCGCCCTCGTCCTCGCCCGAGCCGTGCTCGCCCGAGCGGGTGATCACTATCCGCTCGGCTTCCACCACCACGATCACGGGCCGGTGCCCGGCCCAGTGCTCGGCGTAGACGGGGTCGTCGGCGACTGCGGGGTCGAGCCAGAGGCCGTAGCCCTCCTCGCCGTGGTCGAAGGTGCCCTCGAGCTCCCTGCCCCGGCGGCCCCCCCGGCGCCCGCCGCGGCGGCCGCGGCGGCGGCGGCGAGGCCTCTCGCCGGAGTCGTCGTTCTCGTCGGGCTCCTCGTCGCGCTCCGCTTCGGCCTCGAGCGCGGCTGCCACGAGCGCGTCGTCCTCGGCCCGGAGGTCGGGCTCCTCGGCGCCCCCGACGGCATCTGCGTCGGCCTCCCCCGGCGCGAGGTCGTGATCTCGCTTGAAGGCCCTGATATCGGAGACCGAGACCTCGAGCTGGTGGGCGATCCAGGCGTCGGTGCGGCCCTCGCGTACCCAGGTCCTGATCTGGTTCAGCTGCGGCTTCAGGGATCTCCGTGCCAAGGGCGCCGGAGAATACCCGACCTTATTTACGGGGTAGGCGACCCTAATTCGGGCAGCAATCGGTACCTTGCTTGATTCGCACCCACGTGGTTGCTTAAGTGGGCACCACAATTCCTGGCAGGGAGGCGTACGTGCTTGTCCTCACGCGCAAGTCGAATCAGAGCATCATGATCGGTGATGACGTCGAGGTCTCCGTACTCGCGATCATGGGCGAGAAGGTCCGCATAGGCATCGAGGCTCCAAGGTCGGTGCCGGTCTTCCGGAAGGAGGTCTACGTCGAGATCCAGCAGGATCGCGGCGGGTCGGAGGATGAGGCCGAGGAGGTGGATAGGGCCCTCGAGGGGCTGAAAGCCCGTCGGGACTAGGGGATGCGGTGCGCGCGATCAGCCGGTCGCGCGCACCCTCGGACCTCCTAGTGCGGCCCGCGATCCGTACGGGCTAGCCGACCAGCAGCGCCAGCGTCTGGAACATCACGATCGTGACGATCACTGCCGTGGCGAGGATGGTGAGGGCGAGCAGCGCGAACCGCAGCGTGCCCTGCCTGCGGGTGCGCTCCACGCGCCGGAGGCGCGACCGCTGAGCGGCCTGCCGGCGCAGGTTCTCCCTGCGCACGACGGAGTCGGCGGCCTCCTCACGGAACGCCGCCTCGAACTGCGCCAGTGATTGACGCATCCGCATCGCGCGAGAAGCGTAACAGGGGGATACCCGCGCGGTAGCGCGCCTGAAAGGGGCGGCGAGCGCCGCTTATGCGGGCGCCGGAGCGGCCGTCTCCGCCTCCTTGTACACGGAGACGAAGCGCATGTAGTTGTCGGCGATCTGCTGAGCCGCCGCCTCGCGCTCGATGTTGCCCTCGAGGAACCCCTTGAGGGCGTCCCACCAGATGGTCCGCCCGATCGCGAAGCCCGCGTAGCCGTCGACGGGGGCGCCCTGGCGCAGCCAGTGCTCGACCTTGGCGTCGTCCGCGCCGCGACCGAGCACCACGCAGATCACGCCGTCGCGGCCGTCGCGCCGGGCGGTGTCGGCGATCTTCCGGCAGTCCTCCTGCGTCTCGATGCCCTCGATCTTCCAGACATCCGGCTCGACGCCGACCTCCTGGAACTCGGTGATCGTGCGACGCATCAGCTCGGGACGGACCTCGGCGTCGTAGCGGTCCGAGTCCCCGCCGACCTGCTCGAGCTGTGAGTCCTCGGCCAGCACAAGCAGCTCGAACAGGAACTTGCGACCGTTGTCGTGGAGCCAGTCCGAGAGACGCTTCAGCCGCTCGCTCTGGCGCTGGTTCATCCCCGCGTCCCCGTCGGGGTTGTAGCGGACAAGCACCTTGGCGAAATCGGGGTCGAACTTCTCGATGTGGGCGCCGAAATCGTCGCCGTACTCGAAGTCGAACTCGTTCTGGCCCGACTTCTCGACGGGCATCGACAGCACCAGGCCGCGCTCCTCGGCCTCCTGCGGGATGCCCTTGGGGGCGCCGAACTGCTCGTCAACCAGACAGCCGCTCACCCCCGGCTCCGCGCCGCCATCGGCCGCCTTGAGCATCCCCTCGAAGATCAGATGCTTGGCGTCGGAGATCTGCTCGGTCTGCTCGGCGGTGGGGTCACCCTCGATCCCGAACATCTTCTTCTGGAACGAGCCGCGGTGGTCGAAAGCCAGGATGTAGAGCTTGCCGTGGTAGCCGAGAGCCATAGAGCCTCCTAGTGCGGGTCGGTGCAGTTATACCCGGACCGGGTCGCCACCCGAAGCTCGCCCGAAGCCGCGGCTACGCTACGCGCGTGGAGCACCGGTTCACGGGCCCCTCGTACACCCTGGGCATCGAGGAAGAGCTCATGATCGTCGACCGGGAGACGCTGGAGCTCACGAACTCGATCGAGGGGCTCCTGACGGCGATCCAAGAGGTCTCGACCGAGGGCGAGGTCAAGCCCGAGCTGATGGAGTCGGTCTGCGAGATCGCCACGACCCCGTGCGAGAACGCGGCTGAGGCCGGCGCTCAGCTTCGGGCGCTGCGACGCCAGGTTCAGCACGTAGCGAACGACCGGGGCCTCGCGATCGGCTCTGCCGGCACGCATCCCTTCGCCATGTGGGAGGACCAGCGCATCGTCTCGCGCCCGCGCTACCGCGACCTCGTCGCGGGGCTTCAGTTCGTCGCCCGCCAGGAGCTGATCTTCGGCATTCACGTGCACGTCGGGCTGGACGACCCCGACAAGGCGATCCACGTCGTCAACGGCATGCGCGTTCACGTTCCCTTGCTCCTGGCGTTGTCGGCCAACTCCCCGTTCTGGCGCGCCGACCAGACCGGCCTCCTGTCCACGCGGACGCCGATCTTCCGCGCATTCCCGCGAGTGGGGATCCCGCCCCGCTACGACAACTTCGAGGACTGGTCCAAGCGGATCAGGTTCATGATCGACAGCAAGGTCATCTCCGAGTACACATACCTGTGGTACGACGTCCGTCCGCACCCCAACTTCGGCACGATCGAGGTCCGGGTGATGGACTCGCAGACCCGCGTAGAGCACACGAGCGCCCTCGCCGCGCTCGTCCAGGCCATGGTCAAGGAGCTGGCCGAGCACTTCGAGGCCGGAAAGAGGCTGTCGCGCTACCCGTACGAGATGCTCGACGAGAACAAGTGGCTCGCGGCCCGGCATGGGCTCGAGGCCGAGCTGGTCGACCTCCCCAAGATGGAGCGGGTGCACGCCCGCGTGCTCACGCGCCGGCTGATGAACCGGCTGCGGCCCCATGCCGAGGACCTCGGCTCGACCGAGGAGTTCGATTGTCTCGAGGACATCCTCGACCGCGGCAACGGCGCTTCCCGCCAGATCGTGGTCTACGAGGCCAATCACGACCTCAGGGAGGTGGTGAGCGAGATCCTCGCGGCCTCGGTGCCGGAGGCCGTGGACATCCCGCGCGATTAGTCGCCGCGCTGCTCGCCGGCCGACTACCGGCAGGTACTCTGAAAGGCCGTGTCCCAGCCGGACCTTTTCGTCGTCTGCAAGAACTGCGGCTCCGAGGTCAGCCCGTACGTCACCGAGTGCCCCTACTGCGGGCAGCGCGTCCGTAAGCGGGCGCCGAAGCTCGACCGCGGCACGCCCGGCGAGCGGCGCCAGCGGAGGCGGCGGCCGCGCCTGCCGAAGCTCCGCCCCGACGAGATCGAGGGGATCGCCCCCGAAGTCCGTCCCTGGGCGACGGTCATGCTCGTCGCGGCGTCCCTGATCACGACGCTGGTCTACGCGGCCGACCAGAACCTGGACCTGGGCTTGCTCGGCACGATCGACATGAGTTTCGGCGCCGACGAGGCCTGGCGCTGGTTCACCGCCCCCTTCGTGCACCTCGACGCGCTCGGCTATCAGTTCGTCGCGCTTGCGGGGGTTGCCATCTTCGGCTCGATGCTCGAGCGCCGCTTCGGCCCGGTGCCGGTCGTGGTGCTGTTCCTCGCCTGCGGGGTGGCCGGATCCGCCCTTGCGGTCGCCCTCGACGTGCCGCCGCTGCTCACGAGCCAGTCGGGGGCGGTCGTCGCCGGGGCGAACGGCGCGGCGCTCGGCCTGCTGGTCGCCTGGTTCGTGGACGACCGCCTGGCGGCGCGGCGGGGCGACGTCCGTGAGAGCGACTTGCTCGGCGTCTACGTGGCCGCGGCCGTACTGGTGCTGCTCTCGGTCGCGGTGGACGAGGCGAACATCGCGGCCGCTGCAGGCGGCGCGCTGGCGGGCGCTGCCCTGGCACCCGCGCTGCCCCTGTTCACCCGGCGCGCCGCTTACTAACGGACGCGGATCGCGCCGGCCTCGCCGTCGAGCAGGCGGCCGATCCTGGTGCCCGGAGCGTCTGAGCCCGGGGACGCCGCAACCAGCAGCCCGCCCGAGGTCATCGCGTCGCAGAGGAGCCAGCGGCGGTCCTCAGGCACCGACTCCACCCAGTCCACGTGCGGCTCGACCCAGTCCCGATTGCGGCGGCTGCCGCCGGCGATCGGCGGCTCGTCCGACCCCAGCAGGTCGAGGACGCCGTCGATCGCCGGGACCGCGGCCGCCTGGACCTCCGCCGCCACACCGCTGGCCATCGTCATCTCGTGGAGGTGCCCGAGCAGACCGAAGCCGGTCACGTCCGTCATCGCGCTCGCCCCCGCCGCCACGGCCGCCGCCGCCGCATCGCGGTTGAGCCGGGCCATCACCTCCACCGCCGCCCCGTTCGTGGACAGCCCGCGCTTCATCGCCGTCGAGGCCACCCCGCCGCCGACCGGCTTGGTGAGAAAGAGCTCGTCGCCGGCGCGCGCGGTCGAGTTGCGCACCAGGCGGTCGGGGTGGACGGTTCCCGTGACCGCCATCCCGAACTTCGGCTCGGGGTCGTCGATCGAATGGCCGCCGATCACGGCGACGCCGGCCTCGCCGGCGATCTCCGCGCCGCCGCGTAGCACCTCGCGCAGGAGCTCTCCGCCGAGGCTCTCGAGCGACCAGGCGACCAGGTTGAGCGCCGTCAGCGGCCGTCCGCCCATCGCATAGACGTCCGAGAGGGCGTTGGCGGCGGCGATGCGGCCGAAGTCGTACGGATCGTCCACGATCGGCGTGAAGAAGTCCGCGGTGGAGACGAGGGCAAGGTCATCGGCCACGCGGTAGACCGCGGCGTCGTCGGCGGTGTCAGCGGCCACGAGGACGGCCTCGTCGTCGGAACGCGGCAGGTCCGCCAACAGGGCGTGCAGCTCGGCGGCCGGGAGCTTGCAGGCGCAGCCCGCGCCGTGCGAGAGAGAGGTCAGCTTCACCGACGTAGTATCCCGCGCGTGTTCACGGACGAGCAGCTGGAGGCCGCCGTGGCCGCGCTGTCCGATCCCGGGCGCTTCCGCGGCGCCGAGGAGCGCCTTGCGGCGATCGCCCCGCAGCTCCAGCACATCCTGGCGGACGCGCTCGAGAGCGGCGGCTGGCTCGGCGAGTCGCACGAGGCGGAGGTTCGCGCGGCGGCGGACACGGTCGATCCCGACGAGCGCGCCACGAGGATCGGCACCCTTCTCGCGGACGAGGCCCGAATGGGAATGCTGGTAGGCGTGGCGGTCGGCTGGGAACTGGCAAGAGAACTGGACGAGAGCTGAAGAAAGGAAACCGATGGACATCCGCTTCCTGGGACATGCCTGCTTCGAGCTGAGCGAGGGCGACACGCGCGTCCTCGTCGACCCGTTCCTTACCGGCAATCCCAAGGCCGCCGTCGAGGCGGGCGACGTCGACCCGACCCACATCTTCCTTACACACGGGCACGCGGACCACTGGGGCGACGTGGTGGACATCGCCAAGCGCACGGACGCCCAGTGCGTCGCGATCATCGAGTTGGCGAACGAGCTGTCGGACAGCGGCGTCGAGAACGTGGCGGACCCGAACCTGGGCGGCACGGTCGACTTCGAGGGCGGCTGGGTGCGGCTCGTTCCCGCCTGGCACACGTCGACCACGCCGAACGGGACTGTGAACACTCCGGCCGGGCTCGTGATCAACCTCGGTGGCAGGACCGTCTACCACCTTGGCGACACGTCGCTGTTCTCGGATCTCCGGCTGCCGGGAGAGCGTGACGAGATCGACGTCGCCCTCATGTGCATCGGCGGCCACTACACGATGGACCGGCACGACGGGGTCATCGCGGCCGAGCTGGTGGGCGCGCGCACCGTCATCCCGTGCCACTACAACACGTTCCCGCCGATCGAGACCGACGCCGAGGCCTTCAAGTCCGAGGTCGAGGCGCGCACCTCCGGCGAGGCGCGACGCCAGAGCGAGGTCGTGGTCCTCCAGCCGGGCGAGACCCACAGCGTGTAGGAACCGGCCACGGGGGGCCGAATCCCGGTTGATCGAGGATCGTTTCGACACCGGCCGCCTCGAGGCGTTCAGCGACGGCGTTTTCGCAATCGCGATAACGCTGCTCGTGCTCGAGATCTCGGTGCCCGAGAGCGCCTTCGACGACCTCTGGAGCGGCATCGCCGACCAGTGGCCGTCCTACCTGGCCTACGTCACGAGCTTCCTGACGATCGGCGGTCTCTGGATGGTGCATCACGCGATCGTGCGGCGGATGCGCTACGCCGATCAGATCGTGCTGCGACTGAACCTGGTGCTGCTCATGACCGTGTCCTTCCTGCCCTTCCCCACGAGGCTCGCTGCCGAGGCCATCCGCAGGGCCGACGCCGAGCGTCCGGGGTGCTCTTCTACGGCGTGACGCTTTTCCTCATCTCCTCGATCCTCGCCGGCATCGTCCGGCACGTGGCCGCTCGCGGCGACCTCGTGCACGAGGGCGTGGCGCCGGAGGACGTGGAGGCGGCGGCCGAGCGGACGAAAGCGGACGAAACCCAACCTGGCGTTCTACGCCGCGGTGCTCGCCGTGGCCCTGGTGGCGCCGCGGGTCGCCGCGTTCGGGTTCCTGGCGATGGCGGCGCGGGCGCTCGTGCCTACCCCGCGCCCCGCTGGAACCAGAGCGGGCGGTCCTTCCAGTCGTGCACCATGAGCGCGAGCCCGGCGGCCGCGAAGACCACTCCCGTCAGCCCGTGATGAACCCGCTGGCCCGCAATCCAGACGCGGCGGCGCTCGAGGTCGAGCCCCACCAGCCGATTACCGTGTGTCCATGGCCTTCCGGGCATCGTGCCCTTCCTCACAAGCCTTGTCGGAAGATCAACGCCCGAGCTTGGCCCTCCCTTTCGCGGCCGTGGTCGTGGCGGCCGTGCTCCTCGCGGGCTGCGGCGGCGACGACGAGAGCGGCAAGACGACCGGGGCGGCCACCGTGCAGGAGACGGCCACCCAGACGGAGCGGACCGACGCCGCGCGTAGCGAGACGACCGGCACCGCCCAGACGACGGGCACGGCCACCTCGCCCGAGGACCAGCCCGGCGGCGCCGGCGACGAGGAGCCGGCGCGCTCGCAGGCGCTCTTCAGCGGCCGCGGGGGGCGGATCACACCGACCCTCGTCAGGGTTCCGTCGTTCATCGCGATCCGTGTGGTGCTCCGCTCCGCCGACGGCCGGGCCTACGGGCTCCGCTTCCCGGGGCAGACCGTCCGGGTCAACGGCGCGCGGCGATCGGCGACCGCCGACCTCGCCGGCCTGCGCCCGGGCAAGGTCCTCGCCGGGACCGGAGTGAACGGCAGCAACTCGGTCCGCGTCGAGGCCACCGCCGAGCCGGGCCCCTGAACCCTGAGTTGGCCGGCCAGCCAGTCGTCCGCTACGCTGGCGATCGACCCCTTGGGAGCGGAGCAGAGGAGAGAGGCGACGTGACGGACCCCGTGATCCAGCGCACCGAGCGAGAGGACTTCCAGGCCACCAGCGACCCGGCGCTACAGGAGTCGGCGGACCGCGGCCACGGCAACCTCCTCAGCTACTCGCAGCTCTACCTGCTCTGGGAGCGCCAGCAGTGGCGCACCCAGGACATCGACTTCGCACAGGACCGCGTGGACTGGCACGAGCGCATCCCGGAGGAGGAGCGCTTCCAGCGCATGTACGGGCTGAGCTCGTTCTTCATCGGCGAGCAGAAGGTGGCCGAGGAGCTCGGGCCGATGATGCGCGCCGCGCCCAGCGAGGAGATGCGCGTCTTCCTCTGCACCCAGATCGCCGATGAGGCGCGTCACGTCCAGTTCTTCAACCGCTTCTACGACGAGGTCGGGGTCCTCGAGTCCGACAACCTCCAGGACCGCCTCGCCGAGACGAGCGAGCACGTCAACCCGGAGTTCAACGTGCTCTTCGACGAGATGCTCAAGGAGAAGGTTGACGGCTTGGCCCGCGACCCGGCCGATCTCGAGCTGCTGGTCGAGGCGGTCACGCTCTACCACATGATCATCGAGGGCATGCTGGCCCTGACCGGTCAGCACTTCATCATCGAGTACAACGAGGACGTCGGCACGCTGCCCGGTTTCGTCGAGGGCTTCAACAACATCGCGCGCGACGAGCACCGACACGTGGCCTTCGGCGCCCGTTTCCTCCGCGAGATGGCCCTGGCCGACGACCGCTATCGCGAGGCGATCCAGCGGACCCTGGTGGAGTGCGGTCCCGCCGCCGACGGCGTGCTCGAGCCGCGCTGGGCACGCGAGCAGGGGATCGAGCCGCTCGGGTACGGCATCGACGAGACGCGCGCCTTCGCGATGAAGTGCCTGGAGCGCCGGCTCAAGGTCATAGGGCTGGCACCCGTTGGCAGTGCGTAGCGCGTCGCTAGTCGCTAGTCGATCGTCGCTAGGGCTCCAGGTCGAGGCCGTTCCTAGCGCCTAGCGTCTAGCGATTGGCGAACGCCTCTACCACCGCCCGTACGCCATCTGTGCCGCGGAAGGCCGGTGGCCACAGGAGCGGCCGCTCGTAGACGCCGTCCCAGCGCTCGGCGAATCGCTCGCGCACCTCGTCCGGCGTTCCCGCCAGGGATATCGAGTCGATCATCTCGTCCGTCACGGCGGCGGCCATGCCCTCGAAGTCGCCTTTGCTCCACGCCTCGCGGACGGCCTCGGCCTCCGCCTCGAAGCCGCTCACCCGATGCACGGCCCGATATGTCTTGACGGTCGAGTTGAACGCGATGATCGCCGCGGCATCGCGGCGGGCCTGGTCGCGGTCGTTCGCGACCGAGGTGGTGATGTAGCCCGCGATCGGCACGCCGTCGAGCGCCGGCCGGGCCACCTGCTCCACGTACTCCGGCGTGAACAGCGGATGACCGACGAGGCCGTCGGCGACCTTGCCCGCCGCCTCGATCATGCGCCGGTTGACTCCTGCCATGTACACCGGAATCCCCTCTCGCAGCGGTGGCCGCGGCGGGGCCGTGGGCTTCACCTTGAGGCGATAGAAGCGGCCCTCGTGCTCGATCGCGGTCTCGTGGAGGTGCCAGAGCCGGCGAACGAGCGGCACGAGCTCCTCCATCCGGCCGGCCGGGTGCTCGCCGTCTAGCCCGTGCCAGTCCTGCTGCATGCGCCGGGTTCCGGTGCCGAGCCCGAGGGTCAGGCGCCCGCCCGACAGCTCGTCGAGGTCGCGCGCCTCCGCGGCGAGGACGACGGGAGTGCGCCCGAAGGCGTAGGCGATCGCACTGCCGAGCTCGATCTCGGACGTCGCCTGGGCCATCGCCGCGAGGGCGACGGTGGCCGAGCGGTCGTAGAACTCCGTCGCCCACACCGACTCGAAGCCCGCCGCCTCGGCGCGCCGCGCGGCGTCGGCGAGCTCCGCAGGGCCTCCCGCGCTCGTGACGAGTGACGGCCGCTGCATGGCTATCCGATCCGGTCGCCGGGAGCGCAGGGCCGATCCGGCCTGAGCAGGACGACTCCCTGCTCGTCATCGAGCGCCCCCAGGACGAGCACGTCGGAGTCGAAGCTCGCGATCCGGCGCGGGGGGAAGTTGACGACGCCCACCACGAGGCTTCCCTCCAGCTCCTCGCGCGCGTAGTGGGTGATCTGGGCAGAGGAGCGCAGCTCGCCCACCTCGGGCCCGAAGTCGATCCAGAGCTTCCATGCCGGGTTGCGCGCCTCCGGGAAGTCCTCCACCCGGATCACGCGCCCCACACGCATGTCTATCTGGAGGAACTCGTCGAAGGTCGCCACGCCGCCGGCAGGCTAGCGGGGCAAAGGACTCAGACGGCCGGCAGCGGCGGGCTCTCCGGCGAGTTCGGAGCGGTGTCGCTCGTGGGCTCGTCGGGGGGCGGGGCCGGCGGAGGAGTCGCGATCGACTGCGGCTGCTCGGCGGGCGGGGGAGTTGGGGCCGGCTCCGTCGAGTCGGGCGGCGGCAGCGTCACCGTGGAGTGCTCCTCCTCGACCACCGCCGGTGCGGGGGGCGTCGGCGTCGGGGCCGGCGGCACAGCGGCCGGCTCGGGCGCCGGGGTGTCCGACTGCGGCTTCGGCGCGGCGACCGCGACCGGCTGCCGCGCGGGCGCGGGCTGTGCCTTCGGCTGCGAGCGCTCGATCCGGGCCGGGCTGGCGGGCACCGGCGTCGGCTTGGGAGCGGACCTGGACTCCGCCTTCGCGATGGGAGCGGGCGGCACGGAGTGCGTGACCGTCGCGTGCCGGACCTCCACGGCGCCGGCCGTGACGATCGCCGCAGCGGCTACCCCGGCGACGGCCTTCGTGGCGATCGTCCCGACGCCGGCGGAGACGGCGCCGCCGGCGGTGATGCCGCCCGCGGTGGCAGCCGTCCCCGCCACGCCGGCCGTGCCGGCGCTGCCGCCGGCGGCCGCGCTCGAGGCGGCCCCACCGAACCCGAGCTTGGCGAGCGACAGCTTCTTGAGGAACACGAACGGGCCGATCGGGTAGACCGCGGCGAGCGCGCGCGTGGTCTTGCGGAGCTCCCCCCGGAAGACGCGGCAGCGGTCGCACGATCGGAGGTGGCGCCGCGCGGGCGCCGAGGTCTTGGCGAGCCCCTCGGCCACCTGGCCCAGCTCCAGCCGGACCTCCTCGCAGGTCAGGAGCCGCGCCTCGGCCGCCTCGGCCAGGGAGACGCGCGCGCGGACGAGCAGCGACTTGACGCTCGGCACGGTCGTGTCCATCGCCTCGGCTATCTGGTCGTACGAGAGCGCGTCGATCTCGCGCAGCAGGAGGGCGGTGCGCTGCGTCTCGGGCAGCTCCTGGACGTCGGCCACGAGGTGGAGGAACTCCTCACGCTTGTGCACGGTGTCGGCCGTGCTGGCGCCGCCGTCCCGCTCGAAGATGTCCATCGAGTCCTGCCCGGCGGGCTGCGGCCGGCGGAGATGGTTGAGGCAGCGGTTGCGCGCGATCCGGTAGAGCCAGGGACGCGCGTTGATCGGGCGGTCGTCGGCGCAGATCGCGTTGAAGGAGGCCGCGAAGACCTCCTGGAGGACATCCTCGGCGTCCTCCTGCGAGCTCAGCATGTGGCGGCAGAAGGCGAGCAGCCGGGGCTGATAGCGCTGCACGAGCGCCTCGAACGCGCCGTGATGGCCGCGGCGGATGAGCTGGATCAGCTTCTCGTCGCTCTGAAGCCGCAGGAGCGGAGAGCGGCCGGCGAGAGCTGGCAGCCGCGCTGTATGTTGAAGTGCAGAGGCTTCCACGCGGGGGGACCGTGGACCCGGGTCCGGTGCTTGGGACACCGTAGCAGCGGCCAAGTTGCGCGGCCGGGCCTACGATTGAGGGGCCCGGGTGGCGGAACTTGGTGAGACGCTGGGGGCTTAAACCCCCCTGCCCTGACGGGCGTGCGGGTTCGAATCCCGCCCCGGGCACTCGCTCAGTAATACTGAGCGTCCATGTCCCGGCTCGTCTTCGCCCCCTTCAGCATCATCGGCGGCATGATCGCCGGCTTGCTGGCCAAGAAGCTGTTCGACCAGGTGTGGGGACTGATCGACGATCGGGAGCCTCCCGAGAGCGAGTACCGGCGCATCTCCTGGGGGAAGCTGATCGCCGCAGCCGCGCTCGAGGGCGCGATCTTCCGGGCCACGCGGGCGGCCGCCGACCACGGCGCGCGTCGGGCGTTCGCGGGCGTCACCGGCAGCTGGCCCGGTTCGGAGGAGCCGGATACCGAATAGGGTAACGCCCCCCTTAAAACGGGCTTAACACTCCTCCGCCTGCGCGCAACTTCAACTTGCGCTCTTAGGCGCGCTTTCTGAAAGGATGCCGGGCGCTTGATCGTCGGGCATCGTTTCGCCAAGAGGGCGATGGCGGTCGGGCGGGAGGAGAACGCAGGGATATGCGATCGGTCAGCGGGGTCGGACGCGTGGCCGCACTTGGTGCGGTCATCGCCGCTGTTGCCCTTGTCGCGATCGTGCTCTTCCGCTCCGGCGACAACGCGTACACGGTCACCGCGAAGTTCGACAACGGCGGGCAGCTCGTAAAGGGCAACCCGGTGCAGGTCGGGGGCGTGGCGGTCGGCTCGGTCCAGAACATCTCGATCACGGACGACGGCCAGGCCAACGTCAAGATGAAGATCGACGACGAGCACAAGCCGTTGCACGCGGGCACGCACGCGACCATCCGCCAGTCGTCCCTGTCGGGCATCGCCAACCGCTACGTCGAGCTGACCCTCCCGCCGAACGGCTCGGAAGAGATCGATGACGGAGGCACGATCGGCTCGGACCAGACCACGACGTCGGTCGACCTCGACGAGCTCTTCAACACGCTCGATCCGGAGACGCGCAAGAGCCTCCAGGACTTCTTCAAGAACCAGGCCAGGCAGTTCAAGGGACGCGGCGACCAGGCGAACGTCGGCTTCGAGTACCTCAACCCGGCCCTGGCCACCTCCAGCCGGCTGTTCAACGAGCTGACCAAGGACACGCCCGTGCTCGAGCGCTTCCTCGTCGACAGCTCCCGGCTCGTCACGACGCTCGCCAGCCGCCGCGACGACCTGGCGGGACTGATCGGCAACCTCAACACGACCACCCGGGCGCTCGGCGACCAGAAGGCCGCGCTGGCCGAGTCGATCGGACGGCTGCCGCCCTTCATGCGCCGCGCCAACACGACGTTCGTGAACCTGCGAGCGGCGCTCGACGATCTCGACCCCCTCGTCAACGCGTCCAAGCCCGTGGCGAAGAAGCTCGGCCCGTTCCTCCATCAGGCCCGGGGTCTAGCCCGCGACGCCAGACCGACGGTGCGCGACCTCTCGATCACGATCCGCCGCCGGGGCCGCGACAACGACCTGATCGACTTCCTCCGCTCGGTCCGGCCGCTCCACGACATCGCTGTCGAGACGAAGGACCGGACCTACGCGCCCGGCGGCCACGCCTACCGCGTCGGCAACACACGAGGCGCGTTCCAGGAGGCGGCGGACGCCCTGCCCAAGGGAGCCACCGAGTTCAGCTACGCGAGGCCGTACAGCACCGACTTCCTCGGCTGGCTCGACGACTTCTCCACCACCGGCGGCGGCTTCGATGCGTTGGGCGCAGTCGGCCGTGGCTTCATCTCGCTCGCGGAAGGCGTCGGCTTCAACAACGGCACCGGCGCGCCCGTCCTGAACGGCGGCCCGCCGCACAAGTTCCAGTACAAGCGCTGCCCGGGCGGGGCGGAGGCGCCGGCGCCCGACGGCTCGAACGTACTGAGCCAGGAGGAGCAGAACCGGCTCCAGTGCCAGGAGTCGGATCGGGCGGTGAGGCCGTGAGGCGGCTCCTCGCATTCGGCGCCGTGGCGGCGGCCCTGGCGGCGGCGTTCTTGCTGACCGGTGCCTCGGTCAAGAACAAGAAGCGCACCTACAAGGTCGAGTTCGACAACGCCTTCGGGCTGGTCGAGGGCGGCGACTTCCGCGTCGGCGGCGTTCGCGCGGGCAAGACCCCGTCGTTCACGGTCAGGAAGCAGAAGGGCCACCACCCCCTAGCCGTGGCCACGGCCGAGATCAACCAGCCCGGGTTCGACGACTTCCGCGCGGACGCTTCCTGCGACATCAAGCCGCAGTCCCTCATCGGCGAGTACTACGTCGATTGCCAGCCGGGCACCTCCAAGAAGAAGCTCCCGACGGACGGCTCCGGGACCGTGCGGGTGACGCACACAACCTCGACGATCCCGATCGACCTCGTCAACAACATCATGCGCCGCCCCTACCGGGAGCGTCTGCGCTTCATCATCAACGAGCTCGGCACCGGGCTCGCAGGCCGCCCGCAGGACCTGCAGGCGGTGCTGCGCCGGGCCCATCCCGGTCTCCGGGAGACCAGCCGGGTCCTCCGGATCCTCGGCAACCAGAACCAGGTAATCCAGAACTTCATCCGCGACTCGGACACCGTGATCGGCGAGCTGAACGGCAACCGCCGCGACGTGGTCCGCTGGGTGCAGGCGGCGGGGCGCACGGCCGAGATCTCCGCCACCCGCAGCCAGGCGATCCGCGAGGGCCTCCGGCGCCTGCCCACCTTCCTGGGCGAGCTGCGGCCGACGATGGCTCGGCTCGAGGACCTGATCGACGCGCAGAGCCCGTTGCTGGGCGAGCTGCGCGCCGCGTCGCCGTCGCTCCGGGTCTTCTTCGAGCGGCTGGGGCCATTCTCCCAGGCCTCGCGGCCGGCCCTGCGAACGCTCGGGGACGCTTCGACCGCGGGCACACGGGCGTTCAGGGCGGGCGCTCAGGAGATCGCCGAGCTGAACGCACTCGCCCCCAAGGCCAAGCCCGCCTTCAAGCCGCTGAGGCAGTTCCTCCAGACGATGGACGACCGCCGTAGAGCGGTGGACTCGAATGACAACCGCGCCGCCGTCGACGGCCCGCCGGGTCACGACCCGACCCACGTCGGCTCGGGCGCCAAGAAGGGCTGGACCGGCCTCGAGGCGATCTGGAACTACCCGTTCTGGCAGGGCCAGAGCCTGAACGGCTACGACCAGGTCGGCCACCTGCTACGTCTCTCCGTGTTCGGGGATCCGGAGTGCGCCCAGATCCAGACGGACCTTCACCCGAACACGAACCCGCACGACAAGGAGGTCTTCGACAAGTGCAGCCAGTGGCTCGGCCCGAATCTGCCCGGGATCACCGCCCCTGACTTCACGCAGAACCCCGCCACGCTCGCGAAGATGGAGCGGGAGGCGCGGCAGCCCGCGTCTCGCGTAGGCGAGCGCCGTCAGCCGGGCCAGGTCCAGGCCGGGCCGCTGCCCGGACAGCGCGATGTCTCCAAGCCCCAGGTCACGCTGCCGCCGCGCGTGAAGAAGCTTCTCGACCAGCTGGCTCCCAGCAAGAGCGGACGACCGCAGCCGCCCTCGGCCCCGAACGTCGGTGGCGCCGCCTCCGATCCTCAAACGGACCAGGGAGTCCTCGACTTCCTGCTCGGCTCATGACGCGGCGCAAGGGAACAGCCTCCCTCGTAGCCTCGCCGGTCCTGGTCGGGGCGGTCACCGTGCTGATCACGATCATCGCGGTGTTCATCGCCTACAACGCCAACCGCGGGCTGCCGTTCGTTCCGACCTACGACCTCAACGCGGAGCTGCCGTCGGGCGGCAAGCTGGTCAAGGGCAACGAGGTGCGGACCGGCGGCTTCCGCGTGGGCGTCGTCAAGGACATCAAGCCGCGGACGGTGAAGGTCAAGGGCAAGCAGGAGACCGTCGCTTTCGTGCAGCTCAAGCTCGACAAGGTGGTCGAGCCGCTGGCCGTCGACACCACGCTACGGGTGCGGCCGCGCTCTGCTCTCGGCCTCAAGTACGTCGAGCTCACGCCGGGCAAGTCGAAGCAGACCTACAAGCAGGGCGACACGGTCCCCCTGAAGAACAGCTCGGAGCCGCTCGAGCTCGAGGACGTGCTCACGGCATTCCAGCCGAAGACGCGGGAGGACATCCGGACCGCCACCGCGGGGTTCGGCGACGCCTTCACCGGCCGCGGGCGCTCGATCAACACCTCGATCCAGGCGCTCAACCCGTTCTTCAGGTACCTGACGCCGGTGATGCGGACCCTGGCCGATCCGGACACGCAGCTCGATCAGTTCTTCCTGCAGCTCGGACGCACGGCCGCGCAGGTCGCCCCCGTGGCGCGCACCAACGCCCTCCTGTTCACGAAGATGGCGGACACCTTCGAGGCGATCTCGCGCAACCCCGCCGCGCTGCAGGCCACGATCGAGAAGGGCCCGCCGACCGAGGATGTTGCGATCAGCTCCTTCCGCGTGCAGCGGCCGTTCCTCGCCGACTTCGCCGATCTCTCCGTCCGCCTCCGCCCCGCCGTCCGCCAGCTACCGGTGTCGCTGCCGAAGGTCAATCGTGCCCTCAGGGTGGGGACGCCGGTACTGCCGAGGACCGTGAGGCTCAACCGCGACCTGCGCGACCTCTCCAACGAGCTGTACAAGCGCTTCAAGGACCCGAGCACGCTGCTCGCTCTGCGCGACCTGAACACGGCGCTGACAGTCACCAGGCCGGCGCTCGAGTACATCGCGCCGTTCCAGACGGTGTGCAACTACGCCAACTATTGGTTCACCGGCCTCGGTGAGCACATGTCGCAGGTCTCGCCGGACAAGTCCGGGACAACCCAGAACCAGGGCCTGAAGTTCCCGAACTTCTTCCAGCCCAACAGCTACGGGACGCTCCACTCCTCGCGGAACGTCGACATCCTGCCGGGGCAGAACGCCCACAACGCCACGTTCCCGCCGGGGGCCGGCGGCCCCGCGCACCGGCTCCAGGCGCCGCTCATGCCCTACCCGGCGATCGACGCCCAGGGCAACGCGGACTGTCAGCGCGGGCAGGAGGGCTACCCGGCCGGCGGATTTACGACGGGCGGCCGCTACGGCAAGGGCGTGCTCTCCGACGGCACCGCGGCCGGCGGCAACGCCGCTATCACCGATCCCAACTACCCGATCCTCTCGGGCGGCACGACCGTGAGCCGGGAGCTCGGCATCAACAACCTGAGGGACGTGCCCTGATGGCGCTCTTCGGCAAGAAGTCCGGCCGCGGCGGCTCCGGGATGTCGAACTTCCGGGCGGGCCTGATCGCGATCGTGCTGATCGCCGTCCTCAGCTTCTTCGGGTTCACGAAGACGAACCCCTTCGCGCACCCGTACGAGCTGCACGCGGTGTTCGACAACGTCAACAGCCTGAAGGAGAACTCGCCCGTTCGGATCGCCGGTGTGGACGTCGGCAAGGTGAAGAAGGTCGAGCCCGTGAACAAGGGCGAGGGCGCCGCGAGGGTGACGATGGAGATCAAGAAGAAGGGCCTGCCGATCCACAAGGACGCTGCGGCGAAGGTCCGGACGCGGATCTTCCTCGAGGGCAACTTCTTCATCGACCTGTCGCCAGGCTCGCCCTCGTCGCCCGAGATGCCCGACGGCGGGACCATCCCGATCCAGCACACGGCGGCGCCGGTCCAGTTCAGCCAGCTCCTCACCGCGCTCCAGTCCGACACGCGGGAGGACCTGAAGGTCTTCCTCAAGGAGTACTCGAAGGGGCTGTCGGGCAAGGGCGCCGAGGGCTTCAACGAGTCGATCCGCTACTGGGAGCCCGCCTACAAGAACTCGGCGCTCACCAACGACGCCACCCTCGGCGAGCAGCCGAACAGCGACCTGCAGCGGGTGTTGAAGGGCCAGCAGCAGACATTCGCCGCGCTCGACGAAGACGAGCCGGCCCTGCAGGGACTGGTGACCAACTTCAACACCACCGCGGCGGCGTTCGCCTCCCAGGACCAGGCGCTGTCGGCGTCGGTGCCGGCGTTGCGTGACACGCTGCGCGACGCTCAGCCGGCGCTCGCATCGCTCAACAACGCGCTGCCGCCGATCCGCGCGTTCGCGCGCGAGGCGCTGCCCGCCGTGCGATCGTCCAACCCCACTCTCACCGTCGCGCTGCCCTTCATCCGCCAGGCGCGGCTCCTCATGAGGCGCTCCGAGCTGCGTGGTCTCGCCCGCGAGCTGCGCCGGCAGGTGCCGAGATTCGTCAGGCTCAACCGCAGCAGCGTTCCGGTGCTCGACGAGACGCGGGCCCTCTCCGCATGCACCAACCAGGTGCTCATCCCCTTCATCCGGACGCCGATCCCGAACGTCCAGGGACCGGACGGCGCGCACGGCAACTCCGACCAGCTCGTGCGCTACCAGCTTCAGCGCTCCTTCCCCGGGCTCGCCGGCGAGAGCCGTCTCTCCGACGGCAACAACCAGTTCTTCCACACCTCGGCCGTCCCGCTGCCGACCGGCGTGCAGCCCGCGCCGGCGCTCAACCACGGCTCGGCGAGTCAGCCCCCGCCGCGCCGGCCCGACGTGCCCTGCGAGACCCAGGAGCCGCCCAACCTGAACGCGCCGAGCACGTCGACGTCGAGCCTCTCGGGGGGCAGTAGGCCGCGTGGCTGGAACAACACCCACTTCAAGTCCGCGCCGCTGCTTCGCGCCGCCCGCCTCTATCGCAAGCTGGAGAAGGCGCGCAAGGACGTGACACGGACCTACCTCAAGAAGTGGAAGAGGGAGCACAAGAGGTGAAGACCGCAATCCGCAAGCACCTCGGTGACTTCCTCGCCGTCATCGCGCTGTTCATCCTCGCCGTGGGTACGGCCGGCTACATCCTCTCCAACGAGCGGCTGCGCTTCCCTCTGATCCAGGAGAAGACCTTCCGTTTGAAGGTGGTGCTTCCGGATGCCCAGGCCGTCACTCCCGGTCAGGGCCAGACCGTGCGCGTGGCCGGCGTCGAGGTGGGACAGATCGGCAAGGTCAACCTCGAGGACGGGAAGGCGGTCGTCGACCTCGAGATCGAGCCGAAGTACAAGCACCTGATCAAGCGTGACGCCACGGCGCTCCTGCGCTCGAAGACCGGCGTCAAGGACATGTTCATCGAGGTCGACCCGGGCGACGGCCAGCCGCTCGAGGAGAACCAGTCGATCACGGTCGACAACACGGCGCCGGACATCGACCCGGACGAGTTCCTGTCGGCGTTCGACTCCGATACGCGTGACTACCTGAGGCTGCTGATCTCCGGCGCCGGCAAGGGCCTCAAGGGCCGTGGCGGCGACCTGCAGGAGACCTTCGCCCGGTTCGGGCCGCTTCACCGGGACCTCGCGCGCGTATCGACTGCGATTGCGCAGCGCCGGCACAACCTCCGGCGGCTCGTCCACAACTACGGCGTCCTGGTGCGCGAGCTCGGCAACAAGGACCAGGACCTGACGCGGCTGGTCCGCGCCTCGAACCAGGTGTTCGACGCGTTCGCCTCCCAGAACCTGAACATCTCCCGCGCGGTGGCGCAGCTGCCCGGCACGCTCCGGCAGACCGACAGGACGCTGGTCAAACTCGACCCCTACGCCCGCGAGCTCGGCCCGACCTTCGACGCCCTGCGCCCGGTGGTCAGGCGGATCCCGGCGGCGAACGCTGCCACGCTGCCGCTCCTGCGCGAGGGCGAGCCGATCATCCGCAAGAAGATCCGCCCGTTCACGAGGATCGCGAGGCCTTACTTCCGCGACCTCGGCCGGGCTGCAGGTGAGCTGGCCAAGGCCGGGCCGGACCTGTCGGGCAGCTTCCGCGGCCTCAACCGGCTCCTCGACATCGGCGCCTACAACCCGGGCGGAGCCGAGGGCCTCACCGGCAACCTCCTCACCGATCGCACCCGCAACGAGGGCTACCTCTACTGGCTCGCCTGGACGGCGCAGAACACGGTGTCCCTCTTCAGCGCCGGTGACGCGCAGGGCAACTTCCGTCGCGTCTATCTGGGCGGCCTGAGCTGCAGCCTTCTTCTCGTCCCGCTCTCGGGCGCCCTGCCGGGGCTCGGCGGGCTGCCGGCCCCGATTCAGGCGCTGGTGCCCGGCATCATCGGCGGTCTCGGCGACGCGGGGGTGTGCTCCAAGTGATCAAGGAGACCCCGAGCATCGGCCGCATCATGGCGATGGTCGTGTTCACCCTGTCGGTGTTCGGCCTGTTGATGTTCCTGTGGCTATCCTTCGGCGGCTCCATTGCGCTTCGGCCGAAGGGCTACCGGGTCGAGGTCGCATTCCCGGAGGCCGCGACGCTCGCTCAGGAAGCCGATGTGCGGATGGCCGGCGTGAACATCGGCAAGGTTAAGAAGAAGAGGCTGGACAAGGGCGCGGCGCGGACGGTCGTCGAGCTCGAGCTCAAGTCGCAGTACGCGCCCATCGCCAAGGACAGCAAGGCGATCCTGCGACAGAAGACGCTGCTGGGCGAGACCTACGTGCAGCTGTCGCCGGGGCACAAGGACTCGGGGACGATCAAGGACCACGGCCGACTGCCGGACTCCGCGGTCGAGCCGACCACCGAGCTCGACGAGATCTTCAGCTCGTTCGACAAGCCGACGCGCACGGCGTTCCAGGACTGGGTGTCCGAGCTGTCCAAGTCGATCAAGCATCACTCGCCCGGGCCGGCCGAAGACCTGAACGACGCGCTCGGCAATCTGTCCGGATTCGCGGTGGACGGCTCGAAGCTGCTCAAGGTCCTCGACGAGCAGGAGGCCGCTGTCCGTCGCTTCGTCAAGAACACCGGCGTCGTGTTCGGGGCCATCAACGAGCGCGAGGGTGCGCTGCATGACCTGATCCTCAACGCCAACAACGTGTTCGAGGCCACCCAGTCGCGCGACGAGGCGCTGGCGCGGACAATCGCGATCTTCCCGACCTTCCTGGACGAGTCGAAGGCGACCTTGGCCCGCCTCGAGCGCTTCTCGCGCAACACCCACCCGCTGATCAACGACCTGAAGGGCCCCGCCGACGACCTCGGACCCACGGTCAGGGATCTCGGCCGCACGGCACCGTACCTCGAGCGCCTCTTCCGCGATCTCAAGCCGCTCATCCGGGTCGGCAGGACAAGCGTTCCCGAGCTCAAGGACGTCGTGCACGAGATCGGTCCGGTGCTCGATGCCCTGCATCCCTTCTTCCAGGAGCTCAATCCGATCCTGAGCTACTTCAACTTCCAGCAGACGGTGATCGTGGGCTTCCTGCAGAACGGCGCCCCGGACGTCTCCGGTCATGCCGGCGGCCAGCGTTACCAGACGAACGTGGGCATCATCGAGGACAGCTCCTTCAATCGCTGGCTCAAGCGTCCCGACTTCGAGCGCGGCAACGCGTACATGGAGCCGAACGGGCTCGAGCGCGCCATCGCGCTGGGCACGATCGAGAGCTTCGACTGCAGACCGTCCGGCGGCGAGCAGCCCGAGCCGAAGGACGCGGAGCCAATCCCGCCGCCGGCGAAGAACGCCGAGAAGCGCCCGCCCTGCTTCGTCGCCCCGCCCTCGCTCTACAGCGGCAAGAAGTTCAACATCCCGCCGCGCGGCGTGGCGCCCAAGAAGGACCGCCCGGGCTTCCGCCAGGGGTCGGATGGCAACGCAGTGGATCCGCATCCGGGCGATCCGCTTCATTAGTCGCTGGTCGCTACTCGCTAGGCATCGGGACGGGCCGCGTTCGCTGGACGGACGTCCGATGTCCAGGCAGGCCCGCCTCAGTGCTGACGCCTGATCCGCCGACCACGTCCACGTGGCCTGCATCGCCCTGCCTGGCAGGCGGCCTTGGCCGCGCTCGGCCCGTGCCGCCGTCGTAGCCATCACGGCACTCTCGGCGCTGATCGCCGTCGCCCCGGCAAGCGAAGCGAAGAAGCAGAGCCACAACGGGCACCAGGCCAAGGCCCAGGCCAAACGCCAGAGCCCGAAGGGCTCGAGCGGCCCTCAGGGGCATCACAATCCGGCACAGCCGAGCACGCGGAAGCCCAGCAAGCAGAAGGCCAAGGACTCGGAAGATTCGCCGGCCGCGCCTTCGACGGGCGGTCGTCAGCCCGAGCCGACACCGGCACCGAAGCCGGCGCCGGCGCCGCCTTCGACCGGACGGCCGCAGACCCAACCGTCCCCGAAACGCACGGTGCGCCGGCTCGCGGCTCGACGACGCGTGGCGACTCGCCGGCGCGCGTCGTCCCCCGGAGCCCGAAACCGCGCCGCCCGGCGCAGCGGGACGGTACGCCGAACCACCGCGCTGGCCACCGCCCCCTCGACCACGGACACGTCCAGCCAAGCGAGCAGCGCGCGCGGGCGCCCGTCCGGCGGCGATCGCGTGCCATCGCCGACGAGCGACGAGCCTGGGTCCGCTGTCAGGCGAACCGTCCAGGACATCGTGAAGGTGGTTCCGAGCTCACTGAAGGCGATGTTGGCGGCGCTCGCGGCCCTTACGGTGTTGCTCGGAGCCGGGTCGCTCTTGTCGGCGCTCCGGGCGCGCCGGCTCGACCGCCAGCGGCGTGAGCTCCTACAGGAGGTCGGCCTCCTCCAGAGCGCGCTGCTGCCGCCGGTGCCCCCGACGATCGGGGCGCTGCGGACGTCCGTCGCCTACCGGCCCGCCGACGGCGCCGCGGCCGGCGGCGACTTCTACGACGCGCTCTCCCTGCCCGGCGGCAAGGCCGCCTTCATCCTCGGCGACGTCTCGGGACACGGCCGCGGCGCCCTGGGGCGGACCGCCTTCCTCCGCTACACGCTCCGCGCCTACCTCGAGGCCGGTCTCGCGCCCCGGATGGCACTCCAGATCGCCGGGCGCGTGATCGACGAGCAGCTCGGCGGCGACTTCGCCACGGTGGTGCTGGCGGTACACGACCCGGCAGGCGGCTCGTTGACCTTCGCGTGCGCCGGTCACCCGGCGCCGATAGTCGTTGGCCCCTCCACCTACAAGCCGGTGTTCACGGCGTCGTCGCCCCCGCTCGGGGTCGGGCTGCGGACGGGGCTGCGTCAGACCACGGTGCCGTTGGCCCCGGGCAGCGTCGCCTGCCTCTACACCGACGGGCTGACCGAGGCGAGGACCGCGGGGGGGATCCTCGGCCGCGGCCGCCTCGGCGACCTCGTCGTCGAGCTGGGCCGCTCTGGCGAGGCGCCGCAGCTCCTCGAGCGGGTCGCCGAGGAGGCCCGCTCCATGCCGGACGACATGGCGGCCTGCATCCTCGCGCCGACCGCCGATGCCACCAACGGCGGCTTCCGGACGGAGCTGCTCGAGCTCTCCGCCACCGAGCTGGACGGACCGCTCGGCCGCCGCTTCCTCGAGGCGTGCGGGGTGCCCGAGGATGAGGCCGAGACCGCGCTGGAGGACGCGTCCTTCCTCTCCACCCGCTTCGATCAGTTGGTCCTCCACGTCGTCTTCGGCAACCGGCTGACGGTCGAGGCGCTGCCCGCGAACGTGGAGAGCATCGAGGTAGCCGCGCGCCGCTCCCTAGCGGGCTAGCAGCTCCTCGGCGGCCGTGACCACGGCGTCCGGCCTGTCCTCGACTACGAAGTGCGCGGCATCTTCCAGCTGGACCACGCTGGCCTCCGGCAGGAGCTCGCGCCACTGGTCGAGGAAGACCGGCTGGAAGACGCGGTCGCGCATCCCCCAGAGAAGCGTCACGGGTATGTCGAGCTCCGGGAGCCGCTCGTGGATGCTCGACATCAGCCCCGCGCTTCGGTCTCGCTCCGTCAGTGGGATATCACGCTGGAACGCGAGCGTGCCGACCCGCGACCAGTAGTCGGGGAAGGGCGCGCGGTAGGCGCTCATCATCACCGGGTCGATCTCACGGGTGGCCATTCCGCCAGGGATCGCCTCGACGAACAGGTTCCCCGCCAACGCCAGGATCTCGCCCAGGCCCTCGGTGCGGAACTCCCGCAGGAACGGCGGGAGGAAGGTCGGCAGCTCCCAGGCCCAGGTGTTCATCAGGAGCGCCGCGCGGAGGCGGTCGCGCCGCTCGAGCAGCGCGCCGAGCCCGATCGGCCCGCCCCAGTCGTGGGCGACGAGGACGACATCGTGGAGGTCGAGGGCGTCGATCAGCGCGCCGAGATTTTCGACGTGCGTCTCGAGCGTGTAGCTCCCGAGACGCGCGGGCTTGTCCGAGCGGCCGAAGCCCATGTGGTCGGGCGCCACGCAGCGATGGCCCTTGGTTGACAGCTCGGCGATCGGCCGCCGGTACATGTAGCTCCAGGTCGGGTTGCCGTGGAGCATCAGGAACGTCGTCCCGTCGCGTGGACCCTCGTCGACGTGGTGAAGCCTCAGGTCGCCCGCCTCGACCCAGTGGGCATCGACGGCGAAGGTGCCGCCGAAGTCCCCGCTCAGCTCCGGCTCCATTCCTGGCTATATAGCATTGCCGACCCGTGTCGACCGAGACCGAGAAGGCCACCGCTCTACACGGTGGACGGCTGGTGGCCAAGCGCCTCGGCGCCCACAACGTCTCGAAGCTGTTCACCCTCTCCGGCGGTCACCTCTTCTCGATCTACGACGGCTGCCGGGAGGAGGGGATCGACATCGTCGACACCCGCCACGAACAGGCCGCGACCTTCGCCGCCGAGGGCTGGGCCAAGGCCACGCGCGAGCCCGGAGTGTGCGCTCTCACCGCCGGCCCCGGGGTCACGAACGGGATGAGCGCACTCGCTTCCGCCTACCAGAACGGGTCGCCGCTGCTGGCTCTGGGCGGCCGCGCCCCGGCCGCCCGCTGGGGGCAGGGCTCGCTCCAGGAGATCGACCACGTCCCCTTCGTGAGCCCCGTGACCAAGCTCGCGCGGACGGCGGAGGCGACCGCCGACATGCCCTCGCTGATCGACGAGGCGCTGCACGCCGCGGTCGAGCCGCCGAGCGGGCCGACCTTCCTCGACTTCCCGCTCGACCAGGTGTTCATGGAGGCGGACGTCGACGCCGACTCCCCGGTGTCGCTGCCCGATCCCCCGGCGCTGCCTGCAGCCGAGGGGGTCGATCGCGCGGCCGAGCTCCTGCGCGGCGCCTCCCGGCCGGTGGTCATGGCGGGGACCGGGCTCTACTGGGCCCACGCGGAGCACGCCCTCCGCGAGCTCTGCGACGAGCTCCGGCTGCCCGTCTTCCTCAACGGCCTGGCGCGGGGCTGCGTGCCGGCCGACCATCCGCTCTTCTTCTCTCGCGCGCGCGGGGCCGCCCTCAAGGGCGCCGACGTGGCTCTCGTCGTCGGCGTTCCGATGGACTTCCGCCTGGGCTTCGGCGGCTCCTTCGGCGACGACACCCAGATCGTCGCCGTCGGCTCGGCGTCGCCCGCGAACACCCAGCGGCGCGAGCCCGCGGCCGAGCTCTTCGGCGGCGTGTCGGCCACGCTCGAGGGGTTGCGCCAGGCGGCCGCCGGCGGACCGGACCGGACGGCCTGGATCAGCGAGCTGCGCGAGGGCGAGAACGAGAAGCGCGCGGCCGAGCAGGAGGACCTCACCGACGACCGCGCGCCCCTCCACCCACTCCGGGTGTACCACGAGCTCGCCCAGATCCTCGATCGCGACGCCGTGGTGATCGGCGATGGTGGCGACTTCGTCTCCTACGCCGGACGGGTGATCGACACCTATCAGCCGGGCTGCTGGATGGACCCCGGGCCCTACGGCTGTCTCGGCGCCGGTCCCGGCTACGCCCTCGCGGCGAAGCTGGCCCGGCCGGACAGCCAGGTCTGCCTGCTGCTCGGCGACGGCGCCTTCGGGTTCTCCGGGCTCGAGTTCGACACCATGGCCCGCCATGGCATCCCGG
>Ga0126312_10000280_pt1 | contig 28093 bp, 25 predicted proteins | sample Plot104A_FD_92537 | JGI IMG/M metagenome (GOLD analysis project Ga0126312, IMG submission 92537) | Serpentine soil microbial communities from UC McLaughlin Reserve, CA, USA - Plot104A | ecosystem: Environmental > Terrestrial > Soil > Grasslands | place: USA: UC McLaughlin Reserve, Lake County... | reverse complement strand
TGGCGGCTCGATTACGTGAAGGACGCCTCCAAGGACTCCGACGAGGGCTGCGTCTTCTGCACGGCGCCCGCCGACGATGACGATCGAGGCAACCTGATCGTCCATCGGGGCGAGCGATGCTTCGTGATCCTCAACAAGTTCCCGTATACGAACGGGCACCTGATGGTCGCGCCGTACGCGCATCTGGCTACCCTGCCCGAGCTCGATTCCGAGACCGTCGCGGAGATGATGACCCTCGCTCAGCGAGCGATCGCAGTACTAGAGGAGGCCTACGGCCCGGAGGGCTACAACGCGGGGCTCAACCAGGGGCGAATCGCCGGCGCGGGCTTCGCGGACCACATCCACCTGCATGTCGTGCCGAGATGGGCCGGCGACACGAACTACATGCCCGTGCTCGCGGACACGCGTGTCATGCCTCAATCTCTCGAGGACAGCTACGACGCCCTGGTGGGCAAGTTTTGAGCACCGTCGCCCCCGGCATCTTCAAGGCCTACGACGTCCGAGGCCTGTACGGGACGGAGTTGGACGGCGATACCGCCTACCTGGTCGGTCGCGCCTTCGCTCGGGTGCTCGCCGGGCTCCGGGGGAAGCGACCGGGCGAGCTTCGCGTTGGCCTTGGCCGGGATATGCGAAACGAGGCGCCCGAGATGAGCGGGCGGGTCCGCGACGGGCTGCTCGGCGAGGGGAGCACGGTTCTCGACTCCGGAATGGTCGGGACCGAGATGCTCTACCACCTGGTCGGCTCCCGCGAGCTCGACGGCGGGGCCATGGTCACCGCCTCGCACAACCCCAAGGCCTACACGGGCGTGAAGCTGGTGCGCGAGGGCGCCCTGGCGCTGTCAGGGGACGCCGGCATCGGCGACGTCCGCGCGACGATCGAGGCCGGTCTGCCCGACCCGCCGGGCGGCGGCGCGGTCGAGGCGGTCGACATCTACGACGACTACCACGCGCGCGTGCTCGGCTTCATCGATCCCGAGCAGGTGAAGGCGTTGCAAGTCGTGGCCGACGGCGCCAACGGCATGGCGGGGCCGATGGTCGGCCCGCTCCTGGAGCGCCTGGGCCTCGACCTCGAGATCGCCTACTGGGTGCCCGACGGCGATTTCCCGGACCACGATCCCAATCCGCTGGTGGAGCAGAACCGCCGCTTCATCATCGCCAAGGTCCTCGAGGAGGGCGCCGACCTAGGGATCGTGTGGGACGGCGACGCCGACCGGTGCTTCTTCATCGACGACAGGGGCGAATTCGTGGACGGCGACTTCCTCACGGCACTGCTGGCTCGGCAGCTGCTGCAGAAGGAGCCGGGCGCGCGGATCGTGTACGACGTTCGGGCCAGCCGTGCCGTCCCGGACACCGTGCGTGAGCTCGGCGGCACCTCGTTCATAAACCGGGTCGGCCACGCGTTCTTCAAGCAAGCCCTGCGCGAGCACTCGGCGGCCTTCGGCGGCGAGGTGTCGGGTCACTACTACTTCCGCGACTTCTGGTGCGCGGACTCGGGCACGATCCCCGCCCTCCTGGTCCTCGAGCTTCTCTCCACCCAGGATCGGCCGCTGTCGGCTCTGGTGGGCGAGCTTCGGGAGCGCTACTTCATCTCCGGGGAGATCAACTCCGAGGTCGCGGACCAGGACGGCAAGATGCAGGAGCTTGCCGATCGATACTCGGACGGCGAGGTGTCATGGCTCGACGGCGTCTCCGTCGACTACCCGGACTGGCACTTCAACGTGCGCCCCTCGAACACCGAGCCCCTGCTCCGGCTGAACCTGGAATCCCTCGTTTCCGGGGACGACATGGAGCAGAAGCGCGATCAAGTGCTGGAGCTGATCCGAGCAGGAGTTCCTTCGTCACCCCGACAGAAGCTTGCTCCTGGCGAGCATTTCTATCGGGCTTGATTCGCGCGTGACGCCCGACGAAGCGCTCGAGGTGGCCCGCGAGGCCGCGATCCACCGCCTGCGGATCCCAACGCCCTTCGCGGTCGGCAGGGTCAACTGCTACCTGATCGAGGACGAGCCGCTGACTCTGGTGGACACCGGGCCGAACTCGGGCAAGTCGCTCGACGAGCTCGAGCACCAGCTTGCGGACCTTGGCCGGTCGATCGCCGACGTCGAGCTCGTCATCCTCACGCACCAGCACATCGACCATCTCGGATTGGTCGAGATCATCGCCGACCGGTCGGGGGCGGACGTCGCCGCCATCGACGTCGTCGTCCCTTTCGTCGAGAACTTCGGCGACGACATCGAGGCCGATGACCGCTTCGCAGCTTCGCTGATGCTGCGTCACGGAATTCCGGAGGACGTGGTCGTGGCCCTGCGCTCCGTTTCCAGAAGCTTCCGGGCATGGGGTGCGAAGGCAAACATCACCCGGCCGTTGCAGGACGGCGAGGAGCTGCGGATGCGCGACCGCGTGCTGGAGGTGCAGCACCGTCCCGGGCACAGCCCATCGGACACGGTGTTCTGGGACGCCGGGCGGGAGATCCTGCTCTGCGCCGACCATCTCATCGCCCATATCTCCTCGAACCCGTTGATCTCCAGGCCGCTGGACGGCTCCGACGAGCGCCCGCACGCGCTGATGATCTACATCGAGTCCCTGCGCCGTACCCGCGAGCTGCCGGCCCAGATCCTGCTGCCCGGCCACGGCGAGCCGATCACCGATCATCGCGCCCTGATCGACGAGCGGTTGGCCCTTCACCAGCGCCGCGCGGAGAAGATCCACGGGCTGATCGCCGAGCGTCCCCGAAGCGCCTATGAGATCGCGCAGGAGCTGTGGGGAAACGTGGCTGTGACCCAGGCGTTCCTGACGCTGTCCGAGGCGCTGGGTCACATGGACCTCCTGGCAGCCGACGGCCGGGTACGCGAGGTGACCGACGGCGACGTGATCCGGTTCGAGAACGTCGAGTAACGTGCGAACGGAGGAGCGCTCACCTTGATGGCCGGCCCCGCAACGATCGAGGCACCGCCTCCCCCCGAGGCAAAGACCGAAGGCACCCCCACTCGCGTGCGGCGAGCCAAGAAGCGCATGCTGATCATCGTCAACCCGTACGCGACCACGGTGTCCGACCGGCTGAAGAACCTGGTGGTCTACGCGCTCCAGGGTCGCTACGACGTCGAGGCGGTGCTGACCGAGGCCCAGCACCACGCCACCGAAATCGGTCGCGAGGCCTGCGAGGGCGGCTACGACATCGTCGTTGCGTTCGGCGGCGACGGCACCCTCAACGAGATTGCCAACGGCCTCGCCGGCACCGATGTTCCCGTTTCGGTCCTCCCGGGGGGCTCGACCAACGTCGTCGCTCGGACGCTCGGGATCCCGAACGACGTGGTCGACGCCACGGAGCACCTGCTCGGCCTCGCCGACGACTTTCGCCCGCGGCGCGTTGACCTGGGGATCGCAAACGGGCGGCGCTTCGTGTTCGCCTGCGGGGCGGGCCTCGACGCGACCGCCGCCAGGACGGTCGACTCCCATCCCCGGATGAAGGCCCGTGGTGGCCGCTGGTACTACACGTGGGCCGCGGTCTCGGGCTTCTACAGCTCCTATCTCAGGAATCCCGTGCACATACGGATGCAGGTGGACGGGACGACCGCGGACGGAGTCACCGCCATCGCCCAGAACTCCGACCCCTTCAGCTACTTCGGCAATCAGCCGCTCCGCATCTGCGAGAACGCGGCGCTCGACAACGGCACACTGTCGGTGGCGATGCTTCGCCGGGCGGCGCAGCGCGATGTGCCGACGATCGCGGCCCGTGTCTTGGCGAAGCGACTCCGCACACCCGGTCACCGCCAGATCGACCACTTCGACAGCGTCACCGAGTGCCGGGTCGAGTCAGTCTCCGAGGGCGCCGAGGGACGTATCCGCCCCTTCCCCGTCCAGGTCGACGGCGATTACATCGGCGACCATGGGGAGCTCGACGTCGGCATCGAGACCTCGGCGCTCGCGGTCGTTGCCTGACCTCGGGCCCGGCTAGCGATGGCGCAGGTGGACGGCTGCAGGTTCTGCGCGATCGTCACCGGCGACGAGAGCGCGCATGTCGTATTCGAGGACGAGATCTCGCTCGCGTTCCTGGACCACCGGCCGCTGTTCCCGGGACACTCGCTGCTCGTCCCCCGCGACCATTACGAGACGATCTGGGACATGCCCGACAAGCTGATCGGCCCCCTGTTCACCAACGCGAAGTCGCTGTCGGGCGCCATCCGGACGGCGATGAGCTCCCAGGGCGCGTTCGTCGCCTTGAACAACGTCGTCAGCCAGAGCGTCCCCCACCTCCACGTGCACCTCGTGCCGCGGAACCGCAGGGATGGACTGAGGGGATTCTTCTGGCCGCGGAGGAAGTACGACGGCGAGGAGCACATGTCCGAGACGGCCGAGGCGGTGCGCGCCGCAGTCCAGGCGAGCAGCCGCTAGCTGTGACCGGCGGCTAATCCACCTATACGGTGCAAATGAGGCCGCTCCCGAGATGAGGGTCACTTAAGCGAGCCTGCGGTGTTGTCCATCGCGTAGCCGATCCGATGCGCCACGAGGCCCACGCCGTCGATGCCCCGAAACGCGGCGTCCTCGATGCGACGAGCCCGGACGTGCCCGACAACATCGCGCCCGACGCTCGCGAGGCCAAGATGCAGCGGCCAGGGCGGCGACGAACCCGGATATCGCTCATTCAGCCAGCGGGCCCCGGCCCCGTAGCGGGCGATCGCACCAAGCAGAGAGGGCAGCGTCGCTCGGTGACGGTGGTGCACAAGCGCCTGCGCGCGGAAGTCAAGTCGCCAACCGGCAGCTGGAAGCCGCCGGCATAGATCCAGGTCGCCACCCGATCGGATCCCCTCGGTGAAGTGCCCGATCCCATCGAATGCCGTGCGGCGGACAAGGAGGTTCCCGGCGGCCGCGCCGCCCTCCGCTGCCTGGATGAGTCCGTCCGCGTGGTCGAACAGCTTTCGCGAGCGCGCGTAGCGTGCGGCGAAGGACCGCTGGTCAGGGTCGCCAAGGATCTGGCCGGCCAGCGCACCGCAATCGTCGGCGATCGGCTCGGAGAAATAGGCAGCGAGGAGGTCGGCCTGCGGAACGCAGTCCGCATCCATGAACAGGAGCCAGTCGCCGGTCGCGGCCCTGACCCCCGCGTTGCGGGCGTGGTAGGAGGAGCGCAGCCGTGGTGCGTTGACCACCTGCACCTCCCCCACTTGCATCGTTCCAAGCAGGCCGCCGGCGGTGTTGTCGGCGACGATCGCCTCGTCGCCGTCGCGCAGGTCGAGCCAGCGAAGGGCAGCCAGCATGCGGTTCGCTGCCGCGCGGTCGCCCCGAAACGGCACCACGACGCTGACCGACGGGCGCACCCTTGCCGAAGAGTGTGCATTTACAGCTGTCATGGCGCCCGTAGCTGCACACTCGGCGATTCAGGCGGGTTCCGTGTCCGCCCTGAGTGCCCTCATTGCCTCGTCCGGATCGAGGAACTCCTCGACTCGCTCTGCCTGTCCGTCGCGGAACGTCGTCAGGAACGCGATCTCGACCTCGACGTCGGCCCCGCTCTCAGCCCCCTTGCCGCGGAGGGTGCAGACCGCGAGAACGTCGTCGCCACTTTCGACGATCGACCGCAGGTCGACGCGGAGGCCTTCGAGCGTATTGCGCCAGTCCTCGTGGTAGGCACGAACAGGGTTGATGCCGCGGTGCGTGGTCGATGCCGGATGCTCCGGCGCAACCTCCCACTCAATGTCCGGGTGCGCCATCTCGACGAGGCCATCGAGGTCGCCCGCGTTGTAGGCGTCGATCGATCGACGCATTGCTGCGGCGTTGCCGCCCGTTTGCCCGTCGGCCGTCAAGCGGTCGGCGTCACGCGATAGGCGTCGAAGACGGAGTCGACGTTGCGCAGCCGCCCAACGCAGGTGCGGAGTTGCTCGCTATCGCCGACCTCGACGACGAACCGGTTCTTGACCATCGGGTGCTTGGTCGAGCAGAAGGCCTCGATGATGTTGACGCCCGTTTCGGCGAAGGTTCGCGAGAGGTCCTCGAGCAAGCGCGTCCGATCCCAGGCATCCACCTGGAGCTCGACTCGATACGAGGTTGCGTTGTCGCCTTCCCACGTCACCTCGGTGAACCGCTCGGGCGAGCGCTTCAGCGCGGTCATGTTCTTGCAGTCGTCGCGGTGGATCGTGATCCCGCGCCCCAGAGATACATAACCGATGATCGGGTCGCCGGGCACGGGTCGGCAGCACTTGGCCAGCCGGATCATCACGTCGTCGACGCCCTTCACCTTGATCCCGTAGTCGGATGCCTCCTGGGTGCGGCGCTGGCGCTCGTCGCGACCCTCCAGCACACCGGCGAGGCGAGCCTCGGTCTCGTCTCCGGCCACCGCCTCGCCCTGCTTCAGGCGCTGGAAGACCTTGTTGGCGACCGTCTTGGGCGAGATCTTGCCCTGGCCGACCGCGATGTAGAAGTCGTCGGCCTTGCGGAAGCCCATCTCCCTTGTGACGTCAGCCAGGAGCGGTGACGCCGCGATCCGCTGCGGGGGGAGCCCGCGCTTACGGATCGCGTCCTGGAGCTGCTCCCGCCCGCGTCGTTCGGCGTCGTCGCGACGCTCGCGCTTCAGAAACGCGCGGATCTTGTTGCGCGCGCGGCTGGTCCGAACGAGCGCGAGCCAGTCGCGCGACGGCCCGCGCTCCTGCTTGGCGGTGAGGATCTCGACGATGTCGCCGGACTTCAGCTGGTAGTGAAGCGGGACGATTTTTCCGTTGACCTTCGCACCAACGCAGCGATGCCCCACGTCGGTGTGGACGGAGTACGCGAAGTCCAGCGGCGTCGACCCCGCGGAGAGGTTCTTGACCTCACCCTTCGGTGTGAAGACGAAGACCTCGTCCTCGAACAGGTCGACCTTGAGCGACTCGAGGAACTCGGTGGGATCCTGATCGCCTTCCACTTCCAGTAGCTGGCGAAGCCACGTCATCTTCTCGCGCTCGGGATCGCCCTTCGTGCTTGCGCCCTCCTTGTAGATGACGTGAGCCGCGACGCCGTACTCGGCGGTCTCGTGCATCTCAGGCGTCCGGATCTGGATCTCGAGCGGGCGGCCCTCGGGTCCGATCACCGTCGTGTGCAGGGCCTGGTAGAGGTTCAGCTTGGGCGTGGCGATGAAATCCTTGAAGCGGCCGGGCAGCGGCTTCCAGAGCGAGTGGATGATCCCGATCGCGCCGTAGCAGTCCTTTACCGAGCCGACGAGCACCCGCATCGCGGTGAGGTCATAGATCTCGTTGAACTCCCGGCCCTTCTTCGTCATCTTCGAATAGATCGAGTAGAAGTGCTTCGCGCGGCCTGAGATCTCCGCGTCGATCCCCACCTTCTCGAGCTCGCGCGAAAGGAACTCCCCGGCGTCGGAGACGTAGCGCTCGCGCTCGGCGCGCTGCTGGGAGACGAGCTTCTTGATCTCGTCGTACTTGCGGGGATGGAGGCGCTGAAACGAGAGGTCCTCGAGCTCCCACTTGATCGCGTGGATTCCCAGCCGGTGGGCCAGCGGGGCGTAGATCTCGAGCGTCTCCCGCGCCTTCTCCATCTGCTTCTGCTTCGACAGCGCCGAGATCGTCCGCATGTTGTGCAGGCGGTCGGCGAGCTTGATCAGGATGACCCGGAGATCCGTGGCCATCGCCACCATCATCTTCCGGTAGTTCTCCGCCTGATTCTCGTCGCGACTCTGGAATGTGATGCCGGTGAGCTTGGTGACGCCATCGACAAGCTGAGCGATCGTTTCGCCGAACTGCTCCCGCACCGCATCGAGGCTCGCGCTGGTGTCCTCGACGGTGTCGTGAAGGAGCGCCGCGCATAGGGTCTCGGTGTCGAGCCGGAGGCCAGCGCATATCTTGGCCGCCTCGACGGGATGGGTGATGAAGTCCTCGCCTGAGCGGCGGCGCTGGTCGGCGTGGCGCTCGCACGCGAAGACGAAAGCGCGCTCCACCGCCTGAGTGTCCACCTGTCGCACGCCGTCGTCGCTGTGCTCGGCGATCACGGCGAGGAGATCGCCCAGCAGGGCCCGCTCGTCGTCGGTCAGCTCCGTGGTGCGCTGGCTCTGTGGCGCTGGCGGCTTGGTGGCGACGGCCCCGGCGCCGACCCGGGTGTGGCCCTCGCGGTCCGCGGGTGCCTGCGCACCCTTCGCGCGCCGGCGCGCTGCGCGGCGGACCTTGACCTTCCCGCTTCGCGCGGCCTTGGCCCGCGCACCCTTCGCCATCGCGCCATCGCGCTTGGCGCCGGAGCCGTCCTTCGACGCGCGCTTCTCGCGCTTGGCCCCGTCTAGCTCGGTTGTCTTCGCCTGTTTAGGAATCGCCTGCCCTCCTCATACCGGTCGCGGTAGGCGGCGAAGGACTCCGTCAGCTCCAGATCCTTCCTCACCGAGGATACGACGCGGAGCGCGCGAGGGGTGGCGGCCAGATCCCATTCGACGGCCCCTACCTCCTCGAGCACCCGAATCCGACGGGCCGCGACCTCGGGCGCCCGAGGATGACGGCCCGGTCCGTGAAGGGCCTCGCGGAGCAGGCCCTCGGGCAGTCCGCGGCGGGAACCGTTCGGCGGCGGGGCCGACTGGCGGTCTCTGAGAATCCGATACAGAGCGGCGAGCGCCGCGCGGCGCGGCCATTCCTCCTCGTGCACGCGGAGCGCCAGCGCCGTCTCGGCCTCTCCCCACGCGAGATGCAGGAAGCCGGCGCCCCGCGAGACGGCCCGCTCCAGATGCGGAAACGGCGGTGGATCGACGATCACGACATGGGCGAACCCGGCCACGACCGTCGGCATGCGCTCGAGCGCCGCCCAATCGGCGAGCGCGACCCCACGCCCAGCCGCGAGCACGCCGGCGACCCCCTGCCGCACAGCTTCATCGGCGAGCCGCCCGGATGCGATCGCGACCGGCCCCCCGCCGAACCGTTCGGGCGCTGCCGCGCGCTCCACCAGCTCGCGCCGGCGCAGGGCATCCGTGCATACGACGAGCACCGGCTCGCAGCAGGACGCCAGCGCCGCCACCGCGGCAACGCCTGAATCGCCGCGGCGATCCACCACCTCGCGCTCGGCGTCGACGCCGGTCGCAAGCGGCGGCCAGTCCGCGAGCTCCGCCTCGCGCTCGGCATCGAATCTCCTCGCCCACTCTCCCGCGTCCGGGTAGGTGGGCGTGTCGTCGGCAAGCCCTGACCCATCGTCGCCATAGAGCTTCCCCAGGACCACGCGTGGCTCGACAGCCCCGTTCCATTCGTTGAGCTCGAGCTTCACCGAGACGTCCACCGGGTCGACCAGCTTCGCCTCCGCCAGCTCGCCGTTTACCCCGAAGGCAACGCCCAGCGCCGTGCGGGCACCGCTCTCCAGCCGAAAGCGGGCGTGCTTGTCGCCGTCGCCCATCGGCCGCACGTCGCGAACGCGAACCGACGGGACCAGGAGCCGCACACCCGGGTTTCCCATGCCGAACGGCCCGAGGCGCTCGAGCTGCTCGGCGACCTCGTACCCGAGGCTCTCCCCTCCGACCACCGCGTCGATCGACTCGGTGGGGACGAGATGGTCTCGCTCCATGACGGTGGCGGCGTGGGAGACGAACGCTTCCCGAAAGTCCTCGATCCGCCCGGCCTCGATCTCCAGGCCGGCCGCGGCCCTATGCCCGCCGTGGCGGCTGAGATGGTCGCCGCAGGCATCGAGCGCCGACAGCAGGTCGAAGCCGGGGATGCTGCGGCCCGATCCGCGACCCTTTCCGTCGGAGTCGATGCCGATCAGAACCGTCGGCACCCAATGGCGGTCGGCGAGCCGGGAGGCGGCGATACCCACGACGCCCGGATGCCAGCCAGTGCCGGCCAGCACCAGTGCGGGCGCCGCGGCGAGGCGCTCGGGCAGGTCGGCCCGAGCCGCCTCGGCAGCGGTTACCACCTCGCGTTCGGCGGTGCGGCGCTCACCGTTGACGCGGTTCAGCTCGGTCGCGATCGCCCTGGCCCGCGCCTCATCCGATGTGAGCATGAGCTCGACGCCGGCGTCGGCGCGGTAGAGACGCCCGGCGGCGTTGATGCGAGGCCCCAGCCGGAAGGCCAGGTCACCCTCATCGATCCTCTCGGGACCGATGGACGCCGCCTCACACAGGGCCCTGAATCCGAGCCTGGATCCCCGCCGGGCCGCGGCGATCCCCCTGCGGACCAGGGAACGATTCTCGCCCCGCAGCGGCACGAGGTCGGCCACTGTCGCCAAAGCCACCAGATCGAGATCGCGCTCGGCCTCCTCCTCACCAAGAAGCGCCGCAGCCAGCTTGTAGACAACGCCGGCAGCGCAGAGCTCGCCGAACGGGTAGCCGCTCAGGCGGGGGTGAAGGATCGGGCAGTCGGGCAGGCCGGTGCCCGGCTCGTGGTGATCGGTGACGATTACCTCCATGCCTGCCGAGCGGGCCGCCGCGACCTCGTCGGGACAGGTGATCCCGCAATCGGCGGTGATCAGCAGGCCGGTTCTGCGCTCCCTCAGCCGCTCCACTCCCTCCCGGGTGAGCCCGTAGCCATCGCCCAACCGATCCGGGATGTACCAGTCGCAGCGCGCCCCGAGCTGTCGCAGCGAGCGCACGAGGATCGCTGTCGCCGAAACGCCATCGCAGTCGTAGTCGCCGTGAACGGTGATCGTCCGCCCCGCCGCGACGGCCTCCTCGATCGTCGCCGTGATCTCGCGCATCGAATCGAACGCGAACGGGTCGTGGGACTCCGAGGCGTCAAGGAAGGCGCGGGCATCGCGGACCGTCCGGTAGCCGCGGCGCACGAGCGTCACCGCGACCGGCTCCGGCAGGTCGAGCGCCTCCATCACGGCGCGGGCTTCGGCGTAGGAGTAGGGCTCCAGTGAGAACGCCCTCGTGGGAGATTCCGAAGTGGACGCCTGAGCCACGATGCCAGGCTAAGAACGGGCGGGGACGGAACTCTCCCCTGGGGCCGCTGGCGGGCTCTGGCGGCGGTTCGGCGCGCTCGGGTGGTCCGGGGGTTAGGTGGGCTCGAGTCCGGCCCGGCGCTCCTGGCGCAGACCAATTGCGTAGACCACCGCCAGGCCGATCAGCGTGCCGGGAATCGCCACCAGGACCGTACCGATATCGGTGTCGCCGATCGACCGGCCAGAGGCGATGTGGATGATCGCCCCGGAGATCATTCCCCCGGCGATGGCGCCGAGGAGCGCGCCGACGATCCCGGCCCAGAAGCGATCCGGGACGAACACCGTGAAGTGCCACAGGGCGACGGCGACCGTGAACCAAACCACCGCGGCCATCAGCGTCCCCCTCCGATCATCGATGCCTCCCGTGCTTTCGGCGGCGTCGCTGCTGGCGTTTGCGGCGTTGCTGTCGCTGGTCGCGCTGGGCCTTTGCGCCATCGCCTTGCGCGGGAGCGGCCATCGGCTCGCGCTCCGGGGGCGCCTTGGCTCCGTCCCCTCCGTCTATCTCTGCCGGCTCGGCTTCGGCGTGCGGCTGCTCGACCTCGGCCGGCTCGGGGACGGCACGCGACGGCGCCGGCGCCGCGGGCGTGGGCTCAGGCTTGGGCCGCACGTCCGCCAGCTTGGCCACGACGTTGTCCTCGGGGAAGGTGGGAAGGTGGCCCATCTCGTCGATCAGCCGCTGGCGGCGCGCCCGGTAGGCGGGCTCGCGCTCCTTCCAGTGGGTGAGCACAGGCGTCGCGATGAAGATCGAGGAATAAGCCCCCGAGGCGACGCCGACCATCATCGCGAAGGCAAAGTCCTGCAAGGTGGCGCCGCCGAAGATCAGGAGCATGGTGACCAGGAACACGGTCGAGAGACCCGTGATCAGCGATCGGGTGAGCACCTCGCTCATCGACTTGTTCGCGATCTGCGAGAAGGCGGCGCGCGGCATGCGCGGAACGTTCTCCCGAATGCGGTCGAACACGATCACGGTGTCGTACATCGAGTATCCGAGAATCGTCAGGAAGGCCGCAACTGTCCCGCTGGTCACCTCCCGGCCCAGTAGCGAGTAGACGCCGCCCGTGATCAGGATGTCGTGGACCAGGGCGATGATCACCGGGATCGCGTACTTCGGCTCGAACCGGATCGCCATGTAGGCGGAGATCACGAGCAGCGAGAAGATGATCGCGATCACCGCGCTCCTCGCCACCTGGGCGCCGAACGTCGGGCCTACGGTCTCGCCGTTGAAGCCGTTCTCGCCGCCCTGCAGGCCGAAATCCTTGTCCAGGGTGTTCTTGACCAGCGGGGGCGAGTTGGGACCGCCATTGACCTGTGCGAGCGGGATCTTGCCCTGGATCTCGATCACGTTGTCGCCCAGCTTCGGGTTGTCGACGGACTGGATCTCGGCGCTCGAGGCGTTGTCCACGCCGGCGTTCTCCAACGCGTTGCGCACCTGATCTACCGAGGCGGGCTGCTTGAGGCTTGCCGTGACCTTCGCGCCCGACGTGAAGTCGATCCCCAGGTTCAGCTGGTTGACTGCGAGCGAGATCGCCCCGATCGCCAGGATCGTTCCCGACATCGAGAAGAACCACCGGCTGGCGCCGCTGAAGTCGAAGTGCCAGCGCACTCGCTGAGGGCCGGCGCCGAGGGCCCGCGGGGAGTGAAGCGCCTTAGAGCGGCCGAGCGATCCCAGGATGGCCTGGGTGAAGAGGACGGCGGTGAACAGCGAGACGAGGGTGCCGATGCCGAGGGTGAACGCGAATCCCTTGACGCCGGCAGTCGCGAGAATGAACAGGATGAACGCCGTGAACAGTGTGATGACGTTCGCGTCGACGATCGTCGCGATGCCCCGCTTATAGCCCTGCGCGATCGCCGACAGGGGCGATCGCCCGGCTCTCGCCTCCTCCTTTATTCGCTCGAATATGACGATGTTGGCGTCGGCCGCCACCCCGATAGTCAGGACTAACCCCGCGATCCCCGGCAAGGTGAGCGTGATCGGGATCAGCTTCACCAGCGCGAAGAAGAACACCCCGTAGACCACCAGGCCCAGCACCGCCACCGCACCCAGCAGGCGGTAGTAGAGGAGCAGGAACAAGATGATCACGGCGAGCCCGATCACCCCCGCCTTGATCCCCTGGTCAAGCGCCTGCTGGCCGAGCGTCGCCGACACCGTGCTCTGGCTCACCAGCACGAGCTTCACCGGCAGCGCGCCGGTCTGAAGGATCGTCGCGAGGTCCTGGGCCGAGCTGATCGTGAAGTTGCCGGAGATCTGAGCCCCCTGGCGGCCGTCGATCCCGGTCGGGTTCTCGTTGAAGTCGATGATCGGGTTCGAGAAGACCTGGTTATCCAGGACGATCGCGAAGTGCTGAGAGAAGGCGGCGGCCTGGTTGGGAGCGATGCCGAGAGGGGCCGACGCACGTCCCCGCTCGGCGATCTTCTGCGTCACCTGCTGAAACGCCGACTGACCGCCGCCCGTGAAGTCGAAGGTCACGTTGGGCTGCTGCGTCGTCGGATCGAATTGCTGCTCCGGGTTCGTGATCTCGGTGCCGTTAAGCGCCGGGCGGTCCTTGAGCACGAATTGCGGCGAGTCGGAGATCTGCTGCTGCGGGAGCGTCAGCGACGGCTCTGCGGGCGCCGCCGCCACGAGCGTTCCCTGCGGCACGGACTTGACGACCGATCCCGGCGGCTTCTTGCCGTTGCGGAACGGCAATAACAGGTCCTTCAACGGGTCCGCCTTGCTGGTCCGCTCCGCCGGGCCGGAGAGCAGTTTGTGCGACTTTGCGTCGAAGAGGTAGTAGGTGGGCCCGGTCGTGGTGCAGTCGTCGCAATTGGGCTTCTGCTTCGAGGCGAACTGGACGGCGCTCCATAGGTCGGGGAACGTGTAGGCCTGCGGCGGGACCGGCTGTGTCGCGTCGGGGTGGGCCGGATCCTTGGGCAGTCCCTTGTCGGGCGGAGGGATGATGTTTGCCTCCAGATCGTAGAAGTAGAGTTGCGCGGTCTTGCCGACCTGCTCGATCGCCTGCTCGGCGTTCTGCACGTTCGGCAACCCCACCTGGATCCCGGTGGCGCCGACCCGAGAGATCTCGGGCTCGGAGACCCCAAACTTGTCCGTCCGCGTCCGGATGATGTTGATCGCTCGGTCGATCGCGTCCGCGTTGACGTCGGGGGTCTGCGGCGTCGGGCGCGCCTCGTAGACGAGCTGGGTGCCGCCCTTCAGGTCGAGGCCGAGCACGGTCGGCTTGGTGGCAATGACGATCGCCGAGGCAGTGAGCAACGCCAAGACCAGCAGGACGATGAATAGGTTTCGGCGTCTGCTACCCATCAGCCTCGAACGTCAAATGATTGCCCTTTTGCTCCTCGCCATCGCAAGCGCCTGCCTTCGGGCTCGGCGCTAACCCGGTCCAAACCTACCGGGGCGTGAGCACCAGGAGCAGCCCGCCATCGTCGTCGTAGGCCGGAAACAGGTCTGCCACGGCTTCCGCGGGCAGATCCCCCTCGGCGTTCACATGCACGCGCTTGTTCAGCGACCGCACCCCCCACTCGAGGGTCGTCTCGATCGGGTCGGTACTCCCGTCCTCGTTCGTGTCGGCCGTCTCGCCGCCGTCCCCAGCGTCCACCCACTCCAGCCCGAGCACGTCCTTCACGGGCCGCCCGATCACCTGTTCGTCCTTCAAGCCGGTGAGCTCGAATCCACCCTTGCCGACATCCAGGACGCGCGCGTCCTGATCGCAGACGAAGAAGGCGGCCTCGGGCGCAGGGTAGTAGTCGTCGAGCAGCTCGAAGATGAACCCGAAGCCGCACTTCGAGCAGCCCTTCGGCCTTGCGGACAACCCCGCCGTCCGCTCCGCGCTCAACTCGCGGTTCCCGCAGTTGGGACAGATGAAGAACGGCACGCGCGTAAGCGTAGCGAGGTGAGTCGCCCGCTCAGAACAGGCTCGCGGCCGAGCGGTCCGGCACTGGGAGACCCAGATGATCGAAGCCGCGCTCGGTGATAACGCGACCCCTCGGTGTCCGCTTGATCAAGCCCTTTTGGAGGAGGTACGGCTCGTACACGTCCTCGATCGTGTCCTGCTCCTCGTCGACGGCCGCCGCCAGGGTCGAGAGGCCGACGGGCCCACCGGAGAACTTCGTCGCGATGGCGTCGAGGATCGCCCGGTCGTGGCGGTCCAACCCGGCGGCGTCGACCTCCAGCAGCGCCAGCGCCTCGCGGGCGACGTCGCCGGTGACGATCCCCTCGCCCCGGACCTCGGCAAAGTCGCGCACCCGCTTCAGGAGCCGGTTGGCGACACGGGGGGTCCCCCGCGACCGCTCGGCGATCTCGCGCTCGCCGTCGGGCTCGACCTCGATCCCAAGGATCCTTGCCGAGCGGCGGACGATCAGGGTGAGGTCCTGGGGCGCGTAGTGCTCCAGCCGGTGGCAGACGCCGAAGCGGTCGCGGAGCGGCGTCGTCAAGAGACCAGTGCGAGTTGTGGCGCCGATCAGGGTGAACGCCGGCAGGTCCAGCGTCACGGTTCGGGCTCCCGCTCCCTGGCCGAGCACCACGGGCAGGCGCCGCTCCTCCATCGCGGGATAAAGAGTCTCCTCGATCGCGCGGCCGAGGCGATGGATCTCGTCGATGAAGAACACCGAGCCCGGTTCGAGGGCCGTGAGGAAGGCTGCGATGTCGGCCTTTCGCTCCAGCGCCGGGCCGGCGGTCTGCACGAGCGACACGCCGAGCTCGGCCGCAACGATGTTCGCAAGCGAGGTCTTGCCCAGCCCCGGGGGGCCCGCCAGCAGAACGTGGTCCAGAGGCTCGCCGCGGCGCTTCGCCGCCTCGATGAACACCTCGAGCTGCGCGGTTACCTGCCGCTGGTTGATGAAGTCGGACAGTCGCTTGGGTCGAAGCGAGGAGTCGAGCTCGTCTTCTCCGCCGGCCAGCCGGGCGTCGGCGAGGCGCTGCGCGGACGCGTCGAGCGCGTCGCTGGCCTCGGCCGCTGCGGCGTCGGTGATGCCGGGGTCGCGCGCCACGCTCATCGCCGCGCTCCGGATCCGTCGGCGGCGCGACGCAGCGCCGCGTTGATCAGCTCCTCGGCGCTCGAGCCCTGCGTGCCGTCCAGGAGCTCCTCGGCCTCGGTAAGCGTGTAGCCGAGGTGCATCAGGCCATCGCGCGCCAGCGATCGCGGCCCAGCGTCGCCGGAATCGTCGGCGGCCGGGATCCCCTCGGTGAGCTCTCCGGCCACCTTCTCGCGCAGCTCGACGATCAACCGCTCGGCGGTTCGCTTGCCCACTCCCGGCGCGGCCCGGAAGCGCTTGGCGTCGCCGGCGGCGATCGCCCGCAGCAGCTCGCGCGGGGGGCCTCCCGACAGGATCGCGATCGCGACCTTCGGTCCGATTCCCGAAACCGAGGTCAAGTGCAGGAAGAGGTCGCGTTCCTCCTCGCTGGCGAACCCGTAAAGCGAGAGGGAGTCGTCGCGCGCCACGAGGTGGGCGTGCAGGGTGGCCTGCTTGCCGCGGCTGGGCACCCCCTTCAGGGTCTCGGCCGAGACCGCGAGCCGGTAGCCCACGCCGCCGGCCTCCACCACCACGTGATCGGCGCGCCGGACCATCACTTCGCCGCGGACCGACGCGATCACGCCGAGCCAACCTCGGACGCCTGACCCGCCATGGCGGGCGCCGGACGAGCGTGCGCCGCGTGGCAGATGGCCACGGCGAGAGCGTCAGCCGTATGGTCGGGCTGCGGTGGCTGCGGCAGCCCGAGCAGGCCCGCGACCATCCGCTGGACCTGCTCCTTCGCCGCAGCGCCGCTGCCGCACACGGCCATCTTCACGGCCTGAGGTGTGTAGTCGAAGCATGAAACGCCACGCTGGGCGGCAGCGAGGAGGGCGACCCCCCGCGCCTGCCCGACCCCGATCGCCGAGCGGACGTTCTTTCCGAAGTACACATCCTCCAGCGCGAGCGCCGCCGGTTCGTGCCACGACATCAGCTCCGCGAGCTCACCGTGGATCTCGGCCAGGCGCGCCTCGGTCGGCTGGCCCGGCGGAACCTCGATCACGCCACCGTCCACGACGCTCATGCGCCCGCCCGCGACGCGCACGATGCCGAAGCCCGTGCTCGCCACGCCAGGGTCGATCCCCATCACGACAACCATGCGTAGTGATTCTGGCCCCGAGGCCGGATGCCTCCCGGTTAGGCGGCGATCTCCTCCAGGACCTCCGCCGGGATGTCGAAGTTCGAGTGGACTGCCTCGACGTCGTCGTGCTCGTCGAGGGCGTCCATCAGCCGCATCACCGCCGCCGCGTCGCTGCCGCCAACCTGGACGACGCTCTTGGGCTCCATCGTGATCTCGGCGGACTCGATCTCGATGTCTCCCGACTCCAGCGCCTCGCGGACCGCAGCGAGATCCTCGGCGGCGCACACCACCTTGAGCGAGTCCCCCTCCCTACTCACGTCCTGGGCGCCAGCGTCGATCGCACCGATCAGGTCGTCCTCCGAGTAGCGATCGGCGTCGACCATCACGACGCCGCGCTTCTCGAACACCCACGCAACCGACCCGGGCTCGCCGAGGCTGCCACCGTTCTTGTCGAAGGTGTGGCGCATGTCGGCGCTGGTGCGGTTCCGGTTGTCGGTCAGCGCCTCCACGAGCAACGCCACCCCGGCGGGGCCATACCCCTCGTAGATGACGCGGTCGATCGTCTGCGCATCTCCCCCCGCCCCCGTGCCCCGATCGATCGCCCGCTGGATGCTGTCCTTGGGCATCGAGTAGTCGCGGGCCTTCTGCACGGCCGCAGCGAGCGTGAAGTTGGAGTCGGGGTCTCCCCCACCCTCGCGCGCCGCCACCGAGATCGCCCGCGCGAGCTTCGTGAACAGCTGTCCGCGGCGCGCGTCGGTGGCGGCCTTCTTGTGCTTGATCGACGCCCACTTCGAGTGACCGGACATGGCTCACATACTAGGAAGGAGCAGCACGGCGAAGGCGTTGGGAAGGCGGCTCGGCGGCCGGGCCTCGTGCCCGGCCGCCAGCGGCCTCGGCATCCCGTGTGCGCCCGACACCGAGCCCCTGGCAACGAAGCTCTGTCGCGGTGTCGTGACCGTAAGAACAGCGCGGCGCGAGAGAAGTTGCGGCCGGGGACTACGTCAGATCGCTAACTCCGCTCCAGGCCGGCGTTGCACCACGCGAGCGGCCTCAAATCCACCCATACGGTGGATTATCCGCCGCTCGCTGCGAGAAGCGACCGCTCCGGAGAAACGATTCGAGGCTCAAGTGTGGGCGAAAACGCTGGCGCTGGTGCTCAAACCAGGAAGCGCCCGGCCTCCTGGAAAGGCTGGCCGTCCACCTCGATGCGGCCGCCGCCGCGCAGGTCGCATACGAGGTCGGTGTGGACGGCGCTTTCGTTCTTGCCCCCGCACTCCGGATAGCTGGCGCCCACCGCCATGTGCACCGTGCCCCCGATCTTCTCGTCCAGAAGCACGTCGCGGGTGCCGCGGTCGATGCCGAAGTTCGTGCCGATGCCGAGCTCACCGAGCCGCCGGGAGCCTTCATCGGTGTCGAGGAGGCTCACCAGGTAGTCCTCGCCCCGATCGGCTGTCGCGTCGACCGCCTTCCCCGACTCGAACCGCAGGCGGGCACCCACGACCTCGCGGCCGCCCACCATCGCCGGCAGATGGAAGGACACCTCGCCTTCGACCGAGTCCTCGATCGGCGCCGTGAAGAACTCGCCGTCGGGCATATTGTGCTCGCCGTCGGCGGCGATGAACTTGCGGCCCGCTATCCCGAGCTTGATGTCGGTGCCCGGGGCAATCACGCGTACCTCCTCGTGCCCCTCGATCCAGCCGGCGAGCCGCTTCCACTCCTCCGCGGCCGTGCGCCAGGCCTCGACCGGCTCCTCGGCGTCGGCGAAGCATGCGCCGTAGTAGAAGTCCTCGAACTCCGCCAGGCTCATCTCCGCGTCCGAGGCATACGCGGCGGTTGGATAGAGCGTGTAGACCCAGCGCAACGAGCCCTCGGCGCTGCGCTTCATCGTCGTCTCCATCAGCGACCTGGTGGCGGCACGGCGCTTCGCCTGCCGCTCGGGAGGAACCTGCGAGAGCTCGCGGGTATTGGTCTCGGCGCCGATGACGATGTTCGCGTCACATTCCTCCGCCTCCCAGCGCGCAACCGGAGAGACCCACTCGAGTTGAGCGTCGGAGGCGTTGCGGAAGTAAGCCGACGACTGACCGTCGAACGACAGCGCCACCGTCGGATTGGCGCCCGCCCGCAGCGCCTCCTCGTAGACGGCGGCGATCAGGGGCTCCCCGGCGCCGGGTCCGCGAATCGCGCAGGTCTCGCCCTCCTTCAGCTTGATCGAGTACCGGACGAGTATCCGGGCGAGGCTGTCGACCCGCGGGTCACTCATCGCGCTGTTCCCGGCCCGCGGCGCGCTCCGGACGACGCTCGCGCGCCGCGGTCGCCAGCGCCATCAAGAGTGCGTGCATACGTGAGTCGTCGGTGAGCTCGGGGTGAAAGGCACACAGAAGCACCTGGCCCTCGCGCACGGCGACGGGATGGCCGTCAACGCTGGCGAGGACCTCAACTTCGTCGCCGTAGCTCGCGATCCACGGCGCGCGGATGAACACCGCCCGCAGCGGGTCCGGGCCGAGGCCCTCGACCTCGAGCTCTACTTCGAAGCTCGCGATCTGCCGGCCGAACGCGTTTCGCTCGGCCGTTGCGTCGACCAAGCCGAGGTGGTCCCGGTCGCAGACGATCATACCCGCGCAGGTCCCCAGGATCGGCAGGCCGGCCGCGGCGTGGGCCTTGATGGCGGGCTCGAGACCGTCGCGTTCAATCGCCTTGGTGATCGTTGTGCTCTCGCCGCCGGGGATGACGAGGCCGTCGAGGTCCTCGACCTGCTTCGACGTCCGCACCTCGATTGGCTCCGCTTCCAGCGCTCGCAACATCTCGGCGTGGGCGGCGAAGTCGCCCTGGCTGGCCAGCACGCCGATCCGCAACCGGGTCGCCGCCCCAGCCTCAGGGGGAACCGCGCTCGCGGAGGCCACCTAGCGCCCCTAGGCTCCGCGCTGCTGAAGCAGCTCGCCTTCGGCGGCGAGCTGCGCGATGTCGTCGCCGCGCATGGGCTCGCCAAGCTCGATCGACGCCGCCGCCACCCGCTCGGGATCGTTGAAGTGCGTCGTTGCCTCGACGACCGCGCGGGCGCGACGCTCGGGATCCTCCGACTTGAAGATGCCCGAGCCGACGAAATTCCCCTCGGCGCCAAGCTGCATGACGAGCGCCGCGTCAGCGGGCGTCGCGATGCCGCCCGCGCAGAACAGGGGCACAGGGAGCCATCCCGTCTCGGCGACCTCGCGGACCACCTCCATGGGAGCTCCAAGCTCCTTGGCCTCGGCGCCCAATTGCTCGCTCCCCAGCGTCCCTAGCCGCTTGATGCCGCCGACGATTCCACGGAGGTGGCGGACGGCTTCGACGATGTTGCCGGTACCCGCCTCGCCCTTCGAGCGGATCATCGCGGCTCCCTCGCCGATCCGCCGAAGCGCCTCGCCCAGGTTGGTCGCGCCGCAAACGAACGGCACCTCGAAGGCGTGCTTGTCGATGTGGTGGGCCTCGTCGGCCGGGGTGAGGACCTCGGACTCGTCGATGTAGTCGACCTCGAGCGATTCAAGGACCTGGGCCTCGGCGAAGTGGCCGATCCGAGCCTTGGCCATCACAGGGATCGTCACCGTCCGCTGAATCTCCTTGATCACGCGGGGGCTGGCCATCCGCGCGACACCGCCCGCCGCACGGATGTCGGCCGGTACGCGCTCCAGCGCCATCACGGCCACCGCGCCGGCGTCCTCGGCGATGCGGGCCTGATCGGCCGTGGTGACGTCCATGATCACCCCGCCCTTGAGCATCTCGGCGAGGCCTCGCTTGACCCGGAATGTCGCCCTCTCCGTCATTCGGATGGAATATAGGGGAGCGACTGCCGGACCCGCCCTGTGCGGGCGATGATTCCGACCGCGGTCGTACTACTCAGTGGCGGACCGCGCGAGCCGGCGTCATGCCGCCATCGCGGAGTGATCGCGCTCGTCGGCCTCGACGCCCCCGTGCGGGTGCGGGTGGCCGCCCGAGGGGCCGCGATCCGGAAGCGGTCGCTCCAGCACCGAAATCGGGCCGGGCGTGGTCGCCGGCGTCGGTCGCCGGAGGTCGCGGATGGTGACGATGAGCCCGGTCAGCAGGATCGCCGCCGCGCCGGCGACGAGAAAGCCGATCACCCAGGGCGCCCACGGAAGCGCCTGGTGCCAGAACGTCGTGCCGCCCCCGCCGGAGCACGCGGCGGCCGGCGGCCAGACGGTGATGCCCCGATCCAGTCCCTCATCCAACTTGCTGCCGCCCGGGCAATCGCCGGCCCACGAGACCCAGAGGGACACGCCCCAGAGGATGAGCGCGGAGACGGCGAGCACGACCGCGGATCCGACGGTCGGCCCGAGCAGACGCCTGGGTCTGCCGCTCGTCACGCGCCGGTACGTTAGTCACACGACGGGTCGGAAATGCGGGTTGCGATCTGCCGACGACCGCAAGTTGCGGCGAAAGCGGCGCTACTTCAGCTTGAAGGCGCGGATGCGGTCCTTGAACGCCGCCTTGTCGCGCGCGTACACGCCGTAGGCCAGTGCCTGAATGATCCCAAGGAGCGCCGAGTTCGAGCGCGTGAAAGAGGGACTGTTCGAGGAGTAGTAGAGCGTCAACTCGGCGTGCTCGCCGACCTCGGACAGTGTCGCGTCGCTGATCGACAGCGTGTGGGCATGGCGATGCCGGGCGAGCTTCATCGCGCGGACGACGAGGGGATGCGCTCGGCCGGCCGAGAACGCGATGACGAGCGTGTCCTCGTCGACCCGGCTGAGCCTGGTGATCGAATCCTGGCGAGGGCTCGTGACGACCTCTGCCCGAATGTCCAGGAGCGCCAGCAGGTGGCGCAGGTAACTGGCGAAGAAGGCCATCTGGTCGACGCCCACGAGCATCACGCGGTGCGCCGCGCCGAGCGCGGAGACACAGGCTTCGACCTGCTCGCGGGTGAGGCTCCGCGCCGTGTCCTCAACGTTCGTGTGATCGGTCGCGAGGGAGGACTCGAACTCGGAGTGGTCGAAGTCGAAGAGCTGGCCGCCGGCTCCGCTGTTCTCTTCGGCGACCCGGTTGCGGTACTCCTCGATCGCCGCCTGCTGAAGCTCCGGGTAACCCTCGAAGCCGAGCGCCTGAGAGAACCGGACGACCGTCGACGACGACGTGCTCGCGCGGCGCGCAAGCTCCTCCGCCGTCTGGAAGGCGGCCTCGTCGAGGTGGTCGACGATGTAGCGGGCGACGTCCTTCTGCGATCGCGAGAACTCGTCGAACCGCTCCGTGATGTAGCCGGAGAGGGTCTTGCCGTTCTGGCGGGCCGGGCGCCCGTTGCGCCGCGAGCGCGTCTGGGCGCCGCGAGCGCGCGACTGAGTCGGACGAGACTTCGTGGCCGTCTTGCTCACGGCGGCATGTTTCGCCCCGGCGGTGGCTTTCCCTTCCGAGGCAACTCCAACGGCATCGATCCCCGCTGAATCAATCGCGGCCGCTTCGCCGCCTGACACGCCTCTGCGGCGACAAAGTCGCAGGCCATCAGACCCTGATGTGGTTGGATCGACGCCTCATGGACGTCGAGGGCGCGCTTCGCGCGACCAATCGGAACATGATCGCCTTCGATCTCGCGCTGGGCACCGGGGCGCTGCTCGCCCCGGATGCCACGCTCGCTGCCCTCGGCCACGAACGCCCATCGGCCGACGCTCGCCAGCTCTTTCGCCGCAGCGGCCCCGTGTGGCTCACGTTCGCCACCGCGCACGCCGTCGCCCAGCGCCGCGATCGGCCGGAGGATTGGTGGGCGCTCGCCTGGCTGCGCGGCGCCGAGGTCGCCACCGACATCCTGTGGTCGCGCTCGCCCGCGTTCACCCGTCCTGGCGCAAGGGTCGGCCTATGGCTCGCCGGCGCCGGCAATCTGACGATGGCGCTCGGATTCGGTTGGCTGGCTCGGCGGCGCCCCCGCCAGCGACATTCGCTGCTCCGCCGCTAGCCGGTGCTACCTGGCGCGATGCCGGCTGGCCGGCTGCATTCCTTGAAGCCGACGGCCTGCGCGAGCTGCAGGCGGTTGACCTGCTCCTTCACGGTCTTCGCCTGTGCCTCGGCGTAGGCGGTAGCGTCGTTCTGCTGAGCGGCCTCCAACCCCTGCTTCAGGATCGCCACGTTCTTCTCCAGCGCCTGCAGGTACTTGTCGAGGTCGGGCCGCACCGTCGCCGGTGCATTCAACGCGCGCAGCTGGCTCAACTCGCGCTCGGTGATGTCGATTACCCGCTGCGCGAGCGTCGCGGCGCCCTCGGCCGTGGTCGGCGGGTTCTGCTGGAGCAGCGCGAACTCATCGTGGGCATCCTTGCAGATCGCGTCGCCGCGGGCCACGAACTCCGACTTGGTGAGCTCCTCGTCGCTCCCCGCGCTCGTATTGCGCGTGCCGCTGCCGCTGCCGCAACCCACGAGGAAGGCGAGGAGCGCGATCCCAACCGCCGCGGAGACGATTCGCTCTGGCATCGGCGGGCAGCGTAGCGGCCGCCGCGTACGCTCCCGGTAGCCGGATAGGGTCGGCGCCGTGACGGTGCGGGGGATCTACGTCCGAACGTTTCGCACATACGGCGCCCGGGCCGGCTATCTGCTCATTCTCGGGGCGGCTGTCTTCATTCCCCTCGGACTGATCGATGCGATCGCGAACGAGGTCGCCGTGATCGACACGTCGGACATCGATGCACTCTCCGATCCTGCAGCCGTCGGTCTGGTGATTGCCGTGGTGGTGCAGGCAATCACGAGCCTGCTCGGTGAAGTCTTCTATGCGGGTGCCGTCGCACTGGCGCTCGCCGGTGGAGTTGAGGCCAAGCCGTCCTCACTGACCAGCGTGGCCCGCAGGCTCGCGTACTGGCGGCTGATCGCCGTCGATCTCTTGTTCGTGACGGCCACCGCGCTCGGGTTCGTCGCCTTGATCGTCCCTGGCATCCTCCTCTTCACGTGGTTCGCGCTCGCGGGTCCGATCGTGGAGCTCGAGGGAGCCGGCGTGAAGGCGGCGTTCGCGCGCAGCCGAATGCTCGTCAGGGGGCGCTTCTGGACCGTGTTGCTGGTTCTTCTCCCGATCGCCGTGGCGAGCGAGGCGCTCTCTATAGTGACGATCGACGGCTTTCACCAACTCATCCACAGCCCGCTCGTGAGCGACTGGGTCGGCGAAGCCCTCGCGAACATCCTGCTGTCTCCCTTCTATGCCGTGGCCGCGGTGCTGATGACGCTCGAGCTCTCGCGCGAGACCGGCTCGTAGCTCTACGGCTCGGGCGGCTACATCTCTGGTCAGCGCACCTGGTGATGGAGCATCCGCCGCAGCCGGTGGCGAAACTTCTTCACGTCCGATCGCAGCCAGTCGGTGTGGTCGTTTCGCCACCCCTCGAGGTCCTTGAAGTACGGGCTGTCGTTTGCCATTGCGTGGCCGATGATGTTTCGCATCTTGATGTCGTAACGGTGCTTTAGCCAGCCGACAAGGCGCAGGACGCGGTGGATCTGCGGCTCGCGATGCAGGATCTGGTTATCCGCCCACTGGGAGCCTGGCCCTGCCTCCTGCACCATCTCGATTCCGATTCCCGTGTAGTTGAGTCCGATTGCCTGCCGGCAGCGGATCGTGGGGCGAACCGTTCTGTGGATTTGGCCGCCCTTGGAGACGACGAAGTGCGCACACGTGCCGGGGAGCTCGCCCATGTTGGGGGCGTTGGAGGCGAACGTATTCCAAGCGGCGCTGTAGCTCGGGCCGGCGGTGTAGTGTAGGACGATCACCTTCGTATCGCGAAGACGCCACTCACGCTTGCCGTAGTGGCGCTTCGAGTAGGCCGCCATCTGCCGCTTGCGCTTGTGCCCGTACGGGATCGGATCGCGATTGATCGGTGGCCCCTTCACCCTCGCTCGGCGGGCACTCGCGCGGTGGGGGATCGCGTCAGATGAGCCCGCGCTGGCATGGCGCTTCCCGGGCCCGCTTCTGGCGACCTTGACGGCGGCGCGAGCATGCCGGCGAGCCTGGCCGTAGGGAAGCTCGCCGCCGCGGAGCTCCACCACGAACGCGCGGCCGGGGAGGTGGTGGTTCTGCCAGCTCGTTGCCGTGCCGTGCAGCCGCTCCCCCCGGCAACGCTCGGTCGGGAACCGTGCGACCCGCGCATAACGCTTCTGCACCCGGGCGGGGCCGTTGCACGGCAGGAGCACCCGACCCCACGGCTGGTGGTACCAGATGGTCACGTTCGGCTCGATGCGGTTCGCGAAGCGCCGCACCGCACGGCTCTCCGGCTCCGAGAAGGCGTGAGGACCCGGGTAGTAGCCACTGGACGGCGAACCGCCTCCCTGCCATCGATAGGAAAAGTTGCGGTTCAGGTCGACGCCGTGGGCGTTCCCCCGCGTGGCGGCCGCGACGCCATCGGGGTTGACCGTCTTGACAACCCACAGTTTGACCCCCCGAGCGTGGCGATAGCGGTGCCGCAGGATGCGAGCGATCTCGTGACCCTCGGTCTCGTCACCGTGAATCGACCCCACGACCAGCCCGGTGCGCTTCGCGTGCCGATCGCCGATCCGCACGGCAATGAGCTTGGTCCCGTGCACCGAATGCCCGAACTCCACGTGGCGCCCGGCGGCTCCAGCGACCTGAGCGAACGAGCCCGCGAGCACCGCCAGGATGACGGCGAGGATCGCGGGCAGGGCGCGGGGAGGCTGCATCGGCCTACGGTACTTCGGCTACTGACGCGAAATACTGGCTCAGCAAGGCGCGAGCGGGTCGAATCCGGCGCTCAGTCGGTTCCGCCCGGCGCGCGGGGGTGTCGTGACCGCCTCGACCTCCGTTTGGCTCGCAACGTGGGAACCAGGATTGCGAGTAGGACCATGCAACTGGGCAGCATCTCCTCGAGCGGCAGCGGGCCGACGTGGGCGGTAACCATCAGGTCGTCGTCCTCCGCTTCTCCCGCTCGATTTGGCCGGGCTAGTCGACGAAGCAGTAGGAGTCGCTCGACGCATCCCCGGCCTGAAGACGAGTCTGGTGCACCCGCAGCCCACGGAAGTCATCCCCATTTGGGAAAAAGCGCTGGTCGAGGCTCACGCCGCCGGTGTCGGTGTCTGCATCGAAACGGGCCATCCAGGCACCGACGCCATCCGGGTAGAAGACCTCGTCCCAGGAGGCGTACAGCGAGTTTGTGGCATACACGCGGCGGCCGTCGCGGCTGACCTCGATCATCTGAGGTGCGCCTCGGAGCTCCAGCTCGGGGGCCGCCGGATGGGGCGTGCGACGGACGATGCCGCCTAGGCGCACTGAACCCGCCTCCTTGGGATTACGCGGATCGCTGACGTCGTACTGCTTGAGCTCGCCGGTCCCCCAGCACGACACGTAGAGCCAGCGATCGTCGACCGACAGGTCGATGTCGGTCACCAGCGGTGGAACCGCGCCGAACGGCTTCAGCGCGGGCGGGAGCTCGTCGGCCTCGGCCGGCTCGGCGGGGATCGTGATGACCTTGTCCGCCGTCCAGCGCTCGTCCTCGCGGTGCCACATCCACACCGACGCGGACAGGTCCTCGACGCTGATCACGACGCAGACGAAGCCCCAGGTCTCGCGGGGGTCGTGAGCGGGCCTCACCTCGAGCACCATCTGCTGCTCGTCGCCCAGGTCGACCCGCTGGATCAGCTTCCCCTCGGAAAGGCTCCAGAAGTCGAGGTGGTGCCCGAACCGCTTACCGAGCAGGTCTTCGGGGTTCAGGCCGTCCTCGATCATCGCCGGCGTAGCCCACTCGGAGGTCACTGCCACGTCATCGTTCAAGTGCCACCAGAGGTCGTACGCGAAGTACTGCTCGCCGCGGTCGCTCTCCCAGGCGCCGGTGACCTCGAATGTCTCGTGGTCGAGCAGTGCCACCCCGCCCGGCCCCTCGTCGCCGTTGGCGCCGCCCAGGTTGGACATGAAGATGCCGCCGGGTCCGCAGTGCACGGTGTGCGGACGCGAATAGCCGGCCTTCTCGGCGAGCTCCTCGGGCTCGATCGTGCGCACGACCCGCGGCTGTCGTGGGTCCGGCCCGGTGTCGAGCACGTGAGTGCGCGAGGATCGCAGGCCGGGCACGATCAGGTAGCGGCGCTCGAGCGCGCCATCGTGACCCTCGTGACAGAGCGCGCTGGAGCAGGCGTTCCAGCCGAAGTGATGCAGCTCGTTGCCCGCCGTTGTGAGCTCGGTCCAGCCCACCACCTGTCCGTAGCTCGACGATCCGGCGTCGCAGTCGACGACAGCCATGGCGTCGCGTTGCGCGCCGGCCGGGTCGAACGCCGCGACATAGGCGAGCTTCTCGCCGGGTGCCGCGATAGCGGCGGCGGGCGAGCGGTAGAAGGTTTCGTCCATACCCTCGGGCATTCGGCCCTCCTCCCGTCGGAGCCAATGGGCTCGGATTCTACGCCAGTCCTTGAAGGCTTGCTTTGAGGCTCGAGGACGATCGGACCTGGATGGGTCAGGCGGGATTCGACCCTGCGAAAGGCCAGCCCAAGACTCACCGGCCGAGCGCCGCGGAGGCACTCCAGGAGCTCAGCGGTCCCAGAGCTTGGGCGCCCACTCGCCCATCCCGTAGGGGACCTCCCAATCCTCATCTACTCCGACGGCGGCAAGGGCCGGGGCTCCGAGCTCACCCGCCAGCCGTTCCAGTAACCAGAGGTCATAGATCCAGCCGCCAAGGACGTCAGTCGCAGTGCCGCGACTCGCGACAATGCCCTCCGCGCCGCCGACAATCCGCAGGTCGTGCCAGACGTCTGGCGAGGGGTTGATCGCCTCGACCACGCCGCGGACCTCGCCGGGAACGTCCGCAGGTGCGTCGATGCGGCCGTCGCGGGCGCGGAGCTCGAAGCTGGGCGCTTGGACCCGGACCGCGGTGACGTGGCGAAACTTCTGCATGCGCAGGCCCGGGAGAGTCGCGGTGCCCACGAGTCCCTGCCGGATCACGACCTCGTGGCCGTTTCGCTCGCCGTAGATGACCGTCGGGTAGGTAGCGCCGCCGGTGAGGGGCCGCGTACCGCCGCCCTCGAAGTACTTGAGCCCGAGCGCATGGTAGGCCTCGTCGGTGTCCGCCCCCGCCAGGTCATCACTGTCGCGAACGCGCAAGGCGTCGAGGAGCTCGCGCACGGGGACTTGGCCGCCGTCCTCGATCTCGGCCGCCGAGCCCGGCGGGCGCTCGGTCTTATCGCCTGCTG
>Ga0126312_10000279_pt1 | contig 28095 bp, 33 predicted proteins | sample Plot104A_FD_92537 | JGI IMG/M metagenome (GOLD analysis project Ga0126312, IMG submission 92537) | Serpentine soil microbial communities from UC McLaughlin Reserve, CA, USA - Plot104A | ecosystem: Environmental > Terrestrial > Soil > Grasslands | place: USA: UC McLaughlin Reserve, Lake County... | reverse complement strand
TCAGAGGCGCCGATCGCGGCCGCGATTGCCACCGCCGTCGTGTCCGACCCACCCCGGCCGAGCGTCGTGACGTCGTGGCTGGACCCCGACACCCCCTGGAACCCGGCGACGAGCACGATGCGGTCCTCCTCGAGGCCCGCACGGATGCGGTCAGCGCGCACGTCCATGATTCGCGCCTTCGTGTGGGAGGCGTCGGTGACGATGCCCGCCTGCGACCCGGTGAGCGAGATCGCGCGGTGCCCGAGGTCGTGGATCGCCATCGCGCACAGGGCGCAGGAGATCCGCTCGCCCACCGACAACAACATGTCCATCTCGCGCGGCTCCGGTCGCGACGAGACCTCGTTTGCCATCGCGAGAAGGTCGTCGGTCGTCTTCCCGCGTGCCGACAGCACGGCGACGACCCGCTTTCCGCCCTCTCGGGCGGCAACGATGCGCGATGCCGCGCGCTTGATGTCGTCGGCACCCGCGACCGAGGTCCCGCCGAACTTCATGACGACCGTCTCCGAAGACATGTGACTGAGTGAGAATACGGAGGCTGATGGCCTCAGAGTGTCGGCGTAAGCCGGCCGAGGCCGCGGCGGCGGTAAGGTGGATCTGGAGCTGGCGATGGACACCACGCACGCGACGGCCGCCGAGATCAAGGACTCGATCCTCGAGACCATCGGTGAGACGCCGTTGGTTCGCTTGACGCGCATCGCGGACGTACGGCCGCAACTGGTCGCGAAAATCGAAATGCTCAACCCCGGCGGCTCGATCAAGGATCGGATCGCGCTCGGCCTGATCGAGGCCGCGGAGCGCGAGGGCAAGCTCAAGCCGGGGGGCACGATCGTCGAGCCCACCAGCGGCAACACCGGCACCGGGCTCGCGATCGCCGCCGTGCTGAAGGGCTATCGGGTGATCGCGGTCATGCCCGACAAGATGAGCAAGGAGAAGATCGACCTTCTGCGGGCATACGGCGCCGAGGTGGTCGTCGCCCCCACGGAGGTTCCGCCCGATTCGCCGGAGTCGTACTACCGCGTCGCGGACCGCCTGACGGAGGAGATCCCGGGCGCCTTCCAGCCAAACCAGTACTTCAACCAGGCGAACCCGGAGGCCCATTACCGGGTCACGGGCCCCGAGATCTGGCGGCAGACCGACGGGCGGCTCACACACTTCGTGGCGGGCGTCGGCACCGGGGGAACGATCACGGGCGTCGGGCGCTACCTGCGCGAACGCAATCCCGACATCGAGATCATCGGCGCCGACCCGGTCGGCTCCGTCTACTCCGGCGGCGAGGCCAAGCCGTATCTGGTCGAGGGGGTGGGCGAGGACTTCTGGCCTGAGAGCTTCGATCCATCAGTCGTGGACCGCTACGTGACGGTCTCCGACCGCGACTCGTTTCTCTGCACCCGGCTTCTGGCCGAAACGGAAGGCATCCTGGCCGGGGGGTCATCCGGGATGGCGCTGCACGCGGCGCTCGAGGTCGCAAAGGAGATCGAGGACCCCGGGGCGATGGTGCTGGTCGTGCTGCCCGACGGGGGCCGTTCCTATCTGTCCAAGGTGTTCAACGACGCCTGGATGCGCCAGTACGGCTTCCTCGAGCGCGACCCGGAGCTGACCGTCGGCGAGGTCCTGCGCCGCAAGCACGCCGAGGGCGAGATCCCTCCGCTCCTAACGGTGCCCACCGACGCCAAGGTGCGCGACGCCGTCGCGCTGATGCACGAGCACCGGGTGTCGCAGGTGCCGGTGGTATCCGCTCACGACCCGCAGACGATCGCCGGGTCGCTCACCGAGCGAGGGCTCCTGCGCCGTTCGGTGGAGGACCCCAGCCTGCTCGGTGCCGAGATCATCGACTTGCTCGAGCCCCCGTTCCACGCCGTGCCCGCCGACGATCCCGTCCGCGAGGCGGTGGAGCTCCTGAGCGGTCAGACCGAGGCGCTGCTCGTCACCGTCGATGGGCGCCCGGCCGGAATCGTGACCCGCGCGGATCTCGTCGAGTCGATGGCACGGTGAGCGGCGACGAACCCAGCTTCGCGACCCGGGCCGTCCACGCTGGGCTCGAGCCGGACCCCACGTACGGATCGGTCGTCCCGCCGATCCATCAGACGTCGACGTACGTCCAGCCGGCGCCGGGCGAGTTCGCCGAGGACTACGACTACTCCCGCTCGGCCAACCCCACCCGGACGGCGCTTGAGCGGGCCCTGGGCGAACTCGAGGGTGGCCTCGCCTCCGCGTTCGCCAGCGGCATGGCCGCCGAGCACGCGCTGCTGACGGCCGTGTGTGAGGCCGGCGACCACGTCGTCCTCCCCGGCGATCTCTACGGCGGCACCTTCCGGCTCGTGGACAAGGTTCTCGCGCGCTGGGGCCTGGCCTTCGACCTGGTCGACCAGACCGACCCCGACGCCGTTGCCAGCGCGCTGCGCCCGGAGACCAAGCTCGTGTGGGTCGAGACGCCGACGAACCCGCTGCTCAACGTGGTCGACATCTCGGCGGTGGTCGAGCACTCGCGCGACGCCCTTGTCTGCGTCGACAACACCTTCGCCACTCCGGCCCTCCAGCGCCCCCTGGAGGACGGCGCGGATGCCGTGGTCCACTCGACCACCAAGTACCTGGGAGGCCACTCGGATGTCGTGGGGGGCGCGGTGATCGTCGCCGACCCTGCGCTCCACGAGCGCGTCCGCTTCGTCCAGAACTCCGTGGGAGCGGTCCCGGGGCCGCTGGACTGCTTCCTCGTCCACCGCGGTCTGCGCACGCTCCACCTACGGGTCGGCGCGCACACCGAGAGCGCCCGCGCCGTGAGCGAGTATCTGCGCGGCGCGGACGGAGTCACCGACGTTCGCTGGCCCGGCTTCGGCGGAATGGTCTCCTTCCGCCATCCGGAGGCGACCGGGATCGCCTCCGCCACCCGCCTGTTCTCCCTCGCCGAGTCCCTTGGCGGCGTGGAGTCGTTGATCGAGGTTCCGCAGGTAATGACGCACCAGTCCGTCGAGGGGTCGGACGCCGCCGTGCCGGCGGACCTCGTGCGCCTCTCCTGCGGCATCGAGTCCCCCGAGGATCTCGTGGCCGACCTCCGCGCCGCGCTGACCTGAGGTCGTCCGTGGGGCGCGCGATGGGGGCTCGGGCGCTTCTGGTTGGCGGTGTTCCAGCGTTGGCGGTCGTCCGTGGTTCGGTCGTATGGCGCAAACGTTGGGTCGGCTGGGGTAGGGGAAGCGTCGGCGGGGGTGGTGAGGCATACCCCCCTTCATTTGGGCCTTTCCGCGATTTCGAGGGGGGTATGTGGGGCCCGGATCCGATGCCTGAGGGCCGGGCGGCGTCGGCGCCAGATCGGCGCCGTGCGGCCGCGATCAGCCCATCATGTGGCGACTTTCTTCCGCTATAGGGCAGTAAAGTCGCCAGAAGTTCGCGGTCGAAGTGTGACCGAGAACACACTCGGAGACCTATCGGGCTGATATATCTCCGAGATACATGGAGCTCAGCCCCACCGCATATGTGATCTTGGGAATGCTCTCGTGGCGGCCCATGTCGGGTTACGACATGAAGTCCCTGGCCGACAACTCGACCCGCTTCTTCTGGGCGATCAGCTACGGCCAGATCTATCCGGAGCTGCGCCGCCTCTCCGAGGCCGGCCTCGTGGAGGCCGCCGAGGCCGAAGGAGGACGGCGGCGGACGGCGTACCGCCTGACGGCGAAGGGCCGGGAGGCGCTGCGCGGCTGGCTGGCCGAGCCGCCTGAGACATTCGAGACCCGCGACGAGGGCCTGCTGAAGCTGTTCTTCGCCTCAGCCGATCCCGCCTCGGCCGCCGGCGCGCTGAGGGGAAAGCGCGAGTTCCACGCGCGGAAGCTCGAGGAGCTCCGCGCGATCGAGGCCACGGGAAATCCCGAGGGCTTCGCGCTGGGGGTGCTCCGCCACGGGATCGAGATGAGCGAGTGGACGGTCGGCTGGTGCGACCGCGCCATCGCCGAGCTAGGAAAATCGAATAAGGAGGCCACCTGATGTTCTCGTCCCTCGCCGACCTCGCCACCGCTCATGGGAAGCGTGTCGTAATTCTCGCCGTGCTGTTCTTCGCCCTCGCGGGCGCGCTTGGCGCCGGCGTCGCCGACCGCCTCGACCCCTACGGCGCCGACGACCCCGAAACCGAGAGCGTCGCCGCCACCGACCGTCTACAGGAGGCCGGCTACCGGCCGACCAGCGTCGTCGTGCTCATCGACGACGTCGATGCCACCACCCCCGCGGGCTCACAGCGCGTCGCCGAGGTGACCCGAATCGTCAAGTCCGACGACGCCGTCCGCGACGTATCCAGCTTTGCCACCACCGGCTCGCACGCGTTCATCTCCCGCGACGGCAACTCTACCTATCTCGCGGTGTCGCTCAATCCGACCGAGGACGACGAAATCCAGGACGCGGGAGAACGAATCGAGGGCATGCTCGCCAACGAGCCCGACGTTAGTGTCGGTGGGAACGCCGTCGCCCAGCAGCAGGTGAACGAACAGGTGGAGGGCGACCTGCGCACCGCGGAGCTCTACGCCTTCCCGCTGCTTTTCCTGCTGTCCCTGCTCTTCTTCCGCAGCCTGGTTGCTGCCGCCCTGCCTCTGCTGGTGGGCGGGCTGGCGATCGTCGGCACGTTCCTGATGCTCCGCGTGGCCAGCGAGCTCGGCTCGATCTCGATCTTCGCGCTGAATTTGGTGACCGGCCTCGGCCTCGGCCTGGCGATCGACTACAGCCTCTTCATCGTCTCCCGCTACCGGGAGGAGATCGCGCGCTCGGGCCCAGGGATGGAGGCGATGCGCCGCACCATGGCAACGGCCGGGCGGACCGTGCTGTTCTCATCCCTCACGGTCGCCGGCGCCCTGGCGTCGCTGATCATCTTCCCGCAGCGGTTCCTCTACTCGATGGGGATCGGCGGGTCGCTCGTGGCCCTGATCGCGGCCGGGATTGCCCTCATCGTCCTCCCCGCGGTGCTGGCGCTCCTTGGCGAGCGGGTGAACTCACTCAGCCCCGCGTTCCTCCAGCGCCGGGCCGAGCAGGACACCAGCCCGACTCAGGCTGGATTCTGGTACCGCCTCTCGCGGCTCGTGATGCGCACGCCCGGGCGGATCGCCGCCGCCAGCGCGGCCTTCCTGATCGCGCTCGGCATCCCGTTCTTCTCCATCAGTTTCACCTCGGTCGACGCGCAGGTGCTGCCCGAGTCGGCGAGCGCGCGGCAGGTCGACGACGTCCTGCGATCCGAGTATCCACCGTTCCGCGACTCGCCGGCCGAGCTGGTGGTCGGCGGGCGCGAACAGCAGGCCGCGCAAGTAGCCAAGCAGGCCGCCGAGCTTCCCGGCGTCGCCGGCGTGGGCAAGCCGATCCCGCTGCAGGGCTCGGACGCCGCGGTCGAGGTCTACTCGGAGCACGGCCCCATCAGCGAAGAGAGCCAGGACCTCGTCGAGGAGCTCCGTGACTTGCCCGGCGACACGTTGGTGACCGGCGCCACGGCGAACTACGTCGATCTGCAGTCGAGCCTCGTCGACCACCTGCCGCTCGTGCTGGCGATTGTCGCCGTGGTCACGTTCGTCGTCCTGTTCCTGATGACGGGCTCGGTGGTCCTCCCCATCAAGCAGCTCGTGATGAACACGCTGACCCTCAGCGCCACCTTCGGGATCCTGGTCCTGATCTTCCAGGACGGGCGGTTCGAGGGCCTGCTCGGCTACACGAGCCAGGGCGGCCTGGAATCGACGATGCCGCTGCTTCTGTTCGCGGTTGTCTTCGGCCTGTCCACGGACTATGGAGTGTTCCTGCTGGCGCGCATCAAGGAGGCTCGTGACAGCGGCGCCTCGGACTCGGAGTCGGTGGCGATCGGGCTCGAGCGCACCGGGCGCATCGTCACGGCGGCCGCCGTGCTCTTCGCGATCGCGATCGGCGCCTTCGTCACCTCGCAGATCATCTTCATCAAGGAGAACGGGCTCGGCACCGCATTCGCGGTGCTGCTGGACGCGACGATCGTGCGAGCGCTCCTGGTGCCCTCGCTCATGGAGCTGCTGGGCAAGTGGAACTGGTGGGCGCCGGCGCCGCTGCGACGCCTGCACGACCGGCTCGGGTTCTCCGAGGCCGGATGAGCGGCGGGCCCCGGCCCGCCGCTCGCCGACTGCCCGCAGCCTAGGTTTGAACGTTCAAACGTCTGGGTAGCCGCCAGGTGGGGAGCGATTGGAACGTTCAAACGCAGCGAGAGAGGGCAGCACGACGCCCGGCCGGGCCGACGCAAGGAGTCCGCGCCCGACGCTCGACGACGTGGCGCGGGAGGCCGGGGTGTCCCGCCAGACCGTCTCCAACGTGATCAACGCCCCGGACCGGGTGAGCGATTCAACCCGACGCCAGACCGAGGCGGCCATCGCCCGCCTGGGCTACCGCCGGCACGCGATCGCCCGCAGCCTGCGCCAGCGCTCCTCGGGGCTGATCGGCTACCGGGTTCCGCCCGCGCAGCGGGGGGCGATCCACCCGGTGCTCGACCGCTTCCTGCACGCCGTGACGGCGGCGGCCAGCGCCGACGGCAACAGCGTGCTCCTGTTCGTCCCCGACGAGGCCGCCGACGAGGCCGCCGTCCACGAGGAGATGCTGGGCACACGCACGGTCGATGGTCTGGTGCTCACCAACACGACGCGCGAGGACCCGAGGATCGAGTTTCTCGCCCGGCGGGACCTGCCGTTCGTGTCGTTCGGTCGGACCGAGCTGGACGTGGAGCACTCCTGGGTGGACGTGGACGGAGCGGCCGGCACCCGGACGGCGACGGACCACCTGGTCCGCCGCGGCCATCGCCGGATCGCCTACGTGGGGCTGGCGACCCAGCTGACGTTCGCGTTCGACCGCCAGCGTGGCTATGCGAACGCGCTCGCCGCAGCGGGAATCGACGTGGACCCGGCCCTCGAGGCGCGGATCGCCGAGCACATCGACGCCGCGAGCGACGCGACGGCGAAGCTGCTCGCGCTCGACGACCCGCCGACGGCGGTCGTCGCGGGAAGCGACGTCCTGGCCGCAGGTGTCATTCGGGCCGTTCGCTCCGCATCGATGAGCGTTGGCGCGGATGGCTTCGGAGTGATCGGCTTCGACGACAGCGCGCTCGCCCCGCTGCTCTCGCCACCCCTGACCAGCGTTCGCCAGCCACTCGAGGAGACCGGACGGGTGCTGGTCAAGCTGCTTGCCGGGCGCATCCGCGGCGACGCGCCCGAGGGCGTCCTGCTGGAGCCCGAGCTGGTCTTGAGGGAGAGCGCCTGATGGCGATGGGATGTGAGCTTGAGGGGGAGGAGGGTCCGATCTGTAGGAGGTAACGCCTTGAGCCGACTCGCGACACGCACGACTCGCCGGGGGGTCGTCCGCTACGCCGGGCTCATCTCGCTCCTCCTCTGCCTACTGGCCCCAGGCGCAGCCGCAGCCGCCGAGCTGCCCGCAAGCGACTTCGAGCGCTCGACCACCCAGGACCTCGGCAACAAGCGCTACATCGCTCCAGGCGACCGCGCGTACGTCGTCGGCGCCGACGTCGACTACCGCCTGGTCCAAACGGCCCGGGGCCAGGAGGTCCTGGTTGAGGTCAGCGGCTCCGGCCGCCACGAGCTTGAGGTGACGATCGAATGACGAACTTTGGGGGTAGAGGAGGAGCAGACATGAAGTCCACGATCAGAATCCTGATCGCCCTCGCCGCGACGCTGGCGAGCCTCGCCCTGGTGGCGTGCGGCAGCGACGACGAGGGTGACACGGGAGCGCCCGAGGCGGACACCTTGGAGCCGTCTCAGGCCGAGAACGCCAAGGGCGAGGTGACCTGGTGTATCGGCAAGGACACGACGGGGAGCTTCCAGGCCGGGATCGACGCGTTCAACAAGGACAACCCGGACGTGAAGGCCCAGCTGCTGGAGCTGCCCACCTCGGCTGACCAGCAGCGCGCGCAGCTCGTCCAGCGGCTGCAGGCCGAGTCGGACGAGTGCGACGTGGTCGGCATGGACGTGATCTGGACGGCCGAGTTCGCCTCGAGCGGCTGGCTGTACGACCTGACCCCCGTGCTGGACGAGGAGCAGTCGAGGTTCATCGCCTCGACCGTGGAATCCACCGAGTACGGGGGCAAGGACTGGGCCCTGCCGTTCAACACGAACGCCGGGTTCCTCTACTACCGGACGGACCAGGTGTCGAAGCCGCCAACGAGCTGGCAGGACGTCTATTCGGAGGCCCAGAAGACGAACGGCGTGATCTACCAGGGCGCCCGCTATGAGGGGCTCACGGTGAACTTCCTCGAGCTGCTGTATGCCGACGGTGGCACGGTGCTCTCGGACGACGGCACGGAGGTGGAGATCGATTCGCCCGAGACCACCGAGGTGCTGGAGTTCATGGACAAGGGGATCGCCGACGGGGCGGTGCCGAAGGACGTCTCCACCTACATGGAGGAGGAGTCGCGCACCGCGTTCGAAGCCGGCAAGGCAACGTTCATGCGCAACTGGCCCTACGCGTATGCGCTGGGCAAGGAGTCGGACATCGCCAACGACTTCGACATCACCCTGCTTCCCGGCTTTGCCGGTGGTGAGGGTGCCGGGGTCCTCGGTGGCTACAACCTCGGGATCTCGTCGTACACCGACAACCCCGAGGCGAGCCTGGCGCTGGCCGAGTTCCTGACCGAGCCGGAGTTCCAGACGCAGATGATGACCGACGCATCTCTGCCGGCGACCGTGAGCGAGTCGTACGACGACCCGGCCGTGCAGAAGGCGCAGCCGTTCGCCCTCGATCTGCGCAAGGCGGTGGAACAGGCCCAGCCGCGGCCCGTCTCGCCCGTCTACCCGCAGATCTCGGAGGCGATCTACAAGAACGTCTATGACGTGATCAACGGGGACACCTCGCCGGACGAGGCGGCGTCCAACATGCAGAGCGAGATCGACAAGGCACTGCAGACGTTCTAGCGGACAGTGGAGGCCGGAACCCTCAGGCCGAAGCTCCCTCAGCCGAGGCGGCGCACCGAGATCTCGGAGCGCCGCCTCGGCGCCGCGCTGCTCTCCCCCTCGCTCGCGGTAATCGCCCTGGTCGCCGCGTACCCGATCGGGTACGCGATCTGGCTCTCGCTCAACCAGTACAGCGTCATCCACCCGGGGCTATCCCGGTGGGTGGGCCTCGACAATTACATCGACGCCCTGGGCACGAGCGAGTTCTGGTCGGCGATGGCGACGACCCTGGGGTTCACCGCGGTCTCGGTGACGCTCGAGCTCGCGATCGGCATGGTCATGGCCCTGGTCATGCACGAGGCGTTCCGAGGCCGGGCCCTGCTGCGCGCAACCGTGCTGGTTCCCTGGGCAATCCTCACCGTCGTCACCGCGATCACCTGGCGAACGATCTTCGATCCCACGCTCGGCTTCTTCAACGACATGCTCGCCACGTTCGGGCTGCCCGGGGCCGACGTGGTCTGGCTCGGGCAGAGCGGCTACGCGTTCGCGGTGCTCGTGATCGCGGACGTCTGGAAAACGGCGCCGTTCATGGCGCTGCTGCTGTTAGCCGGCCTACAGACGATCCCTAACGACCTCTATGAGGCCGCGAAGACGGACGGGGCGAGGACGTGGGAGCGCTTCCGCTACATCACGCTGCCCCTGCTGCGCCCGGCGATCCTCGTCGCGCTGCTCTTCCGCACGCTCGACGCCCTGCGCATCTTCGACCTTCCCTACGTGCTCACCCAGGGAGCGAACGGCACCGAGACGCTCTCGCTGCTCGCGCAGCAGCAGTTCGCCACGGACCGGCTGATCGGCCAGGGCTCGGCGCTGTCGGTCCTCACGTTCATGACGGTGATGGGCGTCTCCTTCCTCTACATCCGGTTCGTCGGGGGAAACATCCGCGAGCTCACCGAGGAGCGCTGATGGAGGCCGCAACCGCAGCGGGTGACGCGCGACAGACCGAGATCGAGGACCTCGCGGCGCGGACCCGGCGCGCTCGCCGCATTCGCTCGATCCTGCTCTGGGCGGCCGTGACGCTGATCGTCGTCTTCTGCCTCTTCCCCTTCTACTGGCTCATCAACACCTCGCTGAAGACAGGCGCCGACCTCTCCAGCGGGAGCCTCCTGCCGCCGAACCCGACGCTCGACAACTTCGACTCGATCTTCAAGAACTCCGACTTCACGATGGCGCTGCGAAACAGTGCGATCGTCGCCGGCAGCGTGACCGTGCTCTCGCTGATCTTCGGCTCGTTCGCGGGCTACGCGCTCTCCCGGCTCCGCTTCCCGCGCAAGTTCCTGATCCTGGCGCTCTTCCTTTCGATCTCGACCTTTCCCCCGATCGCGATCGCCGCCCCGGTGTTCAAGCTCTGGACCGACATCGGCCTCTACAACACCTACCTGGGCCTGATCCTTCCCTCACTCACCTTCGGGCTGCCGCTCACGATCTACATTCTCACCTCGTTCTTCCGCGACATCCCGCGGGACATGGAGGACGCGGCGCTCTGCGACGGCTGCACGCGCTTCCAGGCGTTCCGCAAGGTCGTCCTCCCGCTGGCCGCGCCCGGCGTGGTGACGGCGGGGCTCCTCGTCTTCATCTTCGCCTGGAACGAGTTCCTGTTCGCGATCACGCTCACTAGCACCCCCGAGCGCCGCCCCGTCCCGGCGGCGATCGCGTTCTTTACGGGCAGCCAGCAGTTCGAGATCCCGCTGGGCACGATCAGCGCCGCCTCGGTGGTGGTGACCGTGCCGCTGATCATCCTCGTGCTGTTCTTCCAGAGGCGGATCGTCGCCGGGCTGACCGCCGGCGCGGTGAAGGGCTGATCCGGTCGCGTGGGCAATTCGCGGGTTCCCGGGCTCGACGAGCTGCTCGCCCCCGCCGGCTGGCCCTACGCGAGCGCCGAGCCCACCGGGCCTGGCGATCCCGGCCGCTTCCACACGCTGTTTGGCCGCGACGCGTTGATCACCTCCCTCCAGGTCCTGCCCGTTCGCCCGGAGGTCGCGCGGGCGACGCTTCGCGCTCTGGTGTCGCTCCAGGGACGCCGCGACGACCCGGATACGGACGAGGAGCCCGGCAAGATCGTCCACGAGTGGTGGCCGGAGGCACCCGAGGCGCTCGTCTACGAGCATTGGCCCACGCGCGACGGAGAGTTCCGCTACTACGGCTCCGCCGACGCCACCTCCTGGTTCTTGGTGGTGCTCGCATCGCTCGCGGACCCCGAGCTGGAGGCCGAGCTCGAGGACGCCTGGCGCCCGGCGGCTGGCTGGCTCGAGCGCGCCCTCGAGCGCGGCGAGGGCTTCGTGCGCCACGGGCCGCGGCTCGCCCCCGGCGGGCTGGCCCAGCAGGGCTGGCGCGACACCGTCGATCCGGGGCTCGGGGGTGGCGGAATCGTGCGGCCCGACGGCGACGCCCCCGTGGAACCGCTCGCGGACGCGGACACTCAGGCGGTCGCGGTCGCGGCGCTGCGGGCGGCCGCGAGGCTCAGCGGCGATGCCGGCTGGCTGGAGCGTGCGGAGGCGCTCGTCGCTCGCATCTCGGACGCATTCGGCGACGAGGTGATCGCGCTCGAGGCCGACGGGGGAGCGGTGCGAGGGGCCGGGTCCCATCTCGGCTGGCTGCTGTGGGCGGGTGCCCTGGCCCCCGGCGCTCGCGAGAGCGCCGCCGAGCGGCTCCTCCGCCCCGACGTGATGACCCCGTGGGGACTGCGCACTCTCTCCTCGGAGCATCCGCAGTTCTCGCCCGACGCGTACCACCGGGGATCGGTGTGGCCGTTCGACTCGTGGCTGGGCTGGGGCGGCCTCGTCTCCGTCGGCGCGACCGAGGCGGCGGAGGGCCTCCGGCGGGGCGTTCTGGCGGCAATTGAGGCCGTTGGCCGCTCGCCGGAGCTGTTCGCGGTGGACACCGACGGCCCGCGGCCGATCGCGATCGCAAATCGGGTTCAGGCTTGGACGGTCGGGGCGCGCTGGGCGCTCGAGAACGAGTGGGACGGCCGGATTCCCGGCGTGTTTATGGGCCTATCTCGATAGGCCCTAGGACCTCGGAATCGCCCGGGTGATCCCTACGAGCCGACCGCTCGCCGCCCCGCGAGCGCGCGGCCGAGGGTCACCTCGTCGGCGTGCTCGAGGTCGGCGCCCACGGGCAGACCACTCGCGAGGCGGGTGATGTCGACCTTCCCGCGCAACAGCTCGGCGATGTGGTGGGCCGTCGCCTCGCCCGTCGTGGTGGGGTTCGTGGCCAGCACGACCTCACGCACCTCATCGCCGTCGACGCGGCTTACGAGCTCGGCGATCTTCAGGTCGTCGGGGTCGATGCCGTCGATCGGCGACAGGGCCCCGCCGAGCACGTGGTAGAGGCCGCGGAACTCGTGGGTGCGCTCGATCGGGATCACGTCGGAGGGCTCCTCCACGACGCAGATGACCGCGCGGTCCCTCCGGGGGTCCTCGCAGATGCGGCAGCGAGGCTCCTCGGCGAGGTTGAAGCACACCTCGCATAGCCCCACCTTCTCGCGCACCTCGCGGATCGCGTCGGCGAGGGCGATCGCGTCGGAATCCGGCGCGCGGAGAATGTGGAAGGCGAGCCGCTGGGCGGTGCGCTGCCCGACGCCGGGCAGCTTCGCAAGCTCGCCAATCAGTCGCTGGATCGGTCCCGCGTACATGGCGTGTTTGGGTCTAGAGACCCGGCAGACCCATGCCGCCGAGCCCGCCGGTGACCCCACCGAGCCGGTTCGTGGCCAGCTCCTGAGCGGAGCGGATCGCCTCGTTGACGGCGGCGAGCACCATCTCCGAAAGCATCTCGACTTCCTCCGGGTCGGCTGCGCCAGGATCGATCGTGACCTCGAGGAGGCGCAGGTCGCCGCTCATCTTCACCTTGACCATCCCGCCCCCGGCGCTCGCCTCGACGACCTCGTCCTTGAGCTTCTCCTGCTCGGAGGCCATGTCCGCCTGCACCTGCTGGAGCTGCTTCATCATCGAATTCAGGTCGAGCCCGCCGGGCCCCTGCGCTCGCCTGGTCATCCCGTCGCCTCCTTCGGCTCGGCCTCAGTGGCCTCCTTGGTCACCTCGATCTCCTTGGCGTCGAACTCGGACTTGAAGCGCTCGATGAGCTCCTCGGGCGAGAGGATCTCCACGTCGGTGGCCGCCTCCTCATCGTCCGGTTCGAGCAGCACGAACACGGGGCGGAGGCGCTTGCCGATCGCCGCTCGAAGAGCTTCGGCCAGTTGATCTCGTGCCTCCGCGGCCTCCGCCTTGCGCTTGTTGAATGCGGCGGCGGGCGGAAACCCGACCTTGAGCACCCCGTCGTCTGAGTCAACCGCCACGGGGCGCGCGGCCTCCAGAAGCGTCGAGAGGAGCTCGGATCCGGACTCGCGCAGGCGCTCCACGACGGAGGGCCAAAGCTCTCGAACGCGCTCCAGGTCGATCCCTTCGGCACTGGCGTCCGGCTCCTCCTCGGGCTGAGCGTTTTCCGCCGCGGGTGCGGCCGGCCCCGCCTCCTCTTCCGCCGGGGGCGGCGGTGCGGGCGATAGGGAAACCCCGCCCTCCACCCGCGCCTCCAGACGCTCGAGGCGCTGCATCAGGGCCTCCTTGGAGGGATCCAGCTGCGGGCGCGCGGAACGAAGCAGCGCGAGCTCGACTGTCATCCGCGGCTCGTCGCCCTCCCGGATTGCCGTGAGGGCCGCGGCCAGGACGTCGATCGGCCGGGCGAGCGCAAGATCCGTGAACGCATCCGCCTGCGTGCGGAGGCGATCGGGATCGGCGGCGGTGACCGTGAAGGCCTCGACAACGTCGCCCGCGGCGCGGATGACGAGCAGCTGGCGCAGATGCCCGAGAAGATCGCGGGCGAACTGGGTCGAATCTCCGCCGGATCGGCGAAGCCGTTCGGTGGTCTCCAGGGCGGCGCGGCCATCGCCGGCCGCGATTGCGTCTGCTGCGGCGAGGATCAGCTCGGCCTCCGCCACGCCGAGAACCGCGAAGACGTCCTCGGTGTGCACCTCCTTGCCGCCGTAGGCGACGAGCTGGTCGAGCGTGCCGAGCGCGTCGCGAAAGCTCCCGCCCGCCGAGCGGGCGATGGCCGCCACGGCGTCGTCGCCCACCGCGATGCCCTCGGCGGAAGCGACGGCGTTGACCACCTGCGCCAGCTCCTCGAGCGTCGGGCGCTGAAAGTCGAAGCGCTGGCAGCGGTCGACGATCGTCGGCATCACCTTGTGCGGCTCGGTGGTGGCGAGCACGAAGACGGTGTTCGGCGGCGGCTCCTCGAGCGTCTTCAGGAAGGCATTCCACGCCTCCCGGGTGAGCATGTGCGCCTCGTCCAGGATGTACACCTTCCAGCGCCCTGCAGCTGGCGCGTAGCCCACCCGCTCGCGGAGGTCACGGATGTCCTCGACCGAGCGGTTTGAGGCCGCGTCCATCTCGATCACATCCAGCGAGGTGCCTGCAGCGATCGCGCGGCACGACTCGCACTCGCCGCACGGCGTGACGGTCGGGCCGTTCACGCAGTTCAGCGAACGAGCGAGGATCTTGGCCACCGAGGTCTTCCCCGTCCCTCGGGAGCCGACGAAGAGGTAGGCGTGGTGGACCCGGTCGCGCTCAACCGCATTGCGGAGGGTGCGCACCACGTGCTCCTGCCCGACGACTTCATCGAACGTCTGGGGGCGGTGGCGGCGGTAGAGCGAGGTCTCGGAACCTCGAACAACCGAATCGCGCTTCGCCTCAGAATCACTGCTCCTTTGGCCGGGCTCCGCGCTCATGGGGCCAGTCTAGACGCGCCCTCCCCGGAGCCGGCAGCGGCCGGCGACTGGCCACGGATTGAAATCTTGCAATTTGGGGTAGCGCTTGACCCGGCTTGAGTAAACCGGCAATCTGCCGATCCAAGAGCCGGGGGGCACGAAAGTCACGCTGCCCCCGCACGCATCCATGTTGCGCCGCCTAGGGAGATTCCTCAGCCTCGCAGGGCTAATGCTCGCAATTGCGGGCTTCAGCGCCGGGCCCGCGCAGGCGATGGAGTCGACCCAGCTCCGCGAGCACCTGTGCAAGACCGTGGGAGGCGGCAAGTTCGTGAGGATCCCGGGCTTCCCCGGGGAGAGGATCGATCGGCGGCTGCTCAACGACGTCGCATGGATGAAGCGCCGGTACAGGATCTTCATCACCGACGGATACTCCACCGACCCCATTCATGCCCGCAATGGCGAGCACCCTCTCGGGCTCGCGGCCGACATCATCCCCAACCGGGCCAGGGGCGGGACGTGGAGGAAGATCGGCAAGCTGGCCCGCCGGTTCGAGCCGGAGCAAAACGTCGTGAAGATGCCGTTCCGCTGGATCGGCTACAACGGCGATCCCAACCACGGGCGCGGCAACCACCTCCACCTATCCTGGGCTCACGGGAGCAAGACCCGATTCGGGCACCCGGTGCGCAGGGTGTACACCCGCTTCTGCCCCGACGCTGCGGACGGCGGCGACTCGGGCGGCACCGGCGACTCGGGCGGGACGACGGCCCGCAAGGCCGGATGGCCCGGCCTCTCGGAACGCGAGCGCGCGAACCTGGCGCCCGTGGTCCCGGAGCGTTACTAACCGGGCTCAGACGGGGCGGCCGTACTCGTCGCGCCGCGTCGCGTCCGTGCGATTGGTCCACCGGCTCGTCTGCCAGAGCCCGATCAGCAGGCCGACGGCGCCGACGATCATCAGGATCAGCCCGACGATCGTCAGATCCACGCCCTCGATCGAGTCCTGGATGGCGAACCGCATGATCGCGCCGAGCGCGATCAGGAAGAGTGACATCCCAACTGTCATGTGACTCCGGCTGCCCGGATGCGGCCTCCGGAAACGTCCCGGGCGAACAAAGGACCGTGCGACCCGTCCTCGAGAGAGGCTCCCGGGCGTGCCCGCCGTGGCCTGCTCGGGCCAGGCTTGACCGCGGCACATGTTCGCTACCGCTTAAGGCTGCTTCCTTCCGGACCTGACCTGGTTCGCGGGCGTTCATTGCGCGGGACCTGGCCTTCAACGCCGCCTGCGGCGTACTGACCCCGAGGGCCGCGACCCTCGGACGGGCTATCAGCCCCGCTAGAGCGGATTGCGGGTAACAGGGCACCGCTAACGCCCCGCTTAGCACGGTCCACTGCGAAGTCTACCCGGACCCCGAGGCCGCTACTTCCGGAGCACGTCGCGGAAGTGGCCGCGCTTCTTCCTCGCCGATCCCTTGCTCTGGCGGGCTTGTCCCTTGGTCTTCCGCCGCTCGTTGCCCGTTAGCGCGCCGCCGGCCTCCTTCAGCCTGCCGCGCACCTTGTCGAGGGTTCCGCCTGTCTTGTCGCGCTGCTTGCTCCTCATCACGTCTCCTATCCGTGCTTTTTGCCGTGTACCCGATCGATGGCGCCGCCGATTTCGTCCAGCTGACGTCCGATATCTCCGGCCTTGTGAGCGGCGGCTGCGAGCCCGTGGAGATCGAGGTTGCCGTCCCGCATCGGGAGCGAGAGCTTCGAAAGGCCGTTGCGTCCCGACCGGGTCGTTTGCCGATGGACGATGAGCCCACCGATCACACCCGCGGCCGCGCCACCACCGATGATGAGAGGCCGCTTTACGCGAGTGGCCGCCGCTGCGATTGCCTTTCCTGCAGCCTTGGTTCCGGCTGCGGCACTTGCCCGAGCAATGGCTGCGTTCTTGGCAGGCGTCAGCTCGGAGGGTGCCTTGGTTGCGCTCTTGCGTGCGCGTCCGGCGGTTTTCTTCGTCGCTGTGGCCATGTCCTACTCCTAACGTCCGGGCATTCCCCAGAGGATCCGTTCCACCCTGTCCATGAGCTCGTGGCTCGGGTATCGCACCCCCTGGACGGCCGCGATCAGGTACCGGACCAGCCGCTCGGCGTGCTCCTGGGTGTACGCGAGGTTCTCGGCGCGATCCAACAGCTCCTTGCTCGGATATCGGACCTCGGTGATCCGGTCCAGCAGGACATCCAGATATCGCTCACGCAGTTCGTCGTCGTTCTTTCCGGTCTCCTTCCTACAAGAGCTTTCCCAGCGGCCCGAGGTCCAGGTTCAGATCCCGGTCCTCGAGCTCGAAGGCGTCCTTCAACTCGTCCATCCTCTCCTTGAGCAACATGAACGTCTCGCCAAGGCGTTCGACCTCGTCTTCGGACAGTGACCCGCCCTCGATCCGACGCAGCGCCTGTCGCTCCATCAGCTGTCGCAGAAGTTCGACCAGGGTCAAGACGAGTTGCGCGAGCCCCTTCTCGAGGCTCTCGCGGTCGGCGTTGACCCTCCGGCCCAGGATCCCGCCGAGACGGTCCAGCTCATCGCCGAAGAGGTCGAGATCGGCATCGCCGGAGAGGAGCCTGTCGCGGGCGGGTGGCGCCGTGGGGCGCGGCGCGGAGGTCATCGGGGCGCCTCGGCGTTCGCGAAGCTGTAGGCGGGCCAGGGGCCCGTGCATGCGACCCTCACGCCGGTGAGCTCATCCTCGAGCTCCGAGGCCCGGGAGACGAAGTCATCGAGGCGGTCCCGCTCGACGAGATACGCCGACCTGAGGGACGAGCCCGTTGACGCGCCCGCTCGGCTGACGTGTTCCCGCGCCAATGGGGTCAGCGCATCGACGACATGAGCCGCGACGCTCCCGCGATGCTGCGTTCGCTCGAGTTGACCGAGCAGGTATGCGGTTCCCGGCCCAGAGGCACTTGCGTCAGGCATCGCTCGCGCGTCCTCGTCGCCTCGGAGGGCCACACGCACCCCGACCTCGACCGCTCCTCGGATCCGATCCAGGGCCCGCCGGAACTCCGCGGCCCGGTTCGCGAGCAGGAGGCGGACCTCATCCTCGCTCTCGAGAAGGGTTCCGAAGCGTATTGGCAGGACCGCTCCCTGATCCATGAGGGCTTCGACGACGCGCTCATGCGCCCACAGCGCGTCCTCGTCCGCGACCAGGCTGAGGTCCTCGTGCTCGCTCGCGACTGCTGCGATTCCCGAGGCGCGGATCGCCTGGAGCGGCGCCTCGCCATGGCCCGGGGTGTCCAGGCGGGGCTTCCAGTCCGTGATGGCGTAGAGACAGAACATCGCTCTACCTCGGGGAACCCTCGAGGGCGCTGCCACGAGCGGTTGGCGAGAACCCCATCTCGCGTTCCATCGCCTCCACAGAGCTCACCAGGGCGCGCAGCCCGACGTAGAGCAGATCGACGTCAGCGACCGCCAGCGTGATGTCCCCATGGATCACCACTCCGCCGTCGAGCAGGCGATCGACGAGATCGACGAGCGACACCTCCCTCGCCATGCGCGCGCGCTCGACGCGGGCGTCCCGCCCCGCCTGCGCAGTCTCTCTCCGCGCGCTCGCGTGAGCGCGCTGACGCTCGCGCCGCCGCGCGGCGGCCTCACGCCGGGCCTGGATCGCGTCGCGCTGCGCTTCCCTCATGCCGAGGCCTCGAGAGATCCGGTGACGAAGTTGTATGGGGGCCAGGGGCCCGTGAGCTCGACCGACGCACCGAGCCCTCGGAACTCCTCGACCAGCGCCTGCACCTCGCCGCGGAAAGCTGGCTCCTCCGAGCGGTCCACGAGGTACGCCCCGTTCAGGAACATGTCGCCGACATGCCCGCTGACCTCGGGGTTCTGGATCGGGTTGAGCACGGCCTCGGACGCGTTGGACGCGGCGCGATGATGGATCCGCTCAGCCCACTCGGCCCCGATCGTCTCGGCGTCCTCGCGCCTTCGTCGCGAGCGGCTTCGATCTCGCATGTACGCGGTCCCGGGAGATGTGGGCGCATCGACCTCGGCCTCGTCACCAGCCTCCACGGCGCTCTCCAGGGCACCGGGGTCCGCGATGACTTTCACACCGAACTCGGACTTGCCATCCAGCCGGCGAAGCGCCTCCTCGAACACCACGCGCTCGCGGTCGAGCATCTCGCGAACCTGCTCCTCGCCCCGGTACAGCGTGCAGATCCGGAGCGGCACGACGGTGGTTGCAGCGATCGCCGCATCCAGAACCGACTCGTGTGCGCGCGCGACTCGCTCGAGCCACTCGACGTCGTTCAGGTTCTCGCGCAGCTGTTCTTCCCCGAACTCCTCGAGGGGCACGAGGCTGGCGATCGCGGCAAGGCTCCCGTGTTCCACGATCGCGGGTCGATCGTCTGGATCCACGCCCGAGGGCAGCTCTGGCGAGCTGCCCTCCCCGGCGCGCAAGATGCCGTAGACGTAGTGCGCGAGCTCGCCAGGGGCGGCGCCCGAGGCCGCTGGTGAATCATCGCGCGGGCTTTGGCCGGTGGGCTCAGCGCGCGGGGTTTGACCGGTGGGCTCAGCCCTGGCAGGGCGACGGCTCCCCGCGGGAAGATGCCGCTCCGCGTGCTCCAGCATCGAGCGGGTCATTGCATCCGCGAGCAGGGCAGTGGCCCTTTCCAGCGCCTCCTGTCGTGCCCTCCTCACGAGCTCGGGCGCGAGCTCAAGGCCGGCCTCGTCGATTGCACCGCGCAGCGAGTCGAGGCGTTTGTCAGCCACCGGACGAATCTTCCCGCTCGCCCGACTTTTCGTCGGCCTCAATGCGCTCCTCCCGGTGCGTCTCTGTAACCCGCTCCTCGCGCTCTCCGTCGCCACGCTCGACGACCTTCTCGCGCCTGGTTTCCTCGAGCACGACCTCCTCTCCCTCCTTGGGCTCCGGCAGGCCCGCCAGGCGCTCGAGTCGGTCCAGGCGCTCCCTTAGGTCGCGGTTTTCTTCCTCCAGCTTCTTCCCGTCCCGCGAAAGGCTGGGATCGGACTCCCACCAGTTGATCCCCATCTCCTGCGCGCGCTCGACCGACGCGACCAGGAGTCGCAGCTTGATCGTGAGGAGCTCGATGTCGAGGAGGTTGATCTGGATGTCGCCCGCGATCACGATGCCCTTGTCGAGCACGCGCTCGAGGATGTCGGCGAGGTTTGCCGGGGCGGCGCCTCGCTGCGGGCCGGAGCTAAGCCCGGCTGGGGACCGGCTGGTCGAGAGGGCGTACTGCGGTTGGTCCGCCATCAGTCCTCACCGACCTCGCCGCGGACGACCCTTCGGGTGCGGTGCGCACCGGTCAGCTCTCCGTTCTTGTCCACCTGGACCTCGTAGATGCCCAGCACGTCGGTCGTGTTGGGGACGCGCTCAAGCTCGAGGACCTCGACGGTGACCGTCCACTCGCTGCCGTTCTTCTCCACTCCCGTGACGGACTCAACCGGGCGGCCGACCAGTTCCTGCATCCCGCGGGCGGCGTCGATCACGACGTCCCGCACGGGTCGGTCGTTGCGGGAGCGCCCCGAGCTCGACGACGACTTGGACGAGCGCTTCCGCGAGGAGCCGCCCGACCGGCTCTTGCTCGAGCTACTGTTCTTCGACTTCTGCGCCAACGCGAATCACCTCTCCAGGCGGGGCCGTCTCCTGATCAACTGCTCGCTCCTCCTCTGCGGCGCGCTGTCTGGCGGCCGCGAGCCGGTCGAAGAGATCGCGCTCCATCCGCTCGCGCTCCTCGTCGTCCACGAGGCCCCTGTCGTGGTCGAGCTGGAGCTGAACCAGCTCGCGCTGGATCGAGTCCTCGTCATACAGCTGCCTCTCCGCCTCCTCGGCGATCTGCTCAGCCACCCAGGCAGTTCCCCTAACCGGGGCGAGCGGAAGCAGAGCGAGCTCCTTGAAGAGACCCATGCTCACGCCTCCACGCCAAGCTCAACGAAGCTATGCGGCGGCAGCGGCCCGGTCAGCCGGAACCCGATGCGCGGGTGCTGCTCGGAGGCAATCCGCTCAAGCGCTTTGTCGAACGCGGCTACCTTCGACCGCTCGACCAGGAAGGAGCTGTTCACCACCATGTGCTCATGGGCGAGCTTCCCCGACTCCATCTCGGTCGCGTAGCCCACGAGGGAATCCAGGATTCTGCGCTCGTCCGCCTCGCGCTTGGCCGCCAGGTCCGCGGCCACCAGCTCGCCCAGGCGAATGCGCTCGAAGTGCGTGGCGTCCGCAGGCTGGCCGTTGACGACCGCGCGCAGCTCGGCCACCTCCCGGTCCTCCGCAACGATCTCGCTCAGGACGGAATCCTCGTCGTAGAAGCCCTTGACGTTGAGCTCGACCTTGTCGCCCAGCGCCTCGAACTGGGCCTCCAGCGCGGCGCGATGCGGGTCGAGGAGGCCATCGCGCACTGCAGCCTCATCGGGCATGATCACCCCGAAGCGCATGGGCAGCACCGGGCCTGAGGCGAGCGCCTTCTCCAGCACGTGCGAGTGCGCGAGAATCTCGTCCCGGCCGGCTCTGAGCTCGGTCCCGGGGACGGCCGTGACCAGCGCCCCCAAGCTCCCTGAGGTGACCGTACGCAGCGGCTTGCCGTGGATGCCTTTCGCCCTCCGCCGCTTTCGGGGCGACGCGGGAACGATCCCGTAGACGTATCGGGCCTTTTCCTTCGCTGCCCCGCCCACGGTCTAGCTCCCGCTCTTCTGGCGCTTCCGCCTCGTAGTGGTCGAGCTCGAGCTTTGCCGTGACTTCTGCTTTTCGCCGCTATCTCCCTCTTCCTCTCCGAAGAGCGCCTCCCTCGCCCCCTTAAGGGCGCCCTTCGTCTTGCTCGAGGCACCACCTTCCGTGATCCCCTCCATAAGCTCGGGGAGGCCCTGGGTCTCGGTCGACATCAGGTCGAGGCGATTCACGGCCTCAGCGAAACGCAGGTACGTGTCGACGCTGGCGATCACGATCCGTGCATCGATCGTGAGGATCTCGATGCCGATCAAGGAGACTCTGACGAAGACGTCGATCACGAGCCCCTTGTCGAGGATCAGCTCGAGAACGTCGTATAGGCCGCTCGAGGAAGAGCGCGCAACGTACCCGCTCCCCCCGCGGTAGGGCAGTGTGCTCCTGGATTGCTGCATCGCAGTCGCCATCAGGCGCTCCTCCTCTTGTTGTCGAGTCGTTTCAAAGTTCGTCCGGCTCGCGTGTGTAGGCGTTCGGGGGTCGCCGGTAGCTCCGCACCGCGCCGGCGTAGGCATGGTCCGGCTCCGTCTCGGCGAACTCGTCGGGCTCGGCGAATTCGTCCGGCTCGGGCTCGGCCTCCGTGGACTCGGTCTCCTGCTGGCGAGCCTGGCCGTCATCCGCCGATCTGGTTGGCGACGTCTCCTCCTCGGCCTCGAGGTCCTGGGTCTCGCGGGACTCCTCAATGTCGGCGGCCTCGGGCTCGCCGCCCACGTCCTCCTCTTCGGGCTCGCCGCGCGCGGTCTCTGGGCTCTCCTCGGGCTCATCCTCGAAAAGATCGTCGGGGAGCATCCGCTCAATCATGCGGCTCCCGAAGCTCGCCTTCGATGCGAGCTTTCCAGGAGTACCCAACTTTGAGAGCAGCGCATCGGCGAGATCACCCGTCCGGCCACCCTTATCGGTCGTGGCCGGGTTCAGGGTGTCCTTCAGGGATTCGTCGCGTGAGCTCACCCGACGCCACGCTGCCGAGTCCTTCACCCGTTGGGCGATCAACTTCGGCATCGGCGCGACCGCTGCCGCCCCATGACGAAGCGCGTCGCCCCACTCCGACACCGCGATCTTCGCGTAGTCCGCGGGACGCTGGTTACCGGAGCGCCGCGCGGACCGCGGCTTTCGCTTGGACTGCGACGCTCGCTTCGCCTGCGGCTTCCGCTTCGCCTGCGATGTGCGGTTCGAGCTCGAAGAGCGCTTGGCAGCGGTCTTCTTGTTCGCCCCCTTGGCGTCCGCCCCCTTGGCGGACGACTTCGGCTTCGCCCCGGACTTCTGTGTGGAGCGCTTCCGTGCCGGTCGGGGCTTTGTCTGGCTTCCTGCCATGGTGGCTGCTCGTTCGCCTATGCCTTCTTGGCTGCGTCGTCCGCGGTCTGACTGACCTCCTTGACACTGCTCGCAACGCTGCTGACGCGCCGGCCAAGGCGATCCGCTCGATCCGCGGCGCTCGTGACCTTGCCCGCGAGCTTCCGCGTGTCGCGCCGGATGTCTCCTCGCCGATTCGACACCGCTTGCAAGGGCTTGAACCCATTGCGCTCCGGAATCGAGACACCGAGCACCTTGCGCTGCTTGTTCGCTCGGCGGGTGATCAAAACCGTCGCTGTCAGCCCGGCGGCGGCGGCTCCGCCCGCGAGGGCGGCCGTCTTGGCCTTGCCAGCGACGCCCTTGACGCTTCCCGCGCCAGACGCAACGGTGTCCTTCACGCTTCCGGCACCAGATGCAACCGTCTCCTTCACGGCCGTCGCGGTGCTGCGTCCGTTCCTTGAAGCCGTCGACCGCGATGTCGACCTCTTCGAGGCGGAGCTGCGCGCGTTCGTCCGCTTGGCGGAGCTGCGTGCGTTGGTGCGCTTTCGGGTGCTGGAGCCGCCGGAGCCTGAACGGGATCCGTTCGAACGGCTCTGGCTACCTTTCTTCGTCGTCGTCTTCGTCTGAGCCATCGTGGCCCCTCCTTCTCCTGGTTCCGTCCAATGGACGCTTACCCGCGGGTTGTCGCCGCAATCAGCGCTGTTCCCCGTTGGCTGATCGGCCCCTCTCTATCCCTACTAGTCGTCGTCTGAGTTATGACGGAGCACGCGATAGACCACTACGGCGGTCGCGATGCCCGCGGAGGCCGCCACGGCGGCCGAGCGCGGCGCCCCTGGACGATCGCCGCTCAAGCGATCAAGAAACGCGTTCAGGGTTGCCTTGCGCATGGTTTCCTTCCGTGGAACTGAGTCATCCTCCATCGTGGAGGCGCACCCCGACTACCCACGGCCTTCCCCGGGAAACCGCGTGATACTGGCCGCGCAGTCCGGGTAATGGATATGCCGGGATCCCACGCAAGGAGAGCCGAATGGATCAGAACAGTGAAGCCATGCGCTACAGAAGAGCCGCCGAGGACGCGCTGCAGCAGCTCGACTGGTGCATCGGGTACCTGCACGGAATCCGCAAGTCGCAACTCTCGTCGCGGCTGGCGAGGAACCGCCAATACATAAAGCAGGAGTTGATGGAGGAGCCGACCAAGCCCCTTCCGTCCGCCGAGACAGCCGAAGCCTGATCTCCGCTAGGGGGAGGCGGTCGTACACGTCCCAGTGGACGCGTCGTACTGCGTCCCCGACCCGCACTCCTCGGTGGTGGTTGTCGTCGTTGTGGTGGTCTGCCCGGTGGATTGTTCCTCGCCGGTTGGAGCGGTGGTGTCCGGCGTTGTCGTCGACCCATCCGTGGTCGTCGTCTGACCCGAAGAATCGGTTGGCTGGGCGGTTTCCTGCGTTGTCGCGGTCGCATCATCGCCCTCTACTCCGGTTCCCGAGGCGGTCGTGTCCTCGGGGAGGCCACCCGGGTCCCCGGAGAAGTCCAGCGATCCCGCCGCGTCGTCTCCGACAACGGTGCCATCCGGCTCGGCAAGCGCCGCCAGAACGTCCTCGCGCACGCCCTCCAGAACCCCGATGATTTCCAGGATCGTCATCGAGGGTGCCTGCGTGGCCAGCCTGTCGACGCGCCGGAGCGCCTGCTCGAGCTCCGCGATCAGCTCCGCCGTCGGTGCCTCCGCAAGCGTGAAAACGATCTGGTAGGCGAGCGCGTAGGTCTGGCAGCGCTCGCAGTCGTAGTTCAGCGCGAGCGCCGTGTTCCACGGCAGGATGTCATCGACATAGCCAAGGATGAGGACGATCTGGAACGCGATCGCGCCGGTGCGGCAATCCGCGCAGTCGGCAAAGGCATAGGCCTCATTCGTGTTATCCACGGCGTCGGAGCCGCTGATGAGCTGGAGCGAGGACGCGATATCCCAGACCTCGCTGCCGTCCTCGACGTTGGCCGCCAGCGCTTGATTGTCGCCTGGGCCGGGCGCCTCGGGCCGGTCGAACGGGAACGGCCAGAGGCTTCGCTCGGCGCGTCCTGCGGGCGCCGATTCATCCGGCCCCCCGGCCGGATTCGAAGCCTCGGTTAAGGGAGCGCCCGGTGGCAGAGCCGACCCCGGAGGCGCGGTAGCCAGGACCGCCAGCTGTTGCGCCGGCGCCGGCAGGAAGGTCGCCGATTGTGGTACCACGGCCATCTCGTCCGGCGGCGGTTCGAGAACGGTAGGGGCAGGTCCGCCCTCGGTGGAGCTGATCGGCTGATAACCCTCATCAGGCCACCACGCCCAGGCGAGCGCCGCTACCAGGCCGATCCCGCCAAGGCAGACGAGCGCTCGACGGCCCGGGCGGCCCGCGGTGCTCCTCCATGCCTTGCGCCCGACACGCTGGGTGAGATACCCGACGAGGTACACCACGCTCGCGACGGGGAGCGCGACGAGCAGGATCGAGCTCGCCGACATCGCTACGCCGGTTGGGTCCCCCTCGCTCCAATACCGGGCGGCTTCGTCCCAGCGAATGCCCGCGCTGTCCAAGCCGGTCGCCGCCAAGCGTGGGAAGGCCAAGACGATCGCTCCGAGGACGATGATCAGAGCGGGCACGGAGACCGCCACCCAGACGGCGACGACCACTCGAGCCGAGGGCTTCAGAGCCTGGCTACGCGGGTCGTGGCGACGTCCGGGCAGGAGACCGAGCAGGGTTGGCTTGATGTGGGCGAAGAGATCCGGGACGCCGATCGTGTCCGCGATCAGGTGATAGCCGTCGGCCCTAACGAACGGCGCGAGTTGGCGCACCATCTGGATCAGCTCGACCGCGATCACCAAAAGCAGCGCGTCGGTCCCGTTCCAGTACCAGACGGCGAACACCATCAGCGCGAAGAGCGCGCTGAAGTAAAGACCTCCGAGGTCGACGCGCAGACGCGCGCGGCGATCAAGGCGGTAAGCGTCGGTCACCTCCGTGTAGAAGGCCGGCCAAACGAGGTAGAGGCCGGCCCCCATGACGCCCGGCCTCGCGCCGCCGTAGCGACACGCGGTGGCGTGACCGATCTCATGGAATGCCGCTGAGGCCAGCACGAGGCCCCATACGACGAGGATCAGGCCCGGCTCGTAAAAGGCCTGATGGAGCGGGGACGAGAGGCCCTTCTCCGCCAGGAGCCAGACCACGACGGCCGCGAAGCCCGCTAGCGCGGTGCTCAGGACGACCGGGTGGTAAAGCCACAGGAATGGCGCGGTGAGCGCCCGGGTCACACCAGGCTTGGTGCAGACCACACGTGGGCGCAGAGCGAGCAACGGATTCGCCCGCGCCAGGGGCGGCCCATCGGCGGCATCCGATGCGCCGACCATGCCGAGCGGCCGCAGTTTCTGGTCGATCAAGAACCGAACGTCGTCGGCTGAGACGATCCGCCCCGTCCGTCTACTCAGCAGCCCCGCGAGCTCCTCGTGGTCGCGGCGGCCGTCGATGGCCTCGGCGAGCTGGTAGAGCAGGGGCGTCAGCTTGATCATCTGCCCGTCGTCGCGGCGGGCGAGCGCGGGAGGACGGCGATATCCGGATGCCGCCATCTCTCCCAGGAGCTGAACGCCGCTGGCCCGCTCGGGGATTTCCCGCACGGGCCGTCCCGCCCGCAGGCCTGCGGGCGGGACGGCTGTTGCGGTCGACGCTTCCACGTGACCGATCCGTTGCGGTTGGTGTGACGCCTACTGCGTGATCTCGGCCGTCTGCTCCGCGGTCGCCGCAGCGGTCACGTCATCGAGATCCTGCGTGATGATCGCGTCCTGCTGCGCAATCGCGGTGGCCTCGGAGTCGATCGTCCCGATATTCGCGGCGACCGCCGCGTCGATCGGGGCTGCCACGTTCGCGTTGGCCGCTACGGCCCCCGCGATCGGCGCGGCGAGATCGGCATCGATCGCGGCGTCGACATCGACGTTCAGCAGCGGTCCGTCGAGGAGGCCGGCGCCGGTTTCGTCGGTCGTTACGCCACCGGTGTCCCCGGTGCCGACCGTGCCTCCGGTGCCGTCGTCGACGACGTCGTTGCTCTGGTCGATGCTCGCGTCCTGCGGCGCGGTCGCGATTGCGTCACCCGAGATGTGCTGATCGATCAACGTGCCCTGATCGGCAAGAGCCTGAGCCGTCGATCCTGACGAGAGAGCGTTGAGGCTCGCTGCCGCGTCAATGGGCGCTGCCACGTTGGCATTCGCGGCGACCGCTAGGTCAACCGGCGCCGCCAGATCGATCGCGATGTCGAGATTGACGAAGAGATCTAGAACCGACAGAACCTCCTTGTCGGGCAGGAGCTCTCCGCCCTCCGCGGCCAGCTCTTCATTGGTGAGGCCGGCCATCAGCTCGTCCATTGAATCCTTCCTTCCGTGTGGAATTCCAGCTGCCCGGGCCGCTTACCCGGCACCGTCGCCGAGTAACGGTTGGCCAAGCCCGCCAGGCGAGGAGATCGATCGATCGGTGGACGCGAGGGGATCCGATGGAGCGACCGCCTCGTCCAACGACCGTCCGCATTTGCGACACGAGCAAGGCGCGGTCGATTTGTCGCCGCGATTCGGGTAGCCGGGGAATGTCGCGAGGCCAGGGCGACGGCGGCGGGGACCGCGTGGTCTCGCGCTCCCCGTCCCGGCATGGAGCCAGGGCACTTAACAGGAGGTATGGAAGCCATGAGACACGTGAGATCGCTCACCGGGGTGGTCGGAATCGCGCTCGTGCTCGGACTCGGCGCCAGCGCTGCACAGGCGCAGAGCCAGCAGGAGGGGCTGGTCAACGTGGCCGTCGAGGACGTCACGATTCAGCTCCCCATTGCCGTCGCGGCGAACGTCTGTGACGTAAACGTGGCGGTGCTAGCTGAGCTGGCGGACGAGGCCGGCACGTGCACGGCAACGGCCGACTCGGCAGCGTCCGCTGGACCGTCGGGTAACAGCAACGTCCGTCAAGAGGGGCTGGTGAACGTCCTGATCGACGACGTGGTCGTGCAGGCTCCGATCGCATTGGCGGCCAACATCTGCGACGTCAACGTCGCGGTCCTCGCGCGCGTTCTCGATGACGCGAGCGCCTGCGAGGCGGTTGCCGGAGCTGACGCTCAGCCCGGCTCCGGACAGGGGGGGCAGAATGCGGCTGCGTTCGATCCGATCGACCTGTCGGCGATCGCCGACCTGTCGTTCCTGGACAACGATCTGACCTCGATGACGGGCAGCCCGACGCCCATCTTCTGACGGCCAATCCCCATATGGCACACGAGGGTCGCCGGCGGCGGCCCTCGTGCTGTTTAGCCCCCCGGCACAAGGCAGCCTCGCCGTATCATCGGGCGTCCGGGCGCGTAGCTCAGTGGGAGAGCGCTCGCTTCACACGCGAGAGGTCGCTGGTTCGAAACCAGCCGCGCCCATGGCTTGATCAAGCCATCCGAACGCCGAAGCGAGCGGTCGCGAGGTGCACCCCGGGCCACTCTCCGAACTTCTCCGAACATTG
>Ga0126312_10000278_pt1 | contig 28138 bp, 26 predicted proteins | sample Plot104A_FD_92537 | JGI IMG/M metagenome (GOLD analysis project Ga0126312, IMG submission 92537) | Serpentine soil microbial communities from UC McLaughlin Reserve, CA, USA - Plot104A | ecosystem: Environmental > Terrestrial > Soil > Grasslands | place: USA: UC McLaughlin Reserve, Lake County... | reverse complement strand
TTTTCTCGAGTGCAGTTTGACAAGGGCATGATGGGTGGCGCAGTAATTATCGCGGCGTACAAATAGCAGAGATCGCACAATGACAAACCGCGCGATCCTGTTCGTCTCAGCCTGCGCCGCTATAGTGGGCATCTCGTACGGCATGTACTCGCCAATCGTGCCCGTTTTTGCAAGGGACGTTCTTGGCGCCGATTACTCTGAGATCGGCCTCATAGGCATGGTGAATTATCTGCCGTACATGTTTGCGCCATTTTTCGTTGGCATGGTGCTCGACAGGGTCAACAAGGCGTACATGCTCGCCGCCGGCATCGCACTCGCCGTTTTCTCAGTCTTTATGCTATCAACCGTCCAGTCGGTGCCGGAGATAATGCTGTGGAGGGCGCTTGCCGGCATCGCCCACGCGTTTTTCTGGCCGTCATCAGAAGTGCTTATCTCCACCAACTCGGCTGCCGAGACGCGGGTCAAAGGAATTGCAGTATTTACAGGCGCGTGGGTCGCCGGCTTTATGGTGGGCCCCCTGATAGGCAGGCTGGTGCTCGACACATATGACTATGGCGCGCTATTCCAGCTTGCCGGGGTAGCGGTGGCTGCGGCGCTCGTGCCTTCGCTGATGCTGCACCGCTACGGCAGGCCGATAGTAGCGCAAAGAGAAGAAGTGGAGTTTCGCGCCAGCTCGATGCTGCAGGTGGTCAAGGAGGTCGCCACCTACCCAGTTGTAAGCACTGTCCTGCTCTACTATGCAGTCACCTTCGGGGTCGTGCTCACAGTCTACCCGGCGTACATGAGAGAAGCGTCCCTGACGGATCAGGATATCGAGACTCTGTTCTTTGTGTTCGGCCTGTCAAGGTTTGCTACGCTGTACTTTGTGGGCAGGCTGGCAAGGTACGGCACGATTGCGCTTGCTATGGCAGTGGCCGCCACCGCTGTAGGCATGCTGATCTCGTTTGCGTTTGCTTCACTTCTGACGTTTGCGGTTGCACTCGTGCTCGTCGGGCTTGCCATCAGCATCTTTTACCCAGTCACGCTCAGCATCGTGACAAGGAACATGCCGGCTGAAAAGATGGGCGAGAGGCTTGGCGTCTACGAGGCGCTCTTTGGAGTCGGCTGGACCATCGGGCCGATAGCAGTCGGGCTGTCGTCCGACGCATTTGGCTCGAGCAGCCCCTACCTTGCGCTCTTTATCATAGGGAGCGCCCTGTCAGGAGCCATAGCCCTCTCAGCGGCAAGAAAAGGTAACTCCTTTTAGGCACAAGTTGCTAGATTGTATGGGATAATGAAGGAAAAGAAAAGGCTTGAAGACGAAGTGCCGGCATATGGGCTTGAAGCACTAGTTAGCACAATCAACGACAAGGACAAGCTTGCTGCAGCGCTTAGAAAGGCAATCAAGTACGGCTCTTAATAGCTTACCAAGACCCTGCGGCCCTGCACCTTTATCCGGCCTTCTGCAAACAGCCTGACGGCTTCTGGATAGAGCTGGTGTTCCTGCTCGAGTATCCTTGCGGAAAGGGTTTCTTCGTCGTCGCTGTCCATGACAGGCACAGCCTTTTGCAGTATCACCGGCCCTGAATCGACGCCTTCATCGACAAAGTGCACCGAGCAGCCAGAGACTTTGACACCGTAGTCAAGTGCCTGCTTTTGTGCATGCAGACCAGGAAAAGAAGGCAGGAGCGCGGGGTGGATGTTCAGTATGCGCATTTTATACAACCGCACAAACTCGGGGCTGATTATCCGCATAAAGCCGGCAAGGCACACGAGCCCTGACTGGGGTGTCACGCCGTACTCTTGCAGCGCGGCGACCACCTTCTGGTCATAGTCCCAGCCCTTCACGCCGTTTGGCAATATTACTTTAGTTGGCATGCCGTATTTTTCAGAAGCAATTTTCAGGCCGGCGGCGTCGGGCTTGTTTGAAATGACGACGCACGGCTTGGCGTTTTTTATCCTGCCGGATTTGATGGCAGCCAGAATCGCGTTCATGTTGCTTCCCCTGCCAGAGATTAGGATACCGAGGTTGACTGCTGCTGCTGCTGCTGCTGCTGCTGCCAAGACAGATTAGCTTGTTGGGTGCCTGTTCTTAAACGTCGCTAGAAGAGTTTTGTTGGCCATGACGGGATATCTATCAAGGAATTCTTTTCCTTGTCCGTCACAGAATAAATAAAGCAGACATCTGGATGAAATTCTTTTGCCATGTAATGATTGTGCAGCAGAAACGATAGCCACATTTTCACCAGCCCGTAGTCGCCCTTGACCTTTTTTATAATTTCAAATTCTTGGACGCCCATCTCAAAACAAAACAAAATGAAGGCTGCCTGGGCAAGACCTCTAAGTTTAAGAGGGTTTACTCCTTCTTTTTCGCCTTTTGGGTCTGCCTTACTGCTCGTGGCGTAGAAGGGAATCACCATTCTCCGCGCACGCATGGCATATGCGAGCGCGTCATCTGCAATGGCTCGCTTCTTGGTATAGCATATAAGTTGACAAGGATAAAATATTATGAATTTTGATGCCATTGCAAAAAATTGCTATAGAATGTGCAAGAAAGCTCTCATATATGAGAGCTTTCTTGCCGTCTGTCTCTGATCCTCCATCCCGGCTCAGCAGCTATGCTGCTGCTGCTACCGATCATTGCCGCCGTTCATAATATGCTGCTCTCATGCCTGCGCCGCCACAATAGCTACCTCTAACGTCTACCACATCATCTGAGTCGCATATTTCCTTGAGCATCTCCAATGTAAGTCTCTGATTTGTTACGTAATGAGTACCATTGTCGTGAATGGAGGGCATCATGCCGGTCTTTTCAGAGATATAGTTTTTTGCTTCTTCTACATCAATGCCTTCCTTAGTGAAAACCTCAATGGTGTATGATAATGGCTCGCCTCCTGTTGTTGTTTTTTCATGACGGCTAAGCAGGTCGTTTATCAGGACAGGATCGACTTTTGGCAATATCGTTCGATACAACTGTTGCAGCCTGTCAAACTCTTTTCTCATTTTATCGAGCTCATTCAATGGATTCTCCAGTTTGACGCTTCCAACCGAGTCCATACTTTGTCTTCTGCATGTCAACATATACGTCTGCATTAACCATGTTCATGAAAAAATTGCAAATAACTATAATAGCTATTACTATTATTAGCCGCTAATACTAAAATGATATAGAAGAGGGATGGACAGGTTTGCCGCGCTCTTGTTGCGTGAGCCAGAAGCAGCGCGGGCTTGCCACACATCAGGACAGCGACCCCCCCATCCCTCTTCTCTTTTGAACATGGCCCAGTTCTGATGTGTGAGCAGGGTTACTGGACCTTATGCATGTGTTTGGATACGCTCGGCGTGTAGTAAACAAGACGAATAACGATTATTAAAAATAGCTTAACCATGTTCAAGGACTTTGATTTTAGAAACAACTAATGGCTGGCTGATGAAATTCTGAAAGGAAAAAAATTGGATGGACTTTTTGCTCCGTTATATGTGGTGGCTGTCATATCTTGTAGTAGTTATTAAGCTCTTCCCTGTTGAGCCTCAGCGTACCTCAGACCTGTCAAAATCTTCAAAAGAAGATTTTGGTATTCGGTATTGCTTCGAACGAGAACCAAAAGTATTACAATAAAATCTTGGTTCTCCGCGGCTATGTTATGCCTACTGGTGCACCATCTTTCAACCTGATTCCTTTGTATATTACTCTGTCCCAGTCTAGGACTGGCGATTCGGATGAAGGTAGAGGTATCAATTCATTTCACCGCTTGTTATAATTCTACAGAAGATTTTAGCTAACTCTGGCTTAATCACGTAAATTAACATGGTTAATCCACTCTAATTAGAACGAAGAACTATTATTGTTGCAATGTCAATGGAAATGATTGATAAAGTGCGATTCGTGATATGCGACTCATGCTTCTGGTGCGCTTCTCTCCTTGGAAATGGCGTATTTTTCAGCAGGTGTCCATCGTGCCAAAGTAACAACTCTCTAGAACCAATACCTGTAGCCAATAGAGAAAAGAGTACCGATCTGATTATGATGATGATGATGATGACGACAAGAGCAGAATTGTGCCAGAGTTTGCTTAAAGGATGTTGATTTTTGAGCACAGTTTTTATGGAAATACTTTTGAATTATGACCGGAAGCTTTGCTGATAATCGTGTCATTCTTCTGTTCAATGTCCCGCTTGCAATACATGCAGCGGCCATCCTGCTTTGCTCCCCTCGCTGATGAATATCCTTGTCATTACATGATATGGTTAGCACTACTATATTTTCTTGATAAAAATAATGACTTAACCATGTTAATTATCATGTAAATAGTGTTCAGATCTACCAATCTCTGCTTTCACGCAGAGATATGGCCTGCAGGAACATATGTACCAGGTATAGGGCAACCAAGGATAGAAGGAGCAGTTACTATGCACAGGGCTACAAGCGTTGCCAGATTTGCGAGATTTTCCTAAAGTGGAAGGGCTCGAAATGTCCTTGCTGCCAAAGCATCCTAAGAACCAGATCGCATAATAGGAAAAAGAAAGCCAACATTAACCTTGTTAATCATGACCTAAATATTTCAATAGGTTAAAGTAGACTGTAAATGGCGAGGAAGAGGCAACAACAGCAGAAGCGTCCCATATCTTCCAGCATTACGAAACGACGGGTGATGCTGTTTGGGATAATAGCAATTATTGCAGCAGGCATAGGAGCCTATGGCTACAAATCCATGATTCCTGTAAATGGCAAGGCGCCTGCTTTTGGTTTTCCAGCCAACCATTTTATTAAAGCCACATCCTCTGCCAATTCTGGCTATTTATATGTCAGCCAATCCTCTGGCAGCGTCAGAGGCCTCAGAGGCAGCGGTGGCGGTGGCGGTATCGTCAACCCAACTTATACTTTCCAAAAAGGTAATCTCCAATCAATCCACGTGATAAACGAAGATTATAATACTCACTCTCACCATAACTTTAACATTGATGCGTTTAACGTTCACACAAAGGATCTGGGCTACTTTGAAACCCAGACAATGACGTTTGTCCCAAACAAAACTGGCAGCTTTGAATATTATTGTTCCATACATCCAGAAATGAAAGGAAATATAATAATAGAAGGAGAATAGATGAGAGATGGTAGAACATGAGTGAAGCTGAAGACACGAAACCTCGGTCGCGCCAAGACGTACTAGGTTTGCTTGATAGCTTTATCGACCAGATTCAGCAGATAAGAAAAATCATGCTTGGCATGTCGGTCTCTGCCATAGTTCTATCTCCGCTTGCGATAGCACTCTCTATTTACCTGATGTTCCATCCTTCTTTCTTTTCAGTGCTTGAAATAGAGAACGAGTTCGGCCTAGTTCTGAGCATTTTGCTAGGAGCTGTTGTCATAATATCTGGCATATGGCTGTCAACAGGTATTCGCCAATATCGCTCTATGTCCATATGGAAGGATCACTATAGGGAATACGTCAAGGAGAAGGAAGAAGTGGATAGAAAGATAGCAACCCAGTTTGGGTTAGACCAGGAGGATTAGCATCATGCCATCACTACTACTGCTGCTGCTGTTGTTGTTGTGATCATAGTTCAACTATCAGGCTTTCGGCGGGGAAACATCTTCTCATAAGGTTCCAAGATACTGCTGCTGAACTCCACCCCTTTTTGGGTTGGGCTGTAGATCGATACTGTCCTCTTGCCCACTGCCCTTTCTGTTCTGCGGATCAACCCATTTGATTCCAAATCGTCAAGAATGGGCTTGTGTTTTTTTAGGTTCAACCCACAAAAGCTCATCAGACCAGTCTGGTTGAGCTCGCCATATTCCACGAGCTTTAGAATTACATCTTTGACGATGTATATTCTATCTCTGTAGGAGCTTGGTGAACCAGACATTAATGACTATAGTGACTGAGCCATCGCACCAGAATATAACCTATGGGAAATCAGGTTAACATGGTTAAGCCAGTCTTTAATAGTGAAGCACCATCTTTGTTATTGCCTGAGACAAGAATGTTCAGGTATCCCAAACAGTCCTGTCCTGACATATTTCGAACCCGTCCAACCCCGCGGCGTCGCTTCAGGACAGGACTATCACATTATGATCATGATCAGATCTTCTGAGTTAACATGGTTAAGGCATTCTTAAAACTGAATGTTGAAAATATTGTGACTGTATGAGATTCTCTCTTTCCAGAAGCGATAAAAACCAAGATCAGGCAGAAGACAGACCAAAGTTCATCTGCAAAGAATGCAAAATGGTATTCCAGTCCAAGCAATCTTTGAAAATACATAAGAACAAGGCGAAGCACTTTACAGGTTCAATATATTTCGGAAAACATGATAGTTAGATAGATAGAGATGCATACTTGGTATTCTTGGCATCAAGCATCTTCTTCTTCTTCCTCCTAGTCCATGACAGCTACCCTTATTTGACAGCCAGTTGGACCCTTCTGTGCCTTCTCAATTCTTATTGATTCTGACAAGAAATCCGGAATAGAGCTGATACCGTCGGGTTTATTTTAAAAGTGTGTCTTTTTAAAAGGTCGATCTATTGTTTAGAAAGTAGCGACAACAATTACGGATCTAGACGGTCGTAGTCGGGATCATGAACGAACATCCATTGCTTTGGAGATGATGAAGAAGAGTATCAAAATATTTCAGAAAATTAGCCAACCTATAAATGACTTTGTTGAGATATTTTTGATGCAGATGCAGAATGCAAGTTCACCATTTCACGAAAGGCTGAATCCATTTCCCTTCTACTCCAATATGAGAAAGAACAATCCTGTTGAATACAATGAAAAATCTGACCTGTGGAATGCTTATAGATATAATGACGTAAAGATGATTATTACAAACTACATAGGTTTTTCTTCTGACTTTATAAAGCTATTAGCAATGCAATATCCTGATAGAACCTTCTTCCGGCGCAGCCTGTTATCATCTGATCCTCCATTGCACAGACATTTGCGCAGCGTGATTTCATCAGCGTTTAGTGCCGCTTCTATTGAAAGGCTAGAACCACGGATCAAGAATATTACAAATGGGATGATAGACCGGGTGATCGAGAAGGGCTCTATGGACCTTGTAAGAGACCTGTCATATCCATTGCCTGTAACTGTGATAGCTGAGCTATTGGGCATACCCGCTGAAGATAGAGACACTTTTAAGAGATGGGCAGATAGATTGCTAAAATCAATAGATGATTCAGTTGAAACAGGTGCTCGCAGAAATGACGAACTAGAACAGATACAAAATGAAATGGATGACTATTTTCAAGAGATAATAAAGGAAAAGAAGGAAAAACCAGGAGATGACCTTGTGACCCGTTTAATTAAGGCAGAAACGGACGAGAAAAGGCTCTCAGAAGAAGACATATTGAGTTTTTGCGCGCTGCTCTTGCAAGCAGGACACATAACAACTGTAAACCTCATAAACAATTGCATACTGTCACTGCTAGAACATCCTCAGCAACTAAAGAAGATACAGAACGATGACAATAGTCCATCTCTTGTAGCGTCTGCAATAGAGGAAACTTTGCGTTATCGTTCTCCGGTTCAAGCTCTAGTCCGGTTTGCCACAAAGGACATAGAAGTTGAAGGTAAGACCATAAAATCAGGCCAAAGAGTTATTGCATGGATAGGTTCAGCCAACCATGATGAGACCATTTTTAGTAATCCTGAAGAATTTAATGTCGTACGCAGTCCTAATCCACATATTGCATTTGGAGCTGGAATTCACCTATGTTTAGGTGCCTCTTTGGCAAGATTAGAATCAAAGGTAGCCATACAAATACTATTGAGCCGCTTGCAAAACTTAGAATTAGGGGATGACATAAGAAATCTTGAACCCGTTAGTAGCAGCGTTCTTTTTTATGGCGTAAAAAGCTTGCCATTATTATTTAAAGCCCGGCAAAATTAATGGTCTGCTAAGTAAATCGATATCTTGTGCAAAAAATGCCAGAAGAATGCATGCTGTTTTTAAACAAAGCCCAATACCAGCTAAATGCTAAAATACTCGTAGGCAGCTAGTGGTGACAGCTCGGGATGCGGGGTAGAGTTACGCTTGGCGATTCAGGGATAACCGTGCACCACAACGACGCAAAAATCGTGCTTGACCCTTCGCAGCCAGTCGACTGCGACTTTACGTTTGTTTCGCACGCCCATGTCGACCACCTCCATAGGCGCGGCAAAAAGAAAAGCAACATCAAGACAAGGGTTCTTGCGTCCAAAGAGACAGCGCTCATTGCAGAGGCAAGGGGATACCAGATAGCTGACCCGGCAGAGGAGCACAACGGCTTTACGCTCATCGACAGCGGCCACATCCTTGGCTCCCGCGGCCTCCTGATAGGCGGCAACGACGTCTACTACACAGGCGACCTCTCAATCAGGGAGCGGGCGTTCATGAAGCCGGCGAAGATGCCGTACGCCAAGACCCTCATAATCGAGTCGACGTTTGGCCGGCCGGAGTACGTCTTCCCGGCGCTGTCAGAAGTGACCCACAAAACCAACAGGATAATCTCCGAGATGTACGACCTTGGCATCCCCGTAATCCTGATGGGCTACACGCTTGGCAAGGCACAGCTGCTGACCAAGCTGTTCGGCCACTGGGATCCTGTCTATATCTACGACTCTGTCGCAAAAATGAATTCCGTCTATTCGGAGCTGGGCGTGCAGCTAAAGAGCGCGGTTACTCATTCAGAGGCTAAAGAGCGCGGCCTTCTCTCAAAGAATAGGCCGTGGATAATGGTGGCGCCCCTGATGTCTGCCAGAAGCGCGTTTGTAAAAGAAATGAAGGACAGGTACGGCGCTGTAACAATCGGCTTTACCGGCTGGGCGGCAGGCAGCCGGTACAAGTACATGACCGGCCTTGACTACGTAATGCCGCTCTCTGACCACTGCGACTACAAGGAGCTGGTGACAGCGGTCAAGCAGTGTCGGCCGGAAAAAGTCTATACGTTCCACGGCTTTGCGGCCGAATTTGCCAAAGCCCTCCGGGAAATGGGCTTTGACGCCGAGCCGGTCGGCAACGGCCGCGGCAAAAAGCGAACAGAAGAGAAGACGCTCTCGCTTGACTCATTTCAGTAAGTACTTTTTTTACTGGATGTGTAACTTTTCAGGAAATAATAGAAGGTCAAGAGCTGCTATTATTATTATTATTATTATTATTATTGTATTAGACGATGCAAGTAAAAATATTCCACATGCAAGATCATGGGATGCATGCCAGAAGCCGCCATAAGAAGATGGATCACGGTTCTGGTGTGAGAGAACATAAAGCTTATCGCAAGGCTGCGAGCTATAACATTATTAATCTGCAATTCAACTCTGCTACTCCAGAGACAGGAAAACCAACCGAGCTTTTATTCTAGTTGATACAGAACAAAACATTGACGATCCAATTACAGAATTTGATACCATTCATGATAAGTTGATGCACCTGGTCATAGCCAATAACAGTGGCCTTTCTTACTCTGCCCATTTTACAGCCGCAATTAAATAATAATGGAATTTTTACTGTTTCCCACACTTTTTCTGAGGCAGGTGAGTACAAGATGTGGGCTGACGCTAAACCAAAGGGTGGCGCGCAATGCCTTGCTGCCTTTCGATTAAGTGTCACGGGTGAACCCTTCCACGCGACGGCAGGGCTTGTGCCTGACAGACGTTTTACAAGAAATCAATTGATGCGAACTATCAGGTTCGTGTGATACTTCCGGAAAAAATCGTTACCCATAGGAACATTGACATAATCTTTGAGCTGGCCAACGCAAAAGGGAAGCCTCTGCATGATCTGGAGCCTTTGATGGGGACCGACGGCCATTGCGTAATCATCATCAGCAGCGATGCAAAAGAGTTCCTTCATGTACACCTGGTTGAAGGAGTTGATCCAGAGTTGCGCGGGGACCGCTGGTAGCCTTCATGACAAGCTTTCCAAAGCAGGGTCTATGCAAAATACGAGGACAACTCCAGCACAAGGGAAATACAATAACAAAGTCCTTTATTGTCAGGGTAGCTGATGATGCCAGCAATGATTAATTAAAGCGTAATTTTTCCTCTTTTTGTTGAGTACGCTAGTGTCTTTCTTTAACATGGCTGCGCCTCGCTGCGCAATGAAATGAGCACACATAATTAATTATAATTCTTTTAAGCGAGTTGCAAAGGATCTAGAAAAGAATTATCTTTGTGGAAATACTGGAAACGCGCGCATGCACATACACACATGAAAGAGGAGAAGAGATTGACTGACTACTTCCTTTCCTGGTCTCTGAAGTAGGGGATGACCTTGTTGCCAAACATCTCGATGCTTCTAAAGTAGCCCTCTCCCCAGAATCTGATGATAAAGTGGTTTGTCCCGGCCTTGATAAAGCGCTCGAGCATCTGGATCACGTCGTCTGGCTTGCCGACCCCGATTGCAGTTCTGGCCACGCTGTCCGGTATCTTCATGGCGGCGCGCTTCATCTGCTCCATCAGCTCTGGCTTGTTCATGGCATATTCTGTGAAATACCTGCGGAAGTCAAACTCCGAGTCCTGCCCGATGTTGTGCACCTTTAGCAATTCAGGCTTGTAGAGGCTGACTTTGACCGCGTTTTTCATCTTGTTCCACGCCTCCTCGCCATCGTCAGTAAAGTATACGTCGACGTCATTTGCGAATTGAAAGTTGTCGAGGTCCCTGCCCTGCTTCTTTGCGTGATCTCTGATCACGTTTGCGTGATGCTTGAAGAGCTCAGGCGTATAGCCTATTGGTATCCAGCCGTCGCCGTAGGTCGCGCACAATTCAAGCGTCTTTGGGGCGCCTGCCGCGATGTAGACTGGCGGCCTTGGCTTTCTCACGCTTTCTGCCTGTAGGCAGGCGTTTATGAGCTTGTAGTATTCGCCGCTGTAGTTGATCCGGTTGTCTGGGCTTGAGTCGAATAATCGCTCAATGACTTCGAGCTGCTCCTTGAATTTAGTGACAGGCTTGCTAAACTCTATTCCAAAGTCCACCACGTTCTGGGCTTCGCCGGCGCCGATGCCGAGGATGCCGCGCCCGTGTGTTATTCTGTCAAGCGTGACTGACGAGAGCGCAATGGCAGACGGATGCCTCCTGATGGCGTCCGTGACGCACGTCCCAAGCTCGACATTTTTCGTGATCGCGCCGAGCGCCGCGAGCATGAGCCAGGCGTCGTTCACGATTGCATTCTTCCACTGAGGCACATTGGAATGATCCATCGTCCATACTGAGTCATAGCCCAGCCTGTCTGCCATCTGGGCGGCGGTCATGATCTGGTTCTCGTCGAGGCCGAGCCTGGCGACGTTGAGCCCCTGCGTAAAGCCAAATTTTATCCTGTTCAAAGCGTCATCAAGCCTCCATAGAATGAGAGAAGGTAGTTATTATTCATTTAAATCTAAAGTCAAAGAGAGGATATATTTTAATCTTGGGCGCGCAAGAGCCAAATAATTCACATCCTCAGCTTGTCAACATAATATATTCAAACTGTCAAGAGTGCTTGAATCACCATGTAAAATCGCCGGCTCGCAAGACCTGTCAATGTTCAGCGGAAGCAGCAAAGACGGCGGCGTTGACGACCAGTTCATCGGGATAATTGACGACCTGGTGGTGATGTCCGAGAATGACATAGAGCTGGCTGAGGGCCTGAGATGGATAGATGCCCAGTCGCAAAAGAACGGCGTTACGTTCTACGAGATGGCTCTCATAATCCTGAGAAAGCACATGGCCGAGAGAAAGGCCAAAGAGTGGCTGAACAACAAGCTCAACCCGCAGTAGATGATTTCACTGCCTTATTGACTGCTTTTCCTGTATCCTCGGATCGGTGACGTTTGGAACGATGTTGAATGGACTTAGCTTATATCCCTTGGAATCAGGTCTGCAAGCGCGTATGCCACGTTCACAAGCAACTGCGCGCTTATCTTGCGTATCCTGTTGTCTAGGATCGCCCTCATCGTGAACGGGAAGATGAGCGCGTTGTTTGCCCTGTTCTCGAACTTGTAGCTGCCGGTGGCTATCACCTGGGCGCCTGCCTCAAACGCCTCCTTGGGGTGAATCTCGGGGTCGGGATTTGTGAGCGGGAAGACTATCGAGTCCTTGCTCATCGACCTCACCATCGCTGGGGTCAGCAGGTTCTTGACGCCCGATACGCCTATGAACACGTCCTTGCCTTTGACGGCCTCCGCAAGCGTGCGGATGCCTTCCGTCTTGCCACCACTGGTTATCAGGGCAAGCTCTATCTTGTACTTGTTCATTGTCTCCGGCGGCCTTTCCTTTGAGAGGACACCCTGCGAGTCGGTGACAACCACGTCGGCGATGCCTAACGCATTCAGTATCTTGACGATACCATAGCCGGCAGAGCCTGCCCCTGCCACCACCACGCTCGTGCTGTCGGGCTTGCGCTTTGTGAACCGGAGGGCATTAAAGAGCGCGGCGAGCGTCACGACCGCGGTGCCGTGCTGGTCGTCGTGGAATACCGGGATGTCAAGCTCGGCTGTTAGCCTGTCCACTATTTCAAGCACCTTTGGGGTCTCGATGTCCTCTATGTTTATGCCGCCAAAGACTGGCGCGATGCTCTTGACAGTTTTCACTATCTCTTCGGCGTCGGTGGTCTTCAGGCATATCGGAAAGGCGTTAACGTTGCCAATTTGTTTGTACAGAACCGCCTTGCCTTCCATCACAGGAAGCGCCGCCTCCGGCCCCAGGCTGCCAAGGCCAAGCGTCCTCGTGCCATCCGTGACGATCGCAACGTTGTTCCACTTTGAAGTATATTCGTACGCTTTCTCCCTATCGGCGGCTATCTCGAGACAGACCTCAGCCACGCCAGGTGTGTAGGCGACGCTTATGTCGTGGGGCGAGTTGACCAATACCTTGCTTTTTAGCTCTATCTTGCCCCGTAGCCTCCTGTGCAGGTCAATTGCTTCCTGCTCGAGCGTCCGCTTGTTATTGTTGTTGTTGTTGTTATTATTATTATTCTGAGGCTTTTTTCTCGCAGATTTCCCTTTTGCCGCCACGGTTTCCATAATAATCATCTCCCTTCGGCTAAGCCCATTAAGTACGCTGCGCGGGGCTACCTCTGTTTGCAATGGGCGTGTACTCGCAGCCCATCGGTCCGCAGTACTTGCCGACATAAACTGCCTTTGGGCGGTAGAGAGCCGGCTTTGGGGCGGCCTCTGCAAATTTTTCCTCAATAATGTGGGCTGCCCAGCCCGCTATCCTTGAAATCGCAAATATCGGAGTGTTGAGGTCCATCGGGATCCCCATGCTGTAATAGAGCGACGCGCTGTAAAGGTCGACGTTTGGGTATATCGGCTGGCGCTTGTTCTCAAGCATGTATTTCCTGGTGGCTTCCTGGACCCTCTTTGTGATCTCGTACCACTTGTTGCTCTTTTCACGCGATATCCTTGCGGACAGCCTTGCCAGAATGTCGGCGCGTGGATCCGTAGTCCTGTAGACTGCATGACCCATGCCCATAATCCTGCCGCCTGACTGGAGTCGGCTTGTGACCCACCTGTCGATGCTTGCAGGGTCGCCTATCTCCAGCAGCATCTTCATCACCTGCACGTTTGCGCCGCCGTGGAGCTCGCCTGAAAGCGCGCCCGCCGCACCGCTAATGCAGGCGTACATGTGCGCCCTCGTGGAAGCGATTTCGCGGGCGGCAAAAGTGGAAGCGTTAAAGCTGTGCTCTGCGTGCAGTATAAGGCAGATGTCCATCACCTTGGCTTCCTCGGCAGAAGGCTCGACTCCCCTCAGCATGTAGAGAAAGTTTGCAGCGTGAGAGCCCTTTTCCATCGGGTCTATAACGTGCTGCCCGTTCCTAACCCGGTTCCAGGCTGCCACTATCGCCGGTATCTTGGCGATGAGGATGACTGCGCGCCTCACATGTGCCTCCTTTGATGAGTCGTCAATGTTGAGGTCGTAATCTGCCAGCTCGGAGACATATGACTGGAGGACGTCCATGGGCTGGGCCCTCTTTGGCCTGTTCTTGAAGTTCCGGAGCAGAGGATCAGGGAGGCCACGCGCCTCTTCAAGTCTGCGCTTGAAATCCTCAAGCTGGCTGGCGGTCGGCAGGTCGCCAAGAAGCAAAAGGTATGCAGTCTCTTCATAAGTGGAATGGTTGACGAGATCGAGTATGTCATAGCCTCTATAGATGAGCTTGCCGTTCTCGCCATCAATTGAGCATATCCTGGTGTCGGCAACCTCTATGTTTCTGAGGCCAATGTTTCGTGCGTCCATTTATTATCAGATATAGAGGTAATTGCCCTCGATTTGTATATTAAAGTAGTGTCGTAGCTTTTTTGATTACAGCATAAAACAGTTGACGAATAAGGATTGTCATCCTTCCTGCTCCTTCTTATATTATGAGATAGTAATTATATCACTGCAAGGCAACCAGATGCCGCGCTTGACCAAAGGTATAACGTATAGGGACGCCGGCGTCGACGTCAAAAAGATACGCACGGTACAAAAGTCGGTTGGTAGGATAATATCGGCCACCCACCAGCTGCTTGCTGCAGGCAGAGTGGTCTCAGGCTTTGGACACTATGCAGGTTTGATAAAGGTAGGCTCGCAGACTCTGGCGCTCCACTCTGACGGCGTCGGAACCAAGGTGCTCGTGGCGCAGCTGATGAACCGCTTTGACACGGTCGGCATCGACTGCGTCGCAATGAACGTAAACGACGTCATTTGCGCTGGCGCGCAGCCTGTTGGTTTTATCGATTACGTCGCACTCAGGCAGCCAAACGAGTGGCTCCTGCAGGAAATTGCCAAGGGCCTGGTAGAGGGCGCAAGGCAGTCGCAGATGGCAATTGTCGGCGGCGAAACCGCAGTGCTACCAGATGTGATTGCCGGCGACGAGAACGCGTTCGACCTCGTAGGGATGGTCATGGGCGTTGTCAAAAAGCCGGTGCTAGGAAACGCGATAAGGCCGGGCGACGTCATACTAGGAGTTGGAAGCAGCGGGCTCCACTCTAACGGCTATACGCTTGCCCGCAAGGTGCTACTGTCGAAATATTCTGTCGACGACAAGGCAGATCATCTGGTGCAGACAGTGGGCGAAGAACTGCTTGTCCCAACTAGAATCTATGTCAAACCTGTTATTGAAGTTCTAAGGAAAATCAAGGTGCATGGCCTCGCCCATATTACGGGCGGCTCGTTCACGAAACTGCCGCGCCTCAATGCCAGCGTGAGGTACGAGCTTGAGGACCTGCCGGCTCCGACAGGCATTTTCAAGCAGATAATGGTCGACGGCAACATCGACATCAAGGAGATGTACCGCACGTTCAACATGGGCATTGGGTTTTGCATTATCGCGCCAAAGGCAAGCGCCGACAAGATTGTTGACATATTTGCGAAACACAGGATGTGCTGCAGGTCCGTTGGCAGGATAGGGAAGGGCAGGGGTGAAGTTGCCGCAAAAATAGGCAGCAAGAAGGAAATGCTGTAAACAAAAATTAATATGCGTTCGTCGGTAATTTCCCAGAACATTGCTTGCGGTCAAGGTCGATGACAACTACCAGCTGGCCTGCAAATCCATTGCTCTGCAGATCGAGAGCAGCGGGAGCATGCTGACCGCAAGGCAGGTTCTCAAGGTAGTCAGAGAAACGGCCTCGGCTTACCACTTATCAACTATGCCAAGGAACGAGCACATCTTACAATGTTTGCACGATAACCGCTATCGTCGTCTGCTAATGGTCAAGCCTGCAAAGACTGCCTCTGGCGTCGCAGTCATTGCAGTCATGCCCAAGCCGTACGAGTGCCCTCATGGCAGGTGCACCTACTGCCCCGGCGGCATCGAGTTTAACACGCCCCTCAGCTACACCGGCACCGAGCCGGCGACAAGGGTGGCGCAAAAGTTCAGCTACGACCCGTACCAGCAGGTGCGATTAAAGATGGAGCAGCTGCAATCACGTGGCCACGACACGGGGAAGACAGAGGTCGTCATAGTAGGAGGCACGTTCCCGTTCATGCCGGCCGACTATCAGCGTGGCTTTGCAAAATCGTGCTACGACGCCCTCAACGGGTTTGAATCAGTAAGCTTGCAGCAGGCAATAGCTACCAACGAGACTGCAGACAACCGCTGCGTCGGGTTCACGGTAGAGACCAAGCCTGACTATTGCAAAGGGCCGCACGTCGACCTGATGCTAGAGCTTGGCGTCACTAGGGTGGAGATAGGCGTCCAGTCGCTTCGCAACAACGTCTATAAACTGGTCAACAGGGGTCACACTTTTGACGATGTCATTGACGCTTTTCGGATTGCGCGTGACGCCGGCTACAAGATTGTCGCGCACATGATGCCCGGGCTGCCGGGAAGCTCGCCTGAAAAAGACGTTGAGGACTTTAGACGCCTGTTTGAGGACAAGGCGTTCATGCCAGACATGCTAAAGATATACCCGACGCTTGTTATGGAGCACACCGGCTTGTACAAGATGCACCAGAGCGGCAAGTATCGCGCTTATTCTGACGACGATCTGGTAAATGTGATCGTTGAAGCGAAAAAGATGATGCCGCCATGGGTGCGCATAATGCGCGTCCAACGCGAAATAGAGTCAAAGGACATCGTCGCTGGGCCCAAGAGTGGCAACCTCAGGCAGGTAGCGTTGAAAAAGCTACGGCAGCAGGGCTACAAATGCAGGTGCATCAGATGCAGAGAGACTGGTCTGCAAAAGAGGTACCCGGCAGAGGATGAAGTGGTGTTGAGGAGGACAGAGTATTCCGCTTCTGGAGGCCGCGAAGTATTCCTGTCATATGAAAGCAGAGACGGCGACACTATACTAGGCTTTTTGCGGCTGCGCAAGGTAGCCAAACCACACAGAAGCGAGCTGTCAGGCAGTGCGGTGGTGGTGCGCGAGCTGCATGTCTATGGGCAGGCGATGAGCGTCGGAAGCAAAGAGGTAGATGACAGCTACCAGCATAGAGGGTATGGAAGCAAGCTGCTCGGTGAGGTCGAGCGGATTGCCAAAGACGAACTTGGCATCGACAAGATTGCAGTCATTTCTGCTGTGGGCACAAGGCAGTACTACAAGAGATTGGGCTACAGGCAGGACGGGCCGTACGTTTCAAAGGTGGTCTAGAGATATATGGAAGAAGAAATAATCGGCAGGGGCACTTGGATTGACAAAATTGCAGACGCGCTGATAAAGCGCGAGAAAAAGCTGGGCAGGAGCCTCGACCTGATAAGGGTCGAGAGCGGCCTTGGCGCGTCTGGCATTCCGCATATCGGCAGCATGGGCGATGCAGTAAGGGCATACGGCATCGCACTTGCGCTCCAGAACTTTGGCTTCAAGTCCGAACTGATAGCATACTCGGACGATATGGATGGTCTACGCAAGATACCGCACGGCCTGCCAGACTGGCTGAAGGACCACATCGCCCGGCCAGTTTCAAGCATCCCCGACCCGTTTGGCAGCTGCCATGCGTCGTACAGCGCGCACATGAGCAGCCTGCTATTGGACGGGTTGGACAAGGCCGGCATAAAATACCGCTTCCAAAGCGGCAGAGAGGCATACAAGCAAGGGCTGCTTGTCAAACAGATTGACGCGCTATTGAGGAACAGCAGCAAGCTTGGGAAAAAGATAGCCGAGTTTGTCGGTCAGGACAAGTACATTGAGCTACTGCCGTATTTTCCTGTGTGCCAGAGCTGCGGCCGGCTCTATACAGCCGTTGCACAAAAGTACCTTCAGGAAGAAAAGAAGGTTGCCTACATTTGCTCTGGCAGCAGGATAGGCAAGGCAGACATCGAAGGCTGCGGGCACAATGGCGAGGTAGACATTGCCAAGGGTGAGGGCAAGCTTGCGTGGAAGGTCGAGTTTGCCGCAAGGTGGCAGGCGCTCGACATCCGCTTTGAGGCATATGGGAAGGATATCATGGACTCTGTTCGCGTAAATGACTGGGTCGCCGACGAGATCCTCGGCCACTCGCATCCGCTGCACGTCAAGTACGAGATGTTCCTTGACAAGTCCGGCAAAAAGATAAGCAAGTCCGCCGGCAACGTGCTGACTCCACAGATGTGGCTGCGCTATGGCACGCCCGAGTCGATACTGCTCCTGCTCTTCAAGCGCATTACAGGAACCCGCCATGTCGGGCTTGACGACGTGCCGGCACTGATGGACGAGTATGACTATTACGAGGACATTTACTTTGGCAAGATAAAGGAGGACAACCCGGCAAAGCTGACGAAAACAAAAGGCATCTATGAATACATCAACAAGCTCAACCCACCCAAACAGCCTAGCCCTCATGTGCTCTACCGCTTTATCGCGCAACAGGCGTCAATATTTCCAAAAAGTGATGATGACAGGCTAGACAAGATATTCAACAGACTTGTCAAGTACGGCATGGTTAAGGACAAAACAGACGGGATCATGCAAAAGATAAAGCTGGCATCCAACTGGGCAGACGACAACGCGGTTCAGGACGAAAAGTTTGAAGTGCAGTTGACCGATGCACAGAGAAAAGCCGTGCTCGAGCTGGTACAAGCTATCAGGCCATTTGCCGGCACGCCTGACACGTCTGAGAACGCCAAGGTCCTTCAGTCGAAAGTGTTTGACATTGCGCGAAACAATGGCATGGAGCCAAAAGAGTTCTTTACGCTGCTTTACCGGATGTTCCTCAATGCCGAGAGGGGCCCGAGGATCGGCAACTACTTCCTTGACCTTGGAATAGACAGGGCAACCGGTGTGCTGCAGAGATACCTGTAGCTACGAGCCGTCCCACTTGTAGCCTTTATCCAGCGCCAGCTTTTTCTGATCCTTGCCAAAGAGCAGCCTCCTGTATCCCTTGGGAGCTCAAAGTACCTGTTTGCAGAGTACAGCTCGCGAGTCTTCATGTCTGCGCAGAGCCTGCCTGCGTCTGGCCCCTTTGCGCCGGCCGAATTGTCAAATATCCTCGCAACGCATCTGAATTCAAAAGGGTCCAGAATGACGTCAGGGTCGCCAGAGCTTCCATCTGAGAATAGGTCATTTTTGAAAGAAATGGCTTTCTTAAACGTATTGACAGTCGCCTTCACCAGCGGCCTTTTTAGGTCTGGCGTCATCAGGTCGTTAGGGTTCTTCTTTCCCTATTACTACCAGATTGGGGTATACCATGTACATGAAGGCATATAGCCTGTGGCAAGCATCTTCATCTTGAATGAGTCTTGGAACTTGACTTCTTCAGTCACAACCTCACCAAGAGTCTTTTTCTTTTTTCTGTTGACGTAGCCAGTCACAGCCTACCATAGCGGTCCGTCGTCTCTATAGACGTCACATGAGTATCAGGTTAGTGCTGTTTGGGTTGTTCATCATCTTTTTCCCACCAGCGATTTGAATTCCTTTTTTGCAAGCATGCCTTTCTCGTACTGGTATGTTCCAATCTTGTCATTGCTTTCAATCTTGGGCTTCAGATAGTCCCTCAGGGGCTTGCTGGTTTCTTTCAAAAAATCCTTGAGCCTTTGGTTGGACAGCGACAGGCGACTGTCAAACTTGCTGGTGTCCATTAGCGAGAACTTGGTCTCAGAGGTGTTTATGCCTACCATGCGGATCTCGTCGCTTCTCATCGCCAGAGTGTTGCTATCCTTGACCAAGTCGTCGATCGGACGGATCAAATCGCCTTCAAAATTCTCGTAGAGCAATTTTTTTGGCGCCTCTCAATGCCATTCCGAGCGTACTTAACGATTTGTCACCATTGTGTTATTAGAAACTGTGCTGGCAGTTGCCCAAAGTCGTGGCGAAAACAGCAAGCAATCTCCTTATATATCAAAAGAGACCCATTTCATCTTGAGGATCGTTGAACCGCAAATCCATGGACAGGCCGCCGATGATAATAGTGCAGGGATCGTGCATCGACTTTAACAAGGAGCGGCCTAGGATAATGGAATTCATCGGCACGCTCGAGTGGGCTATTCGCGCCAAGAGCAAATGCGAGTGCTCGTCTTCAGGCAAGGCTCTCGGATGGGAATTCTTCCACATCTATTTCGACCCTGAATTCGTAGGCACGTTGCTTGACATTTACCCAGACATACAAAAGCAAGAGGGCAATGACATCGAGCAGCGGTTCGTCCTATGGCTCAACAAGCAAATGAAAAAGTCCAAGCTTGAATATTATTTGAAATTGAGCGACGTGCCCCGCGAAGTCACAAGGGGCTTTCGCCTCAATCCCGAAGCCTACCGCGACGACAATGAGCTTGAAAAGCTGCGCTGAAATTTATAACTAGCAATGCTGTTAGGTAAAAGGCGTGAAGAAGAAGAAGAAGAAGGGAATAATCTTTGACCTTGACGGTGTGCTAGTCAACTCCATGCCGACCCATGTTCAGGCGTGGAAGACTGCCTTTGCCAAAGTAGCAGGTATCATCAGCATAACCGATCGCGATGTCTATTTGCTTGAAGGAATGCGTGGCACGGAGCTTGTCATAAAAATATTTGAGCAAAAGAATTTTCCTGATCACTCGCTTGCCAAGACGGTACATGACGAAAAGAGCAAGGTCTTCAAGACCGTTAGGAGCTCAAAGGCGTTTGAAGGCGTCAAGGAAATGATAAACAACATTAGGTGCCGCAAGGCAGTAGTGAGCGGCTCTACCAAGCACGATGTTGAAACGATACTTGAAGAGGAATTTGGCAAAGACAAATTCGACGCGATAATAACAGCCGACGACATCAAGAAGGGCAAGCCGGATCCGTCGGCGTTTCTGGAAGCGCTGAATAAGATGGAACTAGAGCCTGGGCAGGTCGTCGTAGTAGAGAACGCGCCGCTTGGTGCCAAGGCGGCAAACAACGCCGGCATTGATTGCTACGTTGTGCTCAACAATACACCCCTTACAAGATCCGATTTTGACGGCATTGTGCCTGAGGACCGGATACTTGACAAAACAAGCTCATTAAGGAAACCGCTTGGAGAGATGTGTGTAGAGGATGATTAAGGTGTTCATATTCTCCCACGAGTCCGACCTTGATGGCCTCTATTCTGCCGCAATAGGGCTCATCCGCTACCCGCAGGCAGCTACCATGTTCCTCGGGTACGGCGCCGAGAATTTTAACAAAATTGGCAATTTTATCTATTCAGCGACGCACTATTCACGCGAGCGCGGGCTTGTCGTCATTGCAGACCTCGGGCTCAATGACGACCTGATAGAAACCTGCAGGCAGATTTTTTCAGATGCAGTAAAGAATGGCTGGAAGATAATATGGGTGGATCACCACCCTTGGTCGCAGGAGGCCATTGACGCGGTCAAGCCGCTCGTGGAAATAGTGCTCGACGCGTCTGGCAACAAGTGCGCTGCCGACCTGATGTACGAGAAGTTTCTGCCCGGCAACATGCTGGCGGCCAAGCTTGCCAGTATGGCCCACACGATAGACTTTTTTACGAAAGATCAGTATCTGACGCCGATATCGGAGCTGATACGCTACTACCAGACGTTTCCCAACTTTTACGAGAGGCTGTCAGAGCTCGCAAGAAAATCCGTCCAAGGGATACTTTGGGACGTAGAGATGCAGAGCGACTACAACGACTATGTGCGCCTGCGCGACGAGGCAAAGGCGCAAGTGTTTACGACCATGCAGGTCAAGCCAGCCGGCAGCTTCAAGGTAGCGTATGTGCAGTCGTCGCCGTACCTGCAGAACAGCCTCTTTTCAGAAGAAGTATTTGCCAGGACGGGCGCCGACCTTGCCATGTTCTACAGCAGCAAGGGCAAAGTGAGCATTCGCCGGAACAACGACGCAATTTCGTGCCGCGACGTGGCTGCCAACCTGCCCGAGGGCGGCGGCCACGCCTATGCCGCCGGAGCCACATTCAAGAGCGACCCGGCAAACACGGCTGCAGTCATTTTGGAGCTTGGGGCGGCCGTTGCCAAGGCGCTAGACCGTCAAATACTTTAAAAGAAGACTTGCCGAGTAGTTATCCATGAACGGGATGAAGGGTAAGGTCGCAATAGTCACCGGAGCCGGTGGCGGAGTCGGCAAGGCGATATCAAAGAGGCTGGCTTCTGAGGGCTGCAATGTGGTGCTTGTTGGCAGGAACAGGAGCAGGCTGCAAAAGGCCGCATCAGAGATTGGCGACAAAAAGAACGCCATGACTATAGTCACGGACATCACCAAGGAAGCCGAAGTGCTGAGCACGATTGAGCAAACGCTTTCGTCTTTTGACAAGATAGACATCCTAGTGAACAACGCCGGCGCCATCAACGACCCGGTGATGTTCCACGAAATGTCCGACGATCAATGGGATGAGCTTGTCGAGACCAACCTTATCGGCACGTTCAGGATGACCAAGGCCGCAGTACCGGTCATGATGAAGAACAGCAGTGGCGGCAGCATTGTCAACATTTCTTCAGTGCTCGGCGTACGGGCGATATCCAAAGTCCCGCTGTCGGTGTACGGCGTGACAAAGGCCGGCGTTATCATGTTCACAAAGAACATCGCCGTCGAGTACGGCGAGTACGGCATTCGCAGCAACTGCGTCTGCCCCTCTACCATCAAGAGCTCGATCATTGAACCATATTTGCAGGACGAAAACGCCAAGAAGGTGCTCGAGTCTACGTTCCCCTTGCGCACGATAGGCGAGCCAGAGGACATCGCGGGCGCAGTTGCTTACCTGTGCTCGAACGATGCCAAGTGGGTCACTGGCACGGTCATGATGGTTGACGGCGGCGTCTCTGCCAAGCAATAGAGGTTAGTAGTAGGCGGCGGCAGATGTATTTTTTTACAAGCACATAACCGGTAGTAGTAGTAATAGTAGCGGTATCTCGCGTATTTTTGAAATTTAAAATGTTTGTTATTCATAGGCTGTCGGAACGTTGTCGATATATTATTCCTCATCAAGTCAGCAATTGGTGAAACCATGTAAAATTCCATGTCTAGGAAGTGGAAGAACCGTACATTCTCGATTCAATTACCCTCGTCATCGAGTGCTTTTACAAAGACACAAAACTACACATAGTTTTTGTCATTAGCCCCCTTGTGTTCATTTTTATTGTCTATTGCGCTTAGGAGTCTATTGCGCAATGGCGGTAGAGAGTGTGCATTTCTGCATGTAATAATCTCACTTGGCATACTGCTCTTTGCTGCCAAAATGATGGCGGAGCTTTTCCATCGAATTAAGCTGCCTATAGTCCTTGGTGAACTGCTTGCGGGAATTATTGTCGGGCCGTTTGTATTGGGAGCCTTGCCTCTGGTAAATGGAGAACCGCTTGTAGTTCTTGACGAGACTGTCATGCACATGGGAGAAATCGCTGCACTTTCTTTTTAGTGAAACAAGATCGGCAAGCTGTGCTAGGTTAAAGGTAAATCCAGCCCTGATCACCGGGAAGCGTGCTATGAGCATTTTAGGGTACTGCTTTCGGGCCTGAACCCCCGAGCTGTTTCAAAAGAACGGAAAACGCTTGATGGATGCCATTTGGGTGTTCTATGGGTTATAATTAGCCGTAAAGTGTCTTATCTCTTGGTTTCGGCCCAAGGCTTGATAAAACTGTTGTAGTTTTTACCTCTTGCGTGTAGAGTGTGCTTGCAGATTCTATTTATCATTCTGCACTAAATCCTCCATATTGTAAGGACAAGAACTGGCATTATTGCAAGGATAATTGAAATTGCAAAAGAGAGACCAGTTACCAAAACAAGAATAGCTTATGATTGTTTTTTGTCATATGATCTTCTTAACGAATATCTTAAAACGTTGACTATGTCTGACCTTTTGAAATTTAATAAAAGAGATAAAACATATATCGCTACAAAAAGGGGACTTTGCTATCTGGAGTTTTGGAAGACTCTTGGAGTATACATCAATGCTGACTCAAATAACAATTAGAGTTTCGCCGCAAAGCTTTGTGAAACATTGCCTCATTATGCCAAGAATAATAATGAATTAGAAAACCTGCATCAACGATGTTTGACAAAGGCAAGTTTAGAGATGCAGTGTATGATGCACACACAGTAAAAGAAGCTAGCTAAATCCAAGTGTCCGGCAATTTCCCATTTTATACAGGGGAAATGACAATATTGTCCGCTAAGGCTCAACAAATATGGTGATTTTGATAAGCGGGGGCGGAAGCCGGAAGCTGCGCCGGCAGAACCCCTTAAAAACAAAAAGTGCGAAGGCTGTCCCGCTCAGCACAAACTGCAAGACATATGATCGGAGTGACAAAAGCGAAGGCAGGATTTTTACCTCACTAGTAGGCGATGACGGCGGGCTGACATTTGGCAGTCCCCAGGAAGGAACAGTGACGACAACAAAAACAACAATAATGACTGCTAAGACAAAAAAAGAGGGAGGAGTATTGCCATGTGTGATTATTTTTCTATCTATTCTGTGTTATGTGGATTTCCTTCTTGTGGATTATCAGGATCGTCATGTGGATCTCCTGTAGGTTGTTCACAGGTATGCGGATTTCCTGTGGCACCAGATGCGCCGGGAAAGTCTTTGAACGGAGGCTCATCACTGCTATCACATTTTGGTGGTTTTGGATAATCTCCGGTTGCATATGCTTCTTCTGATAGGCTTGCTTGCATCGCTGCGAATGCTCCTATGGACGCCATAGCCACGACTACAATCATGGCATATCTTGTTTTGTTCATTGAAATGACGCTTGTCGTACAAAATATTTATGGATCATGCTAAACTTGTTTGAAAAATCACATTGGGTTGGGACTCTACATCAATAAATACAAAGAACACTTCGAAATAAGAATAACTACAATCAAATTAAAATGATTTTTAGACATTTTGATGACACATAAATAACGAGAGCCTACTCCTCGCTAAAGTTATGAGTCTGTTGCCACTATCGTGATTCTATAATCTCTACTCATCATCGGCAATCCGAATTCTAAACTCCTCTTCTTTGCACCACATCAGTTAAGTATGTTAATATCTTCACACGTTACGCTATGTTCAACATGAACACACACAAAGTAACGTTTGCAGCACTTGCTGCCATGGCTGTAACACTATCAGTAGCAATGATAGTCTCGTCACTAGCCACTCCAGTCCAAGCTAAGATAAACCCAGCAACCCCACCATCATGTGAAAACGGTGGCGGTAATGAGCCAGGAGGACAGCAACCAAATTGCCAAGGTGAAGGATTAACACAAAATCCAGCAACTCCAGCAACAAACCCAGCAGGAAATGAACCACCAGGACAGCAACCATAAACAAATAAAGACAAAAAATTAGTTTTCTCTCTCTTCCCTCCTTTTTCTTTTTTGCAGCAAAAATTGGCTAGCCCATTTTCACACGCTCTGATCACTTCCGATCTGAAGCATTTAGCACCAGCGATGAAGCGCGCCAGAACAACTCCTCCTGCGTTCGAAGCAGGTGCTGCTAATAGGTGTTATAGATCCCTGTCCATCATAACACACACATATCTTCAAGTCGGCCAGGTGGTTTATAGCTATTTTTCAAAATAATTCTTGTAGATTCTCTTATTCTATATCTTGCTATGCGACAAGCTGGAGGGAGCATATTATTGGTCAGGGTTGTGATATCTTTTCCAGAGCTCAAGCACTAACCTCCCTGGGTATGCCAACTTTTGCAGAATGGGAATGTGTGCGGGCAGTCGCAGCAATTTTTGGCAGCCTTGATCGTCATGGTTTGCTATTGGGTGCATATACAGTTGTGACAGCGCATGACCATCTTTTGCTCAAGCTCTTGTGACCTCCGATAGTGAGAGAGAGCGCAATCCGCGCAGATGCCATGCTTAGGATAGAACCTATTTTTTCTTCAAAAGTGCACAGACTGTACAGACCAGATGTGACCGCATTCAGAGCAACTGAACATATCTGATATAGTTGTGGAGCACCGCAGCACTTGCAGACAAGTATATGCTGTGACTCTACAAGATTGTTGTTTGAGTCACTCATATTATTTTTTTAACCTCCAACAAAAATTCCTCTATATTTTACCAGCACTCCTTAGGACGGTCTAGACAGCCCTGCCAGTGATCTATCATCGACTGCGGAGCCGCTATCTGCTTCAGTGCATCTATGTGTTTGAGTGTGCATTCTTTCTCTGCGGGGTATCCACACCACAGTTTCAAGTTCCAGAATTGGTTGATGTGGCATGTCTCATGGACTGCTATAGCAGCGATCGCGTATGGGTTCTCAGGGCGGTCGTCTTCTTGTTCGGAATTTTTTTATTATTATTCAAACATGTGGTCATCTTGGTTGTTTTTACTCACTACTCGGTGACTGAATATTTTTACCAGATCTGCCGGAAGCTTCAGTGGTGGGAACCAAGAACATGTTTCATTCTGGAAAACTCATGCTCTTCCTCCTCCTCTTCTTCTTCTTCTTCTTCTTCTTCGAGCGCTGCCAATGTTGCTTCGATAAAACTAACAATCATCTCCTCTTCTTCTCCGTCCTTGTCATTATCATCTAGTAGCAGCTCCATTTTCTTTCTCTTATAGCTTAAATGTGTCATTTCCCTTACCACCCTAATCTTATCATCTCGTGTGCCAGGTGTGGTAGTATCTCCACGTACCTCGTCGTTTCCTCCTTTTGCATCTATCTGGTCATCTTCTGGGGTTCCAGGTGTAGTATCAGGGCCGTCGGTGTCTTCGATTTTGTTTTTCTTTGCTGCAAACGCTTCTGGCTTTGTGCTGCTAGGCCAGTTACTGTTACTGGACTAGCGATTGCAAGTAGGGTTGTTGCGAGAAACACGTATCTCCTTATTGTTTTTTCTTGTTTATTGTTCATAAGGAATTCATCTGATGGCTAACTAGCTATTATAGATTGTGGAGCATTTGGCATGAATATTAAAGAAAAGAGAAAAAAAGAAGGAAAATGTATGAAGGAATTTCTTTCTGAGGTTACTGTTGCGATAATAATCACGTCTTCTCCTCTCTAGTCTCGTCCTCATAACGAATACGCCCTCTTGTCGTTCTAGCATTAACACCGCCTCAGCAAGTTCCGCATCCTTATCTTCTTCTTCATACTACTGCTGCTCATCATCAGAATAAAGCTTCGTTACCTTTTGCACATAGAGCATGCGTAGTTTGTAGCAATGATAGCAGTGAACCTCTTTTCGTTTGCCCATTATCATGCAGCAGAATAATATACACGCAGTCGTCTAACGACCCGTCAAACGCAACCATCCTGCTCACCTTTTTCACTATTTTCTTCTTCTCTCCTACTCTTCTTCGACTTTTCTCTTTCTTCTACTAATAGTCGTTCGAGTTCAGATTGAGGTTGTTCTTCTGGTTCTGGTTCTTCTTCTTCTAGGCTTGTGGTGCTGTCTCACATCCCACGCCATCGTTATCGTCGTCGAATCCGTGTGGGTCAGATCCGCGCACCTCAAAGTCGTCTTCATCGATATCGCTGCATTCTAGAACAGGTGGTGGGGGAGGAATACATTCATCGGGGTATGAGTTATCGCAGTCTTCACCATCCTCTTCAGATACTTCTTCTTCGGGTACTTCTGGGGTTGTTGTTGCCACTGCTGCTGCTCCCCCTTCTTCCGGCGGTAGTAGGTGCTCATAAGCAAACACGAATTGTACTTCTGACCTGGAATATTCCCCACTAACAACAGCAACAGCAGCAGAGCCTGGTGATGATGGTGCTGGAGTTGCGTACCCCACTATCATAGTGTAATTGTTGCCCGTCTCATTCATTGGCTTCCAGAATCTTCTATTGTGACCACCACTATCACTATCGTCGCGGCCTGCAACCAAGCTATACGAGAACGAGGTTTCGTTGTTCGAGCCGCTTTTATTACTTCTTACTATGGGGGCAAATTCAAAGGCCAGAGTGTCATTGTGGAGGTCTTTGAGTTCTACGTACACAGTAATGAAAGGACCAGCTGCCTCTCCCACTGTGCCATTCACTGCTATCGTCTGGTTATTTGTAAAGTGTGTGCCGTTTATACTTGCCGTGAGAAGACCATTTGTCTTTGTTGGTGGTGGTGATGGTGCTGTTGTCGTCATATTAGTCGTTGTCATTGACTGGTTTCCTGTCGTTGACTGGTTTCCGGCAAATTGCGATGCTGCTGAGGTCGGTCCAGTGTCTTCTGCTGTTACTGCAGCTGAAACCGGAGGAGTAGTAGAAGAATGGTTATAAGCAAAGACAAATTGAACTTCTGACTTGTTTCCGGAGGAAGTAGTAGAAGAAGGCCCGTCGTCTGTGTTGTACACGACAGTCATCGTGTAATTCTTTCCGGAGACAGTCATCGGTTTATAGAAACCGTAGCTATTTCCGTCGTAATACCCGGCGACAATACCATATGAAAATGATTTGTCTGT
>Ga0126312_10000277_pt1 | contig 28224 bp, 33 predicted proteins | sample Plot104A_FD_92537 | JGI IMG/M metagenome (GOLD analysis project Ga0126312, IMG submission 92537) | Serpentine soil microbial communities from UC McLaughlin Reserve, CA, USA - Plot104A | ecosystem: Environmental > Terrestrial > Soil > Grasslands | place: USA: UC McLaughlin Reserve, Lake County... | reverse complement strand
GCCCGCGGCTCCTCCCGGACCACAATGATCATGCGAGGCCCGGGCAGCCACATCGGAATCCGCCGCTGGAGGTGCGGCAGTCGCAACACCTGCCAGCTTCGAGCCGGGTAACGAGAGAGCAAGGCAATCCCGTAGGAGGCGACACCTGGGACGTCATCCTCCGTGGCAGCAATCCAGGTTGCCTCAGGAGTTCCAGAGAGGGCAGCGACGAAGCGGGACGAAACCGCACCCATCGCTTCTGCGGCCACCGCCGTGAGATCAGCTCCATGTGAGCGTTGCTGCAGCCGATCCACCTCCTGCAGCGCCAAAATGTCGGCATCCAGAAGCTTGATCGCATCCGAAAGACGATCGAGGTTGACCTGCTGGTCGCTTGGCGCTCGGCCATGCAAGATGTTGAACGAGGCCAACCGCATGGAGAGAAAGGTACTTCTCATCACCACGAATCAGTTTGAGGAGGGCTCTGCCACCGAGGAAACCAATCTGCGGAGCGTGCTGAAGCTTTCGACTTCGACGCTCAAGGCGGACGGGGTGCCGTTCGCACTCGGCGGTGGCTATGCGCTGTGGGTGCACGGCGGACCTGAGCCGGCCCATGATGTCGACGTCGTCGTTCCGGAGACGGCCGTGCCGGCCGCCGTCGATTCCCTCAGCAATGCCGGTTTTCGGATCGAACGGCCGCCGGAGGACTGGCTGTTCAAGGCCTACTTCGAGGACGATCTGGTGGATGTCTTGCACCGGCTGACCGGGGTGAAGGTGGATCAGCAGCTCATTGACTCGGCCGAGGAGGTTGAGCTGCTCGGAGTCCGCATTCCGGTGCTGCCGCCCACGCCGATCATGATCGCAAAACTACGCTCCATGTCCGAGCACTATTGCGATTTCGCCGCCTTACTGCCGGCGTTTCGTGCTGTTCGGGAACAACTGGACTGGGCAGAGATCAGCTCCGCCGTCGCTGGTCACCCGTTCGCGGAGGCCTTTCTCTTCTTGCTCAACCGGCTCGGGATAACCGAGGTAGAGGTCTCAGACTCCGGAAGCAAGGCCTCGGTCTAGCTCGCGGATCTAACCTGCGAGCCGTGCTGAAGATCGCCCGCGGCCATGTCGAGGAGATCATTTCCCATGCTCGAGCCGACCACCCCGACGAGGCTTGCGGTGTGATCATCGGTGCTGCAGGGTCTGATCAGCCGACCCGCTTGGTGCGGATGATCAATGCCGACCGGTCCCCGACCTTCTTCCGCTTCGACCCCCAGGAACAGTTCCGCCTTTATCAAGAAATGGACGCCAACGACGAAGAGATTGTTGTCGTCTATCACTCCCACACAATGACCGAGGCATTCCCATCGCGGACCGACATCGATTTGGCTGCGGAACCTCAGGCGCACTACCTTCTCGTCTCCACGGCCCGGTCCGGAACCCAAGACGGACCGGTCGAGGTTAGGTCCTACCGGATACTGGACGGGGTCGTGACCGAGGAAGAGATCGAGATCACGGAATAGCGCCTCGGGCGCGACACGTTGTAAACAACGTGGATTCGCGAAACGAGAAGAAGGACCCGATGGCTGTTGAGGTCAGGATCCCAACGATTCTGCGCACCTTCACTGGTGGGGCGAAGGCTGTCCGCGGCGACGGTGCCACCTTGCAGGACGTGATCGACGACATCGAAGCCCGTCATCCAGGCTTGAAGGAGCGACTGGTGGAGGAGAACGGTCTGCGCCGGTTCGTGAATGTCTATGTCAACGATGAAGACGTGCGCTTCGGCGGCGGTCTTGATACGCCGACTGCCGACGGAGATGTCGTCGTCGTGTTGCCAGCGGTTGCCGGCGGCTGAGCGGAGCATCTGGATGGCGCGTTATCACTCGCTGGCTGATTCTGTGGGGCACACGCCTCTGGTGGGTCTGCCCAGGCTTTCACCGACTGAGTCAATACGGTTGTGGGCAAAGCTGGAGGATCGTAACCCGACTGGCTCGATCAAGGACCGGGCCGCGCTCAACATGATCCGTACTGCCGAGCTGGATGGCACCCTTCGGCCGGGGGCGACGATTCTGGAGCCGACCAGCGGCAATACAGGGATATCGCTGGCCATGGCCGCCAAGCTCGGTGGGTATCGGCTGATCTGCGTAATGCCTGAAAACACCTCCCCGGAGCGGGGGCAACTGCTGACCATGTGGGGCGCGGAGATCGTTTCCTCGCCGGCGACCGGGGGGTCCAACGAGGCCGTTCGGGTTGCCAAGGAGCTTGCTGCCGCACACCCGGACTGGGTAATGCTCTATCAATATGGCAACCCGGCCAACGCCGAGGCGCATTATCTAACCACCGGCCCGGAGATCCTCGATGATCTTCCAGAGGTAACACACATCGTGGCGGGGCTGGGCACTACCGGCACCCTGATGGGGGTCGGGCGTTTCTTTGCCGACAAGAAGCCGGACGTCAAGATCATCGCCGCCGAACCGCGTTACGGCGAACTCGTCTACGGGCTGCGCAATCTCGAAGAGGGGTTTGTGCCGGAGCTTTACGACCCATCTGTTGTCGACGCGCGATTCTCCGTCGGCTCTCGGGACTCCGTACGCAGGGTCCGGGAGCTGCTTGATCGCGAGGGCATTTTCGCGGGGCTGTCCACCGGGGCCGTCCTGCATGCAGGACTGGCTCAGGCGGCGCGGGTGATCCGAGATGGCGAATCTGCCGATATCGTCTTGATCATCGCCGACGGCGGTTGGAAGTACCTGTCCACAGGTGCCTATACCGGCGACCTGGACACCACCGAGCAGTTCCTGGACACTCAGGTCTGGGCCTAAGGCACTTCAGATTTCGGTGTCCAAGCCGGATCGCGTCCGGCATAGCCAAGAGTGCGGGCCAGCAGCGGCGCATCATCTGGAACCTGCACGACCGGTCCGAAGAGGCCTTCGCGTGCCGCGGCATCGTCCGGTACGGCGGAGCAGAATTCATACGACGCCTGAAGATTCGCCTCAGCTACCGAGAAAGGTTGGCGGGTGGCCGCGGCAAGATCCCAACCGTGAATGACCAGCTCGTTGGATGCCACCGCGCCGCATTCCTCGCCGGTCATTTCAATGCCGCCCGCCATTGTCATGCCATGCCAAGCCGTTGCTTCGCGCCAAGCGGCGGCGAGTCCGGCGAGGGCTTGCGGAATGGACGTCCGCCAGTTCGGGTCCAAGACCAACTGGCCCTGATTGGGCGAGGTTGAGGTGATCGGATTGGCAACCTTCTTTGCCGCATCGGTGAAAGCAATCGACAACCCGTGTAGATGAGCCAGCAGTGCCGAGACAGTTCTCCCGGCGTTGGGGGTGGGATCGTCGAGTTGGTCGTCAGTAATACCTGCCACCAGGGACCCCACCTGGTCGGCAGCTGGTTGCAGATCCAGCATGGCTCGGCATCATATAGAGGATTTTTGCCATAGGCTGAGCGACCGTGATGCCAGAGTCCGAATCGCCGATTGGCATCTTCGATTCCGGCTTCGGCGGTCTCACCGTAGCCCGAGCAGTGATCGACCAGCTGGCCCACGAGGACATCCTCTATCTGGGTGATACGGCTCGGGCGCCATACGGCGACCAGCCGATCGCACAAGTTCGCGAGTATGCGCTGGAGTGTCTTGATCATCTGGTCGATGAGGGCGTGAAGATCTTGGTCATCGCCTGCAACTCGGCAAGCGCGGCAGTGCTGCGCGACGCCCGGGAGCGCTACCCGGTGCCGGTCGTCGAGGTCATCCTTCCTGCGGCACGGCGAGCTGTGGCGGCAACCCGGTCCGGCCGGGTGGGGGTGATCTGCACCGAGGCCACCGCCAACTCCAAGGCCTATGACGACGCTTTCGCCGCCGCGCCTCAGATAGAGCTGCATACCGCGGCGTGCCCACGCTTTGTCGGATTCGTCGAAGCTGGCATCACCGGCGGCTCTGAGCTTCTCGCATGCGCCCGCGAATATTTGTTGCCGTTGCAGGCGGCCGGCATCGACACGCTGATATTGGGCTGCACTCACTACCCGCTCCTCACCGGCGTGATCTCCTACGTGCTCGGGGATTCGGTGAGCCTGGTGTCCAGTGCCGAAGAGTGTGCGAAGGAGGTTTACGCGACCCTGACCCGACTTGGTCTGGCACATGATCAGCCGCGCCTGCCCACTCATCGGTTCTTGACCACAGGAAGCCCGGAGTCGTTTGAGGGCATTGGCCATCGGCTAATGGCCGGGCTGGTTGTCGGCGCCGAGCAATTCGCGTGATAACGATGGAATTGACCATTGTTGGCTGCAGCGGATCAATTTCCGGTCCCGACTCGCCAGCGTCCTGCTACCTGGTACGAGCCCCTTACCAGGGCCGCGTCTTTTCACTGGTTCTTGATCTTGGCCCTGGCGCCTTTGGGGCTCTCTATAACTACCTCGATCCGGCAGAGATTGGTGCCGTCGGATTGAGCCACTTGCACCCTGACCACTGTGTGGATGTGTGCTCCTTCTATATCGCTGCCCGCTACTCGCCCACGGCGCCTTGGCCGCGACAGGTCATTTACGGTCCAGCCGGTACTGCCGAGCGGATCGGACGCGCGTACGAGGCGCAGCAACCTGAAGAGGCCAGCGAGGCGCGCGCAGTGATGACACATCAATTTGACTTCGAGGATTGGGCGGGCAGCCAACAAGTTGGTCCATTTACTCTGAGGACGGCCCAGGTGAGGCATCCCGTCGACGCGTACGCCATCCGAGTGGACCAGACCGGACCGGGAGGCGGCTCTCTGGCGTTCTCCGGCGATACCGGTCCATGCGACGCATTGGTTGAGCTGGCGACTGGGGCCGACCTGCTCCTCGCCGAAGCAAGTTACTTGGAGGGCCGAACCAATCCGCCGATGCATCTGACAGGGAGGGAGGCCGCGGAGGCTGCTTCACGAGCGGGCGTTCGTAACCTCGTACTCACCCATATCCCTCCGTGGCATGACCGCGACCAGATCAGATCTGAGGCGCTACCGCACTTTTCCGGCCCGATAGCGCTGGCCCTGCCTGGTGCCAGCTGGTCGATCGGCGCTTAGCCTCCATCGCGAGCAGAGCCCTCGCAAATAGGGTGGCGGGTATGACTCGGGCCGACGGGCGCAGCAATGATCAACTTCGGGATATTCGGTTTACCCGGGGTTGGCTTTCCCAGGCCGAGGGATCGGTGCTGGTGGAATACGGCCAGACTCGGGTACTCGTGGCGGCGAGCGTGACCGAGGGCGTGCCACGGTGGCGCAAGGGCTCGGGCATCGGCTGGGTGACCAGTGAGTACGCGATGCTGCCCCGAGCGACGAACACTCGATCAGAGCGGGAGTCCGTCAAAGGTCGGATCGGTGGCCGGACGCACGAAATCAGTCGGTTGATCGGTCGCAGCCTTCGGGCGGTCATCGACTATTCGGCCCTTGGCGAGAACACCATCGTGCTGGACTGTGACGTGCTCCAGGCAGACGGCGGCACACGTACCGCCTCGATCACGGGAGCCTATGTTGCCCTTGCCGATGCGGTTGGCTGGCTGCGAGAGCGCAATCTGCTGAGCGGTGAGCCGCTGACCGGGTCGGTGTCGGCGGTTTCGGTCGGCGTCGTGGACGGCACGCCGATGCTCGATTTGCGTTACGACGAGGACGTCGGCGCCGATACCGATATGAACGTAGTGATGAGTGGCGCCGGTGCGTTCGTCGAGATTCAAGGGACGGCGGAGAAGTCGCCTTTCGATAGAGCCACCCTCAACACTCTGCTGGACCTGGCGGGGATGGGTTGTGCGCAGCTGACCGAGTTGCAGCAAGAGGCGCTCCGGTCGTGACTACACCGGCCCGCATCCATCATCGGGTCGTGCTTGCTACCAATAACCGCTCCAAGCTCGACGAACTCCGGAGGATTGTCTCCGGGTCGGCACCAGACATCTGGGTGGTTGGGCTCGGCGACGTCCCGCACTATCCGCAGCCGGCAGAGACGGAGCGAACCTTCGAGGGCAATGCGTTACTCAAGGCGCGTGCCTGTTGCTCGGCGACGATGCTGCCGGCGCTGGCTGATGATTCCGGTCTCCGGGTCGACGTACTCAATGGCATGCCGGGGGTCCGATCGGCTCGATGGGCGGGACCGGACGCCACCGATGAGGCCAACAACGAGTTGCTGGTGCGCCAGCTCTCCGACGTGGCGGATCCTGACCGGACGGCGCGATTTGTCTGTGCCATGGCCCTGGTGCTGCCCGACGGCACTGAACATGTACGGATCGGAACCATGTCGGGACGGCTGGCAGCACAGCCTATGGGCGAGAATGGGTTCGGCTACGACCCGCTGTTCATTGCTGATGGGCAAGACGTGACGAACGGCGAGTTGGATCCGGCTGCCAAGGACGCGATCAGCCATCGCGGCAAGGCCGTACGAGCGATCGTGCCCGTGCTGATCTCAGAACTGCGCCGGCTGGATGTACAGGAGGACCCTCGGTGAAGACATACCTTGAGCTGCTTCAGCACGTGCTCACCTCCGGCACGGAAAAGCGTGACCGGACCGGCACCGGCACGTTGAGCTGCTTCGGTTACCAAATGCGCTTCGACCTCAACGCGGGATTCCCGCTTCTGACCACCAAGAAGCTGCACACCCGGTCGATATTCGCCGAATTGTTGTGGTTCATTGCGGGCGGCACGAATGTCAAATGGTTGCACGAGCAGGGCGTTACGATCTGGGACGAGTGGTCGGATATGGAGGGAAATCTCGGGCCCATCTACGGCTATCAGTGGCGCTCCTGGCCCGCTCCCGACGGGAGGCACATTGACCAGCTGGCCCACGTGATCGAATCGATCAAATCCAATCCGGATTCTCGCCGCCACCTGGTGAATGCCTGGAACGTCGCCGACCTCGATCAGATGGCATTGCCGCCGTGTCACACCCTGTTCCAGTTCTATGTGGCAGACAACCGATTGTCATGCCAGCTGTACCAACGCTCGGCTGACGTCTTCCTGGGCGTGCCATTTAACATTGCCTCATATGCGCTGCTGACGCACATGGTCGCCCAGATCTGTGGTCTTGGCGTCGGTGATTTCGTGCACACCCTCGGCGATGCGCACCTGTACCTGAACCACGTGGACCAGGCCAGGCTGCAGCTCAACCGGGAGCCTCGTCCGCTGCCGAAGTTGATCTTGAACCCGCTGATCAAGCGAATCGACGACTTCTCGCTGTCCGACATCTCCGTCGAGGCCTACGATCCGCATCCAGGCATTCGAGCTCCAATTGCGGTGTAGCGACAATGGCTGAGATCGTCGGCATCGCGGCGGTTGCGAGAAATGGTGTGATCGGCGCCGGGAATGACATCCCGTGGCGGATTCCAGCGGACTGGGCGCGGTTCAAGCGACTGACCATGGGACAGGTGTTGATCATGGGCCGGAAGACCTACGAGTCGATCGGTCGGCCACTGCCCGGACGCACCACATTCGTGATCACTCGGGACCACACATGGCGAGCGGATGGCCTGCGGGCCGTGCCGTCCCTGGACGAGGCCTTCGCCCTGGCCAGTGATCTTGATCCAAAGATCATCTTCGTAGCAGGCGGCGGGGAGCTCTACCGCGCCACCTGGCAGCGCCTCACCAGGTTGGAGATCACCGAAGTTGATCAGGAGCCGCTAGGAGAGACGACATTCCCCACAATTGATCTTCGAGAATGGCGCGAGAGCGCGCGCGAAGACCATGACGGTTACAGCTTTGTCAGCTATGGCCGGATATCAGCAACCTGATGCTGGCGTCCTGAACGCGTGATCCAGGTGAGCCGGGCTTAACCGGCGAGCGTCGGTCTTGGATCGTGCGGCGCCGATCGGAGGAGCGATGAGTTGAGGTGTTCTTCCTTTGGCGAAGAGCGACGACGGCGGCGTCTTGAAAGCGCGATCCGCGCGAGCCGGACAGTAACGTGCCGAAGGAGGGACTCGAACCCTCACACCCGAAGGCACAGGAACCTAAATCCTGCGTGTCTACCAGTTCCACCACTCCGGCGAGCAGCGCGGACCATAGTACGAGGAGCCGCCCCCGATCAGCCCTCGCCGAGACCACATCCCTGTATGCAGCCCGGTGATCGTCAAAGACCCAGTTCGCGCTTTAGCTTGTCGACGTGACCGGCGGCCTTGACGTTGTACTGGGCGACCGCAATCTGGCCATGACCTTTCGCATCCACATCAACCACGAAGGTCGAGCGGATCACACCTTCCACCAACTTGCCGTAGAGCAGCCTTTCGCCGTACGCGCCATAGGCATTGAGCACAGTCTTGTCAGGGTCCGACAGGAGCGGAAAGCCAATTGACTGCTGCTGCCGGAATTGCGCCAGTTTTTCTGGCTCGTCAGGCGAAATGCCGACAACCCGAACCCCAGCGCTGGCAAGGTCGTGGATCGCGGCGGTGAAATCGACCGCCTGCGTGGTGCAGCCTGCTGTCATCGCCGCCGGGTAGAAGTAGACGATCACGCGGTGACTCGCGAAGTCGGAGAGCGACACATTCGAGCGGTTGGCGTCGGGCAGCGTGAATGCCGGCGCTGTGTCGCCGGGGGACAGTTGAGTGGCCATGACCACTCACCCTAGTCGCGCCGCGCCAATCCCCCGGTGAGAGGCGTACCGCCAACGAAATATCGGACCGGCTGCAATACGCTGTCGCTCGAGTCGCCAGACGACGGCGACCATCGTCGGGCGTGAGGGAGCTCAAAGTGTCAGTGAACAATCCCCAGCAGCGGCAGCGGAATGCGTCGCAGATCCAGGCGGATCTGGCCGCGAGCCGCGACCGGCTGTCAGGGTCGGTAGAGTCGCTGATCGATCAGGTCCATCCCAATCGGGTGAAGCAGCGACTGATCGGTGGCGCGAAGCAGTTGGCCAATGCCGAGCTGGAGGATGCCAGATCCAAGCTATTCAATGCTCGAGGCGACCTGCGAAGGGATCGGCTGGCGGCTATCGGGGGCGCTGTGGCGGGGTTCCTTGCCTTCGTGCTGATAATCCGGGCCCTGGTGCGTCGCGGACGCCGCTGACAGGAGCCTGAACCCGTGCAGCAAGCCCCTGAGCCGCTGCCAATTCGGATGCTCCACGATCGGGTTCTGGTCTCCACCGAGAATGAGGCTGGGGAGCGTCGCAGCAGCGGCGGCATTTTGATACCGGCCACCGTTGCTATCGGACGCAGGCTTGTCTGGGGTGTTGTGGTAGCGATCGGAAATCACGTGCGGGTCGTGAAAGTCGAGGATCGGGTGCTGTTCGATCCCGCCGATCGAGCTGAGGTAGAGGTACGTGGCAAGGACTATGTGCTGCTTCGGGAACGGGACATACACGCGGTAGCAGCGGAGCGAGTGACCGACGGAAAAACCGGCCTTTACTTGTGAGGCTCTTTCCAAGTCGTCTTGGATGTGTTACGCCGTCTATAACGAATCTTAACGTTTTGCCCAGGGATGTTGCGCTCCGATGACGGTTTCGCCCTAGTGTGACGAAGTGGAAGGGGCACCACAGCATCGGTGCCTGACTTAGACGAAGGCGAGGCCTCTATGACTCTCATTAGACCCAAGCGCCGCATGCTCATGGCGGCTGCATCCCTCGGTGCCCTCCTTGCTGTCGCTGCCTGCGGTGGGGGTGGCGGTGGCGAAGGCAGCCCCCAAGGTCAAGCATCTGCAGCCGTCGACTGGACCAAGCAGGGCGACACCGAGTATTGGGGAGGCAAGGACACCTCCGGCTTTGCCACAAAGCTGATTGACGCGTTCAACAAACAGCATCCGAACGGGAAAGTCACCCTCCATGAGCTGTCCACTAAGGCTGATGAGCAGCGAGCGCAGATGATTCAGAACACCCAGATCAAGAACCCGAAGATGGGCATCCTGAGCATGGACGTCGTGTGGACGGCGGAGTTCGCGGCTAAAGGTTATGTGGAAGCGCTACCCCCCGACGCGTCGACCGAAGGCATGCTGAAGCCACCGGTGGACGCAGCGACGTATTTCGGGAAACTCTACGGCCTGCCGAGTAGCTCTGACGGCGGCCTGCTGTACTACCGCAAGGATCTGCTCAGCAAGTACAACCTGCAGCCGCCCAAAACGTTCGACGAGATGAAGGCCGCCTGCGACAAGATTAAGGCGGGTGAGAACGACTCGAAGCTTGGTTGCTACGCCGGCCAGTTCGACAAGTACGAGGGTCTGACCGTGAACTTCGACGAGGCCGTGCACGGCGCGGGCGGCGTGATCGTCGGCGACGACGGCAAGCCGAATGTCGCCACACCGGAAGCCACCAAGGGCCTGCAGACGTTGGTCGACATGTTCAAGGACGGTTACATCCCGAAGGCCGCCATCACCTGGCAAGAGGAGAACGGTCGGACGGCGTTCCAGCACGGCGAGCTGATCTTCCACCGCAACTGGGGCTACGTGTACGCACACGGAGAGAACGACAAGGACTCCGAAATCAAGGGTAAGTTCGACACCGCTCCGCTGCCGGGCATCACTGGTCCGGGTGTCTCCAGCCTTGGCGGACACAGCTTCGCCGTCGGTAAGAACGCCGAGAACAAGGGCACCGCGCTTGACTTTGTGAAGTTCGCAGCGAGCCCGGAGATGCAAAAGCAGGGAGCTCTTATCGCGACCCAGACTCCCGTGACCGAGGCAACCTACTCCGATCCCGAGCTCACGAAGAAGTACCCCTTCTTCAAGACGGAACTCGCGTCGATCCAGGGCGCCAAGCCCCGTCCCAAGGCCGTCGAGTATGGTGATGTCACTCTGGCAATCCAGGATGCTGCCTATGGTGCTCTTCAAGGTCAGACTGCTCCCGACGCAGCCTTGCAATCGCTGCAGAGCAAGCTGCAGACTCTGATCAAGTAGTTTGCTGTCCGCCACAGGGTTCCTGGCTCAGCTGACCACTGAGCCAGGAACTCGGTGCATCTCGACAAGGAGGTAGCCGAATGGCAACAGCCACGGCGGAAGCTCGAAACGTGCCGGCCGTTACTGATGGGCATAAGCACAAGAAGAATGCGCTGAGCGATGGTCAAGGCCGGCTCGCGTGGCTACTCCTGGCGCCAACGCTGCTCGTTATCTTAGTGGTCGCCGGCATCCCGGTGCTCATGTCGATTCGTGAGTCGTTCTTCCAAACGAACGCCGGGGTCGACCCTAACACCGGGCTGATTCAGGGCGGTGAGTCGTTCGTCGGGCTGGACAACTTCACCAACATCTTTGCCGGTAACAACCCGGTCCAAGGGACCTGGGGAAGCATGGACAGGTTCTGGAATGACTTCCTGAACACAACCATGATCACTATCGTCTGTGTCCTTCTGGAGACAGTGCTAGGCGTAATAATGGCGCTGATCATGGCCAAGGCGTTCACAGGCCGGGGCGTGGTCCGCGCCGGCATCTTGGTGCCGTGGGCAATCCCGACCATCGTCTCGGCGCTGATGTGGAAGCTCATCTTCGACTCCTCCGGAGTGATGAACCGGATTCTGGGCCAGGAGATCCAGTGGCTGGCCGACACGGGCTGGTCCTTTTGGGCGATCGTCATCGCCGACGTTTGGAAGACCGCTCCATTCATCGGTCTTCTCACCCTCGCGGGTCTGCAAACCATTCCAGCCGAGGTGTACGAGGCGGCCAAAGTCGACGGTGCCTCGACCTGGCAGCAGTTCGTGCGGATCACCCTGCCCATGGTGAGACCCACGCTGGTGGTCGCGGTCCTGTTCCGCACGCTCGACACCTTGCGGATGTTCGACCTGCCGTACGGCATGATCGGCCCCGGCAAGTACCGAGTAGAGACGCTGTCCATCTTCGCGTACCAGGAGGCGACGCAGACCAGATACGGACCTGCAGCTGCCTACGCCATCATCCTTTTCGTTTACGTCCTACTTGTTGCCTTCTTCTTCGTCAGGCTGCTTGGCGCTGATGTGATCGGCGACAGTGCACCGCCCAAGACAAAGAAGAAGAAGCGCGGTAAGGACGACCAGGCTAAGACCGCCGAGGTGCCGGCGCTGGAGACGATGGGAGGTGCTCACTGATGTCGACGACGACTGCACCGACCTCCACTGAGAGCCATCTCACCCAGGCCGAGGTCGAAGAGCTCGCGCATCCGAAGCGAAGCCCGAAGTACTTGATCGGAACGATCGGATCATACGTCGGTATGGCCTTCATCGTGCTGTACTGCATCATCCCGTTCTACTGGATGGTTGTGTCCTCTTTTCGGGACCCTAGCGAGGGGCGCAGCACCGAGTTCATTCCCAGCCCAGCGTCCATCGAGAACTTCAAGGCCGTCTTCTCGGCGCAGAACAACTTCGGCCGGTCGCTGATCAACTCGTTGATCGTCGCTCTTACGACCACGATCCTGACGCTGCTGTTCGGCATCATTGCGGCCTATGCACTGGCCCGTCTGAGGTTCAACGGCAAGGGGCTTGTCCTGTGGCTCATTATGGCCTGCTCCATGTTCCCGCTGATCATCCTGATCCCGCCGCTGCTGAAGATGTTCTCCTCCACCGCGCCGTTTACCTGGTTCCCGTACTGGGTTAACACCTACCAGGCTGTGATCCTGCCGTCGCTGAGCTTTGGCCTCCCGCTAGCGGTGTGGAACCTAACTGCCTTCTTCAAGCAACTCCCGAACGAGTTGGAGCAGGCAGCGATGGTAGACGGATGTACGCCTGGTGTTGCGTTCCGGAAGGTCATCCTTCCGCTGGCCGCACCGGGTGTTTTTACGACGGCGATCATCGTGTTCATCGGCGCCTGGAACGAGTTCCTTGTTGCGTTGACCTTCCTGCAGGACAAGAACATGCAGACGGCAACAGTCGCCATCAGCAAGTTCACCGGTGCTACCGGCTTCGATGTTCCGTACGGCACGATCATGGCCGCTGGCGTCCTCGTCACCGTGCCGCTCCTGATCGCCGTGCTGCTCTTCCAGCGCCGTATCGTCGCAGGCCTCACGGCAGGTGGCGTGAAGTAGCACCAAGCCCGAAAATAAGGCATCTGGCGTAGTCGCATCCGCGGCTACGCCAGAGCTGTTTCCTGCTGACTTTGAGTCTCGTAGGTAGGCCTTGAGCCTAATAATTTTAGGCTCAAAGTTTTGCTACGGCTCAACGTCGCATGATCAGCGTGTCAGGTCTGGGGAAGCACCATTGCCTTGAGCGCCCGAGGGTCGTGCTTCGCGATTGTGAGCGCCTGTTCGGTCTCGGCGAGGGAGAATCGGTGGCTGATCACATCAGAGACGTTCACGGCGCCGGATGCGATCAACTGGAGGGCGAGCGGATAGGTATTGGCGTAGCGGAACACGCCGCTGATAACCAGCTCTCGACCTTGCACTAGCGGCACATCGATGGACACCGTGTCGGCGCCCATACCGATCAGAGCCACTCGGCCAGCCGGGGCCAACGTCTGCATTCCCGCAGTTAGCGCCGGCTGTGCCCCCGAGCACTCCAGGAGAACGTCGAACTTCTCGGCAATTGCATCGCCGGCCTGAACTGACCGCAGACCCAGTTCCGTAGCCTTGCTGAGCCGGAATTCGCTGACGTCGGTGATCGTCACCTGTTGTGCTCCGAATGCGCGTGCGACCTGCGCGGCGTACAGACCGACGGGACCAGCACCGGTGACCAGCACCCGGTCGCCTGGGCCGACGAACGTTTTCCGGGCGGCCCAGACGCCTACCGATACCGGCTCGGCCATGGCGGCCTGTTCGGCTGTCAGACTCTCCGGTGCGGGATGAGCGAAGGCTTCGTCGATGGTCACCAGCCGGCTGATCGAGCCATCAATAGGGGGAGTGGCGAAAAACCGTACGTTGGGGCACATGTTGTATCTGCCCGCAAGGCACTGTGTGCAGGAGCGGCAGGGCACGCCCGGCTCGAGCGCCACCAGCTGGCCGATGCGGGACTTGTCGACGGCAGATCCGACATCGACGATCACGCCGGCCGACTCATGACCGACGATCATCGGATCCACCACGATGTAACTGCCGATCCGTCCGTGGTCGTAGTAATGGACATCAGAGCCGCAAATGCCGACGGCCGCAATCTCGACCAGGACTTCCCGGTCTGCGGGCTTGGGCTCGGGACGGTCCTCGATACGCAGGTCACCTGCGGCGTAGAGGACTGCACTCGGATTCGACACGTGGCCTCCCTTCACGGCGGTGGCAGCCATAGCACCCATGGGCACGGCTACGGGGAAAGACTGGTGCACCGTGAAGGAGTCGAACCCAACCTGACCAAGAGTCCGAGCCGGTACGTGTCGTCCTGTGGTCCCACCAGCCATCGGTGCGGTGTTGAGTCATAATCCTAGGCCTGAACCCCGCCTACGGTGGGTCGAGTGCGACGCAGCCGGTGGGTCGCGGGTGATCAGCCCTTGACGGCGCCCATGGTGAAGCCGGCGATGAACCGGTCCAGAAACAGGTTGAAGACGAACGCAATGGGAAGCGCCACGAGCACCGTGGCGGCTTGAAGCGACTGCCAGAAGAAGACGTCACCGCGCACGAGTTCGGTGGGGACCCCCGTGCTGATCACCTTTTCTGCGGTCGGCGACACGAAAGCAAGTGCGTAAATGAACTCGCTTGCGGTCAGCGTGAACGTGAAGACGATGACGGCCACGATCCCCGGAAAGACCAGTGGCACCACGGCGCGTACGAACGCACCGAGCCGGCTATAACCGTCGACCATGGCCTGCTCTTCGATATCCTTCGGGATTCCTTTGAGAAATCCCACTAAAAGCCAAACGGACACCGGGATCGTGATGGTGGGATAGACGAGCACGAGCGACCACGTGTTGTCCTGCAAGTGAACCGCAACAACCAGCCGTGACAGCGACAGAAACAGCAAGGTTGGCGGCACCAAATAAACGAAGAAGATGGCAATGGCCATCGGCCCCGACCATGGGCGGTCCAGCCGGGCCAGCGCATATGCCGCGGGCAAGCTCAGCACGAGGGTGATCCCAACGACCAGCACACCCACCCAAAGTGTGTTCCAGACGAATGTCAGAAATGCCGTGTCTTGAAACAGGTACGCCACGTGCTTGCGAGTCGACGGTAGGTTGTAGAGGAATGGATTATTGTCACGCTGGTAGAGATCTGGGCTTTGCTTGAACGAAGTGATGAGCGACCACAAGAACGGCCCAGCACAAATCAATGCTGCGGTAATAGCCGCCAGGTATACACCCACACGCCCAAGCCGGTGGCGAAGTATTGCACGGCGTCGAAGCGTTTCGACCGAGGCATCGACCATCGTCACGTCACAACACCTCCATCCTCCGCACTGCCCGAAGGATGGCAATGGCCGCGGCGAGCAACAGCGGGAAAAGGAACAGCGCTACGGCGGCTCCCTGCGCTATGTCACCACCTTCGATGCCGCGAAAGAAGGCCCACGATGCAAGGACCTGTGTCGAGTTGGTCGGGCCACCACGGGTGAGGACGTAAACCACGGTCATGTCTGTGAACGTCACAATCGCGCCAAACAAGGCGGCGACGGCAATGAGCGGCATCATCAACGGAATTGTGATTTCGAACATCCGCCGCCAGTAACCGGCGCTATCGATCTCGGCCTGCTCCTGTATGTCCTTCGGGATTGCGACAAGCCCGGCCATCATGATGACGGCGGCCAGCGGGATGAGTCGCCACGCGTGTACGAGGATGACCGACACGATGGCGAGATTGGGACGTCCCAGCCAGTACATATTGCCGTTGATGAAACCGACCTGACGCAGCATCCAGTCGATTGGACTGAAGATGGAGTCCAGCAACCATAGCCAGGCGATCGCCGAGAGCGCCACTGGCGTAGTCCAAGGCAGCAAGACACATAATCGGACGATCCACTTGCCCCGGAAATCCGCGACGAGAATGTTGGCAAGAACCTTGCCGCCCACGACGATAAGCAGCATCGAGCCGATGGTGAAGACGATGGTGTTGCGCAGTGATTGCCAGAACACCGGATCGTCGAAAATCTGTCGGTAGTTGGACAAGCCGTCCCAGTCAAACGAGGGGTCGCCAGCCGTCACATCGCTGAAGGAAAACGCGATTGCCAAGAGCAGCGGCAGGCCAACCAACGCAACGATGTAGATGATCGATGGCAGCAGCAACGCCCAAGCGAGGAATCCTTCGCGGTCGTCAAGGCGTGGCTTATCGCGGCGACTTACCTTCTTCGGGAGTGGCAGCTCAGTGCCAATCCTTGACGCCGTTGCGTGAACCATGACTAACCTTCACGCATCGGCACGGGCGCCGACCGTTCACCGCTGGTCGCGTCGAAGAAACGCAATCGGTTCGCCGCAACCGCAAAAGTATGGTCCTCACCGGTTTCGACTGGAAGCGTCACGGTCGCCGGGAGCCGTGTGATGACGCGAGTTTCTTCGCCGAGCCGGTGCACCGTCCCATAGAGATACCTGTCGCCGGATAAGTGTTCGATCCGGTCCACGGTGAACGGCACGCGGATTTTGTCGTTCCCGGCCACGACATCTTCCGGGAGCAGATGCTCGGGGCGAAAACCGACCAGATGTCCGTCGTGCGGCACGAGGTTCATCGGTGGCGACCCGAGGAATGTCGCGACGAACGTGTCTGCTGGATCGTCGTAGACCTCGACCGGGGGCGCCAGTTGCCGTATTCGGCCGCGATCCATGACAGCAATTCGATCACCGAGGCCCATCGCCTCAGACTGGTCGTGTGTTACGTAGATCGTTGTCGTGCCGACGCGCTGCTGGAACCGCTTGAGCTCGTCACGAGCGCTCGCTCGCAATTTTGCGTCGAGGTTGGACAACGGCTCATCGAGCAGGAACACGGCTGGTTCCCGTACGAGTGCCCGCGCCAGCGCGACCCGCTGTCGTTCACCGCCGGAGAGCTGGCGGGGACGGCGACTGAGCAAACGCTCGATCCCCAACAAATCAGCCGCCCAGCGGGCCTTGCGTTCCCGTTCGGCCTTGTCGAGCTGGCTCGCCTTGAGCGGAAACACAATATTGTCCAGAACCGTCTTATGAGGATAAAGGGCATAGCTCTGGAAGACCATGGCGATGCGTCGCAGCCTCGGCGGCAGGCCGTTGACGACCTCGCCGCCAAGGAGCACCTCGCCTTCTGTCGGTTGCTCGAGGCCCGCGATCGTGCGCAGCAGAGTCGTTTTGCCACAACCTGACGGACCGAGTAAGACCAAGTATTCGCCTTCACTGGTCGTCAGGTTGATGCCATCTATTGCGCGGACGTGGCCGCCGTCGAAATGCTTCGTTAGGTTTCGTACCTCGACGACAGCCACTGTGGTGCCTCCTCGTCATACCGGCTATCCCGCAACGAGTCCGCGTGACCGCCAATTCTGGAAAATGGTGTTGATTTGTTTTTCGGCAGCTGCAACCGCTTGCTTCGGGGAGAGCTCTTCGCGCGCTGCCTTGGCGTACATGTTCGGAATCACGAACGTGTACAACACTTCGCCGATGGCGGGACTGGCCGGTCCAGGATGGCCAATATTCGTGCACCAATTAAGGGCATCTTTGAGTACGGAAAGCTTGTCCGGTGGGTTTGCACCAAACGGATCCTTACTTAGCCAGCTGTCGAGATCCGGCACCAAATCAGGAAACGCGGGGAAATCGTACAGCTTGGATTGGTAGGTCACCGACGGGAGGTTCGCTGTGTAGTGCAGCAGGAATTCCTTCGCAGCATCGACGTTGCTGGCGAACGACGGGACGATCCAGTTGTACATGACATGTTGCGCAACTAGTGCGGTCTGGGGACCTTTCAGCGCCTTGAGGAAGAAGATGTCGTCTGCCACTGGTGGGTTTTCAGCTTGCGCTGTCCGCCACGCCGAAATGGAATTGAGGATGTAGGACATCTGACCCGCGATGAGACCCTGGTTGTTGGATGCAGCGTTCCATGAGAACACCTCGGGTGTCATCGTCTGCTTGTAGAGCCGGGTCATGAACTCGACGGCTGCAACTGTCTCCGGGGAGTTGATGACAACTTTCTCGTTTTCGTCCTGTATAGAGGCCCCGAACGACCACATCAGAGCACGACCGGCCATGTTCGAGTCGATCTCCTGAGACATCCCGATACCCATCTGGATGCCTTGCGATTTCTTGATTTCGGCACCGCCGCTGAGCAGCTCGTCCCATGTTGACGGGCCCCCAGGCATGCCGACCTTCTCCCACATGCTCTTGCGGTAGTCACCCGGGTCCGGAGCCCAGGCCGGCGCGTACGCGTAGAACTTGTCCGTGTTCGGATTGAAGCTCGACTTGCGAACAACGTCGAGCATCTTGCCGTGCCGCTTCTCGGCCTCCTGCACGACGTCCTTCAAGTCAACGACACTTGGCTCATACTGCGAGAGCGTCGCGATGTACTGAATGAGGTCGTGGCCCTGGCCGGCCTGGATCTCGGCCGCAGCGCGTGGCGGAATCTCGGCCTGGTTGATGTGGTCGACTGTGACGTTAACTCCGACCCGCTTGCCCCACTCCTGCACGAACGGGTCGAACCACTGATCGTGCGCCGGCACGAAGTGGCTCCACAGCAGAATTCTGAGATTGCCGGACAACTTGCGGGTCGGCTCGGTGAATGTCGGCGACGGGGCTGGAACCTCCGTTGCCGGTGTCGGCTGAACTTGAGTTTCGCCGGCTTGGCATCCCCCGAGGGCGGCACTCGCCATGGTTGCGCCGGCGACCTGCAAGAACCGGCGTCGCGACAGACCGTACGTATTCATGACCGCGTCGCTCCTCGTCAGGGAAATGGATCACGGCTCAAACGTCAATTTCAGCCTACGTCCGGTGCAGAGCTGTGAGCATCAACTTTGTCCGGCTTCGGTTGCGATCTGATAACCGTGAGACCGCCGCGAGTGTCTCTGGGCGGCCTACGAAATTACCGACCCGGATCAATTGCAGCAATCGTCGCCGGGTCGTCGGCCGCTGGGTCAATGACGGCAACCCGCCGCTGCCCCATGATCGTCCCCTAGCGCCCTCGAAGTCTGGGCCGGGCCGGTCACGGGTGAAGGAGCATCACGGCCACCAGCACGGCGAGCGTCAGGAAGGCGATCACGAAGAGCAGGGCGAGGTGCAGCGCGTGACTCGGCGGCTCGATCGGCGGCGCTGGCTCGTCGGGCAGCTCCGGCAGATCGGCGGTCAGGGCGGCGAGGTTGTCTTGAGTCACCGCTACGAGGGCCGCGGTGCTGCGCTGGTCAAACTCGTCCAGGCTGAGCCGGCCCGCGGCAATGTGCCGCTCAAGGGCCCGCAGAACGGTGTCGCGGTCGTCGTCCGACGCCCGCAGCTCTGGCTCCGGCATGGCGGGAGCGTACTCGATGACGCAATTCTTTGGATCGTTAGCGGCGTATACGTAATTGCCGGTAGTTTCATCGCAGCCGATCGAAGGGACGGGGGCGACTATGGGTTCCGGCAAACAGCTCATCATCGAACGCATCCTGCGCGACCGCGCAGGGATCTGGGATCAGATCATCGGGGAACGTGACCTGCCCAAACTGATCCTGAGGATGTTGCTCTGTTCCGCGATCAGCCTGGCGGCGTACGGCGCGGTGCTCGGCGCCTCGAACAGCTGGCTCCAGGCGCTCGTCTCGACCGTCAAGCTCCCGATGCTGTTCCTGGTCACCCTGGCGATCTGCCTGCCCACGCTGTACCTGTTCAACCTGGTCTTCGGCGCCCGGCTGTCGGTCCCGCAGGCCTGCGCCCTGATCCTGGTGGCGATCACGGTAACCGCCGTGCTGACCTTCGCCTTCGCCCCGATCAGCTTGTTCTTCTTGATCACGGCCCGCAGCTACGCATTCTTCAAGCTGCTCAACGTTGCAATCCTCACCCTAACCGCCATCATCGGGCTGCGGTTCCTGACCTCCGGTATGCGCGCCCTCAACGAGCACGTCGTCGTCGAGTCGAAGCTCTCCAACCAGGTCGTCGTGCCGGCGCCGCTGCCGCAACCGGAACTGGTCTCGGTGACGGTAGACGGCGCTGCCGACCGTGCGACCCGAACGCCCACCAACGGGGCCGCGCCTACCGCCCCGCACAACCGCGACCCAAGCCGGAACCACCTGACGGTACCCGCACCAGGTTCCGACAAGACCATGACGCCCCATCCCGCCGCTGGCGAGCGGCCGGCGAGCATGATCCTGCTGTACATCTGGATCATGCTGTTCGGTTTCGTAGGGACTCAGCTCGCCTGGACCCTACGCCCGTTCTTCGGCAGCCCCGGCAAGCCGTTCGAGCTGTTCCGCGACATCGACGGTACGTTCTACGCCGACATCCTCCAGACGCTGGGCGGCCTGCTCGGCTGACGCCGGCCAAGCCAGGGATCAGTCGATGGCGCTGATGTACTCTGCGGCAGGCCGGTGGAGAGCAACCTCGGGACCGAGTGTCTTCCCTTATTGAAAGGGATTTTTTGGCTGTTCGACTTCGGTTGATGGTTGACAGATTTGTTTCGGTTGATCCTTACGGCAATCCACCAGTGCCAGCCATCGCTCAGCATTTGTGAAGATCAAGACCCGGCGGTCCATTTACCGTCCCTGAGCCGGTTGTGAGCAGGTAGTCGACTCGGGCGTCGTGATAGTTGACGTCCTTCGATACTCGGTTGGAAAAGATTTCTGCGTCGGCTCTCGGTGGGACGATTCGTAGTCGGGTGTACCGGTGAAGCGGATCTCGGTGGTCGGCAGCTGTTGGAATCGAAGGTGGTCGGCCTCAACTGTGGCGGCGAAGTGAGTCACGATGGCAGAGAGCGAAACCGGCGCCGGCCCGGGGTCACTATGCCGTGAATCTGCAGCATGGCAGAGTAGTCAGGTAGTGGTCCCAGGCAATGGGCACCGGGCGCGATTTGGGAACAAAGGGCTCAACATGGCTGGCGTGCTGCGGGTTCCGCGCAGCCGCGGCGCGCTCAGCGGCGCCATGCTCGTGGTGCTCGGCGCCTTGGGTGCTCTTCTCCCGTTCATCGGGCCCTATTTTCAATACGCCTACACTCCTGCTCGGCTGTGGCTGGAGATTGTGCCCGGTGTCGCGGCTGCGGCTGGTGGCCTGATCTTGCTCGGCAGCGCCAACCGCGCATTCGCTGCGATTGGTGCCTGGTTAGCCGCGCTGGCGGGAGCGTGGTTCATCATGGGCCCGACGGTGGGCACGCTGTTGGCCTCGTCCGGGTTCCCGCAGATCGGTTCTCAGGTGGGCGGCACGCTCCGTCGGGCAGTCGAGCAGATCGTTTTCTTCGCCGGGCTGGGTGTCGTCATCGTGTTCTTTGCCGCTCTCGCACTTGGCCGACTGGCGGTGGTTGCGGCCCGAGACGTGGAACAGAGCGGTATTCGTCGTCGTCGAGTGCGTCAGCGTACACAGCTTGCGGCAGGCGCGGCCGGGAGAGCCGATGCGGCACATCCGGGAAGGGAGACTAGCATGCTGAGGGGTTTCAAGAACTTCCTGATGCAGGGGGACTTGGTCATCATTGCCGTGGGCCTGGTGGTCGCCCTCGCCTTCAGCACCTTGATCCAAGCGTTCACCGACAACATCATCACTCCCCTGGTCAACGCAGTCGGTGGCGGCGCGGCCGGGCAGGGCCTCGGCTGGACAATCAACGGGCAGCGGATCGATCTCGGCGCGTTCATCTCCGCGATCATCTACTTCATCATTTTCGTGGCCGTCATCTACTTCCTGATCGTCGTGCCTTACCGGGTCTACATGCGACGGCGGGGCATGACCGTGTTCGGCGAGCCGGAACCAACCAAAACCTGCCCGGAATGCAAGGCATCCGATCTGCCCCTCGAGGCAACCCGGTGCAAGTACTGCGCCACACAGCTCACCGCCGACGTCTAAACAAGCAACGGCATATCGTCTCAGACCCGACAGGTAGCAGGTGGGACTCGGAAGACCGGCAGCCTTTGGCTGGATCCTTTTCGCCGGAGGTCGTCGCGTTGCTGTCGGGGCTGCTGTCAGGGAGCGCCGCGGCTACGACCCCTCGGTGTTAGGGACGGCCGCGCTCCGGTCGGACGGGTCGTTGGGGCCGAAGCGAGCGCGTCGATGGATACGCCGCTTCTGCGGTCGCGACGATCATGCGCGTGCTCGCTTGGGCGCCAGAGAAAGGACTGGTCGGTGGCGCGACCGAAGGGGTCAGCCGAGTTCGTCGCCTGGGGGCGCTCTCCCGGCGGGCTCTGAGGCAGGGGTGTGCACTGTGGCGCTCCAGGCGGCGAGCAGTTTCAGCTGGTCCTCGGCATGGCTGCCGGGCTCGGCGGAGTAGGCGATCATGGTCAGCCCGTCGCCGGCGAGGTCGAGGGCGTCACCGGTCAGCTCGATCTCCCCGACCACCCGGTTGCCTAACCGTTTGCGGGCGGTGCGGTGCAGCCGCACGTCGTGCCGGGCCCACCGAGCGGCGAAACCGTCGCTGCGGGTCACGAGCTCCCCGATCAGGTCGCTGAGGGCACGGTCGGACGGGTCGCGGCCGGCCTGGGTGCGCAGGGCACCGACCATGTCTTCAGCAATGGTGTCCCAGTCCAGGAAGAACACCTTGGCGTAGGGGTCGAGGAATACGAACCGGGCCAGGTTGAACGGCAGGTGGTCGCGGACCAGGACCCCGTCGTAGAGGGCCAGGCAAAGGTCGTTGGCGGCCAGGATGTCCAGCCGGGCGTTGCGCAGGTAGGCCGGGGTGCCGGTCATTCCGTTCAGGATGCTGAGCACGGGCGGCCGGACCCGGGTCGCCGGCGGCTTGGCCGGATGCGACCGGGAAGCTGGGACCGAGGCCGCCTTGGCGAGATCGAACAGGTGCTGCCGCTCCGCCTCATCCAACTGCAAAGCCCGGACCAGGGCCTCCAGAACTGAGTCCGAGACCCCCGACAGGTTCCCCCGCTCGAGTCGGGCGTAGTAGTCGAAACTCACCCCGGCCAGCGAGGCGACCTCCTCACGCCGCAGCCCCGGTACCCGCCGCTTCTCGCCGTACGTCGGCATCCCGGCCTGCGCCGGGGTGATCCGGGCCCGACGGCTGGCCAGGAAGTCGTGCACGGCTTGGCGGTCCACACCTCGAGGCTACGAGCCGGCCATCAGCCCGCGGAAGGTACTGCCAGTACACGCGTCAGCAGGAACTACCACTCAGCCGCCCGATGCTGATGACGTAACACGTGCACCCCAAGTCTTTAGCAGCCGTCGCAACAGTCTGCCCCGGTTCACCGGGCAGGCCCGAACTGCTAACCAGAGTCCTCCGCGCCTAACTACTTCCCGGGCCGGAGACGGGGCTGCGGGACTGTGGAGGTCGGCAAGACCGAGGTGCTGGCCGGCATGATTCGCCAGCTCATCGCGTACGACGTTTACCGGATCGAAGCCGCCGGGCCTTACTCCGACGACCACGACGCCACCGTCGATCGCAACGTTCGCGGGCAGAACTACACCGCCCGACCAGGCATCGCGAACCCACGGAACTCGATCAGCGACTACGACACCGTCCTGTTGGGAGCCCGATCTGGAACAACCGAGCGCAAATGATCATGTCCCGCGCCGCTGTGATCAGCCGCCGGTCTTGGCGTGTACTGGCAGTGCCTGTTTCATGGCCCGACTGAGTTCTAGCGTCGATAAGCGTGGATCGCCGCGATAAGACGCTCCCGGGTGCTCCTTGGCCAACGGCTTCGGACGGCTATGCCGCCCACCCGGCGCCGTGCGAGCCGGCGTCGACACCGGGTAGCAGGTCAGCGCGGCTACCAACCTGAACCGACCCCACAACCACAAGGGAAATGAGGTAGATCATGCCCGATGTCGCAATACTGACGCTGAACAACGGTGTCGAGCTGCCCGCGCTGGTCTGGGCGTGTTCCAGACACCCGCTGCGGAGACCCGAGCCGCGGTCGAGGCGGCGATCGCCGCCGGCTACCGGCACATCGACACTGCCGCGGCCTACGGCAACGAGCGGCAGGTCGGAGAAGCTGTGCGCAGCTCCGGCCTGGACCGCTCTGAGGTGTTTTTGGAGACCAAGATCTGGATCAGCGACTACGGCTACGACCAGACGCTCCAGGGCTTCGAGAAGAGTGCCCGCAAGCTCGGAGTCGACCAGATCGACCTGCTGATATTGCACCAGCCGCTCCCCTCAGACTTCGAGGCCACCCTGGAGGCCTACCGGGCCTTGGAGACGCTGCTCGCGGACCGGAAGCCGTAGATCGGCGGGGTAGCAGAGGCGATCCGGCAACTGCGACAGGTTGCCGTTGGCAGTTGATGCCGAACTGCGGCCAAGTTACGCAGCCATCGCCAGAGCGTTGACCTCCGGCGCGATCGCCGCTAGTGCGGTCGCCTTCTGGGCCGTAAGGCGATACACAACCATGGTGGCGACCGGCGGAAGCACCAAGAGGGTGCCGGCGGCGAGGCCGCCAGCGGTGCCATTGAGCAGCCAGCCCGTGTATACCGCCGGCTGCTGAGCCGCCTTGAAGAAGGCTGCAGTTAATTGAGTGTGTGTGGAGGAAGCCGGCATCGCCTCGCGGCTTCGATTCCCCTCGACCCGAAACCCTGCGACATTCGTCGCTCGAATTCGCGCGGAGCGACGCATACGATGCGCGTCAGGCGGCAACAACCACCACAGTACATCGAATCGTGCTGCTATCCGGAGCCAGCGGTACAAACGCCGGTGTAGTCGAAGGCGGGAACTCGTGTCCACGACAATCCTGTCCACCAAACTGTACGTCCCGCCGCTTCGACCAAACACGATCCGCCGGCCCCATCTGATCGAGCGGTTGAACGAGGGCACGCGCCGTGAACTGACCCTCATCGCTGCTCCCGCGGGCTTTGGAAAAACCACGCTGGTCAGCGAGTGGGCCGCCGTTTCCGAACGACCGGTGGCCTGGCTGTCGCTTGACGAAGGGGACAGTGAGCCCACACGTTTTCTGGCATACGTTGTGGCTGCGTTGCAGACGATTGATCCGAATATTGGAAGAGGGGTGTTGGGGCTGCTCCGAGCTCCCCAACCACCGCCCACCGAATCGATTCTGACGGGCCTAATCAACGAGGTGACCACCGCCTCGGACAACATGACTCTGGTGCTGGATGACTACCATGTCATCGATTCAAGTGGGATTGATGCAGCACTCGCCTTTCTGCTGGACCCATCTTCCGTCGCGGATTCGCCTGGTCCTCTCTACCCGCGAGGATCCACGTTTGCCTCTGGCCCGGTTACGCGCCCGGGGCCACTTGACTGAGCTCCGCTCAGGAGAGTTGCGTTTCACCTCCACCGAAGCCGCGGAATTCCTCACCCAGGGCATGGGCCTGAACCTGGCGGCGGAAGACATCGTCGCCCTGGAGGATCGCACCGAAGGGTGGATCGCCGGCCTGCAGATGGTCGCCCTATCCCTGCAGGGGCGATCAGACACCGGCCCTTTTATTCAGGCCCTCACGGGCAGCCATCGATTCGTGCTGGACTACCTGGTTGAAGAAGTGCTTCAGCGCCAGCCGGAACATATCCACAGCTTCTTGCTGCAAACCGCCATTCTCGACCGGTTGAGCGGACCCCTGTGCGATGCCGTCACCCAGCGAAACGATGGCCGAGCAATGCTGGCTACCCTGGAGCGCAACAATCTGTTCGTTGCTTCGCTCGACGCCAGCCGCCAGTGGTACCGATATCATCAGCTCTTCGCTGAGGCTCTGCAGGCGCGCCTGGCGGAGGCGCAGCCCGATCAGATATCCGGCCTGCATCGACGCGCGAGCGTGTGGTACGAGCGGAACGGTCTGCCGTCGGGTGCGATCAGCCACGCGCTGGCCAGTAGAGACTTCGAACGGGCCGCTGGCCTGATGGAGCTGGCGTGGCCTGAAACTGAAGAAGGCTCCCGCGTGACAACATGGCTGCGGTGGGTGCAGGCACTGCCCGACGACCTCGTACGTGGCCGACCGGTACTCAGTGTTTGGTACGCCTATGCGCTGTTGGCTAGTGGTGCAATGGAAGTCGCCGAGAACAAGCTGACTGAAGCCGAACGATGGCTGGAACCGGCCGATCACATTGAGGAACGACTTCGGACCCCATCCGCCGAGATGGCCGTTGCGGATGAAGAACAGTTTCGGTCGCTGCCGGCGACCATCGCGATCGGCCGTGCCTATCACGCCCAGCTCTCGGTGACGCACCCAGCACTGTGAAGTACGCCCAACGGGCCCTCGACCTCCTGCCGGATGGCGACGCGCTCAGGCGGGGACAAGCGACCGCTCTCCTGGGGCTGACGTCCTGGGCGAGTGGAGAGCTGGAGACCGCCGACCGGGTCTTCACCGATTACACGAGCCAGTTGCGGGCAGCCGGCAACCTGCCCGACGCGATCAGCACCACATTTGTTGTGAGTGAAGTCAGAATCGCCCAGGGGCGATTGCGCGAGGCCTTCAGTACGCTCGAGCAGTTCATTCAGTTCCTAGTGGAACGGGCCGAGCCGATGCCTCCGGAAGCGGCTGACCTGTACCGGGGACTGGGAGAGCTAAACCGTGAGCGGGGTGATCTGGAGGCAGCGGCTGACCACCTCCTGCGAGCCACGGAGCTTGGGGAACGCACAGGACTTTCGGATTGGCACCATCGCCGGTGCGTCACCCAGGCACGCCTGCTGCAGACCCATGGACAGTTGGAGGCCGCGCTTGGGCTGCTTGACGAGGCTGCACGTCTCTCAGTCAGAAGCCCGCTCCCAGACGTGCGACCAATTGCGGCCCTGAAGGCCCGGATTTGGATTGCCCAGGGCAGGTTTACTGAAACCCTGCAATGGGCGCGGGAACGGGGCTTGTCCATTGACGATGCACCCAGTTACCTGTACGAGTTCGAGCAGGTGACATTGGCCAGGGCGCTCATTGCCCAGCACAGGAAGGAACGACGAGTAGGTTCCATCAGCGACGCGCTCGGGCTGCTGGAACGCCTGCTCCTAGCGGCGGAAGCGGGCCGCAGAAAAGGGAGCGTAATCGAGATCCTGGTGCTACAGGCGCTCGCTCATAAGGGAAGGGGCAGCCTAGTCATGGCCCACATGGCTCTGAGACGCGCCCTGAGGCTAGCCGAGCCCGAGGGCTTCGTCCGGCTCTTTGTAGATGAAGGTCCGCCGATGGCTCATCTCCTCCACGAGGCCGATGACCGTGGAACGGTGCAGCGTTACATCCAGCGGTTGTTGACAGCTTTCCGCCTGGCTGCGCCAGCGCGAACCGGCCAGCCTGACGCCCAGTCCGCAAGCGTACAGATCCTAAGCGAGCGCGAACGTGAGGTGCTCCACCAAATCGCTGAAGGACTCACAAACCGGCAGATCGCTGATCGGTTGTACCTCTCCGTGTATACCGTCAAGGCCCATGCCCGTAATATCTACGAGAAACTCGAGGCCAAAAACCGGACGCAGGCCGTTGCCAGGGCGAGAGAATTGGGAGTCCTGCCTCGGGCCTGATTGTTCTCGATCAGCCGTTCGTTCCCTCTAATTCGAAGGCCGCTGATCCCCGGCCCGGCTTTCTCAACCCGTGTTTACGCTTCCCCACGGGCTCACGAGGCTGACGGGTCTGCGATTAGTCCCACGGATTAGTCCCTTGGAGGTATGACACCCCTCCCCTGCCTCCCTACGGTGATTGCCACGTGGCGCATGGATCGACCGGGCGCCACGGGCACAACGCGGGCGACTGTGACCCCGTTGATCACTCGAGAAGGGCGGACAAGAAATGGACACCAACCGAAAGACGGCCATCGTGGTCGGGGTGCTATTCATCATAGGGACGGCTGCGGGGATCTTGAGCATTCTCGTGACAAGACCTGTCCTCGGCGAACCCGACCTTCTCGCCAGCATTTCGGCCAATGAGAGTCAAATGAAAATTGGGGCCCTTCTGGTAATGATCATGGGCCTGGCGCTGGCGATGGTTCCGGTCATGATGTTCCCCATCTTCAGGAGTTTCAACGAAGCTCTGGCGCTTGGAGCCGTTGTCTTCAGGGGAGTTCTTGAAAGCGTCCTCTACCTTCTCTTGGCCATCAGTTGGCTGCTGCTGGTGACATTGAGTCAGGGATACGCGACAGCGGGAGCGGCAGAGGCTTCAGATCTTCAACTCCTGAGCACTGTCGTGCTGGCAACGGGCAAGTGGAATGGCTATGTTCTGTCGACCGTTTTCAGCTTGGGCGCCCTGATGATCTATTACCTGTTCTATCGATCAAGACTTCTGCCTCGATGGCTGTCGATCTGGGGCCTGGTCGGAGCCGCCTTGTACCTGGCTGAACCTATGCTTGCCATCTTCGGCTTTGAACTGCAGTTCTTGCTCGCCCCGCTTGCCCTACAAGAGATGGTGATGGCGGCATGGCTGATTCTTAAAGGCTCTAATCCGGTGGCGATCGCTCGCGGCTCCGCGAACCTCGACAAAGTCACCAGGTGGCCGACAGCATTCGCTCTAGCGAGGGTGCCCACCGCGGACGAGCCCGGATCGGCGCGCTCGTGAAGAGGCG
>Ga0126312_10000276_pt1 | contig 28270 bp, 34 predicted proteins | sample Plot104A_FD_92537 | JGI IMG/M metagenome (GOLD analysis project Ga0126312, IMG submission 92537) | Serpentine soil microbial communities from UC McLaughlin Reserve, CA, USA - Plot104A | ecosystem: Environmental > Terrestrial > Soil > Grasslands | place: USA: UC McLaughlin Reserve, Lake County... | reverse complement strand
CCTGCGCGCCCACGCCGGGAAGGAGCAGGATCGCGCGCGGCAGCATCCTGCGCGCCTCTCCGACCGCACGCGGGTGGGTCGCCCCGACAACCGCGCCGACGCTCGAGAGCCCCCGTTCGCCGATGAGCTCCTCGCCCCATTCGCCGACGAGCCGCGCGACGTGCTGCCAGAGCGGCTGGCCGTCACGCAGCACGAGATCCTGCACGTCGGCTCCGCCCTCGTTCGACGTCTTGACGAGGCAGAAGAGCCCAGCCCCTTCGCGCCGGCACGCGGCGAGGAACGGCTCCAGCGAGTCGCGACCGAGGTAGGGATTGACGGTGAGGGCGTCGGCGACGGCGACGGCACCCGCGCGCGGCTCGAGGTAGGCGGAGGCATAGGCGCGGGCCGTCGACCCGATGTCGCCGCGCTTCCCGTCGGCAATCACGAGCAGGCCTGCGGCACGGGCGTAGGCGCAGACCTCCTCCAGCGAGCGCATGCCTTCCGGGCCGAGCGCCTCGAAGAACGCGAGCTGCGGCTTGATGGCGACCGCATGCGGCGCGACGGCGTCGACGATGCCGCGGCTGAAGCGGCTGACGGCCACGGCCGGCGGGTCACCGCGAAGCTCGACCGGGAGCAGGTCGAGCCGTGGGTCGAGGCCCACGACGAGCTGGCTCCGCTTGCGCTCGATCGCCTCGGCGAGGCGGTCGCCGAAGGCGGAGACCGCGGTCCGGGGGGCGGCTTCCACGTTCTGAGCCATCGATGTGAGGTTAGAGCTTCCTTCGGAGTGTGGCTTCGTCGCCGAGGTGCGATGGGCGGCGCGAGGCAAGGACGCAGGGAGTGTTCGTATCCTTGCGATACGGGCGCGACTGAGGACGAAGTCCTCGCGTCGTTCAGCGCGGCCCGGCGACACAAGCCTCGCTTCGAAGGGAGCTCCCGGCCAGAACGAAGACGGGGGTCCATTGCGGGACCCCCGTCGAAGCCTGTGTGGGGCTAGACCCTAGCCGCGGACCGCGGTCTTGAGGCCGCTGCCTGCCGAGAACTTCGGAACCTTCGCCGCAGGGATCTGAACCTTCTGGCTGGGGTTGCGAGGGTTCACGCCCGTGCGCGCGGCACGGTTCTGAACCGAGAACTTGCCGAAGCCCGTGAAGACGACGTCGTCGCCGCGCTTTAGGGCATCCTGAATCGACGACAGGACTGCGTCCACGGCGGCACCGGCATCGCGCTTGCTGAGCCCAGCCTTGTCCGCCACCTTGTCGACGAACTCTCCTTTGGTCACGAACTCTCCTCCCCTCGATGGCTCTAGATCGTCGGAAGACCCTACCAGGGAAGTCCTTTCGGCTCAACCATGCGGATTACCGGCACTTTTTGCAGCTGCCAGCAGCTCAGAGGCCCGAAATAGGGGCCGTAATCGCACCGCATGGCGCGCCAGAGCGTCCGCTCCACCCTCCTCGCGATCGACCACGCAGACCGCCGTTCCGCACTCGAGACCTGCCTCACGCAGCACCTTGACGGAGTCGATCGCGGCTCCGCCCGATGTCACCACGTCCTCGACCAGGCATACGCGCTCCCCCGGTTCGAACGCGCCTTCGAGGCGGTTCGCAGTTCCATAGCTCTTCGCTTCCTTGCGCACGATCAGGAAGGGCATCCCCGATGCGAGTGCCGTCGCCGCGGCGAGCGCGACCGCGCCGAGCTCCGGGCCCGCGATCCGAACGGCGTCCGGCTCGTGGTCCGCGACCGAAGCCGCAATTCGCTCGCCGAGCGGTCCGAGCACTTCTGGACGCGTCTCGAAGAGGTACTTGTCGAGGTAGTACGACGAATGCCGGCCCGAGCGGAGGACGAAGTCGCCGCGCAGGAGCGCGTGGTCCGCGAGCACCTGGGCAAGGTCGGTTCCGATCACGCGGCCTGTGCCGCACGGAGGGCTTCGGTGGCGCGCGCGAGCGCTGCCGTCGCCTCGGGCGCGGTCGGCGGGACCGAGAGCATCGCGCCATCGTCGTAATAGACGTCGAGCCGTAACCGGCTCCCGCGTCGTCGCCTGAAGGCTCGCGCGCCTCCCACCGTGCCCAGCGCGAGCAGCGTGCCCGCAGCGAGTCGCTTCACGCGTCCTCCCGGAGTCGGCGCAGGCACGAGCGCAAGTCGTAGAGCACGAGGCCGGCCGGCTCCTCGGGGCCGGTCGTCGCCGCGATCAGAACGCCGTCGTCGCTGGCGACGAACAGGCTTCCTCCCGGCACGGCGGCCTCCAGCGCGCTCACATCCGCGTCGCCGTGCGCGCGCAGGCGGTCGGCTGCGTCGAGCGCGTTTCGGGCCGCAACCGCGATCTCGCGGGAGCGCTCCTCGTCGGCGAGCGTCGAGGCCAGCACCGAACCGTCCTGTTCCGCGAGGACCGCGACGCGAACCTGCGTCGAGAGGTCGGCGAGGTCTGCGAGGGCCTCGGCGGCGCGCATGGCTCGAAGCTAACACAGCGATACTCCGGGGCCGTGAGGGCCGTCGCCACCAAGTTCTTCGCAGACCGCGGCACGCACCTCGCGGCGATGATCGCCTACTTCGCGCTGCTGGCCTTCGTGCCGCTCTTGTTCATCGCGCTCGCGTTGCTTGGCTTCGCCGATCGCGCGGACGAGTCGAGCGTGCTCGTGGAGGAGCTGAGCAAGCTGTTCCCGCGCACCTCGATCGACACGATCGTCAGGTTCGTCACGGAGATCCAGCAGAACGCAGCCGCGCTCGGAATCGTGGGCGCCGTTTTCGTGCTCTGGACTTCGCTCTCGCTCTTCAGCGTGCTCGAGTCGGCGTTCAACATCGTCTACGGGCGCCCGAACCGGTCGTTCCTGCACGGCAAGGCGCTTGCGTTCGCGATGCTGATCGCGTCGCTGTTCACGCTGTTCGTCGGGCTGTTTGTCGGCAGCTTCGGCTACGAGGTGCTCAAGCGGTGGGCGCCCGGCTTCGTCTCGAACAAGGTCGCGGCGTACGCGCTCTCGGTGGCGATCTCGAGCATCGCCGTCTTCGTCTTCCTCGTCGCGGTGTACACGCTGCTGACGAACGTGCCGCTGCGGCCGCGCGACGTGCTTCCAGGCGCGCTCGTCTCGACCGTCGCCCTCGAGACGAGCTTCCAGGTGCTGCCGGTCTACTTACGCGTCTCGAAGGACGTGATCGCGCTGCAGGCGCTTGGCGGCCCGGCGCTGCTGCTCGTCTGGCTGTACGTGATGGCGAACGTGATCGTCTTCGGTGCGGAGGTCAACTGGTGGCGCTGGACGACGACGCATCGCGACCCCGACCTCGAAGAGGCGGCCGGCCTAGCCTGAAATGCGTTCCGCCAGGGCGCGCGCCGCGCGCGCCCGGTGGGAGTTCTCACGCTTCCAAGCATCCCCGAGCTCGGCGACTGTTCTCTCCTCGCCGTCGGGGACGAAGATCGGGTCGTACCCGAAGCCTCCGGAGCCGCGACGCTCGTGCGCGATGCGGCCGTCCAGCGTGCCGGTGCCGCGCACTTCGGTGCCGTCGGACGCGATCGCCACCAGCTCGCAGACGTAGTGGGCGGAGCGGTCGTCGACGCCCGCGAGCTCCGCGAGGAGGCGCTCCAGCGGATCGTCGTCGCCGGCCCAGCGGGCGGAATGCAGCCCCGGCCGGCCGCCGAGCGCGTCGACCGAAAGGCCGGAGTCCTCCCCGAGCACCCACTCGTCCGCGGGCGCCGATTCGCGGCCGAAGGCGGCCTTTTCCCGGGCGTTGTCGTAGTGCGTCTCGCCGACCTCGGGCGGGAAGGAGTCGGCGCCGAGGAGATCGATCGTCCAGCCGGGAAGCGCCGACCGCAGCTCGCCGAGCTTGTGCGCGTTCCCCGAGGCCAGACGGGCTACGAGCTCCAACGCACGGCCCGCACGCCTTCGAGGTCGGCGAGCCGCGCGACGGTCTGGCGCGGGCCCTCGGGAAACGCCGCTCGCATGACGACGAGGAGCCCGTCCCGCGACCGCTCGAGGTGCAGGGACTCGACCTTCGCCCCGAACTCCTCGACGGCCGCGAGCACGGGCTGAGCACTCGCGCCCGACGGCAGCTCGATCTCGAGCGCCCGCTCTTCCGGCCTGATCCGAACGAAGAGCCGGAAGGCGAGGATCCGCAGCGGCCACAGGCTGACTAGGACGACACCGGTCGTGAGCACGGCCGCCGAGTAGTACCCGGCGCCGGCTGCCATCCCGATCGCGGCGACCGCCCAGAGTGTCGCGGCGGTCGTCAGACCGCGAACGGTCAACCCCTGACGGATGATCGCGCCTGCGCCGAGGAAGCCGACGCCCGTCACGATCTGTGCCGCGATGCGCGTCGGGTCGAAGACGATCCCGTCGGCGTTGGAGAAATGCCAGTCGGTCCAGGCGTACGCCGAGACGAGCGTGAAGAGCGCGGCGCCGAGCGAGACGAGCAGGTGTGTGCGCAGGCCCGCCTCGCGCTCCCGCAGCTCGCGCTCGACACCGATCGCAGCGCCGAGGCCGGCGGCGAGACCGAGCCGAAGTGCGAGCTCGGCGAGCGAGAGGTCAGGCATGCACGGCCTCGGCGGCCGCCCGCTGCGCCGCCGAGATCTCGTCGATGCCCTGCGCGCCGAGCGCAAGCATCTCGTCCAGGTCCTCTCGCGAGAACGGCTCGCCCTCCGCCGTCGCCTGCACCTCGATCAGCCGTCCGCTGCCGGTCATGACGACGTTGAGGTCGACCTCGGCGCTGGAGTCCTCGACGTAGTCGAGATCGAGCAGGACCTCGCCGTCCACGATTCCTACGGAGACCGCGGCGACGCTGTCGACGAGCGTCCGGCCGAGGCCCATGCGGTCGAGCGCCCGCTTCGTCGCCACGTAGACGCCGGAGATGCCCGCACAACGGGTGCCGCCGTCGGCCTGGAGGACGTCGCAGTCGAGCCACAACGTGCGCTCGCCGAGCGCCTCCATGTCGGCGACGGCGCGCATCGCCCGCCCGATCAGGCGCTGGATCTCGACGGTGCGGCCCTTTTGCTTGCCCTGGCTCGCCTCGCGCGGCGTGCGCTGTCCCGTCGAGGCCGGGAGCATCGAGTACTCCGCGGTCAGCCAGCCCTTGCCGCGGCCCATCATCCAGCGCGGCACGCCGTCCTCGAGCGTCGCGGTGCAAAGCACCCGCGTGCGCCCGAGCGAGATCAGCGCGGAGCCGTGCGCCTGCTCGAGGTAGTCCGGCTCGATCGTCAGCGACCGGAGCTCGTCCGTCCTCCTCCCGTTCTCGCGGCTCACGCGGCCGCCTCGAGCGTCGAGACGTCGACGTGCTCGACCTCACCCAGGGGCAGCTGCAGGAATCGCTCGCCGAGCGTCCGGAACGCGCCCGGCTCGCCGGTCGTCAGGAAACGGTAGACACCTTCGCGCGCGCCCTCGTTCTCGATTCCCTTGCGCGCGAGCGTCTCGGCCACTTCGCGGGCGGTCTCCTCCGCCGAGAAGATCAGCGTCACCCCGCGCCCGAACACGCGCTGGAAGATCGGCCGGATCAGCGGGTAGTGCGTGCACCCGAGGATGACCGTGTCGACCCCGGCCGCCTTCAGCGGCGCCGCGTACTCGCGTACGGCCTCCGTGGTCTCGGCGCCGAACGGCTCGTCGCTCTCGATCAGCGGCACGAGGCGGGGACATGCGACCGGGAAGAAGCGCACACCGGCGTCGAGGGTGCCGATCAGGTCCGCATAGCGGCCGGCGTCGACGGTCGCCTGCGTCGCCATCAGCCCGACTCGGCGGTTGCGCGTCGTCAACACGGCGGCGTGGGCCTCGGGCGTGATCACACCGACCACGGGTACCCCGAGCTCCTCCTGGAGCTGCGGCAGCGCGGCCGAGGTCGCCGCGTTGCACGCTGCAACGATGAGCTTCACGCCCTGCGCTTCGAGGTGGTGCCCGAGCTCGCGCGCGTAGCGCCGGATCTCGGGCAGGGGCCGCGGCCCGTAGGGCAGCCGTGCGTGGTCGCCGAGATAGACGAAGTCCTCGTGCGGCATCGTCACGAGGCACTCGTGCAGGACGGTGAGCCCGCCCATGCCCGAGTCGAAGACGCCCACCGGTCTCGGGTCCATCGCGCGATTGTAGAGCCGAGCCGGGTTGACTACCCTGAGCCGGCCTTGCGCCGGATCCTCGTCACTGCGCTGCTCTTCTGTGTCCTGGCGCCGCAGGCGTCGGCATCGACGCGGCAGGACGTGACGCTGACGATGAGCGACGGCGTCCAGATCGCCGGTTCTGTGTACGTGCCGGACGGCGCCCCGCCTACGGGCGGTTGGCCGGGCGTGATGGCGCTCCACGGCCTGAACGGGAGCCGGAGCCAGCTCGCGACGCTGGCCGGCGGCACCCTGGCGGGATACGCAGTGCTGACCTACGACGCACGCGGCCATGGAGCGTCGGGCGGCCAGATCACGGTCGACGGGCCGCGCGAGATCGCCGACGTGCGCGAGCTCTTCGCGTGGTTCGCCGGCAGAGCGGACGTCCGCGACGACCGGATCGGCGCCTGGGGGATCTCGTACGGCGGCGGCGCGATCATGCGCGCGGCGGTCGAAGGCGTGCCGTTCGCGGCGCTCGAGACGGTCGAGTCGTGGACCGACCTCTACTCGGCGCTGCTGCCGCAGGATCTCGCGAAGACCGGCGTGATCACCGGCTTCGTGTCGGGCATGCGGCCGGACGCGATCTCGCCGATCGTCGCCGCGCTGCGAGACGACGCCTACGCCGGCCGCAACCACGCGCAGATCCGCGCCTTCGCGCGCGACCGCTCCACCCGGCACCTGCTCCCGGGACTGCACACGCCGACGTATTTCTTCCAGGGCCGGCGCGACTTCGTCTTCGGGCTGGAGCAGGCGAAGGCCGGGTACGCGGCCGTCAGAGGGCCGAAGCACCTCTACATCGGCCCGTTCGGGCATCCGCCGTCCACGTTTCCCGGCGCGGACCAGATCCCGATGGGCCTGCACATCCGCCGCTGGTTCGATCGCTTCCTCAAGGACGAGCCGAACGGAATCGACCGTGAGGCTCCGATCTCGGTCGTACCGGAGGGCTTTCGCGACGCGCGCGGTGGAACGGTGTACGGCTTCCGCTCGCTGCCGAAGACCCAGACCGTCTCGATCCCGCTCGCGGGCACGCGCACGATCGCGACGACAGGACGCGTCGTTCGCACCGGCGGGCGAACGCAGGACACCGTTGAGGTGTTCGGCGCCCCGGTGGTCAAGGTCACGGCGCGGTCATCGGGCGGCTGGTCGCGCCTCGTCGCGACGCTGACTGCGACGACGCCGCGCGGCAAGGAGATCGTGATCACCGCGGGCGGGGTGCGTACCCGGCCGGGCCGCCGCACCTACGCCATCAGGCTGATCGACCAGACGACACTCGTGCCAGCGCGATCGAACCTGCGCCTGGTGCTTGCCGGCGACACGCTCAAGCAGAACCCCGGGAACCTCCTCTACCTGGACCTGCCGATGCCCACTGGAGCGCGCGTCACGATCGGCAAGGCCACCCTGCGCCTCCCCGTCCTCCATCGTCCCATCTCCCGATGAAGCGTCTTCTCGTCCTCGCCACGATCGCCGCCGTGGCCGCGATCCCCAGCGCCCAGGCCGGCCCAGCCAAGGATCCGGGCGTCACGGCGACGCAGGTCGTCCTCGGCGGGACGGCGCCTCTCAGCGGCCCCGAGGTCGCCTACGCGCCCGTGGCGCGAGGCGCCGACGCGTACTTCAGGTACGTCAACTCGCGCGGCGGCGTCCACGGCCGCAAGATCCGCTACGTCTACAAGGACGACGCGTACGACCCGGCCCAGACCGTCCAGAAGACGCGGGAGCTCGTCCAGCAAGATCAGGTCTTCGCGATCTTCAACAGCGTCGGCACCGAGCACAACCTCGCGATCCGGCCGTTCCTGAACCAGACGAAGACGCCGCAGCTGTTCGTCGGCACCGGCGCCAGCTCGATCGGCGACGCGTACAAGCGCTTCCCCTGGACGATGGGCTATCTGACCAGCTTCCGCGGCGAAGGCGCGATCTACGGCCGCCACATCGCGAAGACGATGCCGCGGGCGCGGATCGCGGTCCTGCACGAGAACTCCGACTACGGCCGCGACCTGCTCGCCGGCCTGCGCAAGGGCCTCGGCGCCAAGGCGAACCGCATCGTGGACGTCGAGACGTATGAGGTGACCGACTCCGACCAGAACGCCCAGATGGCGAAGCTCAAGGCCTCCGGCGCGAACACGCTCATGCTCTTCGCCCTGCCGAAGCAGACGATCCAGGCGTTCATCGCCGCGGACCGGCTCGGCTGGCGGCCGCAGGTCTTCGTCAACGCGGTCTCGGTCGACCCGTTCGTGATGAACGTGGCCCGCTCGAACACCAACAACCGGACGACGCAGGGCGCGATCACGACGGCGTTCCTCAAGGACCCGACCGACCCGGCGCTGGCGAAGGACCCCGGCGTTCGCCTCTACAAGCGACTGATGAGGAAGTACCTTCCCGGCCACGAGGACGAGGTCGCGCACATCTACGGCATGGCCGCGGCGCACACGATGGTCGACGCGCTCCGTAAGGCCGGAAAGCAACTCTCGCGCAACTCGCTCATCGACGCGGCCACGCACCTCGACGAGCGAGACAACCCGTTCCTCGTCTCGGGCGTCGTCGTCAAGACGAGCCCGCGCGACTACTACCCGATCTCGCGGACGCGGCTGCTCCGCTACGACCGGGGGCGGTGGAAGCAATTCGGCGGTTTTCTCGCCGTCCGCTAGCGGCAAACCGAAGGCGAATACGCACGTCTTAGAGTCGGCCGACTCAGCCGTCGGCCTCCTGTTCAGAAAGGAAGGGTGGAAATGAGGAAGGTGTCTCGCTTGCTCGTGCTCGCCTGCGCGGCCCTCATGATGGGCGCGGCGTTCTCGAGCACGGCGCTCGCCGCGTACTCGCCGTCGATGGTCGTCGCGGGCTCGAACCACGCGATCGGCGGCGGTGGTCCGGTGACGTTCAATATCTCGCAGGCCGAAACGGACGACTTCACGGCCGCGCTGACGCTCTACAGCCCGCTCGGCTACGACGCGTCGCTCACGGCCAGGTCCGGCCAGATCGGGATCGCCAGCGCGGTGGTCAAGCTGCATGCGTTCGGCGGCGCGCGGGTGCCCGTGACCGGGACTGTCAACGCCGACGACCCGACGAAGGCCCAGTACACCGACCCGAGCCAGAATCTCTGCTCCCCGGGTCTCCATACGGCGGTCTGGACGATCACGGTCTCACTCCAGGGCACCGCGGTGACCGTCCCGATCTACGTCGACCGGATCACCGTAGGGCCGGAGGCGGCCTTCGCGTCGACGCGGATCCGCGTCTGCTTCAACAACCCGAACGACCGGGTGCGGAACCCGACGGGCGCCCAGCTGCTCAGCGTGGCGTTCTCGGTCAACACGTTCACGAACCCGACGACGGCGGGGGTCTACCGCTGGGTCGGGCTGTTCACGCCGTACGCTGCCACCGGTGCGCCGAACGCGGCCGGGACGATCCAGTCCCAAACGGTGCAGCGCCTGCCGGTACAGCTCAACCTCGTCGCCAAGAAGGTGAGGCGCAAGGGCAAGGTCTACGCACAGCTCAGCGGTGACCTCCTCGCCGCCGATCAGGGCGTGAGCAAGAACGCCGTCCAGCTGATGAGCTCAACCAAGTCCGCGAAGAACGCGACGAAGGTCTTCCGGACGGTGCGTACCGACGGCAAGGGACGCTTCAAGCTGCTCGTGCGTCTGAAGAAGCGCACCTGGTTCCGCGCGAAGACGGTGATTTCGTCGCGGCCGGTGAGCACCGGTTGCGGGCCCGTGACGATCGCTCCGTGTGGCTCGGTGGTGACGGCGCCCGTCGGCTCGAAGGCGAAGCCGCTGTTCAACCGCACGACCGTCTCGGTTCGGCCGTAGGCGTAGGCGTGCTCTCGGGGGCCCCGCTCAGCCTCACCGGCTGGGCGGGCCCTCCCTCTATCCTGGCCTGATGGGCCGGATCCGGATCGGCACCTGCAGCTTCGCCGACGAGGCACTCACGAAGTGGTTTTATCCCGAGGGCCTGCCCGCCCGGGAGCGGCTGCCCTACTACGCAGAGCGCTTCGACACCGTCGAGATCGACTCGACCTACTACCGCCTGCCCGAGGAGCCCATGACAGGCGGCTGGGTGGATCGCACGCCCGACGACTTCGTCTTCCACATCAAGGCATTCGGCGTGATGACGCGACACCCGGTTCGTGTGCAGCAGCTTCCACCCGACCTGCGCGACGAGGCCCCGGTGGACGAGCGCGGCCGCGTCGACCGGCCTTCGCGTGAGTTCCGCGCCGAGATCTTCCGACGCTTCCTGGAGGGCGTCTCGCCGCTCCGCCGCGACGGGAAGCTTGGCGGGATCCTGATGCAGTTTCCGTCCTACGTCGTGCGCAAGCCGGCTTCGTTCGATTACCTCGCCTGGGCGCGCGAGCAGCTCGGCGACCACGAGATGCTCGTGGAGTTCAGGCACGCGAGCTGGTTCGAGGAGGACGCTCGCGACGAGACGCTGCGGTTCCTGGAGGAGCACGGGATGACGCACGTCGTCACCGACTCGCCTCGACTGGACGCGAAGACCGTGGTGCCGACCGTCCTGGCCGTGACGGGGCCGAGCGCCTACGTGCGGTTCCACGGCCGGAACGCGGAGACCTGGCACAAGCGCGGAGGCGGTGCGAGCGAGCGGTTCGACTACCTCTACTCCGACGACGAGCTGCGTGAGTGGGTGGAGCCGCTGCGCGAGCTGGCCGGCGAGGCCGAGAACGCGTACGTCCTGTTCAACAACAACAACCGCAGCCCCGGCGATCCCGGCGACGGGCGCGACTTCGTCGCGCAGGCGGCGGCGAACGCCGACCGGCTGCGGCAGATCCTGCACGAGGCCGAGGTCCCGGTCAGTTAGTAGTCGACGGGATCGAACTCCGCGAGTGCGCTCTCGGGCAGCTCGAGCAAGACAACGGAGTACGGTGGGACGCGCGCGTAGCAGTGCAGCCAATGCGTGCCGTCCGCGGCTCGCACGAGCGAGCGGTCGTCGTGCTCTTCGGCGTCCTTCGGCGTTCCGACGACTCGGACGCCGGTGAGCTCGTCGCACTCCCGGCCGACGAGCACGCGCAGGCCGTGGGGGTTCGCCGGCCGCTCCCCCGCTGTTTTCCAGTCGCGGTACCACTTCACGACTCGGCGCTCGGCGAGGCGCCCGGGCCAGAGTTGAATGCGAAGCGTCTCGAGATCGGCGTCGTCCGGGTCGGGATCGCGCTCGTCGGCGCCCTCGACGCCCCTCCACGCGACCCGGGCGACGTACTCGCCGGGTGGAACCGCGAGCTCCGCCTTCGCCTCGGTCACCTCGAGCACCGAGACGCGCCCGGAGGCGGCCTCGAACGGCGCTTCGACGACATGGTCGTATTCGCCGAGGTCGTCGCCGGCTTGCTCGTCAAGGCGCTCGAGGACGATCCGAACGTAGCCGTACGTCGCGGTGAAGACGGTGAGCGAGCCCGGCCCGACCGCGACGTGGTCCTCGAGTGAGGCATTGTCGAGATCGGCGTCGTCGTCCGCCGCGGCGGACGCACCGGCATCGAGGACGTAGAACTGGTTGTGGTCGGCGTAAAGCACGACCTCCGTGCGCGCAACGTCCATCCGCGAAGGGTACGCCGGGCCGATCGCTCAGCCTTGGCCGACTTCGTCCAGCAGGGCGCCCAGCGCTCCGTTGAACTCGGCGGGGCGCTCGAGGTTCGGCAGGTGGCCGCCCTGGTAGATCGCGATGCGGCCGTCCCGGGCCCGCGCGGCCAGGTCTTCTGCGACCGCGCGAGGGACGTACGGGTCCCCCTCACCGACGCCGACGAGCACGGGCGCCTCGAGCGACTCGAGCACGTCGGTCGTGTCGACCCGGTCGCGAATCGCCTCCACTGCGCGAACGAGCCCGGCCGGGTCGAGCGCGAGCGCCATCGCGCGCGCTCGCTCGACGACGCCCTGATCGGCGTCCGCCGAGAAGAGCTTCGCCCGCATGTCCTCCCACAGCGCCGCCGGCCCGCCGTTCCGGATCAGCTCGATGGTGATCGCCCGGCGCTCGAGCCGCTCTGCGTCGTCGGGGTCGGCCCGCGAGCCGACAAGCATCAACGCGCGGACACGGTCGGGCGCCAGCCCGGTCAGGGCCAACGCGGCATAGCCGCCCATCGAGGCCCCGACCACGACGAAGTCGCCGTCGATTTGCGGCAGGATCGCCCGCGCCCACCCGTCCATCGACGAGCCGAGTCCGTAGAGGTCGGGTGCGAGCACCTCGTGGCCCGCCAGCACCTCGCGCTGCGGCTCCCACATGCGCGGGTCCAGCGGAAACGCGTGCAGGAGAACGACGTTCATGCGGGCAGCATCATACGAAGGCCGGTGAGGAGGTAATGGGCGCTGAGGTTCTCGAACGGCGCGAGCCGAGAACCGAACTCACGAACGTCGCCGTCCACGCTGTAGAAGGCGGCGACGGCCTTCCGTAGTCCGAGGTCGCCGGCCGGCCATGCGCGCGGTCGCGCGAGGTGGCGTGCAAGGAACCAGTCGACCGTCCATTCGCCGATCCCCGGGAGCGCGATCAGACGAGCCCGGATCTCGTCGTCCGGCAGCTCGCCCAACCCGTCGAGGTCGAGGTCGGACTGCGCGATCCCGAGCACGTACTTGCCCTTGCGCGTCGAGAAGCCGAGCGAGCGCAGCTCCTCGACCGAGGCCGCTGCGACCCGCTCGCGCCGCGGAAACGCATACGCGTGCTCTCCCCGCTCGCCGTAGCGCTCCAGGAACCGGTTGCGCACGGCGAAGGCGGCGAACAGCGAGACCTGCTGCGCACTGATCGACGTGACGAGCGACTCGAACGGATCCGGCGCCAGAGGCGGGCGCAAGCCGCGCAGGCCGTGGACGAGCCGAGCCAGCACCGGGTCAGACTCCGCGAAGGCATAGAACGGCGCGAGCTCGAACGGCAGCGCGAGCAGCGAGCGCACCACCGGCTCGACGCCGGCATCGAGGGGCTCGATATCGACGCCACCCGGAGCCGCTTCGATCCGCACCTCGCGGCCGCCGACGACCCGGTGCAGCCCGCCCTCGTGCCAGAGATTTGCGAGGTCGGGCCCGAATGCGCGAAAGCGCTCGGTCGAGAGCTCGAAGTCGTACGGCTCGGGAACGACCAGCAGCGTCACGGCCGCAGCCTACGCAGGGACGGGGCGGCGACCCGGCGGCTCGAGGCGCGCGTGGGGGCCGGCATCACCACCGCGATAGTCTCGCGCGAATGGACCTCGTCCAGCTCCGGCCTCGGTTGTGGCGATGGACGCTGCCGCACCCCGAATGGGAGCCGGACGACGCCGAGGGCGGCGAAGGTTGGCAGCAGGAAGTCGCCTCGTACGCGCTCGTCGCCGAGGAAGAGCTGGTGTTGTTCGACCCGCTCGTTCCTCCCGCCGGCAGCGACGATGCGGAGCGCTTCTGGCAGGCCCTCGACGAGGACGTTCACCACCACGGCCCGCCACGGATCCTGATCACGATCCACTGGCACTGCCGCAGCGCTCAGGAGATCGTCGAGCGATACGAAGGCACGCGCGTGTTCGTCGGCGCGGGCCGCGTGCATCGGATCGAGGGCCGCGTCGCCTACACGGACGTCTTCGCGCTGCACGACGTGCTTCCCGGCGGCGTCATCCCCAAGGACGCCGACCGCGGCGGCGAGGTGATTTTCTGGCTGCCGTCGCACCGGGCCCTCGTCTTCGGCGACGTCGTCCTCGGCGCCGACGGCGGCGGCGCTCGGCTCTGCCCACCGGGCTGGTACGCGCCGGAGCCACGCGAGCAGCTCGTCGCGACGCTGCAACCGCTGCTCGAGCTTCCGGTCGAAGCCCTGCTCCTCACGCACGGCGATCCGATCCTCGACGACGCGAAGGAAGCGCTCGAACGCGCGCTCGAAGGCCCGTGAAGATCCGACGGGAGACAGAGGCCGATTACGACGCCGTCGCCGAGGTGACCGCGGCTGCCTTCGGCAAGCAGGACGAGGCGCGCCTGGTCGCGGCGATCCGCGGTTCGGAGGAGTACGTCCCGGAGCTCACGCTCGTCGCCGAGGAGAACGGGCGGATCGTGGGCCACGTGATGTACAGCTACTCGGCACTCGACGGCTCGGACACGCGGCTGCTGCAGCTTTCACCGTTGAGCGTCGCTCCGGATCGGCAGCGGACCGGCATCGGGTCCGCGCTGACGCGCAAGTCGCTCCGGCTGGCCGATGAGCGCGGCGAGCCGCTCGTGCTCGTCCTCGGTCACCCGACGTACTACCCCCGCTTCGGCTTTCGTCCGGCCTCGACGTTCGGGCTCCAGGCGCCGAACCCCGAGTGGGCCGACGAGGCTTTCATGGCCGTCCCGTTGACGACCTATGACCCCGCTCTACGAGGACGCGTCCGGTTCGCGCCGGCTTTCGCGTAGCGCGCGGACGTCAATCGCGTGGCCCCTTACTTGCGTCTGGCGCCGTCGCCGCCGCGCGTCTCGGGCGAGCCGATACCCGGCGTAGGCGGAGGCGCAGACGGCGGCCTGGGCGACTTGGCCTTAGTCATCCAAGATATCGGTCAACGACTAGCAGGTTCGCCCGACGGGCCGCTAGGGGCCTCGAATGTCCATCCGCGCGATCAGCCCGTCGCGCAGCGTGTAGACGTGCTCGACGCGCTGGTCAGAGAGGAGCGCACCGTCGACGTCGTGAACGACCTGATGGACCTGCACGACGATCTTCCCCTCGACCTCCTCGAACGACTCCGGCTCGACGTGGGAATCGATCAGGCCGAACTGCCGTGTCCAGTAGGCGCGTACGGCGTCGTGGCCGAACTCGCGCCCGCCCTCCATCCCGTTCGGCCAGTCGACGTCCGGGTGCATGACCGCAAGCGCCCCGTCGATGTCGCGAGCGTTGAACGCCGCGTATGCGCGGCGCAACAGGTCCTCAGCCGAGGGCGCGGGCAACGTCCGTCAGATCCTCGAAGGGCGTGTACTCGACGCCCTCCCCGTCCAGATACGCGGCGAGCCCGTCGCGTGCGAACACGCGCGAGGCCGCGAGCGCAGCACAGCGATCCGAGTACCCGTCGCCTGCGTAGACCACCTCGCCCTCGGGCAGCGCTGCGCGCTTGCAGCCCTCGCCGCACGCGTCGCACACGGCGCCGTCGCGGAGCACGACGCGCCAGCCCGCGGGACGTGGCTCGACCCGGTTCGCAAGCAGCCGCACCGAGACGCCCTCCCGCTCCAGTACGGGCTCGATCAGCTCGTGGAAGGTGCCGGAGAGGACGAGCGGGTCATGCCGCTCGACCAGCTCGTGGAACCCCGGCCGGACGCGTGCGTTCGCGAGCACGAACTCGCGCACCTCGTCGTAGGACGCCGTCACCGTCGCGAACTCGAGCGCGAGCAGCTCGTCGTGGCTCAGCCCGTCACCGAGAGCCGGCACGCGGTCGTACAGCGTCCGGTCCCCGAACCGTTCCATCACCATCACGCCGACGTCCCGCTCGGTGCAGGTGCCATCCCAGTCGAGAACGAGCTGCAGGGCTAGAAGTGCGAGGTCGCGCCGGCCGGATCCTCGTCGTACGTGTGCGGAGCGCCGGGCTCCTCGTACCACGAGTACGCGTACTTCCCGTCGTCGCTGTCCTTGGCGAGCTTCGACAGCTTGAGCGGGTGGAACGTGTCGCACATGACTGCCAGCTCGTGCGTCTCGACCGCGCCGAGCGACTTCTCCGCGAGCCCCGGCTGCGGCCCGTGCGGAAGGCCCGACGGGTGCAGCGTGATCGAGCCGATCTCGATCCCCTTCCGCGAGGAGAAGTTCCCCTCGACGTAATAGATCATCTCCTCGCTCTGGAGATTCGAGTGGTGGTACGGGATCGGTACCGCCATCGGGTCGAAGTCGAGCTTGCGCGGGCAGAACGAGCAGATCACGAAGTTGGGCCCCGCGAACGTCTGGTGCGACGGCGGCGGCATGTGGATCCGGCCGGTGATCGGCTCGAAATCGTGGATCGAAAAGGTCCAGGGATAGAGGTAGCCGTCCCAGCCGACCACGTCGAAGGGGTGGTAGTCGAGGACGTAGTCCTGGTAGCCGTCGCGGACGCGCACCTTGACGAGGAACTCGCCGCGCTCCCGGATCGTGCGGAGCTCGCCGGGCGGATGGATATCGCGGTGGTAGAACGGCGCGTGCTCCATCAGCTGCCCGTACTCGTTGCGGTAGCGCTTCGGGATCTCGATCAGCCCGGGCGTCTCGAAGAGGAGGTAGCGCTGCGGGCCTGACGGCTCGAACTTGTACGTCGTCCCACGCGGGATGACGATGTAGTCGCCCTCCTTGTACGACACGTCCCCGAAGGTCGTCGCCAGCGTGCCCGACCCCTCGTGGACGAAGTAGACCTCGTCGCCCTCGCCGTTGCGGAAGAAGTAGTCCATCGTCTCGGACGGCCGCACGAACGAGATCTCGACGTCGTTGTTCCACATCAGCAGGCGACGGCCCGAGATCTCGTCACCGTCCGGCTGGAGCCCCCACGTCTTGAAGTGCCGGTGCGCGTGGGCGTCGGGCACCCACTCCTTCCGCTTGATCTCCTCGAAGTCGCCCAGCTCCTTCACGCGGCAGGGAGAGGTGAGGTGGTACAGGATCGACTCGTTCCCGGTGAAGCCCTCGAGCCCCATGACCTCCTCGGTCAAGAGACTCCCGTTCTCGCGGAACTGGACATGGCGCTTGCGGGGAAGGTCGCCGAGGCGCTGGTAGAACGGCATCGCCCGGAGGATACCTCCGGCTAGACGGAGTGCGGCTCGTCGTCCAGCAGGCGGCTGACGCGGGCGAGCGCGTAGAAAACCGCGTAACCGCCGACGAGGAAGCCGCTGAAGACGATCGTCACCGCGAGCACCTTCGGGTAGTTCAGCGGGTCGGAGAGACCCTTCGTCAGGTCGGCGAAGATCGGCTTCGGGTCGGTGAAGACGTCCCACGAGTTGAAGCGCTGGAAGCGACCGAGGAAAACGCCGACCGAGCTCAGCAGCAGGATCGCCCAGACACCGACCCAAGCCCAGATCGCGCCGAATCGCCGCCGGGCGACCGCGTGCACGAGGAACAGCGACAGGAAGCCGAGCGCCAGGCCGGCGGCCGCCGCCGAGCATGCGAGCACGGCGTCGAACCAGAACGGCGCGCCATCGACCTCGCGCAGATACTTCAGGTCGGTCATCAGGTAGGGCGCGTTCGGGAAGAAGAGCAGCCAGAGCGCGCCGAGCGCCAGCAGCCACAGTCCCCGCACGCCGCGGCGCGCGCCGTCGTAGAGGATCAGTGCGAACCCGAGCGGAATCCAGGCGAGGAAGAGGTTCCAGACGAGGTTCACGTAGTCCAGGCTCCCGGTCTCGCTCACGCGGACCGCGACCATGACGAGCACGAGCAGCGACAACCCCGCGAGGGCGCCGAGCGTGATCAGCCGGCGAGCGGTCAGCGAGCCAAGGAGGGCCACGGTCGCCTCACCTTAGCCCGCGAGTATGAGATTTCGAAGAGAGCCGATCTCCTCTACTCCGGCTTCCACGACGCCGTCGGCGGCGCCCGTCGCGATCGGATCCGCCGCGATCACGTCGCCCGGCACGAGACGCGTGTTCCGGCGGGCATGGGCGACGAGGCGATCCCAGTCGACGTCGACGGACGGAAGATCCTCATCGGGCGTCACGACGACCGGGCCGAGCACGAGCGCGAAGTCCCGCGCCTTCGCGCCGCCGAGCGTGGGCGCGACGAGCGTATTCATGAGCGTGACGCCGCCCAGCGCCTCGTCGGCGCCGATCACCGCGGCCGGCCTGAGCTCGTAAGCGACGGGCCCGCCGGGGTTGCGGATCTCGTCCCCCGGGCTCCGGATCGCAGCCGGGTTCGCGAACACGAAGTCGTCGCCGTCGAAGATCCGTACCGACGGGGGATGCAACACGGGGGCGCGGAGCTCGACGTCGGCGAGCGCGCATCCCGCGTGCTCGCGCGCCTGGCCGCCGCCCGTGAAGAAGGACTGGAGCGTCTGCGCGGCGAGTTGGATCACGTGGTCGCCCTCGATCCGGCCGGGCCAGCCGCGCTCGAGGCGACGGCCACGCGGACTGAACATGCACAACTTCACGGCTCGGTGTGCACGACGACGTCGGCGACCGGTACGGCGGCGCGGATCCGCTCCTCGATCTCGGTTGCGCGGGCATGCGCGTCGGCGAGCGAAGAGGCGGCGTCGAGCTCGAGCGCCACGTAGACGACCAGCCCCTCGGGCGTCTCGACGAAGCGCAGCTCGCGAGGAGGTCGCCCGGTCGCATCGAGGACGAGGCCCCGAACCGCGTCCGCCTCGGCGTGGGCGGCAGCGTGCGCTCCTTCCTCCGCCTCGCGCAGCGGCTCGAGGTGGGTGAGCACGGAAACGACCTCGGGAAGCTCGTCCGAGATCGCCCGCTCGACCTGCGAAGCGACATCGTGTGCCTGCTCGAGCGTCAGGTCGCCGGGCAGCTTGAGGTGCAGCGAGACCTCGTTCGCGGCGCCGAGGCTGACCACGCGCACGTTATGAACCTCGCGGACGCGCGGGACGGTCAACGCCGCGACCGACGCGCGCTCGCCCAGCGCCTCCTCGGTCGTCTCGGGCTCGACGTGCACGACGACGTCGCTCTCGGGGAGGGCCCGCTGGACCGCATCCTCGACCGCATCGGCCGCCGCGTGCCCCTGCCCGACGGCGGCTCCGGCGGGAACTCCGATCACGACGTCCATGAAGTGGCGCCCGGCCGCCTGGCGCATGCGCAGCCGCTTGAGCTTGACGGGCGGCTCGAGCGCGCGGATCGCCGCCCGAGCGGCCGCGGCTGCGTCGGCCGGCGCCCGGTCCATCAGGACGTCGACGTTCCGCCGCATCAGGCGGGCAGCCGCGATCAGAACCAGCCCGGCCACGAAGACGGCTGCAGCCGAGTCCGCCTTCGGATAGCCCCACGCAGCGAAGAGCAGGCCGGCGAGCACGGCCGTCGAGCCCGCCAGGTCGCTGCCGAAATGCAGCGCGTTCGCCTGGAAGGCCGCGCTCCTGAAGCGGCGGGCCGCGCGCGCCGAGATCAGCGCCCGGCTCGCGTCGACGACGATCACGACCCCGATCACGACGAACGCGTACCAGGTCGCGTCGACCGCGGGCTGGTCGCCCCCGAGGAGGTTCGCGAGCGCCTTCCAGGCGATCACGAGGCTGACCCCGACGAGGATCGTCCCCTCCGCCAGTGCCGCGAGGTGCTCGGCCTTGCCGTGACCGTAAGGATGAGCGCGGTCGGCGGGCCGGATGGCCACGCCGACGGCGAAGAGCGTCAGCAGGGCCGCGACGAGGTCGGTCCCCGAGTGCGCGGCCTCGGAGACCAGCCCGAGGCTGCCGCTGGCGAGCCCGGCCCCCAGCTTGAGCAAGACGAGCGCGGCCGCAGCCGCAACCGACACGAGCGCGATCCGGCGCTGCGGGGTCATCGCCGGAAGGCTACGCGGACGAGCGGGCGGGCTCGAGCGGCCAAATGATGACGTCCTGGCGCTCGCTGAAGTGGAGCAGCGGTTCCCCGTCGAGCTCGATCCCGGGGGGCGGCATCGTGTTCTCACGGATCTCTGCCTCGGCCGGTTGCAAAGGCCAGGGCGGATGGTGGATGTCGGCCCGGAACAGCTCGCCGTCACGCGTCGTGTAGAGGCAATAGCGCTCGGTCAGGAAGTGCTCGAGCGTTCCCTGCTGCGGCGGGGCCGCGACACCGGTCGGCCGATAGCGACCGTCGAACCCGTGGCCGTCGTCGCGACGCCGGCTCACGTAGTCGACGGCCTCGCCGAGCGAGTGCGCGCGCATCGACGCGTGGTGATAGGGCAACGCATACGTGCGCCGAGCGGCCTCGACGGCGAGACGGCTCTCGGCGTCGAGGCTGAAGAACCAGATCCCGGGCTTGTCGTCGTAGGTGACGTACGTCCGCACGTTCAGCTCGAGGAAGCTCGAGAGCCCGGGAACCGGGAAGGTGGCGCGCAGCCGCAGGCCGTTGACGCGGAACGGCGTGATCCCGAGCCAGCACGAGCCGTCGAACGAGTCGAGCGGGAGCTCGTCCGGCACGTGCTCCCGAAGCATCGCCTCCGGAACGCGCCAGTGCGCGAACAGGAGGTGGTCCCACGTCTGCCCCTGGATCCACGACCGGCGTGGGAGCGGCCATGGCCGGTGGTCGACGACGTCGAGCGTCGCGGCCTGGCGCGACGGCGCCTCCAAGAGGTCGCTGAACAGAGCGGGAAGCCGGAACTCAGAGATTGCCGCGGAGCGCCTGCTCACGCTCGATCGACTCGAAGAGCGCCTTGAAGTTGCCCTCGCCGAAGGTGGTCGCACCGTGGCGCTCGATCACCTCGAAAAAGACCGTCGGCCGGTCCTGGGCGGTCTTCGTGAAGATCTGGAGCAGGTAGCCGTCCTCGTCGCGGTCGGCGAGGATCCGCAGGCGCTTGAGGTCGCCGTAGTCCTCGTCGATGTCCCCGACGCGCCCCTCGACCTCTTCGTAGTACGCCTCCGGCGTGTCGAGGAAGAGGACTCCGCGCTCCTTCATCGCCGTGACGGTCCCGACGATGTCCTCGCTCTGGAGCGCGATGTGCTGCACACCGGGACCGCCGTTGAACTCGAGGTACTCCTCGATCTGGCTCTTGCGCTTGCCCTCGGCGGGCTCGTTGATCGGGAACTTGATCTTGCCGCTGCCGTCGGCCATGACCTTCGACATCAGCGCCGAGTACTCCGTCTGAATCTGGTCGTCGCCGAAGTGGATGATGTTCGTCATCCCGAACACGCGCTCGTAGAACCCGACCCAATGGTCCATGCGACCGAGCTCGACGTTGCCGACGACGTGGTCGAGTGCCTTCAGCCCCACACCCGCGGTCGGCTGCCGATTCACGACCGCCGACTGGTAGCCGGGCATGAACGGCCCCGCGTAGTCGGCGCGGTTGACGAACGTGTGGATCACGTCGCCGTACGTCCCGATCGAGGCCAGCTCGATGCGGCCGAAGTCGTCGTCGACCCAGTGCGGCTCTCGAACTCCGCGGGCGCCGCGCTGCACCGCCTGCCGGTACGCCTCGCTCGCGCTCGGTACTTCGAGCGCGATTACCCTGGCGCCGTCTCCGTGCCGGCACGCGAACTGCGTCACCTCGCTGTCGACGCGCACCCCGCTCGTGAGCACGAAGCGGATGTCGCCCTGCTCGAGCACGTACGACGCGCGATCCCGCACGCCCGTCTCCGGGCCCGCGTAGGCGGTTCGCGTGAAGCCGAAAGCGTGCCCGTAGAAGTACGCGGCCTGCTTGGCGTTGCCGACCCAGAACTCGAGATGATCCCAGCCCTGAAGCGGCATGAAGTCCTGCGCGCTCACGCTTTGATCTTAACCCCCGTTTGCGACTCGGGCTCGACCGGAGCCGGCGTTGCGGCCTCGTCGAAACCACGCCTGAGCGGAACCTCGTGGATGCCGAAGATCACGACCGCGAGCAGCACCAGGCACACGAACGCGGCCGCCAGGAACGCGGGCTGGAGAGCGTCGGCGAGCTCGGCCCGCAGGCCGGGCGAGAGGCGCTGGACCGTCTCGCTCTCGAGGCGAACGCCGGTCGGCAGGCCCTGGTTGACGATCACGCCCATGAACGTGACGCCGAGCGTCGTCCCGATCGACCGCGAGAACTGGGTCAGCGCCGTGGCGGAGCCCATGGAGTCGAGCGGCACGGAGTTCTGCACCGCCACGACGAAGGTCTGCATCATCAGCCCGAGCCCGGTGCCGGAGACGACCATGTAGGCCGTCACCTGGCCGACCGACGTCGAGGTGTCCATCGACGCGAGCAGCAGGAGCCCAGTGCCGAGCACGATCGGGCCGGCCAGCGCGTTCGGCTTGTAGCGGCCTTTCCACGAGATCCATTGGCCGGTCACGATGCTCGTCCCGACGACCGCGAGCATGAACGGGGTGAGGACGGCGCCCGAAGACGTCGCCGACGAGCCGAGCACGCCCTGCACGAAGAGCGGCACGAACGCGATCACGCCGAACATCGCCATCCCGGCCAGTCCGACGCAGGCGATTCCGGAACCGACCGTCCGCCTCCGCAGGAGCTCGAACGGGATGATCGGCTCGCGCACGCGCCGCTCCACGAACGCGAACGCGGCGAGCAGGACGGCGGACACGACGAACGCGCCGAGCACCTGCGGCGATGCCCAGGCGTACTCGTGCCCACCCCACCCGAGACCGAGCATCAGCGCGCCGATCCCGCCGGCGAGGAGCGCTGCGCCGCGATAGTCGACGGAGTGGTGCAGCCGCCGCGCGCGGCGCGGCATCGTCAGCCAGATCACTGCGAGCGCCAGCGCACCGACCGGGACGTTGACGAAGAAGACCCAGCGCCAGCTCGCGTTGTCGACGATCAGACCGCCCACTGCCGGCCCGGCGATCGAGCCGATCGCGAAGGTGACGCCGATTAGACCCTGCCACCGACCGCGGGACCGCGGCGGCACGATCCGGCCGATCGTGGCGTGCGTGAGCGCGAACAGCCCGCCCGCGCCGATGCCCTGCACGGCCCGGAACGCGATCAACACGGGCATGCTCCACGCCAGCCCGCACAGCATCGAACCGAGCAGGAAGATCCCGATCGCGAACACGAACAGCGGCTTCGAGCCGTAGACGTCGCCGAGCTTGCCGTAGAGCGGCACCGTCACGGTCATCGCGAGGACGTACGCCGTAAAGGCCCACGAGTAGAGGCCGAGCCCGCCGAGGTCGGAGACGATGCGGGGGAGTGCGGTCGCGACGATCGTCTGGTCGAGCGACGCGAGCAGCAGCGCGGCCATCAGGCCGGAGTAGATGGCGAGAATCCGCCCGAAGGGCAGCCGGTAACCCGGCGGCTGGTGCCGCAACCAGGCCTTGATCGCCGTCACCTTCCGAATCTACCCGGGCGAAGGCAGGTCAAGCTCCCGAGCCGCCCACGGCAGTGACACGCGCAGCTGCGCGAGCTGGAACGGCCGGACGTGCGGCGCGGTCGGCGGGGCGGGTAGCCCGGCCCGCGAGCCGAAGAAGCCGGCGAGCAGCGCCGCGAAGCCGGCGGCCCCGGGCAGGATCGCCTGCGGCTCGGGCCCGCGCTCGAGCCTGAGCGACGGCAGCCAGGCCGCGACGTCGAGGTCGGGGTTGCCGACGCACGCGTGGTTCCAGTCGACGAGGACGGCGCCCCGCTCGGCGATGCAGAGGTTGTCGCTGCGCACGTCGAGGTGCAGGAGCGAGTCGCCGTCGATCGGCGCGGTCTCGCTCGCCTCGCGGAGCGCCGGCAATGCGCGTTCGAGCCACGCGCGTGAGCAGACGCCCAGCGAGAGGAAGGGCCCCGGATCCGACTCGATCTCAGCCCAGCCGCTGACCAGGCGGTCATGGTGGATCGCGATGGGCGGGACCACTTCGGGCGGCGGCGTGGCGGCGAGCGCGGCCAGCGCTTCGCGAACGGCGTCGATCTTCGGTGCGTCCCACGGCGGCGGCCAGTGGGCGGCACGCAGATCCTCCAGGACGAGCAGCGGCGGATCGTCGGCGTCCAGCGCGAGGACCTCCGGCACGAACACGCCGCTGAGCACTTCGAGGACGCGCTGCTCGTCGCGGATGAACTCGGCCGTCACGGGCTCCGTCGCCGCCTTCACGAACGCGGTTGTGCCGTCGGCGAGCTCGGCAATCCCGTGATAGGCGACGGTGTAACCGGCGCTCGGGACCCGCGTGAGCGTCCGGACCTCGGTTCCCAGCAAGCGGGAGAGCCGTTCGATCACGCCGGCTCCACCGCGGGTCGTCGCCGCGCCAGCGCCAGGCTGACGGCGATCGTCGCGCCGCCCAGTACCTGGACGACGGTCATCGACTCCGAGAGCAGCACGACTGCGAACAACGCCGCGAGGAACGGCTGCAGGTTCGCGACTAGCGTGGCACGCGAGGGCCCCACCCGATCGATCGCGGTGAACCAGAGAATGTTCGTGACGACGAGCGGCCCGACGACGGCGAAGGCGAATCCGGCCCAGACGAGCCCGGGGAGCTGCCAGTCCTGGTCGAGCAGCTGGGGCAGAGCAGTGATGAGCGCCGGCACCGCGCCCACGAGCAGGGCGATCGCGCTGATCCGATAGGGCGAGTAATGGCGCATCAGGGGCACGATCGCAACGGAGTAGAGGCCCCAGGTCGCGGCGGCGGCGAACGCGAGCAGGTTGCCGAGCAGGTCGGCCGCGAAACCGGCTTCGCCGCCGACCGCGACGAGCGCGACGCCGACGAATGAGAACGCGCTCGCGATCCACAGCCGGCGTGAGAGCCGCTCGATCCCGAACGCGAACGCGAACAGCGCGGTCACGATCGGAAGCGTCCCGAAGATCAGCGCGGTCGTCGACGCGGTGGTCAGGTCGATCGCGTACACGAACGAAAGCTGGTTCAGGTAGATACCGACAAGGGCCGCGCCGACCAGCAGCAGCCGATGCCGGCGCTCGATCCGGAACGAGCGCTCGCGGCCGTACGTGAGCAGCGCGAACAGCAGTCCCGCCGCGGTAAAGCGGACACTGCTGTAGGCCAGCGGCTTGAAGCCATTGTCGAATGCGTACTTCGTGACGGTGAAGTTGAAAGCCCAGATCGTGACGGTCACGAGCAACATCACTTCGGCCGCCGAGGGACGTCGCATGGAGGCGTGAGGCTACTTCGGTTCGAGCGTTTAGCGGTTTCAAGTCGGGGCAACCAGGGTCCGCGGCCGGGTTGACGGCAACCCGAAGAACCTCAACGTCTGGGAGGAACCATGAGGAACGTTCTACGCGTCGGCGTCTTGACCGGCGTACTGGCGGCGCTCGCCCTCTCGGCAAGCACGGTCGGCGCAGGAGCAGCGCCGGAACGGTCTGCCGGGCAGGCGACGGATGCGACCCCCGCCGTCGTCGACGTCAACTTCGTCATCAACCGCTTCGTCCGGCAGGGACGACGGATCGTGGCGCAGGGGAACGTCATCGCGACGGCGACGTCGGCGACGACCTCGCCGGCCGTGGTGAGTAAGGCGTTCACGGCGGCGATCAAGACCAAGCGCGGCACGTTCGCGTCCGCAGAACGCATCTGCGACGTGCTGACACTCAACCTCGGCCCACTCCATCTCGAGCTTCTCGGGCTGGTCGTGGACCTGAGTCGCGTCGTGCTCACGATCAAGGCCGACTCGAACGGCGGCCTGCTCGGGAGCCTGTTCTGTGGTCTGGCCGGCGGCGCCGGGGCGGCTTCGCTGGCGAAGCTCAACTCGACGGCGAAGAAGATGACCAAGGCCGGGAAGGCCAACGGGCTCAACAAGGGAGTGGCCGGGTTCCAGGTCCAGGCCCCGCCGGGCTTCACACAGGCGCCCGGCACGGTCTGCACGATCCTCGATCTCGTGCTTGGACCGCTCGACCTGAATCTCCTGGGTCTGATGATCCACCTCGATCGGCTCCGCCTCACGATCACGGCGGTGCGTGGTGGAGGCATCCTCGGTGACCTGCTCTGCGGCCTCGCCGGTGGTGCGCCCGGCGTCGTGCCGACGGTGCGCGGAGTCGCGGTCCCGAGCGGCTAACCGTCGAACTCGAAGAGAGCGCCGCGGGCCCGCGGCGCTCTCTTCCTTTAGCCTCCCATGCCGTGAGTCGCGATCCGATCATGGAGGCGATCGACGAGATCGTGGGACCGGCGACACCCCATTTCGCCTACCAGCTCCGCGCACGCGTCAGAGAGTTGATCGAGGACCTCCCGCCCGACCACCCGGCGCGGGGCTACGGCGCGGAGAAGATGGAGTACCTCGACCGGCTCGGACATGCGTCCTCGAAGGCCGAGGAGGGCGACCGCGCGCCCCGCGAGCGGCCCGGCTGGGACACGATCCCGAGCTCCGCGCCGGCGGACAGCCCACTCCCCCACGCGTGAGCTTCGAAGGCAAGTCGGTCCTGGTGACCGGCGGATCTCGCGGCATCGGCCGCGAGACGGCGCTCCGATTCGCCGACGACGGCGCGGCCCGCGTCGCGATCGGTTACCTCAGGAACGACCGCGCGGCCGAGGAAACCGCGGACGAGATCAGGAAACGCGGCGCCGAGCCGGTGCTGGTGCGCGGGAACGTCGCCTCGGAACGCGTCGCCCGCGAGGTCGCCGACCTAGGCCCGCTCGACGTCCTCGTCCACAACGCGGCGACCGGGGTGATCCGCCCGGCGCTGGAGACCGAGGACAAGCACTGGGACTGGACGCTCGCCGCGAACGCCCGCGCACTCCTGTCGCTGACTCGTGCGACCGCGCCCGCGATGCTCGAGGGCTCGGCGATCGTCGCGGTCTCGAGCCTCGGCGCCCAGCGCGTGCTCGAGAACTACGTCCTCGTCGGGACGTCGAAGGCCGCGCTCGAGGCCGTCGTCCGCTACCTCGGCGTCGAGCTTGCACCGCGCGGGATCCGGGTCAACGCGGTGTCCGGCGGCGTCGTGGAGACCGGCGCGCTGGAGCACTTCCCGAATCGCGAGGAGATGGTGCGCGCCGCCCAAGAGCGGACGCCGGCCGGCCGGATGGTGGAGGCGAATGACATCGCCGACGTCGTCCTGTTCCTCGCCTCGCCGCAGGCCTCGATGATCGTCGGCCAGACGCTGATCGTGGACGGCGGCTTCTCGCTGCCCGCGTGACCGGTCAGCCGCTCGGCGCGAGCATCTCCTCGGTGTAGACACCCGAGGGGTTCCAGAGCAGGAAGCCCCTCGTGCCTTGGCGTCGCGCGGCGGTGATCTGCGCACGCACGTGCTCTGGAGAGACCGAACCGCTGAAGGAGAAGTCCTCGAGCCACGGGATCAGCTCGGCCCTCGCCCCTCGCATCCGCTTGCGGAAATCCGCCAGCGAGCGAGCCACGGTCGCACCTGGGAGCGATACGGGGCTGGCGAGGCCGTACTCGCCCGCGTTGTAGTGCGAGGGGTAGGTCATCGGATACACCGCGTCGACGAGCTTCGCCAGCAGGCCGGGCACCTGGGCGACGCCGAGGTCGCGGGCGGCCGAGAGACCGAAGACGTCGACGGAGACACGCACGCCCTCCGGCCGGAGGCGCTCCGCCGCGTAGTGGACGAAGCGGGCGATCGTCCAGCCGGGGTCGCGGCCGCCGGAGCCGCGGAAGACTGCGCTCTCGATCGGGCCGTCGCTCGGAAAGCGGACGTAGTCGAACTGGATCTCGTCGAATCCGGCCCGCGCGGCCGCGCGGCCGATCGCGATGTTGTAGTCCCAGACCCGTCGGTCGTATGGGTTCGCCCAGCCGAGGCCGGCATGGTTGCGCCACACGCCGCCGTCTCGGGTCCGGATCGCGAGCGACGGACGCACCCGGGTGAGGATGGGATCCTCGAACACGACGACGCGCCCGATCAGGTAGGCGCCTGCCTCGTGCACGGCCGCGGCCAGCGTGCGCGGGGCGTAGTACCGCTTCCCTGAGCCGATCTCCCGCGCAAGCGGCACATCCGCTGGGACGAACCCCAGCTCGCCGTTCTCGTCCTTGACGTCGACCTCGAGGGTGTTGAGCCCCGGTAGGCGCAGGTATTCCTGGATCTTGCCGGGGATCGATGCCAGCGCGACCGTCACGTGAACTCCGCGGACCTCGTTCGGGAGGGGGCGGGGGGTCTGACGCTTCGGAACTGCTCGGGCCGGGCCCCGCGTGGAGGAAGCAACGCTTCCAGCGTCGCGCTCGTTCGCGGCCGTCAGCGCGCCGAACAGGAATCCTCCAGCCGCCAGCAGGAGGACGAGCGCCACCGCGCGGCGCCTGCGCACGCGGCGCCGCCGCGCGGCCAGGCGGCGCGCGCGAGAACGCTCGATCGGCCCTTTGGGCAGGGGGGTGGTCACGCGGCCGCGGAAGTATGCGCGCAACCAGAACGGCTGCTCGCGCGTTTAGGGAGTGGATGGGAATCGCAGTCAGCCTGCTTCTGATCGCGCTGGGCGCGATCCTGGCCTGGGCCGTGAACGAGGAGCCGTCCGGCCTCGACCTCGACGCCGTGGGGATCATCCTGATCGTCGTCGGCCTCGTCGGCTTCGTGCTCAGCCTGCTCTGGTGGCAGAGCTGGTGGGGCGGCGGCTACCTCCGCAGGCGCGCCACATACGCGGACGATCCGCGCTACGACCACCCGCCGCCGGAGCGCGCGGGCAGGCGCCGCGTCGTCGAAGAAGAGGAAGTGCCGGCGGCCGGGCCGCCCCCGCCGGGCCCGCCCCCGTAAGGCTCGCGTTCAGGCGCCGTTTCGGCCGGGAATGAGCCGGCCGACGGTGTCGGCTGCGATGTAGCCGGCGATCTTCGGGTTCTCCTGCAGGCGGCGCATCGAGTACGCGTACCAGTGGGCGCCATAGGGCACGTAGATCCGGAGCCGATGCCCCTCCTCCACGAGCGAGCTCGCGAGGCGCCTGCGGACGCCGAGCAGCATCTGGAACTCGTACT
>Ga0126312_10000275_pt1 | contig 28357 bp, 32 predicted proteins | sample Plot104A_FD_92537 | JGI IMG/M metagenome (GOLD analysis project Ga0126312, IMG submission 92537) | Serpentine soil microbial communities from UC McLaughlin Reserve, CA, USA - Plot104A | ecosystem: Environmental > Terrestrial > Soil > Grasslands | place: USA: UC McLaughlin Reserve, Lake County... | reverse complement strand
TTGCCGGCGCTTCCAAGGCCCCAGGCCAAAGCTCTCGCGGTGGCGCTCCTCGTCGATGAAGCCGAGGAGTCGACCCCGGATCAGCGGGCCATTGCGCTCGCTTTTTCAGGAGCGCTGCGGGTGCTGGCGCGGTCCCAGCCCGTCGCGGTCGCGATCGACGACGTGCAATGGCTCGACCGGCCGTCCGCCTTCGTCCTGGGGTTCGCGCTGCGTCGCCTCCGCGCGGAGGCGCTCGCGTTTCTGTTGACGCTGCGCAAGGACGACGGCACGCTCGCCCCACTCGATTTTGATCGTGTTGTGGATGAGCAGCGGCTGTCGCGCCTCGGGGTCGGTCCGCTCAGCCCAGGTGCGCTTCAACGCCTCCTGGGGGCCGAGCTCGGCTTGGTTCTGTCGCGGCCGAAGCTGCGGCGGCTCCGCGAGCTGTCCGGCGGTAACCCGATGTTCGCTCTCGAGCGGTGGACCGACTCGTCCTTCTCGAACCAAGGCGCTCAAGATCGTTCGCGGGCGTCGTCACGCGCGCAGTGTCTCCGATCCCCGGGGCCGTCCTGGAAGTGGCAGCTGGTCCTACTTCGAGCTCAGGAGCCGAGCTACGCGAGTGAGGAAGGTAGGAATGCTCTGGGCGACCGGGAAGCCGTTGCCGTCGAACTCGAGCGGGCGCGGGCGATCCACTGTCTCCGGCCTGCCGCGCTGCACCCGTCGCTGCCGGCGCCGGTAGCGTTCGGAACCCTGCTGCTCTTTGAGCGCGGCCGCAAGCGCGTCGCCCAACTTGCGCTGTCGCGCCTGGCGGTCCATCTCGCGGTTTCGCATCGCTACTGGACGGACGTCAGGTAGCTCCGCGCGGCCAGCTGTTGCTCAGCTGGATCGCGGAGCGAGAACGCGAACAGCCACAGTGCGGCCTTCTCGTCCGTGGTCAATTCGGCGACGGCGTCGATCGAGTCCTCGACATCGCCGAACTGCTCACCCGCCTTGATCTGCTCCGCGACCTTGTCCCGGTAGCTAGCCAAAGCTGGCCTTTGTTGGGTCCCGCTCATGCGCGGCCCCCTCTCGCGGTCCCGTCGCCTGCCGTAACACGTCAGCGCCGGTCCCTTCGGGATCCGTCGCATTATCACCACGCGCCCGCGGCCGCACAAGAGTTCGAGCACTTTGCGGAGAACGGCTTGCTTCGAAAGTGCGGGATTTCGGTTTGCAGGTCCCAGGGGGAGTAGGCTCGGTTTGCCCCCCCCCGCTGCCATTGGGACTCCTGCGTTTCCTCTCCCTTTCGTGGTGCCCACACCCGCCGAGGATGCGAGCCGGAAGGTGTCCTGACTGCGCGATCAGCGAGAAGGTCCCGGCCCGATGATCTCGACCGCCACGGTTCAGCTAATGCACGAGTACACCGGTCGCGGACCGACGAAGGCAAAGACTCTCATCAACGACGACGTTGTAACCGTCCTGGTGGTGGACACGCTCACCAAGGGCGAACGCACGCTGGTCGATACCGGCCGCTCCGAGCGAGTGCTGCAGCTCCGCCACGACTACCAGCTCGCGATGCGCGACAAGCTGATCGCAGCAGTCGAACGGCAGCTCGATCGCAGCGTGATCGCCTTCATGAGCCAGAACCACATCCACCCCGACCTCGCCGTCGAGGTGTTCGTGCTCGGAGACGAGAGAGCGGACTAGCGGCGAGCGGCCCGCGCAAGGCGAACTGAGCCATGCCACACGCGAGCCGGTTGGTCTTGGTCGTGGAGGAGTCCGACAGAACCTTGCACTTGCGGCTTACGGGCGATTTTGACAGCGCGAGCGTCAGGACAGTCGAGCACGCGCTGCACCGAGTCTGTGAAGCCGCCCCGCCAAGACGCGTCGTGTTCGACCTGCGAGGGCTCGCCTTCCTCGACATGGCGGGCCTTCGGACCATCCTGAGGGCAGACGCGCAGGGACGGGCGCAGTCGTTCGAGGTCGTGCTCGTGCGACCGCGGGGCCCAGCTAGCCGCGTGTTCACGCTCACGCGCGCGGGCGAGCGGCTCAGCATCATCGACGAGCAGGAGGCCACGTGACAATCCCCACCGTGGTCCGCGAAGAACGCCGCCGCCGGCTCGCCAACCAGCGTCTGTTCCGGCACTGCTACGTCAAATGCTCGTGCATACAGGGTTGCTACGTGTGCGCGTACACGGGCCTCGTCACCAAAGGCCACGCGAAAGGAGACGCCGCCGACTCCGGCAAAACGACGTAAAGCTATTGCGGTGCCGTCACCTCGACAGCGCCGAAGCCATCGAGCGGGCGGTCGACGAAGAACAACTCGATCGTGAGCAGAGCCAGTCCTCGGCGCTGCCACTTGCGGCGCAGGGAACTGCGTCGTCTCCGACCAAGCAGTGCGCGTCGAGGTGAGCGATCTCGGCCCCGGCTTCAGGCCTACTCCGCAACCGACGCCCGCCCCGGACGGGATGGGTGGCTGGGGGCTCATCATGGTCGATCGCTCGGCCTCCCGCTGGGGCATCCGGCACGGAGGGCGCTGCGTATGGTTCGAGCTCGAACGCAATGGACGCTTGCCCACCCACAGTTCGGCGGGCAACGGCATAGCCCCCCAGCACGCCAGTCAGGATTCGAACTGAGTCCTTCGGTTCCGTAGGCCGACCGGGTCGGAGCTCTCAGCTGACTCGCTTCTCCAGCTTCTGCACGCGCCGGACCAGGCCCAGAATCAGCTCGAGCAGGACGTCGGTGCCCGTGAGCATGCGGCGCGGGCACAGGGCCACGTGAACCTCTACCTTCCGCCCGTCCACCGTGGCTATCGGGACGCACTGGTCCGCCGGATCACACGCCTCGCCGGCCGCGGCTTCGCACAGCGCCCTGGCCACTTCATCGGTCGACCCGGTGAGAACTGCTTCGCCGGCCGGGGTTGGCGAAGGAGGCTCGGCTGGTCCCGGGCGGACCTCGAGGGTGTACGTCTCGCGCACGAAGCGGGCGGGATCGGCACCGTCCTCGAAACGCTCGGCGTACGCCAGGCAGATCGTGATCTCGTCGGCGTCGACCGGCTCCCCGCATGGCTCGCCGCGGTCATCGATCGGCTGGCGCGGATCGGGCATCTCCTGCCGGTCCGGCACAACGATCTCTCGGCCCAGCCCGTCGATCGCGAGGCCAGGCTCGACGATCACTCCGCCTCGACCGGATGGCGTCACGCCCAGACCGCAGACGACCCCCCAGCCGTGCAGCCGGCGACTGTCGGAGCGTCGCCTGTCCAAGAGATAGGACTGCTCAGCCTCGAAGTCCTCCGCGGTCAGCAGGCGGCCGCTGAAATAGTGCAGCCGTCGCGGCGCTCCTGGCATGGGAAGTCAATTTGGCCTCGCCGGCACACTTCCTGCAGGGTCTGTCGCACGTGGCAGAGATCCATCGTCCAGGTAATCGTCAGCATGGTCGACGCCCTTTCGCTCCAAACTGACGGGCGGGAGGACGAGCGCCGGGAGCGCGAACCATGCCGTCAGCGGCAGCCGGCTGAGCGCGAACGCCACGGCTCCCCTTCCACGGAAGGTGGTGCCATCCCGGTCCACGACCTCCAACCGCGAGCCGGGGGGAGCCGGCTCGATGCGGAAGCGGGCCAGCCAGTCGAGCCTCCGTACGAGCGCTCCCAGTCTCCGCTGGCCAGCCGCGGCGGGGTCGATGCGGAGCACCCGATCGCGGGTGGACGGCACCGCCCAGATCACCAGCACCGCTATGCCGAGATACGAGAAGACCTGTACCGACGCCGACGCCTCGATGGAGAGATGGAAGACGACGGCCACCCATACGGCGGCGTAGCGAGTGCGGCGCGACCAGAGGCCGACCGCGATCGACAGCTCCGTGAGCACGATGAGCTTGGCCGCCCCCGTGTGGAAGCTCCGGTTGGTCAGGATCGACACCGCCCAGTCGGGCAGGTGCCACGCGTACAGGTCCTCCTTGGCCCGCACCACGCGCTGCCACGTCACGGTGCCGCCGAACCAGTCCGGATCGAGGAGCTTGCTCAGGCCGGAGGCCCCGTAGATCGCGGCGCACTCGAACCGGAGCAGCCAGAGCGGCCAGGCGGGCGCGCGGGTGTCGAGTGCCGGTCGCCCGCGGCGGCGGCGGATCCACGCGTCGAGCGACAGCTCCCGTCCGCACGGCGCCACCGCCAGCAGCGCCAGGACGATGACCAGGTAGGCCCTGTTGTTGTGGAAGTGCGTTGTCGAGAGGAACAGGTTGTAGGTGACGATCGCGAACGTGGTGGCCGTCGCGAGGCGGGTGAGAAAGCCGAGCGACATGGCGACGGCGGCCACCACCGCCAGCCCCAGGAGCGCGACGTAGACCGCGTCCGGCAGCTCGGGATACCAGCTCGCATAGGGCTCGTAGAAGGCGTCGCGATAGATCCGCCCGTCGAGGGCGTCGGAGAGGAACGGCTGCAGATGCAGGAGCACCGCCGGGCCGGCCAGCACCCTCAGCAGCACGAGGGCGCGCATGCTGACCGGCCGGCCGAGCAGCTCGTCGAAGGCGGCCCCCCTCACCCCGGGCCCTCGCGGACGGGGCTCCGGAAGACCTCCACCCGAGCCGGGTCGTCGTTGTGCCAGGAGGTCACCCTGGCCTCCAGGTAGCGAGTCTCGCGGTCGCGCGGCGTATTGCTCGCGACCCAGTCGAGCGCCCCCCGGAGAAAGGCCAGCTGGTTGTCGAGCCCGGCGTCCGCGTGGTGGCGCGTCGAGGGATAGCGGAGCCCCCGGTCCCGCACCAGCTCATCCCAGCGGTAGCCCGACCAAGGCAGCTCGATCGAGACACGCCGGCCGTCGGCGGTGACACGGACCACGTCGGCTCGCCAGGTACTCGACTCGGGGAACATCTGGAACGCGAACTCCTTGTGGTCCGCCCAGTAGCCCCGTGCCACGAGTCCGAGCTGCAGGAGCACAACGGCCAGCACCACCACGCGCCGTGCGACGATCCTGACGCTCGTGCTCACGCGCCTACGATGACATTCGTAGGCAGTGTGCGCGATCGCTCACACGGCCAGGTGCCTGTGCGCGAGTGTTTGCCCATGGATCGGTGGACCTCGACGACGCGGGCGAAGGCAACGCCAGAGCGCCTGCTCGAGGTGCTCACACATCCACAGCAGATCAGGCGCTGGTCACCGGTCGACTTCGACGTGGACGACCTCGAGAGTCGCCGGCTCGCGGCGGGCACGAATGCCAAGGTGACAGGCCGGCTCGCGGGCGTGCCGGTGTCCTTTGACATCAAGGTGCACGCCGCCGGGACCGACCGGCTTGAGCTGTCAGCCGAGGGTCCGATCGGGCTGGAGGTTCGGTACGACCTCGCGGACGCCGGCGACGGCGCCGAGATGACCGCGTCGGTTCGGGTTCGCAACGGCCGCGGCATCACGGGGCGTGTCGTTGCGACCGCGGCCGCGTCGCTCCTGTCCGCCGGGGCGCTCGACGGAGCCACCGGCAAGATCGCTCGGGTGGCCGAAAGCTACCCCTACGCAGCCGCCGCCTGACCTGAGCCGCGTCCCATCCCCTGGTGCGACAGCTGAGAAGATCAGGGTTACCCTCGAAGCGGTGGTCCCGCGGTTGCTCGCTTCGGTCCTGTTCGCATCGCTGCTGCTCGCGGCAGCGCCGGCTCTAGCGCGCGCGAAGCCGCCGACTCCGGACCTGATCGACCGCGCCGAGCAGGGCGGACAGCTCGACCGCTCCAAGGCCGACCTCTACCGGGCCTACGCGATCGCGGCGCCCGAGCGGCTGCCGGCCGCCTTCCGCAGCGCGGCGCCGTGGGAAGGCACGCTGACGCTGCTCCAGGTGCGCCGGGACCTGCCCCGGCTGCGGGAATCGGCGCGCAAGGAGATCCAGGCGCTGCTCGCGCCGCAACCCTCAGGCGAGTCCTGTAGCAACGCGTCGGGCAGCCAGGCGGGCGTCCAGGACACCACGCACTTCCACATCACCTACGACGGAGTCGGCGCGGGCCTCAACGTTGCCGGCTACGCGGCGTCGCTCGAGCAGTCGTGGGAGAAGGAGGTCGCTTCCTTCGGGTGGGCGGCGCCGCCCGTGTTGGCCTCCAATCCGCCGGCCGGCAACCGCTACCACGTGCGCATCGACGACTTAGGGCCGAGCCTGTACGGCTTCGTCAGCCCATCGGGCACGCACGCCGGCCTCATCGGGAACAACCCATCCACATCGTGGAACGACGTGGACGCCTATGCGAGCTGCATGGTCCTGAACAGCGACTACAGCGGGTTCCCCTCGACTCCTCAGGCCTCGCTCGACTCCACCACGGGACACGAGTTCAACCACTCGATCCAGTTCGGCTATGGCGCGCTGACCGGAGCGAACACTCCGGACGACTCGTTCGTCGAGGGCGGGGCAACGTGGATGGAGGACGAGGTCCACGACGACGCGGACGACAACTACAACTATCTCTGGCCCACGTTCCGCGACAGCATGGGCGACTACGACAACTCGCCCTACCCCTACTGGATCACGTTCCGCGGCCTGACGGAGCGCTACGGCACGGGGAACGCCGGCGAGGGTGAGCAGGTGATGCAGGACTTCTGGGAGCTCACCAGCAAGAGTGCAGACAGCAATCAACAGGTGGCGCTCAACACCGCGCTGACCGCTCGCGGCACGACCCTCGCGGACGCGTTCCATGCCTACGCAGTCGCCGTGAAGTTCAACAAGGCATGCGGGGGCGGCTACGCCTACCCCTACTGCTTCGAGGAGGGTCCCGGGTACGTCTCGAAGCGCGGCGCCACCGCCGTCCACGCCACCATCGCGAGCGTCGGCAACAGCGCCTCGAGCTCGGTCGAGGACAACTACGCGCTCGCCTGGGTTGCGCTCCCTTCGAGCGCCAGCTCATACAACGTGACGCTCAACAACACCTCGGCGGGCGGGCAGCTGCGCGGCACGGTCGCGTGCGACACCGGCAGCGGCCTGCAGCTGAATCCGCTGCCGACGGTGGCCGGTAGCGGCGCGTCGAGCACGCTCGCAGGGTTCAACCCGGTCGGCTGCACCTCACGGGTGCTCGTGGTCACGAACCAGTCGCAGACCGCCGCGAACCCCACAAGCTCCGCCCTGCGCTCGTTCTCCGTCAGCACCGCCGGTGCGCCACCCGATACGCGTACCCTCTCCGTCAGCAAGACCGGCTCGGGCAGCGGCACGGTGACGAGCAACCCCACGGGCATCAACTGCGGGGGCGACTGCACGGAGAGCTACGCGACCGGCACCGGGGTCACGCTGACCGCCACTCCCGCACCCGGCTCCAGCTTCTCCGGCTGGGGCGACGCCTGCGCAAGCTTCGGCGCATCGAGCTCGTGCACCCTGACCATGAGCGAGAGCCGGACGGCAACCGCCGGCTTCGCCCTCATCCCGGACGACACGCCGCCGGTCACCTCCATCACCGGCGGCCCGAGCGGGCCCACGACCGATCCCGCCCCGACCTTCACGTTCGTCTCCAACGAGCCGGGCTCGACGTTCACCTGCCGGATCGACTCCGGGGCGGAGATCCCATGCGGCTCGCCCTACAGCCCCGGCGTGCTCTCCGACGGGCCTCACACCTTCTCCGTCTGGGCCAGGGACCCGGCCGGGAACCCGGACGACTCGCCCGCGACGCGCAGCTTCACGATCATCGGCGGTCCGCCGCCGGACCAGGATCCGCCGGAGACCACGATCACCGACGGACCCAGCGGGGACACGAGCGACCGGACCCCGACGTTCTACTTCGCCTCGGACGAGGCCGGCTCGACGTTCGTGTGCCAGGTGGATCAGACGCTGCCGGAGCCCTGCACCTCGCCGCACACGACGCAGCAGCTCGCGGCGGGGTCGCACGTCTTCTCGGTCTACGCCCGTGACGCAGCCGGGAACCTGGATCTCACGCCGGCCAGCCGCGAGATCAACGTGCTGGCGGGCGACGCAGTCGCGCCTGCCATCGCGGCGCTCCGTCTATCGCCGACCGTATTTCGTGCCGCTCACTCGGGGCCCGCGATCGCCACCGTTATCGGCACGCGCATCTCGCTGACGCTGTCCGAGGACGCCACCGTGACGTTCCGCGTCGCCCGGGTCGCTTCCGGCCGGCGCGTCGGCGGGCGCTGCGTTCGGCCCACCGCCCGCAATCGGAGCCGCCCGCGCTGCGAGCGGAGCGTGCTCCTTAGCGGGCGCATCGTCCGGAAGCTCGCCTCGGGCACGAGCCGGCTTCGCTACCGCGGGCGTCTCCGCAACAGCGCTCTGCGGCCGGGCCGGTACCGGCTGCTCGTGCGGGCGCGCGACGCAGCGGGGAACCTCTCCTCCCGGCGCCGGGTCGCGTTCAGGATCGTGCGCTGAGCCGCCCTAGGGCTCGGGCCGGAAGTCCTCGGCGCCCAGCAGGTCGAGCTCGAGCGCCTTCACCAGCACGTCCGCCTCGGTGGCGAGTGACTCGCGCTCCAGGCGGTCGGCCTCCGCGCTGATCGCGTCGAGGCCCTCGTCGAGGACGCGGTCGAACTGCGCGACGACCGTGTTCGTCGCCACGACGTCCCGCCATGCGCCGCAGCCGCCGCAGCGGAGCAGCAGCCACCAGCTGTCGGTGCAGGACTCGGTCCACGTGACCGGGTAGACGAACTCCTCGAAGCACTCGCGGCACATGTGCAGCTCCGTCGCGGGATGCACGTTCCTGATGCGGATCCGGTTGAGGATGCGAGTCCAGCGGGGCATGAGGGTCCGACCTTTCAGGAGCCGCTCGGCGGGCCAACGCAGGCGGGGCTCAGTTTCGGGGCGAGTCGGTGTCGCATCGACCGTAACGCGGAAACATGCTCGCTGCAACACATCCGCCCGAACTCCTTCGTCAGGATGTCCCGATGGGTCCTATTCGGTGAACGAACGCGGCGTCGCCCACGCGCGCGAGCTGATCGAGGCGCGCCAGTACGTGCTCGAGAGCGACTGGGGCGCGAGCTGGCCGCGCACGAGCTGCTGCAGCTGCTCGACGAGACGAGCGCGTAGCCGCTGCCTATTCGTGGCCCACGAAGTCCGGCTGGGGATGCCGCCGCTCGTCCCCCACGAGCTGGTGCACGATCTGGATCGCGATCGAGCCCTCGCCGACCGCTGACGCCACTCGCTTCACCGCGCCGTGGCGCACGTCGCCCGCCGCGAGCACGCCGGGCATGCTCGTCTCGAGGAGGAAGGGGCGGCGCTCGAGCGGCCAGCCGCCGTCCTCGCCCAGGTCCAGCCCCGTGAGGACGAACCCGCGCGAGTCGCGAGCGATGTCGTCGGGCAGCCAGTCCGTGCACGGGTGCGCGCCGATCATCAGGAACAGGCCCTGGGCCGGCACCGTCTCCTCCTCGCCGTCCATTCGCAGCACGATGTGGTCAAGCCAGCCGTCCGCGCCGCCGCCGCCCACGACCTCGGTGCCGAGCCGGACGTCGACATTGCGCGCCGCCTCGACCTGGCGGGCGAGGTAGTGCGACATGCCGGCATCGAGCGAGCGCGCGCGCATCACGAGCGTCACGCGGCTCGCGTAGCGCGCGAGGTGGAGCGCCGCCTGGCCGGCCGAGTTCGCCCCGCCGACCACATACGCCTCGAGCCCCTTGAGGCCGTGCGCCTCGGATGCCGGCCCGCCATAGAAGACGCCGGCGCCGTTCAGCTCCTCGAGCTCGGGGACGTCGAGCCGGCGGTAGCTCGCCCCGGTCGCGAGGATCACGGCGCGTGCGGTCACCGGCCCGTGCTCGGAGAGCGTGACGCGGATCCGCCCGCCGTCCCGCTCCAGCCCGACCGCGCTCTGCATGAAGGCGAAGTTCGCTCCCAGCACCCAGGCCTGCTCGTATGCCTGCTCCGAGAGGCGGCCGCCGCTCACGCCGCGGGGGAAGCCGAGGTAGTTTCGGATGAGGGAGCTCGAGGTCGCCTGGCCGCCGATGCCGCCCTCGTCGACGACGAGCGTGCTGAAGCCCTCCGAGGCGCCGTACACCGCGGCCGACAGGCCGGCCGGCCCGGACCCCACGATCACGACGTCGAACTCGCTCTGGCACGGGTCGACCGCCGCGCCCGCGGCGGCGGCGATCTCGGCGTCGCTCGGGTCGGCAAGCACCTTGCCGTTCGGCAGGACCATGAGGGGGAGCTGGAGCTCGTGGTCGACGCCATCCAGGAGCACACGGCCCTTGTCGGAGTCGGCCAGGCAGAACGCGTGCGGGATGGCGCAGCGCTCGAGTGCGTCTCGAATCTCGTATGCACGCCCCGACCACGACTTGCCCACCACGTGGATCGTGTGAGGCGCGATCTTCTGGGACTGCGACCACTCGAGCAGGAAGCTCGACACCGCCTGATGGAAGACCTCGTCGGGCGAGCCGGAGGGACGCAGGACGTAGTAGTCGATCCGGCCCTTCGCCATTGCTTCGTGGATCGCCTCGCCTGTCTCGCGGTCGCCCCAGCCCCCCCACTCGATCAGGAGGCCGCGCTTGGCGTGAGGGTGGAGCTGGTGCACCTTGCCGAGCAGGTCGCCGCCGGTCGTGCCCGACAGCCACTGGGGCGCGAGCACGAGCGCGACCTCCTCACCGTCCGCCGCAAGCTTCTCGAGCGTCCGCAGCGCGCCCTCGTGCGAGGACTCGCACACGACCGTGTAATCGCGCGAGTAGCGCTCCCGCAGCTCGGACTCAACGACCTCGAGCGAGTCGGAATCGTCGTCAATTGCGAAGAGCACGGGGCCGGGCACGCAACCTCTGACTCTAGTGCGTCACCCGGCGCGGGCGGGCCTTACTCGTAGACGATCAGGTCCGGCTGCGGGCGCAGGCGCAGCACCTGCTTCGGGCTCATCAGGTTCTGGTCCTCGTGGTAGAAGAGCTTGAAGCCGTTGTAGCGGCGGCGTAGGTCGCGCATGAACTCGCGGTACTTCGAGATCTTGTTCGGCTGGTCGCCGAAGCCGTCCACGTTCACCACGAGCGCCACGCCGGGGTCGCGCTCCAGCTGGTGCTCGGCCTGGATCATGTCGCCTGTGAAGCGGTGCACGACGAGCAGCTTCTGCGGCAGGTCGTAGCGGCGCACCACTCCGGAGAGGTAGCGCGACACCTCGTTCACGGTGGCCGCATCCGTCGAGCCGATCTCCTGGGCCGGCAGGAGCGGCGGCTTCATGCTCCACTCGGGGTCGAGCGCGAGCCCGACGTCCGGCTCCTTCAGCCAGCGCTCGAGCGCCTTCGCCTCCTGGAGGAAGGGCGCGTAGCCCGGCTGGATGTCGAGCAGGAGCAGCATCCGGTGCGCCCGGGCGACGCGCAGGTAGCGGCGGATCGTCGAGTCGTCCTGGCGCATCGAGTGGTCGCCCCCGTCGCCGGCCTCGCTCGTCACGATCGCGGCGATCAGCTCGAACGCGGGCAGCACCGGGCGCCCACGCCGCGCGTATGGCTTCGCCTGCCGCTGGACCCGCGCGGCCGCGCGCCGCGGCGAGCCGATCCCGAGGATGCCGAGCTCGTCGTCCTGCGGGGCTCCGTAGAAGGCGACGACGCGGTAGTCGGGCAGGATCGTCCGCCCGCCGCGCGGTAGCGCGGCCGGCTTCGACTCCGACTTCGCCTCGGGCTCGCCCCCGCCGTCTCCGCCGAATGCGAGCAGCCCGCCGCTCACCAGCAGCGTGACGACGAGCAGGGCAACCCCCGCCGCGACCAGCCGGCGCTGCCGGTACACGCGGCGCCGCGCGTCCCCGCGCCGGCGCCGCCGCGCGACGTCCTCCATCTGGGGAAGTGTGGCCGAACTACGGCTAGCGCGTCGGCAGCACGAGCGTCACGCCGCCCGGGAACTGGAGCGAGCTCGGCACGTTGCTCGCCCTGTAGGTCGGCGAGTCGACCTGGGTCAGGTCGAGGCGGATGCGGTGGCCCGGCTCCAGGCGCCAGTGGTTGCCGTAGAACGGGACGCGCAGCTCTCCCGTCTGCGGATCGTTCTCGAACCGGTAGACGCCGCGCGTCATGAGCAGCTCGGTGCCGTCCGGCGCCACGTCGAACAGCCGCGCGGCGAGCATCCCGGTTGCGGCGCCCGCCCACACGTACGGCACGCGCACGTAGCCGATGCCCACGTAGGTGACGGTCTGGTTCAGCGGCGCGGAGTACTGGGTGTAGCCGCCCACGGCGGGGCCGTCGGACTGGCGGCACTCCTCACCGGGCTGCACGATCGGTCCGGCTATAGCGTCGGTGGCCGGCCCGTTCGGGTCCGCCGCGCCCAGCGGCGACACCGTGCCGCCCGCCGGATACTGGAGCGCGAGCCTGCCGTTCGCGAGACCCTCGGGCGACGTTCCGTTCACAAGCTGCGCCGGGCCGTCGCCGCACACCGTCGCCTCGCTCGAGACCCCCGTCCGCTGCTCGTGGCTGCCGCCGATGTTGTTCTGAAGCCATTGGAAGGCCTGGTCGTTCAGGCGGTGCCAGGTGTCCGGCTTGTTCTGCGCGCGCGAGTGGCCGACGTCGGCGACCGCGACCTCCACCGGCCAGCGCGTGTCCAGCCGCTTCAGGTACTTGAACATGCGGAACGACTCGACCGCCGGGAAGAGGTCGTCCGTCCAGCCCTGGATCGAGAAGACGGCGACCTTGCGGCCGTCGGCCTGCTGCGTCCAGCCCTCGTCCTGGTAGTAGGCCGCGCGGAACTCGGTGAGGCCGCGCCGGATCTGGTGGATCACCGGGTCGCTGTCGGGCGTCGGATCGCCGGCGGCGGTGCGGGCGCGCCACGCCGGGATCGGATGCGGGCCCTCGCAGTTGTCGTAGGTGCACGGGAACGGCGGGTCCACCGAGGTGCCCGGCTCGAAGATGCCCTTCGACAGCCCGAGCGCGTACAGCCCATCGATATAGCTCTCCTTGGGCGCGCCGATGGGGTTGCCCTCGCCCTCGTCGCTGTCGGGGCGGCCCTGCGAAGACTCGTAGAGGTCCGAGAGCGCCGGGCCGCCGCCGTGGCCGTTCGGCGCCAGCGAGTACGCGAGGTCCGTCGACGGGTACTTCGGCACCGCCACCTGGAGGCTCAGCACCGGCAGGGTCGGGTCCTGCGCATGCGGGAAGGTCCAGGTCGCCTGACTCGCCTGGAGCCAGCTCTCGATGCCGCCGTACGAACCGCCCGTGACGGCCACCTCGCTCGGGTCGACGTCCGGGTAGGTGGCTGCCACCAGCGCGGCGAGCCACTGCGTGTCGCGGACCTCGTAGTCGCGGCTCTTGAGCTGGAGGAAGCCGCGGTGTGCGGGATCCTCCGAGCCGCTCGAGTCGCCCGGGGTCGGAGGCTGGTTCGCGTCCTCGTCAGGCCCGTCGTCGGAGAACCCGCGCGCCGTGTAGCTGAGTACGTAGTAGCCGTGCTTCGCGAACCAGTGGTTGTTCCAGTGGTGCTTGTCGGCGCCGTCGCCCTCGTCGTTCGTCGACTCCCACTCGTGCTTGTCGTTGCCGAACCCGTGCAGCATCACGATCAGCGGGTGGCTCGAGCCGGTGCCCTGCATCGGCTGGGTGACGTCCACGTCCAGCTTCGCGTCGTCGAAGCTCGGCACGCTCCCGGAGCAGATCGCGACGCCGCCGTAGGAGCCGCCGGGGCTCTCGGTGGGGCAGGAGGACCCGAACGAGGACGGCAGGGTGGTCCCCGACGCGCTCGCGGCGGGCAGCATCAGCGCGCCCAACGCCGCCAGGACTCCCAATCCCCTGCCCATGGAGAGATGAGGTTCCCGCGACAGCAGCCGCTGAAACGGGGGAACCGCGCCAGGTCAGCGCAGCTCGAGCACGACCTTGCCGGTCGCGCCGCGCCCGTCGATCAGCTCGAGCGCCTCGCTCGCCTGCTCGAGCGGGAAGCGGGCACCGACGATCGGCCGCGCGAACCCCTCGTCTACGAGCCGCCCGACCTCGGCGCCGATCTCGTCGTTCACGTCCGGCTTGCCCATCACGAACGCGCCCCACCCCGCGCCGACGACCTCCGTGTTGTTCAGCAGCAGCCGGTTCACCTTCACCTCGGGGATCGAGCCGCCGGTGAAGCCGACCACGACCAGCCGGCCGCCCTCGCGCAGCGAGCGGAGGCTGTCGGTGAAGCGGTCGCCGCCCACCGGGTCGATCACGATGTCGACGCCCCCGCCCGACAGCTCCTTCGCCTCGTCCTTCCAGGCGCCGTCCGAGCGCACCACCTCGTCGGCGCCCGCCTCGCGGGCCACCCGCTCCTTCTCGTCGCTCGAGACGACCGCGATCGTCCGCGCACCGAGCCCCTTCGCGATCTGGAGCGTCGCCGTGCCGACGCCGCCGGCGGCGCCGTGCACCAGCACGGTCTCGCCCTCGCTCAGCCGGCCGCGCTGCTTCAGCGAGAAGTAGGCGGTGTGGTAGTTGAGGATCAGCCCGGCGCCCTGTGCGTAGTCGAGCTCCTCCGACAGCGGGAAGGTCAGGAAGTCCGGCGCCACGGCGACCTCAGCGAACGCCCCGAGGAGGCAGCAGGCGGCCACGCGGTCACCCTCGCGGAGGCTCGAGCCCTCGGGCGCGCTCCGGACGGTGCCCGCCACCTCGCTTCCCGGCACGAACGGGAGGTCGGGCTTGATCTGATACTCGCCGCGGGTCTGAAGTACCTCGGGGAAGGAGACGCCCGCCGCGTGCACGTCGACGAGCACGCCGCTGCCGGGCGTGAGCGGGTGCGACGGCTCGGGCTCGGGCAGGTCGGCCTCGGCGAGCGCCGACTCCGGGCCCGTGAGATCCACGATCTGGACTGCTCGCATGGGCGGGATTCTTACTGGAGGACCTCGTCGACGCAGTCCCCGAGCGCCTCGAGGCTGTCGAAGCAGCTGCGGAGCTCGTCGCCGGTGTTCCACGGCTTGCCCTCGTTGGAGCCGAAGTATGTCGTGTGGTCGTCGCTGCCCGTGATCGAGCTGCCGGTGGCCGCCTCGGTGACCGTCAAGGCCACCGCTGCGATGACGAAGGCCAGCAGGCCGATGAGGATCGCGCCCAAGATCGGCAGGCGCCGCCGCGTCACCGGCCTGGAGGGCGGCTCGCCGGAGCCGGTCGCGGGCTCGGCGGGCTCCGCTTGTGCCCGCCGGCGACCGGCGACGATGTCCAGACTGTCGCTCACCACCGCGACGACGATCGGGGTGATGGCAGCCGAGGCGACGACGCCGGAGTCGAACACCTCGCGAGTGAGCACGGCGGCGACGACGGACGCGACGCTCGCGAAGACGAGCGTGAGAGAGCGTCCCGGCGGTTTGCCATCTCTGAGCGTGCGAGGAAGGTACCTCAGCCGTCGAGGCTGCGCCAGAGGTGCATCACGGCGTAGGAGCGGAAGGGGCGCCAGAGCTCGGGGTCGGCCTCGCCGTTGAGGCGGGCGAGGCCGTGCCGGACCCCCACGTCCCCGGGCAAGAAGGCGTCCGGGTCGCCGAGCGCGCGCATGGCGATGTAGGAGGCGGTCCATGGCCCGATGCCGCGAACGGCCGTTAGCGCGGCGCGGGTCTCGGCCGGGTCCGCCGGCGGGTCGAGGCGAAGCTCGCCGGAGACCGCGAGCCGCGCCACCTCGATGAGGGCGTCCGCGCGCGTGCGCGGGAATGGAAACGCGCCAGGATCCGCCTCCGCGAGGACCGCGGGCGCGGGAAAGCGGTGGGTGAGGGCGCCGGGCGCGGGAGCGCGCGCGAGGCCGCCGCGGGAAGCGGGACCGCGCGCGGGCGCGGGCGCGAGGCCGCCGCGGGAAGCGGGACCGCGCGCGCCCGAGCCGTCCGGCTCCGCCGCCAGCGGCTCGCCGTGCTCCGCGACCAGCCGCCCGAGCACCGTGCGGGCGCCCGCCACCGAGACCTGCTGCCCGACGATCGCCCGGACTGCCAGCTCGAAGCCGTCCACCGTGCCGGGCACGCGGAGCCCCGGCCGGCGCCGGACGAGCTCCTCGAGCAGCGGGTCCCGCCCGAGCACGGCGGACACCTCGCCCGGGTCCGCGTCGAGGTCGAACAGGCGGCGGCAGCGAGCCGCGGCGCCGTCCGCGTCGGCCAGGTCGTCGAGCTCGAGCTCGCAGCCGACCCCGGCCGAGCCGACCGTGACCGTAACCACGCCGCCACCGCTCTCGAGCCGGAGGCTGCGACGATAGGTTCCGGCCGTGACCTCCTCGACACCCGAGATCGCCCGCGCCCGAAGGAACGCCAAGAGCGACTCCCCGTCGAACGGCTCGATGGCAGGCAGCAGGATCGTCCGGGTGGGCACCGCCGGTAGCGTCGCGGATGTGCACAGCGTCGACACGCCGATCGGGGCGCTATGGCTCGCTCGCGACGAGCACGGCCTGTCGGGCGTGGCCTTCGCGGGTCCCGCCAGGGTGGCCTCGAGCGACAGCCTCCTTCGCGAGACGGCGGACCAGCTGCGGGCCTACTTCGCCCGCGAGCTCGAGAACTTCGAGCTGCCGCTGTCCCCCCGCGGGACCGAGTTCCAGCGGCGGGTGTGGAAGGCCGTCGCGGCGATCCCGTACGGCGCGACCACCACCTACTCGGCGCTGGCGGCCTCGCTGGGGAGCCCGGCTGCGTGCCGCGCCGTCGGGGCCGCCAACGGCCGCAACCCGCTGCCGATCGTCGTGCCGTGTCACCGCGTCGTCGGCTCCGGGGGCGCGCTCACCGGCTACGGCGGCGGGCTCGAGCGCAAGCGCGCCCTGCTCGACTTGGAGACCGGGGCGGGCTAGGGTCCGGGCCATGGACGAGAGCAGCCTCCAGTCCATCCCGCTGTTCGAGTCGCTGCCGCGCGAGGCGCGCCGCGTGATCGCCCAGCACGCCGACGAGGTCGACGTGCCCGAGGGCACGGCGCTCGTGCGTCAGGGCGAGTTCGCCTACGAGTTCTTCGTGATCAAGGACGGCAGCGCGGAGGTCGCCCGGGACGGCGACATGATCGCCACGCTTGGCCGCGGCGACTTTCTCGGCGAGATGGGCATCGTCAACAGGGTCGTGCGAAACGCGACGGTGATCACCACCTCGCCGGCGAAGGTGATCGTGATGACCGAGCAGGCGTTCCGGTCGGTGGCGCGGAGCAATCCGGATGTGGCGAGCCGCATCTCCGCCGCGGTCGAAGAGCGCTGCCAGGCACTCGTCGGCTGAACGTGGGCCGGCGCTCCCGCAGGCGTGGACAGCGCGAGAGCGCGCCTGCGTCGACAACCGACTATCGCGACGCCGAGGGCAACGTGCTCAGGCTGCGCGACACCCTGAGCGCGGGCACGCTCGGCGAGCTGGAGCGGCTCGACTCGAAGCCGGCCGCGTCGGCGGACGACCGCTGGCAGCGGCGCGTGGAGCTGCTCTTCGAGCGGCTCGCCGTGAGCTGGGAGATCGCCGGCCTGCCGCTCGAGTCGCAGCGGGAACTGCTCGGTCGCTACCGGATGGCGAGCGCGGATGAGCGCCGCTGGGTGCGCGAGACGCTCGCGGAGCACCTCCGCGAGCGGCACCCCGACGTCACGGTGTGAACCAGGGGGTCTGGAGCCAGCGCGCCAGCGTGCGGTAGCTCGCGCGCGGCACGCCGTCCTTGTTCAGGAGGCCCGCGTCGAACCGGTTCGCGGGTCCGTCCTGGCGCCAGTGGTAGACGTAGAGCCGCTCGATCCGGCTCCGGTACTGGCGGGCGAGGCGGAGCACACGGCCGAGCGCCACGTTTGCCCGCGCCTCGCTGTACGGGAACAGCGTGTGCCCGTCGGGGAGGACGAAGCGCACGATCCCGCCGGTCTCTGTCAGCCACACCTTGCCCGGCACGGTCTTCAGCAACAGCTTCGTGCCGCCGTAGCGCTGGCCACGCCGCGGGTTGCTGTCGCGGTAGTTGTGGAGGCCCCAGAGCCGCGCCCCGCGAGCGACCTTCCGGAACCTGGAGACCCAGCGGACCATGTTCGCGTCGTCGATGACGTCGGCGGCCACTATCCGGCAGCCGGCGCAGCGCTTCCGCACCACGTTGAAGTAGCGCGCCGCCTGCTCCGGGTAGCGGAAGGTCGGCTGGCTGCGGTGATTTGCCTCGTTCCACACGCTGATCGTGCGAATCCACGGCCAGCGCGCGCGGAACGCGCGGAAGGCGCGCTCGAACTCGCCGGTCGTCGGCAGCTTGCACGGCCGCGCGGGACAGCTCGACGGGTTCGCGGCGCCGAAGGTGACGAGCGGGTCGATCCCCGCCGCCCGGGCGCCGGCCAGGTAGTCGTCGAGCCAGAGCGTGTCGCCGTGGCTCAGCGCCACGTTCCAGGGGGTCACGACGCGCGCCCGCTTCAGGCCGAGGGCCTGGAAGTGCACGTCGGTGAAGGTGCCCCAGTTCTGGTCGCCGAGCCCGACGGTCACGGCGGCGGACGCGGCCGCGGGAAGCGCAGCGACCGCCAGGGCAAAGAGAATTGTGAAGAGGGTCAGCTTGCGAGCCATGGGGACTTAAGGGTGAGTCGGCGAGCGGCGGAGAATCTTTAATGAGCTTCCCGACGATCGAATTCGCCGCGTTGTTCGCGGTCGTGTTCGTCCTCTCCTGGGCGCTCATGCCGCATCCGAGCGCCTGGCGGCCGTTCATCCTCGCCGCGTCGTACTTCTTCTACGGCTGGGTCGACTGGCGCTGGGTCCTGCTGCTGATCGCCTCCAGCGTGGTGAACACGTTCGCCTCGCAGGTGATCGCGCGCAGCCCGTCCCAGGTCGCCCGCAAGCGTGCCCTCGTCGCGGCGATCGTGTTCGACCTGGGCCTCCTCGCGGTCTTCAAGTACCTGGGCTTCTTCGTCTCCGAGCTCGACGAGGCGCTGGACTCGATCGGGCTCGGCTCACCGCTGCCGCTCGTCCAGATCGTGCTTCCGATCGGGATCTCGTTCTTCACCTTCCAGGCGATCACGTACGTGGTGGACGTGTACCGCGGTGTGACGCCCGCGGCCTCGCTCGTGGAGGTGGCGATCCTCCAGGCGTTCTTCCCGCACATCGTGGCCGGGCCGATCGTCCGCGCGAACGAGCTGCTGCCGCAGCTCCGCACCCCGCGCGACCCGCGCTCGGTGCTCGCCGGGCCGGCGATCTTCCTGATCGTCGGCGGGATCGTGAAGAAGACGGTGGTGGCGGACGAGCTCGCGCGGCGCGTCGTCGACCCCGTGTACAGCGACCCGTCCGCCCACTCGGCCTCCGAGCTGCTGCTCGCGTTCTACGGCTTCGCCGCGCAGATCTACTGCGACTTCTCCGGCTACACGGACATGGCGATCGGGCTCGCGCTGCTGCTCGGCTACCAGCTGCCGCAGAACTTCAACCGGCCCTACCTCGCGCTCTCGCTGCGCGAGTTCTGGCGGCGCTGGCACATGACGCTCTCGCGCTGGCTGCGTGACTACCTCTACATCCCGCTCGGCGGCAACCGTGGCGGCCGGCTCCGGACCTACCGCAACCTGATGATCACGATGCTGCTGGGCGGGCTCTGGCACGGGGCGGCGTGGACGTTCGTGCTCTGGGGCGGCATCCACGGCGCGGCCCTGTCAGCCGAGCGTTGGGCGCGCGAGCGGTTCGCAGGCTTCCGGCTGCCGGCCTGGGCCGCCTGGCTCCTGACCTTCCACGTCGTCTGCGTGGCGTGGGTCTTCTTCCGCGCGCCCGACCTCGCCACGGCGTTCGACGTGCTCGGCGGGCTCGGACTCGGCGGCCCGTCGCCGCTCGTGACGCTTCCGCTGGTCCTCCTGGTGGTGGCCAGCGTCGCGATCCAGGCGCTGCCGCAGGGCTGGTGGCGCGAGGCCGAGGCGTGGCTCGTGGCGCGCCCGGTCGCCCTTCAGGGGTTGGCCGCGGGCGCGGTGATCGTGGTGAGCGACGCCGCCCTCGGGCAGCAGGGCGTGGCCCCCTTCATCTACTACCAGTTCTGACCCTTGGAGCCGCTTCGCGACAAGAACCTCACGATGCCCGCGGGCCGGGTGCTCGGCGTCATCTGGATCGCGCTCACTGTCGCGGCGCTGTTCAACTCGGAGGCGCTCGTCCGTGCGGGCGAGGGGATGCGGCCGGGGCCGACGCGCGACATCGTGCTCTCGGTCGGGCGGCCGATCGACGACGTGGCCGGGGCGATCGGGCTGCACCTCCCACGCGACGGCCTCGACCTCGCCTTCGGGCAGGAGGAGAAGACGGCGCCGGGGACCGAGCTCGAGCGGGGCTCGAACGCGATCCTCCGCCGCAACCGCCAGAAGGACGAGCGCCAGAGCTTCGCTCAGCCCACACCGGGCCATCCGCTGCGGGTGCTGGTGACCGGGGACTCGCAGGCAGAGTTCCTCGGCCAGCGGCTGATCGACCAGTCGCCGCCGGGCCTGCTCGAGGTCGAGACGGTCGCGCGCAACGGCACCGGCCTCACGAACCCGGCCTTCTTCAACTGGGAGGTGAACGCGCGGCAGGAGGTCGCGGCGCGCGACCTCGACGCGGTGGTGATGGCGATCGGCGACAACGACGGGTTCAACGTGCAGGCGCCCGACGGGTCGCTGTACAACCCGGGCGACCCGGGCTGGGAGACGGAGTTAGCGCGCCGCGTGGCCGTCGTGAGTTCGGTGCTGTCGAGCAACGGCGAGCGGCCGGTCTACTGGGTGCCGCCGCCGACGGCGCGCGACCCCAAGTTCAACGAGATCTTCGCGATCCAGAACCGCGCGGTCGAGCGCGCGACGCAGGCGGTGCCCGCACTCCGGTACGTGGACGTCTACTCGACCCTCGCCAAGGGCCGCTACAGCGACGAGCTCACGATCGACGGCAAGCGGGTGCTCGCGCGGCAGCCGGACGGCATCCACTTCACCCGTGAGGGCGCCGTGGCGCCCGTGCGGCTTATCCTCGACGCTATGGCAGAGGACTTCCCCGCCCTGCGGGGCCGATGAAGCGCGTGCTGGCGGCGCTGGCCGCGAGCCTCGCGGTGGCGCCCGCGGCGGCGGCCGCCGAGCGCAGCCTGCTCGTGGACGGCGACTCGCTCGCCGAGGGCACGCGGCCGTACCTGCCGCGTGAGCTTCCCGGCTGGAGCGTGCGCCAGTCGACCAAGGTCAGCCGCCACGCGTCCGAGGGCGCCGACGTGATGCGCCGCTACGGGCGCTCGCTCGCGCGCGTGATCCACGTGAGCCTGGGGACGAACGACGACCCCGGCCAGACCGGCGCCTTCCGCGCGGCGGTGCGCGAGGTCATGGACGTGGCGGGCAGCGGCCGCTGCGTGGTGTGGGCGAACATCGTCCGCCCGCCGTACGCGGGCGTCAGCTACCGCGGCTACAACCGCGTGCTCGCAAGCGAGGACGAGCGCCGCGACAACCTGCTGGTGCTGAACTGGGTGCGCATGGTGCGGCGCCACCCGGACTGGCTCGCCCGCGACCGGGTTCACGTCTCGGCGGCGGGCTATGCGGCGCGGGCGAGCGCCGTGGCTCGCCTGGTCCGCCGCTGCGGCTGATGGCCGCGCGCATCTACGTCATCCCGATCTCGCACCCGTCCGCCGCCGGCGTGGCGATGCTGCGGCACAAGCGGATCCCGCACAGGGTCGTGAAGCTCATGCCGGGCCTGCACCCCCTGCTGGTGCGCTTCGCAGGCTTCGAGCGGCACACCGTCCCGGCGCTCGAGCTCGACGGGCGGAGCGTGCAGGGCAGCCGCGAGATCGCGCGCTTCCTCGACGAGCTCGTGCCCGAGCCGCCGCTGTTCCCGGCCGAGCGGGACAGGCGCGCCGCGGTGGAGGACGCGGAGCGCTGGGGCGAGCGGGTGCTCCAGCCCCTGCCGCGGCGCCTGTTCCGCTACCTGATCGTGACGAACGAGCCGGCGCGGCTCTGGATGGGAAGCGAGGTGATGCGGCTGCCGGCGTCGCGCGTTCTGCAGTTCGGCTTCCTGCCGATCGCGCGCCGGCTGGCCGGGCTCTCGCACGCGGACGAGCGGACCGTGCGCGACACCATCGCCTGCCTCCCCGAGCTGCTCGACCACGTGGACGCCCTCGTTGCGCACGGGACCATCGGCGGCGCGGAGCGGAGCGCGGCCGACTTCCAGCTTCTCGCCGGCGTGCGCGTGCTGCTCGAGTTCGAGGACCTCGCGCCCATGTTCGAGGGGCGCCCGTGCGTGCCGGCGGCGCGCCTCCTGTTCCCCGACTGGGAGGGACCGCTCCCGCGCGGCCTGCCGGCCTGCCCCGTGCCACGCTCGGGGGAGCTCAGTTGAGCGACGGGTCGGCCGGCATCGTCGCCATCAGCCGGTAGCGGCCGCCCTTCCGCGCCAGCGCGCCGGACCAGATGTCGCCCGAGCGGAACGGGTCCTCCGGGTCGGCCGCCTGCACGATCCAGGCGTCCTCCTCGAGCTCACCGTCGAGCTGGCCCGCGCCCCAGCCGGCGTAGCCGGCGAACACGCGCACCCGGCGCAGCGAGTTGTTCGCCCCGTCCGGGTCGAGCGTGCCGAGCGAGCCCACCACGTGCGTGCCCGCCTCCTCGGGGTGCTCGAAGTCGCCGAGCGCGACAACAGACTCCGGAGAGACCGGGCCGCCGAGGCAGACGAACTCGTCGGCGCCCGGGAGATCGGCGAGCGCGGGCACGGCGTCGGCCACGCGCGTCTCGGTCTCGCGGCCCAGGACCACGCCCATCGCGCCCTCGGGCGTGTGCTCCAGCACCAGCACGACGGCGCGGCGGAAGTAGTCGAAGAGCGACGGGGCGGCGATCAGGAGATGTCCACGCAAGCTGTCCACGTGCTCAGCGCGGGGTCTGACAGGGCGGTGCCCCGCGTCGCGGCTCGAAGCGCGCGGCGTAGATGGTGTTTCCCCACACCGCGAAGACGCGCTTGCAGGTGTGCGCGACGTAGAGCTTGCGTCCCCGTACGAAGTCGGCCGGCGCGCGGCCCACGAGCAGCCGGCGCCTGATGCTCGGCAGGTAGGCGTATACGCGCTTGTGCTCGCCCCAGGTCACGTAGCGACTCCCGAGCTGAGGTGTTCGGCAGTCGGTAAACCGACAGCGGCTCAGGATCTCGGCGTGCCTGGTGCCGCAGCGCCGCAGGAGGATCAGCTCCATCCTGGGATCCGTCCCCGCGGGCGCGTGCAACGCAAAGGGCGGCGCGTAGTCGAAATAGGGCGGCGCATGCGCCCCGTCGGACGGCCGTTCGAGCGGCGCGCAGTACGGGCGAAACAGATCGACGTAATCGGGGTCGATGAAAGGAATCTCGGCCGAGAACGGATCGAAGTAGTCGGTCAGGCGCCCGGTGCGATGGTTGAGGTAGTGGGGGTCGTCGCCAGGCCCGAATCCGTTGCCGCAGCTGAATCCCAGCCAATACCGGCCGACTGCGAAGGCGCGGCAATAGAGGTTGTATTGCGGAATCTCCAGCTGCTCGACCTGGTCGATCCCCGAAGGTTCGCGGCTTCGCCCCGTCGACAGATTCGTCAGCAACATCGTGTGCGGCGACAAACAGGTCCAGACCGCGAGCCCGCCTCCAATCGCGCCGAAGGAGCAGTCCGGACGCGGGGCCTCCAGCCGGAAGCTTCGGCCGCGCAGCGTGTCGAACACGCGGACCACCCCGTGTTCCAGCCCCGGAGAACTCGTGGCCCACGCAAACCGCGCACCGTCACTCTGGAGGTACTGGGGCCACTTCGCGAGCACCACCTCGCGGAACGGCCCAGCGGGAGCCGCGCCAGCCGGCGAGCTCAGCGCAAGCACTCCGAGGAAAGCGGCAACAGCAGCGAGGGAGGCTCGCTTGCCGACCCTCACGTTCTGCTTCGACATCGCCCGACCAGTATCCCCGCAAAAGACGGCTCGGGGGCGCGAAGAATAGATTCTGCGGCATGAACCAGAAACTCGACACCGCTCGAGTGTTCGAGCGCATTTTCGACATCTACCGAGACCAGTTCACGCTCCTGATCCCGGCCGCGCTCGTGGTGTTCGTGCCGGTGGCGATCATCAGCGGCCTGATCTACGCCGGCGACGTGAGCATCATCGGCGCGCTCATCGTCGCGGCGGTGGCGACGATCGCGACCTATTGGTTCCAGGGCATGGTGGAGGAGGCCGCGCGCGACATCCTCGACGGCCGCCGCGACCACACCGTCGGGTCGCTCGTCCGCTCCGCCACGCAGGTGCTCGGGCCGCTCGTCGTCGCGGGCATCCTGGCGGGAATCGGGATCACGATCGGACTCATCCTGGTGATCGTGCCCGGGCTCTTCCTGCTCACGATCTGGGCGGTGATCGCGCCCGTGATCGTCATCGAGCGCGCCGGGGCGATCGACTCGTTCGGACGCAGTCGCGAGCTCGTGCGCGGCAACGGCTGGCAGGTCTTCGGCGTGATCGTCGCCCTGTTCCTGCTCCAGTTCGTCGTCACCGCGGTGATCCAGGCGGTCGCGAACAGCGTGTCCGACTCGTTCGCCGCGTACACGATCGGCGACCTGATCGTGCGTCTGCTCGTCGCGCCGCTGAGCGCGCTGGCGGCCTCGGTGCTGTTCTTCGAGCTGAAGGCGCTGCACGGCGAGCCCGTGCTCGCCATGGGGGCCGGCGGGCAGCTCACGCCGGTCGCCGAGCCCCCGGGCGGCCCTGCGCCGACGCCGAGCGAAGCGGCGCCGGAGCGGCCGGATGCGCCGCCGCCTCCAACGACGGGCACCGAGGGGGGCGGGTCCGGCCCCTCCGGCTGATCGCGTTGAGGTTGGGCATGTATTTCATGCCTAAGCTCAACGCGAACTGAATCGAGGGATCGGGAGGGAGTTCTAGGAGCGGGCGGCTTCGGCCAGGAAGCGCTCCGCGAGGCGGCGGCCGATCTCGTTCTGCTCCTCGATGCGTCGTTCGCTCGCTGCACGGATCTCGTCCGGATCGAAAGACGTGTGGACGGCCTCCGAGCTGTCCCAGTCGTCCAGCCAGCTGAACAGGTTCTCCTTCGTCACCTCCGCGTGGAACTGGAGGCCCCAGGCGGGCTTTCCCTCGATGCGGAACGCCTGGGTGCAGAGCGGCGTTCGCGCCAGCTCCACGGCGCCCGGGGGCAGCGGCGCCGCGTAGTGGTGCCACTCGAACAGCTCCACCGACGGAGCGAGCGGCCCGACCACCGGATCCGAGGCGCCGGCCTCCGTGATCTCGATGTCGTACCAGCCGATCTCCGGCTCGGGGGTGCGGTAGGGAGTGGCGCCGGCCGCCTCCGCGAGGAGCTGGCTGCCGAGGCAGACGCCGAGGATCGGCGTGCCGCGCTCGAGCGCGTCGCGGATGAACGCCTTCTCCGGGTCGAGCCATCGGTGCTCGCCGTTCTGGTCGACGTGCATCGAGCCGCCGAAGATCATCAGCGCGTCGACGTCGCGGACATCGGGCGGAGGCTGCGCGCCCGGCACCCAGGTGGGGAAGGCGCCGAACACGCCGGCGCCGGCGTCCAGCTGGTGGACTACCGACAGGACCCTCACTCGGGCGTTACGTAGGCGCCGGACAGCCCGCCGTCGACGAGGAACGTCTGAGCGGTGACGTACGACGACTCCTCGCTCGCCAGGAACAGCACCCCGTTCGCGATCTCGCGCGCTTCCGCGAATCGGCCCATCGGCACGTGCACCAGCCGCCGCGCCGCGGCCTCCTGGTCCTTCGCGTACAGCTCCTGGAGGAGCGGCGTGTTGACCGGGCCCGGGCAGAGCGCGTTCACGCGCACCCCCTGGCGCGCGAACTGCACGCCGAGCTCGCGCGACATCGACAGCACGCCGCCCTTCGACGCGGTGTACGAGATCTGCGAGGTCGCGGCGCCCATGACGGCCACGAACGACGCCGTGTTGATCACCGACCCGCCGCCGGCGTCGAGCAGGTGCGGGATGCCGTGCTTGCAGCACAGGAACACCGACTTCAGGTTCACGTCCTGGACCCGCTGCCAAGCCTCGAACGAGGTCTCGAGCACGGAGACGTCGTCGGGCGGCGAGATGCCCGCGTTGTTGAAGAGCACGTCGACGTGGCCGAGCTCCTCCCGCGCGCGCGAGTACATGCCCTCGACCTGCTCCTCGTCCGTCACGTCGGCCTGGATCGCGAGGTCGCCCTCGGCGTCCTCGGAGAGGTCCACGCCCACGACCGTGGCGCCCTCCTCCTTGAACAGCCTGGCCGTCTCGGCGCCGATGCCGCTCGCCGCCCCGGTGATCACGCACACCTTGCCGTCCAGTCGGCCCATCAACCCTCCGTGGCGTAGTAGACGTTCTTCACTTCGCTGTAGTGGTCGAGCGCGTCGGGGCCGAGCTCGCGGCCGTAGCCCGACTGCTTGAAGCCGCCGAAGGGCGCGGAGACGCGCACCGAGGTGTTCGAGTTGATCGAGATCACGCCCGTCTCGAGCGCGCGCGCCGTGCGGATCGCCTTCGCGCCGTCGCGCGTCCAGACCGAGCCGGAGAGCCCGTAGATCGTGTCGTTCGCGAGCCGGACCGCCTCCTCCTCGTCGCGGAAGGGGATCACCGCGGCCACCGGGCCGAAGATCTCCTCGCGCGCCGCCCGGTCGTCGTTGTCGACCGGGCAGAGGACCGTGGGCGGGAACCAGAAGCCCGGACCGTCCGGCGCGTCGCCGCGAATCGCCACCGGCGCGTCGTCGGGGACGAACGACGAGACGGTCTCGCGCTGGTCCTCCGAGATCAGCGGCCCCATCTCGGTCGACTCGTCGAGCGGGTCGCCCACCCTGATCGCCTCGACGGCCTCCTCGAGCACCTCCATGAAGCGGTCGATCGCCGACCGCTCGACCAGGATGCGTGAGCGCGCGCAGCAGTCCTGGCCGGCGTTGCCGAACACCGCGCTCGGAGCAGCCGCGGCCGCCTGCTCCAGGTCCGCGTCGGCGTAGACGATGTTGGCCGACTTGCCGCCGAGCTCCAGCGTGACCCGCTTGATCGTCTCGGCGGCGCCCGCCGCGATGCGCCGGCCGACCTCGGTCGAGCCCGTGAACGCGATCTTGGCGACGTCGGGGTGCTCCACGAGCCGCTGTCCGCACACCGAGCCGGGTCCGGCCACGACGTTCACGACGCCCTCCGGGATCCCGGCGTCGAGCGCGATCCGCTCGAACTCGAGCGCGGTGAGCGGCGTGAGCTCGGCGGGCTTCAGCACGACCGTGTTGCCGGCGGCGAGCGCCGGGCCGAGCTTCCAGCCCGCGATCGTGAGCGGGAAGTTCCAGGGCGTGATCAGCCCGACGACGCCGAGCGGCTCGCGGAAGGTCACGTCGATGCCGCCCGCCACGGGGATCGTCCTGCCCGTGTTGCGCTCGGGCGCGCCCGCGTAGTAGCGGAACGTCTCGACGACCATGCCCATCTCGCCGCGCGCGTCCGAGATCGGCTTGCCGGCGTTGCGCGCCTCGAGCCTCGCGAGCTCCTCGAGCTTCTCCTCGAGCGCGTTCGCGAGCCGGTGGAGCAGGGCGGAGCGATCGCCCGGCGCCACGGAGCGCCAGGCCGGGAAGGCGGCCTTGGCGCGCGCCACGGCGGCGTCGGTCTCCTCGACGCCCGCCTGCGGGACCTCCGCCATCACCTCGGCGGTCGCCGGCTCGAGGACCTCGATCATCCGTGCGCCTCGCGCAGCACCCGATCCGCGGCCGGCGCGCGCCGCGAGCGCGCCTCCTCGACGAGCGCGCCGACCACGCGGCTCCGCTCGTCCTCCTCCGGGTGCCAGAGGACCCCGACGGCGAAGCTTCGCTCGGGAAGCTCGATCGCCTCGACGACCCCGTCGTCGGCGTGTCCGCTTGCCCTCACGCCGTCGCCGAGCTCCTCGAGCCCCTGATGATGCGCGGACTTCACCTCTGTGAGCTCGGCGCCCACGACGCGCTCGGCGAGCGAGCCGGGCGCGAGCCGCACGCGGTGGTCGGTAAAGGCGCCGGGGGTATGCCGGTGGAGCTCCAGGCCGGGCAGGTGCTGGTTGAGCGTGCCGCCCTGGATCACGTTCATCATCTCCATGCCGCGGCAGATCCCGAGCACCGGCATGTCGCGCTCGAGCGCGCGCGTGCCGAGCGCGAGCTCGAAGCGGTCGCGCTCAGGCCGGGTGCGGCGCGTCTCCGGGTGCGGCTTCGCGCCGTAGCCGGCGGGGTCGATGTCGGAGCCGCCGGCGAGGATCAGCGCGTCGATCATGTCGAGCAGCTCGTCCGGCGACTCGGCCACCACGTCGTCCGGCGGCAGGATCAGCGCGATCCCGCCGGCCCGCTGCACCGCGAGCGAGTAGACGCGCGGCGAGAGGTTCACGAGCACCTCCCATGCCGCCCACTTCGCGCTCTCGATGGCCGCGCAGATTCCGATGACCGGGCGTATCACGCCCTACAGTCTTTCGAACCCGCGGAACTTCTCCCAATCGGTGACGGCGGCCTCCATCGCATCGAGCTCGATCTGGGCGCGGTTCAGGTAGTGGTCGACCACGTCCTGACCGAACGCCTCGCGCGCGATGTCCGAGCCCTCGAACAGGTCGCGGGCGGCGTACATCGTGTGCGGCACGTGCGGCTTGCCGGACTCGTACGCGTTGCCCTCGAAGGCCGGCTCGAGGTCGAGCTCGTTGTCGATCCCGTGCAGGCCGGCTGCGATCATCGCCGCCAGCGCGAGGTACGGGTTCACGTCGGCGCCGGGGAGCCGGTTCTCGACGCGCAGCGCCTGCCCGTGCCCCACCACCCGCATCGAGCAGGTGCGGTTGTCGTGCCCCCA
>Ga0126312_10000274_pt1 | contig 28360 bp, 23 predicted proteins | sample Plot104A_FD_92537 | JGI IMG/M metagenome (GOLD analysis project Ga0126312, IMG submission 92537) | Serpentine soil microbial communities from UC McLaughlin Reserve, CA, USA - Plot104A | ecosystem: Environmental > Terrestrial > Soil > Grasslands | place: USA: UC McLaughlin Reserve, Lake County... | reverse complement strand
CTTGACCATCGCGACGTGGTGCTTGTCGTCCACCATCGAGCGGAAGCCGATCACGGTGAAGTCGCCGAACCTCGTGGGCAGCCGGGTCTCCACCACGCGCTCGATCAGCTTGTCGTGCCGGCGCCGGTAGGCGATCAGGTCGGCGACCGTGATCATCTTCAGGTCGTGGCGCTCGCAGTACCCGACCAGGTCGGGCACGCGCGCCATCGTGCCGTCGTCGTTCATCACCTCGCAGATCACGCCGGCGGGATTGAGCCCGGCAAGCCGGGCGAGGTCCACGGCGGCCTCGGTCTGGCCGGTGCGCTCCAGCACGCCCCCGGCCTTGGCCTTCAGGGGAAAGATGTGGCCGGGCTGGACCACGTCCTGGGGGCGCGCCTGCGGGTCGATGGCCACCTGGACGGTGTGTGCGCGGTCGTGGGCCGAGATGCCGGTGGTGATGCCCTCGCGCGCCTCGATCGACACCGTGAAGGCGGTCTGGAAGGGCGACTCGTTCTTGGCGGCCATCAGGTCGAGACCGAGCTCGTCGCAGCGGTTGGGCGTCAGCGCCAGGCAGATCAGCCCGCGCCCGTGGGTGGCCATGAAGTTGATCGCCTCGGGCGTGGCGAACTGGGCCGCAAGGGTCAGGTCGCCCTCGTTCTCGCGGTCCTCCGCGTCGCAGACCACGACCATGCGCCCCTCGCGCACGTCGTCGAGCGCCTCTTCGATCGCCGCAAACGGCCGCCCGCTCACGCGTGGACCCCGGCCAGAAGCTTCTCGACGTACTTGGCCAGCACGTCGACCTCCAGGTTCACCGTGCGGCCCGGCACGGCGGAGCCCAGCGTCGTCCGCTCGAGGGTCTCTGGGACCAGCGACACGGTGAAGCCGTGCTCGTCGACCTCGGACACCGTGAGCGAGATGCCGTCGACCGCTATCGAGCCCTTCTCGACGACGTAGCGCAACAGGTCGGCCGGCGCGGCGACTCGCACGAGCCTGGCCAGGCCGTCGCCTGTCAGCGACTCCACGCTGCCCGTGCCGTCCACGTGACCCTGCACGACGTGACCGCCCAGCCGGTCGCCCGCTCGCAGCGGCAGCTCCACGTTCACCTGATCCCCCGGCGCCAGCTCGCCGAGCGACGTGCGGCGCAGCGTCTCCGGCATCACGTCGGCGGCGAACCCGCGCGCGTCAACGGCCGTTGCGGTCAGGCAGACCCCGTTGACCGCCACCGAGTCGCCGTCGCGAAGGTCGAGCGAGGCCTCGAACCGCAGCCTGCCGCGCTCGCGCGCAGCGAGCTTCGCGGTGCCTTGGATCAGACCGGTGAACACGATTCACCAATCCCTCAGCCGGGCGCTGATCAGGACGTCCTCGTCGATCCGCTCCGTCTCGATCGACAGTGCGCGCTCGGCGTCCGCGACCGGGCCGGTGCCCAGCCCCTCCACCGCCGTGCGGGCCTCGCGGCCGCCGGCCAGGAGCGGCGCCACGAACATGCGCAGCTCGTCGATCTCGTCGGCCTCCAGGAATGCGCCGGCCAGGTGCGGGCCGCCCTCTAGGAGCATCGACTGGATCTCGCGCGAGCCCAGCTCGTCGAGCGCGGATGCCACCCGGGCTGCCTCGTTCTGGCCGCTGGCCACGATCACCTCCACGCCGGCCGCCTCGAGCGCCTGCACGGCCGTGCGGCTGGCCGCGCGGCCGCAGACCAGCATCACCGGCACCTCGCGGGCGCCCGCCACCAGCCGGCCGTCGAGCGGCAGCCGTGCCTCGGAGTCGAACACGACCCTGCGCGGCTGGCGCGCCACGCCCTCGATCCGTGCCGTCAGCCGGGGGTCGTCGGCAAGGGCGGTGCCAATGCCCACCGCCACGGCGTCGGACTCTGCGCGCCACCGGTGAGCGCGAGCGCGGCTCGCCTCTCCGGAGATCCACTGCGAGTCGCCGGTCCGCGTGGCGACCTTCCCGTCGAGCGTCATCGCGGACTTCAGGATCACGAGCGGGCGGCCGCTGCGGGCGTGCTTGCGAAAGGGCTGGTTGAGCAGGCGCGCAGCCGAGCTGACCTCGCCGTCCTGGAGCTCGACCTCGATGCCCTCGTCGCGCAGGACGCCAAGCCCGCGCCCGGCGGCCTTCTCGGTGGGGTCGTCCGAGGCGATCACCACGCGGCTGATCCCGGCCTCCACGATCGCGTCGGTGCACGGCGGGGTGCGGCCGTCGTGGCAACAGGGCTCGAGCGAGACGTAGAGGGTGGCGCCGGACGGGTCCACCTCGCATGCGGCCAGCGCGGCGCGCTCGGCGTGCGGGTGGCCGGGGGCCTCGTGGAAGCCCTCTCCGATCTCGCGGTCCTCCTTCACCACCAGCGCCCCCACGAGGGGATTCGGAGAGGTGCGCCCGCGGGCCCTCGCGGCGAGCTCGAGGGTCTTCCGGAGATGCTGCTCGTCGTGCTCGAGGGCCATCATTGACTCCTGAGTCAACATACCAGCGGGTCCCCGGGCTGGGACACTACTGTGCCGCGAATGCAGCGCATTCTGCTGGCGCTCATCCTCGTGCTGGGGCTCGTCTTGCGTGTCTGGCACAACGACTACGGGCTGCCCTACATCTGGGGCGTGGACGAGGGCACACACTTCGCCAGCCGGGCCGTCGACATGTTCCGCGAGGGCTTCGATCCCGGCTACTACCAGAACCCGGCCGGTTACACGTACACGCTGTTCGCCGTGCTGCGGGTGATGTACGGCCCGCTCGGCGTTGTGTTCGATCTGCCCTGGGGAAACGTCACCGAGCAGTTCAACAAGGACCCCGGCCAGATCTGGGTGGTGGCGCGCAGCCTCGCGGCCGTGCTCTGCGTGGCCGGCGTCGCGGCCACCTACGCCGCCGCCCGCCGGATCTGGGGCCCGCGCGAGGGCCTTGTCGCGGCCGCGGTGCTGGCGTTCGCCTTCCTGCCGGTGTCGTACTCCCGCATCGCTGTCACCGACGTGGGCGCGCTGATCGGCGTGGCGCTGTCGATCCTCGGCTCGCTGCGCGCCCTCGAGCGCGGCCGACTGCGCGACTACGCGCTGGCGGGGGCGGCTGCGGGGCTGGCCCTGGCGTTCAAGTACACGGCTGGGTTGATGCTGCTGCCGCTCGCCGTTGCGTCGCTGGCTCGGCTGCGCCCCGATCGCGGCAGGGCGCTGCTCGGTGCGGGCCTGGGCGGCGCCCTGGCGGTGCTCGTGTTCGTCGCGCTGAACCCCTACCTGGTTGGCTCACTCGGCAGCTTCTGGAGCGAGCTGCGCGAGCAGGCGTCCGTGGCCGCCGACCAGCCCAAGCCGGGCCAGCAGCAGGCCGGGATCGCCTACTACCTCGACAGCCTCACCTGGGGCTTCGGCTGGCTGGCCGCGCCGGCCGCCCTGGCGGGCGCGGTGATCGAGCTGCGGCGCTCGCTCGTGCGCGGCCTGCTGTTGGTGGCGATGCCCGTGGCCCTGTTCGCCTACCTGTGCGCGCAGTCGCGCTACTTCGGCCGCTGGCTGCTGCCTGCCTACCCGCTGCTGGCCATGCTGTGCGGCTCTGCCGTGGCGCGGGGAGCGGAGCTGGTGGCGGCACGGACTCGCCCCGCGCTCGTGGGCGCGTTCGCTGCGGCACTTACGCTCCTGGTGGTCGCACAGCCGCTGGCGTCCGACCTGCGCAGCGCGGTCGTGCTCGGCCGCGACGACACTCGCGAGCAGGTGCGCGACTACCTGACGCGTGAGTTTGCGCCCGAGCTGCGCGTCTCCGTCGAGCCGGCGGTGCCGGGACGCTGGTACCGCAACAACCCGGGGGGCAGCCTGCCCGGCTGGCTTCGCCGCTGCCCACGTAGCCTGCACTGGCTCCTGCCCGGCGGCAGACCCTGGGAGCGCCCGGGCTGGTCATATCCGGGACCTGGCGGGCGGCGTGTCTGCGCGCGCTTTCGCCCCGGCCAGTTCGCACGCCCCGATGGCGGCGTGCGCGCTTCCGCCTACCACCTCGTGCTGGCGCCCGAGGTGATCGACGACTACCGCTTCTACGGGTACTGCCACGTACTCACCTTCGGCACGGTGCGCGAGCGCACGGCGCTGCTGGGCGCCGCGGCGGTGGACGGCTACTACCGCCGTCTCGAGCGCGAATCCGACGTGGTGCGCCGCTTCTCGCCATACGACCGCGGCGCCAGGCCCGCGCCGTTCCACTTCGACCTGTCGTTCAACTACTACCCGGCGGCCTACCACCGCCCCGGGCCGGTGGCCACGGTCTACCGCCTGCGCAACTGTCGCCAGGCCTACGGGTCGCCGGTGATCCAGATCCCACGCGCGCGGGAACTGCCGCCCTTCGCGCCGCGGCCGAGCGAGGCCGGCGACCAGCTCTAGCTCAGGTGCAACGGTCGCCGCAGAAGCCCAGCGCGCGCGGCGAATAGCGCTTGAAGTGCCCGTTCGCGGTGCCGCGCGGCGGGCCGATCCAGTCCGTCGCGTAGGCGCCGAACATCAGCGCCCGCTCGGGCCAGAAAGTGCCGATCGGCAGCGGGCCGCCGTTGCAGGAGCCGGCGGAGTAGCCGGGCCGGCCGATGTACATGTAGGCGTCGACCCTGTCCGGGCGCGCCGTGTTCGTGGTCGGCGCCGGGCCGAGGCCGCGCTTGAGCGGATGGCACCACACGTTGAGCGTCCGCCAGATGTGCCTGCCGCGGCTGATCCACTTGCGCACGTGCACGGGGCCGCGGCCGTTGAAGGCGGTGGAGATGATGAAGTGCTTGCCCCCGGTCAGGCGCGAGATCCTCAGCCCGTGCCGGATGTTGCGGCCGGTCCAGTCATAGTGGGTCACGTTGAGCATGAAGCCGCGCACCTTGTGGATGCCGAGGTAGCGCAGCTGCCAGGCGGTGCGCTTGGCGGGCTCCCAGTCCGAGGCGCCGGCCTCCAGGTAGATCGTGGCGTTCGGCAGCTTCGACAGCGCGTCGACGCCGTAGCGCAGCAGCTTCATCCGCGCCGTGCGGCGGCTTCGCTTGAGGCAGTCGATGGTGCCGAGCGAATCGGGCTCGAAGGCGATCACCACGCGGGCGTCGCCGACGGCCTCGGCGAAGTCGCGATACCACTTGCGGGTGCGAGCGTCCTCGGCCGCGCCGCCGCCCGTGTAGCGGGCGTTGCAGGCCTTGCCCTGGTGGCGAAGCACGGTCATCAGCGGGATCGAGCCGGGCTGGAGCGCCGACACGCAGTTCAGGTACTCGCGTACCTTCTTCTGCATGCGCGGCCGCGTGAAGCGGCCGAACCAGCGGAAGCGCGACGCGCCCGCCGACTTCCACATCAGCGCGGCCTCGCCGTCGCGGCCCTGGCGCTTGAAGCGGGCGTAGGCCTGCCATTGGGGCTCCACCGGGTCCACGAACCAACGCTGCCCCACGAGCGGGTTCGGCGCAGCCGTGGCCACCCCCCTAGGGTCGAACTGCGGCAGGCCGTGCGGCTTGCCGGCCGGCTCGCAGTCCCGCAGAACGGCCGGAGTCGGGTCCTGGCCGGGAACCGGGGCGAGGTCGGGGGCCGGGCCGAGCCTCGGGTCCGGCGGCGGGCCCAGGGGCAGCTGTGCGGAGGCCGCGGCGGGCGCCATCAGGGCGCAGAGGACCGTCAGCAGCAATGCCACAGCGCGGGACACATCCTGTTTATCGGCCGCAGGCCGGACGGATTTAGGCCCGGTCTCGGGCGCTAGGACGGCCGGCCACGGCTGCCGTCAGCGCGCCAGCGGCTCCTTCATCGACTCGGTCTCCGGGGGCTGGATGTAGGGCTGCTGCTGGTGCTGGTTCTCCTCCTCGTGGTACACCGACTCGGCGTTGACCTCCCAGATGTCGTGGTCGGTGCCCTTCACGAGATTGTCCACGGCCCGCATGGCGGTCAGCGCGGAGTGGTCCGAGTTGTTGTAGCGGTGCAGCCCGTTGCGGCCCACCTGTACGAAGTTGTCGAGCCCGTCGAGCCACGAGCGGATCGTCTTCACGCGCTCGGCGTACTCCTCGTCGTAGATCGGATACGCCTTCGGAACGCGGGTGACGAAGCCGAACTCGAGCGCGTCCCCGCGGGCCAGCCCGAGCTGCTCGAGCTCGCGAATGCCCAGCTGGACGAGGTCCTCGTCCTTCATCTCCCAGAGCTCGTCGCCCGCGAAGCAGAAGAACTCCAGCCCGACGCACGCCTTGGTCGGGTCGGGCACCATCCACGGGCTCCACGAGCGGAAGTTCTGGATGCGGCCGACCGTCACGGCCGGGTCGTGGATGTAGATCCAGTTGTCGGGGAACAGGTCGTCGCCGTCGAGCACGAGCGAGACGGTGAGGAAGTCGCGGTAGCGCAGCCCGCGCGCCGCGGCGATGACCTCCCCGCGCGGGTGGGGCTCGGCCATCCCGACGGCGTTGCGCAGGGGCAGCGACGAGATCACCGCCGAGGGGTCGTAGACCTCGTCGCCCACATGCACCTTGGTGCAGCGGTCGCCCTCGAACTCGAGCTTGCTGACGGGCTTGTTCAGCAGCACCCTGCCGCCGAGCGACTCAATGTCCTCGGTCATCGTCTCCCACATCTGGCCCGGCCCGTAGCGGGGGTAGTTGAACGAGTCGATGAGGCTCGTGACCTTGTTGCCCTTGTTGCCGAAGAAGGCCGACTTCGCCGCGGTGAAGAAGGAGAGGTTCTTGATCCGCTGGGCCGCCCAGTCGGCGCGGATCTCCGACGTCGGCACCCCCCACACCTTCTCCGTATACGACTTGAAGAACTGATTGAACAGCCAGCGGCCGAAGCGGTTCGAGACCCACTCCTCGAAGCTGTCCTCTCGGCGCTTCGGCTTGACCGCGGCCCAGAGATAGGAGAACAGCGCCTTTGTCAGGTCGATCGGGCCCAGCTTCTTCATCACGTCCGGGCCGCGCAGCGGGTAGTCGAGGAACTTGCCGCGGCCGCGCCCGTCGCGCCAGTAGATCCGCGACATGCGCGGCCGCCTCAGGAACTCCTCGGCCATGATCTCGTGCCAGAGCGCCTCGACTTCCTTGGCCTTGGTGAAGAAGCGGTGCCCGCCGAGGTCGAAGCGGTAGCCGTCGCGTACGGCGGTCTTCGCGATGCCGCCCACCTGGTCCTCGGCCTCCAGGACGATCACCGGCAGGCCCATCTTGGCCAGCATGTAGGCGGCCGTGAGGCCGGCCGGACCAGCACCGAGGACGACCGTGGGCCGGTCGCCCATCTCCGGCCGGGCCAGCTTCTCGGGCGGCTCCACGCGCAGTTGCTTCTTCTTCGCTGCTGGGACGTTGTCGTTTAACTCGGGCATCGCTATCCGCTCTTCTCGTAGAGCACTCCGCGCACACCGATGCGGGTGGCCCGGCGGTAGAACGGCGGGACGACTCCCACGCGCTTGAAGTGCTTGTCGCTCGCGATCGCGTCGCCCCATTGGGCGGAGCGCCGCCGCACGAGCTGGGTCCAGGGCGCGTCCCAATCGTCCGCATCCGTGGTGACCGGATGCACCAGGAGCACGCGTCCAGAGCGCGGCAGGTTAGCAAGCAGGGGCCGCAGGTTTCGGGCGGGCTTGGCGCTGATCATCCGCTCCTGCGCGTCGGTCCAGTTCATGACCCGTGGGTTGTGCACGCGCCCGAGCGGGGTGGCGTAGATCAGCCCGGCCGGGAGGTTGTACCGCATAAGCGGCGTCTGCTCGGGCTGCATCGAGATCACGAGGTCGCCGGGATGCAGCTGCTTGCCCTGCTCGACCGCGCGGCCCATGTCGTCGGCGTTCGACTTGTTCCTGAGGCCGTAGGTCTTCGGTATCGCCCATACGCCCAGCACGATCACGAAGGCCACCAGGCCGAGGTTGCCGGACCGTGCCAGCCCGAGCGAGGCGATCAGCAACAGCTGACCGAGCACGACGCCCAGGTAGCGGGTGGTCCAGGCCGGCGAGACCTGCGACACCAGCCAGGCGATCACAAGCGTGGCTATGCAGAGCGTGCCGGCCGCGATGATCGCCGTGCGCTCCTTGTCCTCCACGCGCCTTGCCACGATCGCCGCGATCCCCGAGCCCCCGGCCAGCAGCAGCGCCACCGTCGGCGTGCCGCCGCCGAGCAGCGACTTGGCTATCTGCACCGGCGCCCCGAAGCGCGGCGGGTCCAGCCAGGGAGCGCCCGTGTGCTGCACCTGGTGGATCAGCGTGGGCAGCCAGGGCAGATACAGCAGGCCGGCCACCCCGAAGCCCAGCAGCACGTCGCGCCCGAACGAGTCGCGATCCTCGGACACGCGCAGGCACGGGTACAGCGCGCAGACGGCGGCGGCCGCAAGGAACAGGCCCCAGTTGTGGGTGTAGAGCATGAGCGCCAGCAGCACCGAGAAGAGCGGCAGGTAGCGGCGGCGCCCGAAGGCGAACACGTGCAGGAAGGCGGCCGTCGTGAGCAGCGAGAGCACGAGCATGAGCGAGTACATGCGCGTCTCCTGCGCGTACGTCGTGAGGAAGGGGTTGACCGCGCACAGGGCGGCGCAGATCAACCCGGCGCGGCGCCCGAAGAGGCTCCAGCCGGCCCACATCCCGCCCGGCACGGCGAGCAGGGCGATGAGCACCGACAGGCCCTGGGTCTCGCCCGGCCCCGACCCCAAGACGTCCATCCACAGCGAGAGCAGCATGTAGTAGAGCGGCGGCGAGCCGTCCACCTGCAGCACGGCCGGGATGTCGAAGAACGGCTGCGAGGCGATCCCGATCGAGAGCCCCTCGTCCATCCACAGCGAGTCGCCCAGCGCCCGCGTGCGCAGGAACAGCGACACCGCGAGCAGGAACAGCAGCACGAGCGCCGGCAGCGCGACGCCGCCGGCACCGCCCGGAAACGACGCCAGGCGGCGAAGAGCTGTGGGGCGGGAGGCGACCGAGGCCATCGGGCAAGCGTAATGAGCTAGCGGACCGGCGGTTTGCGGTGGGCGGGAGCGGTGGGCGCGCCGGGGCCGGCCATCGGGCAGCCGCGCCGGCCGCCCACGGGGGGCACCGTGAGCATGCGCCACTTGCCCACGTGCGCCACCTGGCGGAAGCGGCCGTCGGTCGGCTTCACCACGAGTGGGCCGTCGGGAACCGTGCGCGTGCGCAAGGCCACCCCGGGAGGAGGCGTCGAGCGCCAGCCGATCTGGATGCCGTGGATGTGCAGCTCCCAGGCGATCATCTGGGTCTGGAAGGGTCCGCTGAAGAGGCCGCTGCATGCGAGCAGCCGCTCGCGTGGGTAGCGATCGAGGAGCGTCTTCAGATCGGCCCAGAGCTCGGCCTCGTGGTGGAGGCCGCCGGACACCCGCTCGGTGTTGTTGGCCTTCTCGACCACGAACGGGAACGAGGCTGCGAAGGCGAGCGCGCAGAATGCCGCCGCGGCGGCGGCGCCCTTGCGCCAGCTGCCGGTGAGACGCTCCACGAGCAGTCCGACCCCCTGCAGCACGCGGGCGCCGCCGATGCCGCCAAGCACCGCGGCAGCCGCGGTCGCCACGATCAGGTAGCGCTGATTGCCCGCGTAGCCGGCCTCCGTCATGCCGGCCACCAGCGCGAACCAGGCCAGGCCGCCGGCGAAGACCGCGAGCGTCGGGCCCTCCCTGCGGCGCCGCAGCCACATCACGACCGCGTAGATAGACGCGACGACGATCCCACCCTTGATCGGCGCGATCACGACCTTGCGGAAGCGGCTCACCAGCTCGAGGGCGGGGTGCTCCGCGTACGCGGCGCTGCCGGGGTTGGGATTGTTCGCGCGCGTGGAGGCGCGCAGCGCATGGCCCGAGCCCCAGAGCTCGGGGCCGAACCACAGCACCGGGATGAGCACGGCGAAGGCCACCATGCGCAGCCGCAGGCGCGGCTCGGCCAGCCACATCCAGAGCCCGTAGGCGCCCAAAAACGGCCAGACCTCCGGCCGCAGCAACGCCGCGGCGACGCCCAGGTAGAGGGCGTGGTCCCGCCGGCCGTCCATGTGGCGCTCGAAGGCCCACAGCACGACCGCTGCCAGCAGCGCCTCGGAGTTGCCGAGCGCCGCGTCGCGAACGAACTTGAAGCTCGAGAACAGCGCAAGCGCCGCCAGCACGCCGGCGAACACGCCGTAATAGCCCCCCACCAGGCGCTTCGCCACGCGGTAGGCCATCGCGCACGCCAAGAGGCCACCGGCGCGCGCTACCACGAGCCACAGGTACGGCGCCACGTCGCCCCCGGTGAGCGAGAACGGGACGGTGAAGAACATCGGCAGCGGCTTCCACGACGGGCCGCCGCGCGTATTCAGATCGAGCTCCAGGATCTCCCGGCCCCAGAGGATCCAGGCCCACGGGTCGTAGGTGGGCGTGGACGGAAGCAGCAGCGACAGCGCCGCCAGCGCTAGACAGCCGGCCAGCACCGGCCATACGCGGGACGGCTGGCCGCGCCAGCCGGAGCGGGGGGACTCCACGCGCCCCTCGGGGACGGCATCGGATCCGCCGCGCGGCCCGAGCGCGGGGAGCTCCCGCCGGCGCAGGAAGCGGAGCTGTGCGGCGGGGGCCCGCATTCGCTTCGGGGCTAGGCCGAGCTTGCCTCGAGGCGTGTCGCGCCGCGCAGCCGCGACCAGCCGCCGTAGCGCGTTACGAGCATGGCCAGGCCGACGAGCGTGATCGGCACGAACAGCACGAAGCGCAGAAGCAGGAGGTAGGAGAAGGCTGCGTGGCCGCTGCCGCCGATCGCCTTCACGCCGAGTACCACGGCGGCGTCGAACGTGCCAACGTAGCCCGGAGCCGCCGGGACCATCGCCACGAGGTTGGTGAAGGCGACCAGGTAGAGGGCGCCCATCCCGCTCATGTCGATGCTCGTGGCGTGGGCGACGGCCAGGTAGACGCTGGCCTCGGCCGCCCAGATCAGGAAGGACCCCGCCAGCAGCACCGCTCCGCGGCGGCCCAGCAGGGCGCGCGGGGCGCCGGCGAGCGGCCGCGCGAACTCGCGTAGCCGCTCGAGCGCGCCGCGGCGGCGCAGGACCTGCAGCACCGCCAGCCCCACCACCGCGATGAAGGCGACGGTGCCCATGACGAGCAGCGGCTTGTCGCTCTCGAGGAGGGTGCTGCGCAGTATCCCGTAGGCGACGACCAGAAAGATCGCGGCCAGCGCGATCGCGTCGAGCAGGCGCTCTGCAACGATCGTCCCCAGCACTTCGCGCTTGCCGGCGCGTGCGCGCGGCGACAGCAGCACGACCCGCAGCATCTCGCCCGCTCGCGCGGGCAGCACGTTGTTGCCCATGTAGCCGACGGTGGTCAGCGCGTAGGAGTCCGCGCGCGGGGAAGCGACCCCCGTGAGGCGCAGGATCCGATGCCAGCGCTCGGCGCGCAGCAGAGTCGCGAGCGTGTAGACCAACACGGCGCCGACCAGCCAGGCGATGGCGTGGCCGCTGCTGGGCAGCTGCGGCGCCTTCTGCCTCGACGCCCACCAGACGACGGCGGCGAGCGCGATCAGCGACAAGAAGAGCTGTATGAGCGCGAAACGTCGATTCATGACTGGCACGGGTGCGCGCGCCGGCTCCCACGGAGGTGGGGAAGGCTTGGTCCAACAGGCGGCCAGCCCCGGGCAGCCCGCCGAGGGGCCTGACGGTAGCAGGCGCTGCCGCTACCCTGAACCGCCGCCGGTCCGCTCCCATACCCATGCCAGCGCCCCTTCGAGCCCTCCCACTCGCATTCGCCCTCGCGCTGTCGCCAGGGGCCCCGGCCCTCGCCCAGGAACCGCCGCCCGCTCCCAAGCCGGTGGTCCAGAAGCCAGAGCGCAAAGTGCTCATCCGCGAGGGCCAGAGCGGACGCATGTTGCTCGGCGGCCGCTGGTATTTCCGTCTCGACGACGCCTTCGAGGGCGAAGCCAAGCGCTTCTACGCACAGCCCTCACTCGACGGCTGGACGGCCATCACCGTGCCGAACGCGTGGAATGCCACCGACACGACGCAGAACCGCTCCTCGGTCGGCTGGTACCGCAAGGAGTTCACCCTGCCGAGCGCCCCGAAGGGCCACCGCTACGGCTGGAAGGCTCGCTTCCAGAGCGCCAACCAGCGCGCCGTGGTGTGGCTCAACGGCAAGAAGGTGGGCGGCAACGACCGCGGCTACCTGCCTTTCGAGGTCGACCTGAAGGGCATTCGAAGGGGGCGCAACACGCTGGTCGTGAAGGTCTCCAGCCTGCGCAGCTCCACCGACCTCACCCACTGGCGGCCGGCGGCCTTCAACGGCTACGGCTCGGGAGGCTGGTGGAACTTCGGCGGCCTGCTGCGCGAGGTCTACGTCCGCCCCGTCGAGGGCGTCGACATTGAGAACGTGCTTGCCCTGCCGCGCCTGGCACGGCTGCGCGGGCCGGCGCGAGTGGTGGTCAAGGTGCGTGCCCGCAACCTCACGCGCAGGAACCGCAAGGTCGACTTCGCGCTCAACGTGAGCGGCCCGGGCACCCGCCAACGGGTGGTTCCGCGCTCGCAGGGAGTGGGCGGCCGTGGCACGCGCGACCTGCGCTTCAGCTTCACGATCCCGCGGCCGCGCTTGTGGCAGCCGGGGCGCCCGGCGCTCTACTCGCTCGCCGTCGGCGCCGGCATCGGGGGCCGGCGCCTGGCCGCCTACCGGCTCAGCTTCGGCGTGAAGAAGCTGGAGCGTGGCCGCGGTGGCCGGCTGCTCTTGAACGGGCGCCAGCTGCGCCTGCGCGGCGCGAGCATCCACGAGGACGATCCGCGCACGGGCGGCGCCTCGACCGCCGGCGAGCGGGCGGCGCTGCTCGGGAACCTGCGCACCCTCGGCGCCACGGTCACCCGCTCGCACTACCCCCTGCACCCCGCCTTTCTCGAGGCGCTCGACCGCGCGGGCATCCTGTACTGGAGCCAGGCGCCCGTCTACCAGCTGCCGAACTCGTTCCTGGACCGCCGGGGTGTGCGTGCGGCGGCCATCTCGGTGGCCAAGCGAACCGTCTTCAACAACGCGAACCACGCGTCGGTGTTCGTCTGGTCGATCGGCAACGAGCTGGGCGGCAATCGCGAGGAGCGCGGGCGCATCGGGTCCGGCCTGGCCCGCTACATCCGCGAAGCCTCGCGCGAGGTGCGCCGCCTCGACAACACGCGCATGGTTGGTATCGACCGTCAGTCGCGCATCGGCGAAGTGCGCTTCAACCCGGCACTCGCCCGGCTCGACGTGCTCGGCGTGAACGAGTACTTCGGCTGGTACGACTCCAACTCGAGCGAGGGACCACCGTCGCGCACCGACCAGCTCGGAGCGTTCCTGGACTCGGTCCACCGGACGTATCCGCGCATGCCGTTGGTACTCACCGAGTACGGCGCCGAGGCCTCCCGCTCGGGGCCGCGCGAGCAGAAGGGAACCTTCGAGTTCCAGACCGACTTCATGCGCCGGCACCTGGCGATACACGCGTCGAAGCGCTACATCAACGGCTCGATCGCCTGGGCGCTGAAGGACTTCCGGGTCGATCCGAGCTGGCTGGGAGGCGCGCCCAGGGAGTACGCCACCCCGCCGTGGCACAACAAGAGCCTCATCGACGAAAGCGGCGCGCGAAAGCCGGCCTTCGTCGTGATGCAACGGCTCTGGCGGCGCACCAAGCCTTTGCGGTGAGGCCGGCCGCCGCGATCGGCCTCTGCCTGCCCGCGCTGTTGGCCGTGGCGGGCTGCGGCGTGTCCTCGGGCGGCGACGAGCCGGGCCCGGACCCCAACGACAAGCGGGCGACCGCGCTGCAGTGCCTGACCGACGACAAGAAGGTGGATGCCCGGCTGCTCGGGCGCGACGCGATCCAGGTGGGCGACCCGGCCACCGGTCCGCGTATCCGCTTCTTCCTCACCTCCGGGGAGGCCGAGGCCGAGCAGTTCAAGGGTCGCGGCGAGGGCGCCGAGCAGATCAAGAGCGCGCTGCTGTTCACTCGGAATGGAGGAGAGAGCGACCTCCAGGCCACCGAGGAGTGCCTGAGCGAGCTCTAGCTAACGCCGCAGCAGGCGAGCGATCAGCCCTCCGACGATCGCGTAGATCACCGCCGCCAGTCCCCAGTTGACCGCAACCTTGGCCTTGGCCCCGTCCGGCTTGAAGACGTTCTCGAAGGGCCCGACGAGGAACTTGCCGGCGTCGAGCACCGCCTTGACGATGTCGTTGCCCTTGTTCGCCTCGAGCAACGTGAGCAGGATGCCGATCACGATCAGGCCGACGACCAGGGCGGTGATCAGGCTGACGATCCTGGCCAAGCCCCACAGCCCCTTGCGAGCCGCGCGCCCGGCGCCCCCACCGCGATCGCCGCGCCAGCGCCTCACCCTCCGGTGACCTCCATCACCTGCACGCTATTACGTCCCTGGCGGAAAGCCGACTCCGGCACCATGGCCGCCACCAGCTCGTCGCCGCCGGTGGCGAGCTTGAAGCTGCGCGACACGGCCGCGATCCTGCCGTTCAGGGCGATGGCGACATTCCGGTGCGGCCCCGGCTGCTTGACGCGACCGACCACGTGCACCGGCACGGTGGAGGACTCCAGGTCGACCCTCCGGAACTCCGCCGCGTTCACCAGCTGTACCCGCAAGGGAGAGCGGCCCGGCCCGCGGGCCGGCTGGCCGATCAGCTCCGGGTGCGGCCCGATGCGGTAGATCCGCTCCGGGCCGTCGGCGCCGGTGCCGAACAGCGCGAGCTTGCGCGCCAGCACCCGCGCCTTCTCCCGCTCGAACAGCTCGCCGGGGATCACGATCGGCTTGAACGTCCCGCGTTCGAGGATCCGCAGCCGATTGCGGCGCTTGACCACGCCGCTGAAGGCCGAGTGCCCGTCCATGTGCACACGCGGCTTCACGCCCAGCAGGTCGAAGATCGTCGGAAGGATGTCCACGGTCTCCACCCAGGAGTCGTTGACCCGGGCCCGCCTCTGGCCGGGCGCCTTCATGAACAGCGGGATCGGGGCGATCTCGTCGGCGTTTTGGCGCGTTAGCCTGCGGCGGTCGCGCTTGCCGAGCTTGAAGGCCACACCGTGGTCGGCGGCCACCACGATCAGGGAGTCGTCGTACTGCCCGATCCGCCTCAGGTGGCGGAAGAGGTGGCCGAGCACGCGGTCGGCGAAGCCGAGCTGTAGCAGGTGCCGCTGGTATAGCGAGTTCACCTGCCCCTGGTCCTTGTAGGCCTCGCTCGAGAGCCCCGGCACGGGATCGCGGGCGGTTCGGCGGTATTGCTTGCCGTCCGGCAGGTACTGCCAGGGCACGTGCGGCAGCAGCGCGTGCTTGAAGCTGAGAGCCGGGCGGCGCCCCGGCTTGATGGCGGCGATCCACCGCTCGAAGCGCTTGTTGCGGTTGCGGTTCAGGTTCCCGCGCACGTTGACCGAGCCCTGAGGACCGCCTCCACTGGCGGCGGCGCCGGACCCGCCGCCACCACCGCCGAAGTTGCCCCAGTTCTCGGACACCGACGGCAGGTCGCCCTCGAGCTTCGGCGGGGACACAACGTGCAGCCACACCAGGCCCAGGTCGCTCGTCATCGACGACAGGCGGCTGCCGTAGCTCTCGTCGAGACGAGTGTCCTCGCAGAGCTTGCGCGAGCAGACGCTGGTGGCCTCCTCCGACACGTTCAGCCTGTGGGTCTTGGCGAACAGCGAGAAGATGCTGTTCGGGTGATCCGCCGAGGTGGGAAGCTTGTCTTCGTCGGGGTAGTCGCCATCCATGATCGCCGGCTGCGCCCGCTCGGTGGAGTCGTAGACCGCGTAGGCGTTGCGAAACCAGGTGGAGCGGGCGGCCAGCTCGGCGAAGGCCGGGTAGCGCTTGGCGTCGACCTGCCCACGGCCGTCCTGCAGCGACATGGACGGCAGCTCGTCGAGCAGCACCACCACCACGTTCGCGCGCGAGATCCCGCCAACCGTGCGCGCGCTCGCCTCTTCGGGAAAGGCCAGCTTCGACACCGGCGCCGTGAGCAGGAAGAGCGCGAGGAAGACGATCGGCGCGGGCGACAGCACGCTGAGAAACGAGCGCACCGCCTCCGCGCGCGCGTAGAGAGCCGCCAGGCCGGCGCCGATCAGCAGCGCCAGCACGATCAGCACCGGGTCGGAGCCCCCGACCGCCTTCTTCAGCGCCTGCAGCGCGACCAGCGCCACCAGCAGCGTGACGAAGAACAGGTGCACCGCCGACTGCCCCCGCCGCGACGCCAGCCCCACCAGCAGCTCGATCGCCAGCAACACGAGCGGCGGCAGCAGCACGAGCAGGATCGAGAAGCTGATGATCTCGAAGCCGCTGGAGCCGCGGGCAGCGAAGAACTCGGGGTTGTCCTTGAGCAGGGAGAACAGCGGCTGAGCCAGCGCGAAAGCCGACAGTGCCGCGAGGTGGGCGAATGCCCAGAGCGCAGCGCTGACCGGGCTGCGGCGCTCGCCCTCCGCGGGCGCCGCGGCCTCGGCCGTGGTCATCCGCGCTTGGGGCGCGCGAAGTAGAGCACGCGCGTGCCCGACTCCAGCCGCTCCGAGCGCTCCACCTCGAACGCCTCGCCCAGGCAGCGCTCGAAGAACCCGAGCTCGTAGTCCGGGTGCAGGCCGTCGCGCTTGGGGGCCAGCAGCTTCTGGACCATCGGATCCTCGCGCGTTGGGAACTCGATCACCAGCGAGCAGCCGAGCGAGGCCAGCCAGTCGACGAACTCCTTGACGGGCACGTTCGCGCTGATGGCCACGTGGTGCACCAGGGCGAGCGCGAGCACCAGGTCGGGCTTTCCACGCTCGGGCATTGCCTTGCGCTCGAGCCCGCGCCAGCCGAGTCCCGGCGAGGGGTCCGCCAGGTTCATCGTGAGCGGCAGTATCCGCTCATCGCCCTGATCGCGCAGCTCCCGGTAGAGCAGCTCGACGGGTCCCTGGTCGGCGTCTACCGCCACGACCGTCTTGGCTCCCTCCGCCGCGATCCTCGAGTAGCGCCCGTTGTTGCAGCCGATGTCCCAGACGAGCGGCCAGTGGCGCGAGCTGGACACGTCGCGCACGAACTCGTCCTTGCGCCGGGCATCGTCGTCGGTGTAGCTGTTGCGCTCTCCATAGGCCACCCAGACCCCCTCCGGCGGGCTCCACTCCAGCCGCTCGACGAGCTTCTTCATCTTGCGCACGTTCGCCAGGAGGATCTGCTTGTTGAAGCCGGCGCGCTTGACGTCGCGCTTGACCTCGCCGCCGCGATCGCCGTAGCGCTGCTCGAGGCGAGCATGCAGGAAGACGTTCGTGAGCCAGCCACGGCGCAGGCGGTCCCGAAACGAGGAAAGTCCCCGCATCTGCGCCGGGGCGATGCCGTCGATCGAGCCGCGCAACCAGGCGTGGAAGGGCACGCCCTTCGCAGACTGCAGCAGCAGCGGGTACAGGTAGAGCATGCAGAACTGGCGATAGCCGACCCACGGCTCCCCCTCGCGCAGGCGCTCGAAGGAGCCGACGTCCACGAACACCGGCCGCGCTCCCCGCCACTGCATGTTGTAGGGCGATGAGTCCTTCAGGACGAGCTCGTGGTCGAGCGCCGCGAGCAGCAGGTCGAGCTGCACGAGCGCGGCATCCTTGAGCATCGAGAAGGTCCACTCGTACGGGTACGAGACGAACGGGATCAGCTCATGGCGGAGGACAGCGGCGGTCTCCTTGGCAAGCAGCTGCTCGAGGCCCGCGGCGTCGTCGGCGCGCTCGGTGCGAACGATCCTCGCGTCGTCCAGCAGGCCGCTGGCGGCCAGCGCCTCGAAGTCCTCGAGCCCCTCCTTCGAGAGCGACCGGAAGACCTGGCCGTCGGCGTAGAAGACCCGGCTCTCGGGGTCTCGGAAGGACCCCGGCTCGAGGCCGGCGGACGTGCTCAACTGTGCCGGAGGGGTGGCCACCGGCGGGGCATACTAGAGGGAGGCCGTGCAGCCGGCCGAGCCGGCCGCTTGCCGAGGGGGAGCGGGGGTCAGGCGGAGTCGGTCGTGCCGGCCTTGGAGGCCTCGGCGGCCTCGGGCTCGTCCTTGCGAATGCGGAAGAAGCGCAGCAGGCGGTTCCAATAGAGCTTCGCGGTGACCGCCACGGCGGCCACGCCACCGGCGATGATCTGGAGGATCATGCTCCCGCTGCCGGGGTCCAGGTATGCGAGAACGGTGGTCATCGTGAAAAGCTGCTCCAGAGGTACGGGGTCGAAGGAAGGTGGGTCAGGCTAGCAGGCATGTCGGCCTTTCGTTAGGGCCTGCAACGAATGTGAAAGCGGGGTGAAAGCCGGGGCCTGCCCTAGGCTTATTACACCCAGCGCCATGAAACTGATCATCCAGATCCCCTGCTTCAACGAGGCCCCTCAGCTGCCCGGCACGCTCGCCGAGCTGCCGCGCCGGATGGCCGGCATCGACGAGGTGGAGTGGCTGGTCATCGACGACGGCTCGACCGACGACACCGTCGAGGTGGCCCGTGCGCATGGCGTCGACCACGTCGTGCGCCTGACCAACAACAAGGGCCTGGCCGCGGCGTTCCAGGCGGGCCTGGACGCCTGCCTGAAGCTCGGCGCGGACGTGATCGTGAACACCGACGCCGACAACCAGTACTACGGCGGCGACATCGTCAAGCTGGTCGAGCCGATCATCGCCGGCCACGCCGACATGGTCGTGGGCGACCGCGAGACCGACAGCATCGAGCACTTCTCGCCGCTGAAGAAGCGCCTCCAGCGGCTGGGCAGCGCGGTCGTGCGGCGCGCGTCCGACACCACGGTGCCGGACACGACCTCGGGCTTCCGCGCCTACAACCGCGAGGCCGCGCTGCAGATGCAGGTGGTGTCGAAGTTCACCTACACGCTCGAGACCATCATCCAGGCCGGCAAGATGGTCGTGGCCGTCGACCACGTGCCGATCCGGACCAACCACAAGACGCGCGAGTCGCGCCTGTTCCCCTCGATGTGGGCCTACGTGCGGCGCAACACGCTGTCGATCTTCCGCGTCTACACGCTCTACGAGCCGCTGCGGGTGTTCCTCGCAGCAGCCGCGCTGGTGGCGCTCGTGGGCGTGGTCATCTGGGCGCGCTTCATCTACTTCTACCTGTCGGGCGAGGGCCAGGGCCACATCCAGTCGCTGATCCTCGGCGCGACGCTGTTCATCGTGGCCGTGCAGCTGGCCGCGCTCGGGGTGCTGGGCGACCTCCTGGCGGGCAGCCGGGTGCTGCAGCAGCGCATCCTCGAGCGGGTTCGCCGGGTCGAGCTGCAGGTGGGCGTGGAGCCCTCGCACTACGAGCCGGGCGAGACGCCCGCCGGCCAGGACGCCACGACGGGAGCGCGCGCCGGCCGGGCCACCGGCAAGGCCGACTCCGCCCACCCTGCGGACGCCCGCGAGGCGGTCCACCAGGCGTGACGGGCGCCACGGCGCCAACCGTCCCCACCGGCAACACGTTCGACAAGTACGGCTCGTCGAACCCGGTCGTGCGGCGGCTGATGGCCGGATTTCACGACGCGCTTGGCGAGCTCTTCGCGCGGGCCAACCCCGAGTCGATCCTGGACGTGGGTTGCGGAGAGGGCGTGCTCACCGTGGAGTGGGCGGAGCGGCTGGGCGAGAGCCGGGTCGTGGGCATCGACCTCGAGGACCAGAAGCTCGAGGCAGAGTGGGCCAGGCGCCGCCGGCCAAACCTGGAGTTCCGCGCCGAGGAGGCCACGGCGCTCTCGTTCGCCGACGACGAGTTCGACATGGCCACCGCGATAGAGGTCCTCGAGCACGTGCCCCAGCCCGAGGCCACCGTGGCCGAGATGGCGCGGGTGGCCAGGCGCTGGCTGCTCGTGTCGGTGCCTCGCGAGCCGCTCTGGCGCGGCCTGAACATGGCCCGCGGCGCCTATTGGCGCTCGGCGGGCAACACGCCCGGCCACGTGAATCACTGGTCGAAGCGCAGCTTCGCCGCCCTGCTCGGGCGTCACGGGATCGTCGAGGAAGCTCGCTCGCCGTTCCCGTGGACCATGCTGCTAGTGCGCGTTGGCGGATAGGTCGTACGGCCGCGGGGCGGCCATCCTCTCGCTGGGCATCGGCGCCACCGGCCTGATCACGTTCGGCTATTTCTCGCTGGCCAGCCACTCGCTGTCCGAGAGCGAGTACGGCGGCATCACGCTGCTCTGGTCGGCGGTCTTCATCACGGTCTCCGTCCTGTACCGCCCGGTGGAGCAGCTGCTTTCGCGCACGATCGCCGACCGTGACGCTCGCGGCGTGCACGGTCACGAGCACCTGCGCGTGGCGGGCACGATTCAGCTGGCGCTCGGCCTGCTGTTCGCAGTCGTGGCGCTCGCGCTGCGCGGACCGTTGCAGGACGAGCTCTTCAACGGCTCGGAGACCCTCTACTGGATCCTGATCGTGACCGTGCTCGCCTATGCCGCGAGCTACTTCGCGCGCGGCTACCTGGCCGGCCACCGGCGCTTCGAGCTCTACGGGGGCCTCGTGCTGATGGAGGCAAGCTCGCGCTGCCTGTTCGCGCTCGCGGTGGCTGTCGGGATCGCCGAGGGCCAGGCGTTCACGGCGCTGGGCATGGCGGCGGCACCGATCGTGTCGCTGGCCGTGGTGCCGCCGGCGCTCGCCCGGCGCCTGCCTCCGTCGAGGCTCCGGAACCGGCCGGACCCCGCGACCCTCGATGCCGCGGCGCGCGACGAGCCGTCGGCGAGCGATCCCGCCCTTCGGGCTGACGCCTTCGGCACCACGCCTCGTGGGACGTCCGGCGAACCGGACTTTACGCTGGCCCACGGCGGGGGCTTTGCCGCGGCGGTGCTGGCGATCATGCTCTGCGAGCAGACCTTCCTCAACGCCGGGCCGCTGCTCGTGAAGGCGGGCGAGGGCGCGCGCGGCGCCGCGCTCGCGGGCTTTGTCTTTAACGTGCTGCTGATCGCCCGCGCGCCGCTACAGCTGTTTCAGGCGATCCAGACCTCGATCCTGCCCCACCTGACGCGCCTGCGAGCGAGCGGGCAGGGCGACCCGTTCCGGCGCAGCGTCAGCTTGACCCTCACGGCGATCGCGGTCTTCGCCGGCGGCGTCGCGCTGGTCATGCTGGCCGCCGGGCCGTTCGTGATGGACCTCGTGTTCGGAGGCGACACGGACTACGAGCGGGGCGGCCTGGTGCTCGTGTCGCTTGGCATGGGCCTGTACCTGTCCGCCGCCACGCTCAACCAGGCGCTGCTCGCGCGCGCCCGCGCAGCCAGAGCGGCGGGCTGCTGGCTCGTCACGGCCGGCGGCTTCGTCGTGTTCCTGCTGGCGCTCGACGCCGGCGACCGGGTGCTGCAGGTCGAGGCCGGGTTCCTCGGCGCCGCGCTCGTTCTCTGCGGGCTCCTGTACGCGCTCTACCGCCGCGGCTGACGTGGCCGACGCGATCGCCATCCCCGCTCGCTTCAACGGCCCGCCGCGGTCGGCGAACGGGGGCTACACCTGCGGGCTCGTGGCCGGCCTGCTCGGCGGCGGCCCCGCCGAGGTGGCGCTGCGCTCGCCTCCGCCGCTCGAGCGGCCGCTGGCCGTCCGGCGCGAGCACGACACCGTCGAGCTGCGCAACGGCGAGACGCTGGTCGCGGAGGGCCGGGCGACACGGCTCGAGCTCGAGGCGCCGGCGCCGGTCGGCGTGGACGAGGCCGAGGCGGCATCGCTCTCGGGGCTCGAGAACTGGGCGGCCCACCACCCGTTTCCCACCTGCGTCGTCTGCGGTCCCGAGCGGCCGGCCGGTGACGGCTTCCGCGTCTTTCCCGGCGCGCTGCCGGGTCGCCGGGGGCTGCACGCCGCCGTCTGGACCCCGGTGGGCACCGCGCCGGAATGCGTGTGGGCGGCGCTCGACTGTCCCACGAGCGCACCGGTCGCCAACTTCGAAGTGGGGCCGGCGATCGTGCTCGCCCGCCTCGCGGCTCGCATCGACGCGCCGGTACAGGACGGCACGCCGCACGTCGTCGTGTCGTGGCCGCTCGGGTCGCAAGGCCGCAAGCGCCACGCCGGCGCCGCCTTGTTCAGCGCGCAGGGCGCGCGAGTGGCAGTGGCCCGTGCGCTCTGGATCGAGCTCAAGCGCCCCGCTGAGGGTGAATAGCCGCAGCGCCGATGCATACCGTCTCGAACGCGCCGCCGTCAGATCGGCTGGAGCATGGACGAGCCGCAGTTGCGGCAGGTCACGTTCGCGGTGTCCGACATGCGCGCGATCGTGGAGTGCGAGCCGCAGTTCGGGCACTCCGAGCGCAGCTCGAAGCGGCGGAGGCAGTGGATGCAGCGGTAGCGGCCGGGCAGGTTGGTCCCGCGCAGGCTCGGCTCCCCGCAGGCGGGGCACCGGGGGCCCAGCTCGACGGGATCTTCGCTAGCCACCGGAGGGATTCTGGCGCGCCAGCGCGCGACCGTGCCCCCGCAGCCACGCGGAGGCGTCCATCGCGCGCCCTCCAGGGCGCTGGACCTGGAGCAGCTCCAGCCCCCCCGAGGCCGTTCCGAGCACGAGCCGGCCGTCCTCCTCGGCGAGCTCACCAGGCCGGAGCGCGCCGTCGCCCACCGGGATGGCACGGTGCACGCCCAGCCGCTGTCCATCCCGCAGCTCGAGCCAGGCGCCGATGTGCGGATGCAGCGCCCGCACCTGTCGCTCGAGCTCGTCGGCCGCGCGGGTCGGGTCGAGGCGCCGGTCCTCCGCCGCGATCTTCTCCGCGTAGGTCGCCCCGTCGTCCGGCTGCTCGCTGAACGGCGGCCGCTGGTCGAGCGCCTCCACGAGCAAATTGCCGCCCAGCGCCGCCAGCCGCGCCGACAACGTGCCGAAGTCGTCGTCGGGCTCGATCGGCTCGGCCCTTTGAAGGCACATGGGCCCCGCGTCGAGCTCCGCGGTCGGGCGCATGATCGTGACGCCGGTCTCGGCGTCCCCCGCCGCGATGGCGCGCTCGACCGGCGCGGCTCCGCGCCAGCGCGGCAGCAGCGAGGGGTGCACGTTGAGCAGCTCGAACGCCGAAAGCAGCGGCTCCCTGATCAGCGCACCGTAGGCACAGATGCAGACCGCCTCCGGCTCGACCGCCGCGATGCGCTCGAGCACGGCACCGTCATTCACGCTGTCCGGCTGGATCAGCTCGATCCCGAGCCGCTCTGCCTGCTCGGCCACCGGCGGCGGGGCCAGCCGGCGGCCCCTGCCGCGCCGCCGGTCCGGGCGGGTGACCACGAGCCGTGGCCCGTGCGCGCTCCGCGCGAGGCGCTCGAGCACCGCGACGGCGAACTCGGAGGTGCCGAGGTAGACGGTCCTCATGGGTCGTGGAAGCAGGTGAGAGACAGCGAGATCCGCACGCCGGGGCCAGCCTACGGGGTGGTCGGGAGGGCGGGCATGGCGGGCGATGGGTGCGCCCTCTTCCCGAAGGTGCGCTTATGGAGCATCCTCTGCTACTCCTCATGTGCGTGATGGTGACCCTGCACCCCGCCGGCGTGCTCGACTGGATGGTCGTCAAGAAGTGACGAGCGTGGCAGCCAGCCGCGACCTCACCGGGTTGGCGGCCGAGCTGCGGGGGATCGTGGGCGACGAGCACGTCGTCAACCACGAGCACCAATTGCGCACCTACGCGTCCGACGGGCTGCTGCAGTACGCGGTCACGCCCGGACTGGTGGTGCTGCCAGGCTCGGCTGAGGAGGTGCTGCGCGTGGTGGCCGCCTGCCACACGGCGGGGACTCCGTTCGTGGCGCGTGGCGCGGGCTCCGGGCTGTCCGGTGGCGCGCTGCCAGTCGAGCACGGGGTGCTGATAGCGCTTTCGCGCCTGCGCCGGATCCTCGAGGTCGATCTCGACAACCAGCGCGTGCTCGTGGAGCCGGGAGTGACCAACATCGCGGTCTCGCAGGCGGTCGGCCCGTCGCACTACTACCCGCCGGACCCCTCCAGCCAGATCGTCTGCACGATCGGCGGCAACGTCGCCGAGAACTCCGGCGGCGCGCACTGCTTCAAGTACGGGTTCACCACGAACTACGTGACCGGGCTGGAGCTGGTGCTGCCCGACGGCTCGCTCGTGCGCCTGGGCGGGCGTGAGAGCGACCTGCCGGGCTACGACCTGATCGGCGCCTTCGTGGGCTCGGAGGGCACCCTCGGCGTGGCCACGAAGATCTGGCTGCGCGTGATCCCCAGGCCGGAGAGCGTGCGCACGCTCGTGGCCTTCTTCGAGTCGACGAGCGAAGCCGGCGAGGTGGTCTCGGAGATCGTGTCGGGCGGCATCGTGCCGGGCGCGATCGAGATGATGGACAACCTCTCGATCCGCGCCGCCGAGGGCGCCACCGGGGCCGGCTACCCCCAGGACGCGGGCGCCGCCCTGGTGGTGGAGCTGGACGGGTCCGAGGCGGAGTGCGAGGTGCGCTTCGACGAGGTCCTCCGGATCTGCCGGGGGGCGGGCTCGACGTCGGTGCGAGTGGCCGAGGACGACGTGGAGCGCGAGCTGATCTGGAAGGCCCGAAAGGCCGCCTTCGCCGCGATGGGACGCATAGCGCCGAACTACTACGTCCAGGACGGCGTCATCCCGCGCACGAAGCTGCCGGAGGTGCTCCGCCAGATCGACGAGCTCGCGCGGGAGTACGAGCTGCAGGTGGCCAACGTCTTCCACGCGGGCGACGGCAATTTGCACCCGCTCGTCTGCTACGACGGCCACAGGCGGGGTGAGCCGGAGCGCGCGGAGGAGCTGGCCGGGCTGATCGTCAAGGCGTGCGTGGACGCCGGCGGCTCGATCACCGGCGAGCACGGCGTGGGCGTCGACAAGAAGCGCTACATGCCGCAGATGTTCGGCGAGGCCGACCTCGCCACCTTCCAGCGGCTGCGCTGCGCCTTCGACCCCGAAGGGCTGGCCAACCCCGGCAAGGTGATGCCGACGCCGCGGCTGTGCGGCGAGGTCCCCGGGCCATACCGGCAGCATCCGCTGGAGGCGGCTGGGCTTGCAGAGCGTTTCTGACGGGCCGGCCACGGCCGCTCAGCTCGTGGACGCTCTTCGCGAGGCCGGCCAGGCCGGCACCACCGTGCGCTTCCGCGGCGGAGGGACGAAGCTGGCCTGGGGCGCCTGCGGCCCGGAGCCCGAGCGCGAGCTCGCCACCGTGGGGCTGGACCGCATCGTGGAGCACAACGCCGGCGACCTGACCGCGGTGCTCGAGGCCGGTGTGCCGCTCGAGCGCGCGCAGGCGGCATTCGCCGAGGCGGGTCAGATGCTCGCGCTCGACCCTCCGGCCGGCGACGCCACGGTTGGCGGCGTGGTTGCCGCCGCCGACTCGGGGCCGCTGCGGTCGCGCTACGGCGGCCCCAGGGACCTCGTGCTCGGCATGACCGTCGCGCTCTCCGACGGCACGGTTGCCAGGAGCGGCGGGAAGGTGATCAAGAACGTGGCCGGCTACGACCTCGCCAAGCTCTTCAGCGGCTCGCTGGGAACGCTCGGGGCCATCCTCGAGCTGTCGGTGCGCCTGCACCCGCTTCCGGAGGCCACGGCCACCATCGCCGCGGGGTCGCCCGAACCGGGCGCGCTGGGCCGTGCGGCGCTGGCCCTGTCCCACTGCCCCCTGGAGCACGCCGGCCTCGACCTGCGCTTCGGCGGCGGCGAGGGGGCCGTGCTCATGCGGTTCGCGGGCGCGGAGCCGCTCAAGCAGGCCGAGGCAGCCGCGCGCGTGCTGCACGAGGCCGGCCTGGACGGCTCGGTGGTCGAAGACGACGAAGCGGCCTGGCGCAGGCAGCGCGAGGGCCAGCGCTCTGCGAATGGCTCGATCGTCCGCGTGTCCGCGCGCCAGACGACGTTGCCGAAGGTGATGGAGCAGGCGCGTCGCCACGGCGCGCGGCTCGTCGGCCGCGTGCCACTGGGCCTCTGCTGGCTCGCGCTCGAGGACCGCTCGGCCGGCGAGGCCGCGACGGCCGTCGAGGAGCTCCGGCGCGAGCTGGCGCCGCACTCGTGCTCGCTGCTGGATTCGCCGTCCGAGCTGCGCGGACGCGTCGACCCGCGCGGTCCACGCGACGACGGGGAGCTCCTGCTCACGCAGCGGGTCAAGCAGAGGTTCGACCCCGCGGGCATCTGCAGCCCTGGAGTCGTGGTGTGAGCGCCTTCGACGCTGTCCGCCCGCCGCAGGCCGACCTGATCGCCGACTGCGTGCACTGCGGGTTCTGCCTGCCCACCTGCCCGACCTACTCCCTGTGGGGCGAGGAGATGGACTCGCCGCGCGGACGCATCGTGCTGATGCAGGAGGGGCTGGAGGAAGGCTCGGAGCTGTCGGCGCCGCTCGTGCAGCACATCGACAACTGCCTTGGCTGCATGGCCTGCGTGACCGCCTGCCCGTCGGGGGTGCAGTACGACAAGCTGATCGAAGACACGCGCGCGCAGATCGAGCGCAACCATTCGCGCGGCAAGCGCGAGCGCGCCTTCAGGCGCTTCCTGTTCGAGCTCTTCACCCACCCGGGAAGGCTGCGCGCGGCCGCCCCTGGCCTGGCCCTGACGCGGGGGCTCGGCATCGATCGCGCGGCCCTGCGGCCGCGCCTGCGCAAGTTCGCTCCCAGGCTCTCCACGCTGGCGGCGCTTGCCCCCGACACGCCGCTGCGCCGAGTGCTGCGCAGGCTGCCCGAGCGCTTCCCCGCGCGCGGCGCGCCGCGCGGGTCGGTCGCCCTGCTCCAGGGCTGCGTGCAGCGCGCGTTCTTCGGCGACGTCAACGAAGCCACGGCCAAGGTGCTCGCCGCCGAGGGCTTCGACGTGCACGTGCCGCGCCTCCCCCGCTGCTGCGGCGCCCTGCAGCTGCACTCTGGCGAGGACGCCGAGGCGCGCGAGCTGGGCCGGGCGACGATCGCGGAGCTCGAGGACTACCAGCACGTGGTGGTCAACGCCGCGGGCTGCGGCTCGGCGATGAAGGACTACGGGCACGTGTTCCGCGACGACCGCGATTGGGCCGACCGCGCGGCCCGCTTCTCCGAGAGGGTCCGCGACGCCACGGAGCTGCTGGCCGAGGCCGGGCCGCGCGCGGCGCGCCGGCCCGTCCCGATGCGCATCGCCTATCACGACGCCTGCCACCTCTCACACGCCCAGGGAGTTCGCTCGCAGCCGCGCGAGCTGCTGCGGGGCATCCCCGAGCTGCAACTGGTGGAGCCGGCCGAGTGGGAGATCTGCTGCGGCTCGGCCGGCATCTACAACCTCGTCAAGCCCGAGGCGGCCGCCGAGCTGGGCCGGCGCAAGGCCCGCAACCTGCTGGCCACCGGCGCCGAGGCGGTGGCCGCCGCCAACCCCGGCTGCGCGCTGCAGATAGCCATGCACAGCGAGCGACTGGGGCGGCGCCTGCCCCTGCTGCACCCGCTGGAGCTGCTTTGGAGGTCGATCGAGGGGGGAGAATGGAATGGCCGGAGTTGAGGTGCGAGGAGTCGACCTGCGCGGGCCCACGGGCGGGCGCTTCGACGAGGTCCTGACCCCCGACGCGCTCGAGCTCGTGGCAAGCCTCCATCGCGAGTTCGACGGGGCCCGGCGGCAGCTGCTCCAGAAGCGCCTCGAGCGCCAGGCCGAGCTCGACGCCGGCGGCACGCTCGACTTTCCCGAATCGACCCGCGAGCTGCGTGACGGGGACTGGCGGGTCGCGCCCGAGCCCGACGACCTGGCCGACCGGCGCGTGGAGATCACCGGCCCCACCAGCCGCAAGATGGTGGTCAATGCCCTCAATTCCGGCGCCTCGGGCTTCATGGCGGATTTCGAGGACTCGAACTCGCCGACCTGGTCGAACATGGTCGGAGGGCAGGTCAATCTCCGCGATGCGATCAGGCGCACGATCGAGCACGAGGAGAAGGGAAAGCACTACGAGCTCGGCGATGAGGTGGCCACACTGCTCGTACGCCCGCGCGGCTGGCATCTGCCCGAGCGCCACCTGCTGGTGGACGGCGAGCCCGTGGCCGGAGGGCTGATGGACTTCGCCCTGTACCTGTTCCACAACGGTCGCGAGCTGCTCGAGCGCGGCAGCGGCCCCTGGTACTACTTGCCGAAGCTCGAGTCGCACCTGGAGGCGCGGCTCTGGAACGAGGTCTTCTGCATGGCCCAGGACGCCGTCGGGCTGGAGCGGGGCACGGTCAAGGCCACGGTGCTGATCGAGACGATCCCCGCGGCGTTCGAGATGGACGAGATCCTCTACGAGCTGCGCGACCACTCGGCGGGCCTGAACGCCGGGCGCTGGGACTACATCTTCTCGGCGATCAAGCGCTTCCGCACGCGGCCGGAGTTCGTGACGCCGAATCGCACCCAGGTCACGATGACGGTCCCGTTCATGCGCGCATACACGGAGCTGCTCGTGAAGACCTGCCACAGGCGCGGCGCCCACGCGATGGGCGGCATGGCGGCGCAGATTCCGAGCCGCGACGACCGCGAGGCCAACGCGAGGGCCTTCGCCGCGCTGCGCGAGGACAAGCAACGCGAGGCCTCCGACGGCTTCGACGGCACCTGGGTCGCCCACCCGGACTCGGTGGCCACGGCGATGGAGGAGTTCGACAAGTTCCTCGGCGACCAGCCGAACCAGGTCACGCGCCCGCGCGACGACGTGGAGGTCGGCGCGGAGCAGCTGCTCGACGTGCCCTCCACCCCCGGCGAGATCACCGAAGAGGGCCTGCGCAGCAACGT